>Ga0206683_10000163_pt1 | contig 48502 bp, 62 predicted proteins | sample M280m12015metaG_FD_155483 | JGI IMG/M metagenome (GOLD analysis project Ga0206683, IMG submission 155483) | Ammonia-oxidizing marine archaeal communities from Monterey Bay, California, United States - M2 80m 12015 | ecosystem: Environmental > Aquatic > Marine > Intertidal zone | place: USA...
GAGTGGGAAAATGCCGAGAGGATCAAGTATTTTTCAAATAATTAAGATATATAGCCTGAAAGGTTTAACCAGAGTTCGATTCTCTGGCAGGCACGATTGACACGAACGTGTCAATCTGAGGAGGAAAACAATGCAACACTTAGCAAAAGCGATGACTCTTGTAGGTATCGAAAAAGTTAAATCTATAAAGATTTCAAATCAAGTTTCAGGTCAAGTGATGAAAACATTAAACACAGTCTGGAAAGCTGTTCAAAAGCGCAATCCAGAACTGCCAGATGTTTTCATGGTTGCCCAGATGTCTGGGCAGTCTGGTAAGGGTACGACCTTAGGTCACTACCGTTACGGTGGTTGGTCTGTTCGTGATGAGTTGGCAGTCCCAGAGGTTATGCTTTCTGGTGAATGCTTGCGACAGAATGGTGAGGGTATTTTGAAAACCATCATCCATGAAGCAAGTCACGGTTTGGCTCATGTTAGAGGCGTTAAAGATGTCTCCAGACAGAACCGCTACCACAACAAGAAATTCGTTCAACATGCTGAAGAGTTGGGGATGGAATACACGCTTGACAAGCCAGATAATACACATGGCTACACAGGGGTAACACTACGCTCTGAGACTGTGGAATTGTATAAAGAAGAAATTGCTCTTCTTGATGCGATGCCTGTCTCTCTAGGAGTCGTTAGGAGTCCACGAGCAAAGCGAGGCATCCCCAGAGTCAGAGCAATTTGCCACTGCAAAGGTCGTAACGGTAGAAAGAAAGATGTCGAAGGAAACGCAAATCCTTGGATAAATTTCGGTGCTACCGTCTGGGAAGAAATCTCACCTTTGATCTGTGGTACATGCCATGAAACGTATGTTGAATACTACGAAGAGGATTTCATCGTAGATGAAGATTGACACGCCTGTGTCAATTCGCATGAATGGTTTCATCTGGGTTCGATTCCCAGACATGCACGACTCCAGAACATATCTGGAATCAATGAGGAGGAAATATGCAAACAGAAATATCAGACCAGTTTCCAGAATTGGTTAAACCTCTGTGCAAGAAGGGAAAATATATTTGCGGTCATTGCATGACAGCAAGGGACATTTCCAACGGCACAAGGTTCTCTGTTGAAGGTGTCAGACTTTCAATGGAGGACGCTATTCGCTACAACTTGCAACTATGCAGAGGTACGACCATGCACGAAGATCCCCCAACCGTCCAAGAGATTAGACGAGAGGGGCAACGAATCCTTAAAGCAGGAGTCAATGTCAAAGTGCAACTGAAACGGAAAGCAGGTACAAGCCTTTCTGCTGGTCACATAGTCGACTGTTTCGATGATGGTACCGTGAGAGTCTTTCTAGACGATCTAGGAACATCTAAAATCGTTCCTGTCGATGAATACCTAGTTGCTAGACAAGGTAATACCAGTCGCTAGTTGCTGGTGTCCCCAAATGGTTAAAGCAGGTTCGATTCCTGTATGGGGAACTATTGACACAACCGTGTCAATATAACAGAGGAGGAAAAATGAATAATTCATTACCTGTAATCAATGGCTACAAAGTCATTTCAGTAATACCTGCATTAAATAATCCTGATTATGTGATTGTCGCAGTAAATACTGTTGAATACAACGATCCAGAACCCCGAAAAAATGAGAGGTCTTATATCGTTGCTACATGGTGGGAAGGTGAGGACTACTGGCACGATGGCGAGTATGACTTATCTTTTCATAACGCTTTACAGAGAGCAGGCGAGAGGGCAAAAGCTCCCTTTGGTCGTAAGTTCTACGAAGAGAATGCCACGCTTGTAAATGAGCAGGCAGAAATTCGTGTAAACCAAATTATGTCCAAGCTGGCAGAAGTTCGCCCAGTTATTAAAATGGATAGAAAAGGGCAATACATCGCATAACGCTTTGTCCCCAGAATGGTTGTATCTAGGTTCGATTCCTAGACTGGGACTATTGACACATCCGTGTCAATATAAACAAATGAGGAGGAAAACTCATGGGAAATAGAGCAGTAATAACTTTTCAAGATGGAAGTCTTGAAGAGTTAGATAATTCACAGGTTGGCATTTACTTACATTGGAATGGTGGTATTGAGTCCATTGAAGGTTTTTGCATGTCTGCAACCAGATTAGACATCAGTGAGCCATCTAGGTTCATTCAGATGTTGGGTAACTGGTTCAAGGGACACCTGAGTGTCTATGTAAACACAGTCGGGAGACTTGACTGTGACAACTATGACAACGGTGTTTATGTGTTAAACCGATACGGTGACCAGAAATGGAATATCGTCAGACGTTTTCATGTTCCAGATCGTCTGGGAAATGGTTTTGACGTAAAGTTGTCAAACCATGACCATAACGTTTTGGCAATGGCTAACGAGTGCTACACAAGCTCTCGTGATTTCTTCAAAAAAGATAAGCTCGTATCAGTATGAATGACCTATCTTTTGATGAAAGCAGGCTTAAGACAATAATGGATATGCCTATCAAAGAGTTACACGAGTTGGTTGAATGGAATGTTTCTTTAATCAAACGTGGAGACTTGAGTGGTGGAGATATGAGCCCATTAGTGGAACTTAGAAGAGTAGCTGAAGTTATGCTCCTCTTTCATGGCACTAATGTAAATACCCAACACCCAAGCACAGGCTACTAACCGCCTGTCCCCTTAACGGTTTTAGTGCAGGTTCGATTCCTGCAAAGGGACGCTTGACACATCCGTGTCAACAAATAAAAAGAGGAGGAAAACCTTAATGCGAGTAATAACAATAACAATACCTGACAAGTGGTCGGATGTGAAAGCAGTAGACCACCTTGTTGATGAGTTCCAAAGTGAATTTGGACACTTATGTAATGGGGAAGATGAGTGGACAGACAGGACCACTGAAAAATTATCAGTTACAGTACTGATTAAAGATAACTTTGATCCGACTTTAGGATCAGACCTCACAGAGGCGGTTCAAGATTTTGAACAGGTGCTTGCCTCACATTTTGAGGTGGAAACACCATGAAATTTTACTGCGATGTAAGCGTCATGTTTGAAGTAGCTGAAGTTATCGAAGTGGATGCTGGAGATGAACATGAAGCCTATGATCTGGCTTTAGCACAATTAGAAGGCTTGTACGTAGAGCCTGATTATGCTACTGAAACCAGTAGGCAAATTACCCAAACATCAGAAGGATGAGAGGAGAGCTTAGATGCCGAATTATGAAGTGGGAGTTCATCTCACATATTATGGGACTGTGAATGTGGAAGCTGACACCTCTGAAGAAGCGTTGCGAATGGTTAAAGCGTCAAACCTTGATCCTGTTGACATCGCTACCAGTTATGAAAATGGTGAAGCGTCATACTACATCAGAGGGTACACAACACAGGGAGAGGGCTAAATGCTTGAAACAATACTGACTGAATCAGATGAGTTCCCTGATGAACTTATTAAAAATGATGATGGCACGTTTACTGTTTTATCTTTCAACATTCATTACGAAGAAAGCGATTACGTAAACTTTGTTGTTTACCATCACCACTTTCAAGAAGAACCTGACTGGATGAATTGGCAACTCAGTGACGAGTTTTCTGATGATGCAGTTGTAAGGGTTTACAGGATTCGTAAAGACAGCATTAATTAGTTAGGTAGCCGTTAATGGTTAATCTGGGTTCGATTCCCAGAACGGCACGATTCGCAAATAGCGAATTAGTTGACACAACCGTGTCAATTTCTCAACACAGAGGAGGAAATACTATGAGTGAAGGTTTTGTATTAGATACACCTGAACAAATAGAAGTTTACAGACTTTTGTCAATACGGACGGCTCTCAAGCTGGAAGTAGAACGAGGTCTGAAAATGACTAAAGGTAATCAAGCTCTCTGGAGAGCTGAAGAAGTTTTAGAACTTTATGAGCGTCTCCCAGAAGGTCGTCTTACCAAAAAGAAGGCTCTACGTTTGATAACTACTCTTTTAGAGGATTTAACAATTCTTGACAGAGGTGAGTCAAATGACTGACAAACATTTAGAACAGTTCGTTATTGAGGAAACTGATAGCGATGAAGAAGCTCAAAATCTTCGTGATGGTAGCGATTACCAAAAATTCACAGAGGAGGGCTAATGCTTACATGCGACACCTGCCAATGTGCAGAAGATCATAAAGGTGACATTCAAAAGCATTTAGGACAGAACCTTTGCTATGACTGTTTCTTAGATAGAGATGAGGACTAATGAAATATAAAATTAGAGCCACCTTTGAAGTCACGTTTGACACATCCAAGTCAAACCACTTAGAAACCCCATTGCTTGATACTACTGCAGATCAACTAATGGAAGAGTGGTACGTGGAAGCAACAAACGCTCTATCTGAAAAGATAGTGCCTAATTTAGTTGGTCATCAGATCCAGCTTGTGGATTACAGGCTTGATGCCATTCAATAAAATGGATACCCCTAACGGTTCAATCGAGGTTCGATTCCTCGTAGGGGACGATTGACACGAACGTGTCAATATATAAAAAAGAGGAGGTAAATCAATTTTGATTAAACCAATGTCATGGTTAATCACTAATTGGAGAATTGTGTTATTTTTAATAGTTGCCTTAGCTGTCTTAGGAATAGCTGGTACGCTAGACAAGGACTACACATGCTCTCTAGATGGGGTGATTTGCACATGACAACTACAGCACAGACTCACATTGTCAAAAAGAACGTTATTTATTTAAGTAGTTCTTCAATGATGCCAGAGTATCGAATACTCAATAATTTAGGTATTGACATCGGTGAGTCATATTACAAAATGGAGGATGCTGTCAGAAGAGCCAGACATCTCTCCCAACCTAAGCCTGACGAATAAGGAGGAAATTCAATGACTCAAACATCACGAATACATACCGCTTTAGAAGTAATGAGGCGGGATGGTTACATTCAAGAGTTCTTCAATGAGCCTAATACAAACCGTGAAGATGGTCGTAACAGGTGGTTCGTTCAAATAAACGAACGAGCCAGTTACTACCTGAACACTGGGGAGGTCAAAGCGTTTATCAATGGCGCTAGATCAATTAAGCCAGAACTTGCAGAACAGGATACATTCGTGTAGTCTGAAATTTACCTCTAGATCGGGTAAAACTATATAGATCGAGCCCTTCCGTTACTTGTTCCTCCTCGTAGCGGAAGGGTTCTTTTTTTTTGTCTTTTTTTTGACAGTCGCCTGTCAAGTCCGTGCATTTTTTTTAAGCTGGTTAAGGTGGTCAATGTGTGCAGTTGAAGTGCGTTGACCGGACAGCGATGGTCAATGTGTGCAGTTGAAGTGCGTTGATCGGACACTATTGAAGGGTAGGTAGATGATGCACAGTAGAAATAGTTGGGGAGCAACACCTCCTAAAAAAAGCAGACCATTAAAAAGTAGTCGAGTGCAAGGCGTTTGCATTCACTATGCAGGCTTCAAGATAAACCAAGACAGAAATACTATAGATTTGCTTCGTTCCATACAACGAGGACACATGAATACTCATGGGTGGTGGGACATAGCCTACAACCTAGCTGTTGATTTGAATGGTGAAGTGTGGGAACTGCGAGGATTGGAAACAGAGAATGGCGCTCAGGGTTCATTAACAATGAACCGAAGGTATGTCGCTGTCTGTGCCTTAATAGGAGACCAAGACACTACACCTGAACTGATAGAGGGATTACAGAAAGCTGTCCAGTTGTCTCGTGACAGGTGGGGACATGGTGAGATAATCCCACACTCTGCTGTAAAGAACACTTCCTGCCCCGGCAAAATTTTAAGGAACGTCATCCTAGAGGGAGGGCTTGAACCCAGTAGCGCTATGTTGGAAAAAATGAGGAATAAACTTGAACTGCGAATTGGAGACACAGGAACTGATGTTGCTCGCTTGCAAAAATTTCTTCAGCAGAAAGAGGATGGTATATTCGGCTTAGAAACTGAAGCCAGACTGAAAGCTGTTCAACATTTCTTCATGCCTCATCTTGGTGAAGCTGATGGCGTAGCCAATGAGAGAGTTATGACCTTCGTGGCATTTGCGGAGTCTCTTAAATAGGTATTGCACACCTTGTCACTTAGCTATTGTATACTGGGTGAATGCAGATACAAGCTCCAGAACCACCAAACTCTTATGACGAAATCTGTGGTCTCCATGAGGTAGGCTACAGCGTGTTAGAAATCTCTCGAATAGGGGGATGGTCACGTACATGGATATACAGAGTCCACGATAAATTTGGACTAATCCCTAACCCTAAGAGAGGTAGGGCAAGACCTTTAAGCCCTGTCACCAAGCAGGCAATCCTTCTCAGATACCGTGCTGGGCTCACTGTTCCAGAAATAGTGTCACAGACCACTGCTACTATTCATCAGGTGAGATACTTGATTAAAATTAACAGACTAGTCCATATTCTATCTGGAGCGAACATTTGAAGAACAATTTAATGAGACAGTCGTTGATAAGCACGGCTATGCAGTGCGGTCAGAAACTAAAGTATGCTATAGATCCAAACATCCCTTATGGTAATGGTGTCTCTAGAGCTATAGGTACAGGTTTTCATGCTGGTCTGGAACTTTACTACAATACTAGAAAAGAGACTGGTGACGTTCATCTCCTATACATGCTTGATGAGTTTCAAGAATGTGCCACAGAAGCCTTTAAGCACGAATTAGAAATCACAGATGATTTCAACTGGATATATCAACCTAAAACCGCTTCAGAAGATGAAGTAATACTTGACAAGTTCATGTCAATCGCATTCATAAATAGAATGCTTGAATACTACTTCAAAGAAGAATGTTACTGGGATGAGAACTATGAAGTGTTAGCAGTCGAGCATACTTTCAAACTTGACTGGGAATCAGGTGTCCCTAACTGGGAACTTGGTGGGACAATGGATTTGAATTTACGAGACAACTACGGCAATATATATATCGTGGATCACAAGACAACTAAGAAGCCTCCTCGTAGTGACAAGTTCTCTGCACATAAAACTCCACAAGCAAGTTATTACATTAACGCTGTTAGACATATGCTAGGAAATCCAGATGCCGAGATTACATTTGTTTACGATGTTATCGCTGTTGAGATAGATAAGATTTTGAAGAAGCCAGTGAGAGGTAACAAGCCTCCTGTTAAACCTTTCTGGCGTATCCATGAAGAGAGAGATAAAGAACAAGTCGAAGCCACCATGCTGACAGCTAAACTCGTGGCGTTAGCTGTGGATCAGGGTGGACCATTTTTCCCTAACACGGAATCATTCCTTTGCAGTGAGGCATATTGCGATCACTGGGTAAGGTGTCCATTTGGACGTACTCAACACAAGGAGAAAGTATGAGTAGAGACAATTTAATAGTTGCTCAGACAGCATCGAAAGTTGCTGGTGAGCTTTTTCAAGGAAAGGGTGCATCTGTTCTTAACAGTGGCGATTTTGCTGCCGCTGTGGAACTTATCCATTCTACTATCCTTGATGTGGCAGGTGCGGAGACACCTCCTCAACTGTCACAACAGGAAGCGGAGGATAAAGTTATAGAGGCTTTCACTCCTCCCAGTGGTGAAGCACCAGTAAGGGTAGACCAAGATGATATTCCTGTGCCAGTCAACACAGGATCAGGTCATACCCCTGGCACTCCAAAACCTCTTCATGGTAAAAGCACTATGGTTCAGAAATGTGAAGATGCTTTTTTTCATAACCCTGACGACTGGACTGTATTCGCCTCTGGTGAAGGTTCGGTTCATGGTGGCACAAAGCCAGATCTTTCCCATAAGACCCTTGAGGTTAATGGCTACAAGATAGCAGTCTGGTTGTTTGATAGTAAGTATGGAAAACATGCTCCAGAATGGGCGTTCAAAGAAGCAGGATTTGCTGATGAATATGCGTCTTTAATAGCTGACGGTAAAATTAAACCCTAAGTGTTGAGAGACCTTCAAGAGGTCAAGGGTGAACTATACCAGTGGGCGACTTCGGATATTGTCCGAGTCCCCACTGGGTATAGTTTTTTCGATGACCTGACATCTGGGGGCATAGCTCCCGGGCAAGTGATGATCCTGTTAGCCAGAACAGGTGTAGGTAAAACATGGTGGCTTGTTAATTGGGCGGTAAACGTACCAGAAGTTCCTACAATAATTTTTTCTTTAGAGATGCACGGACGTTACATTCTTGAACGTATTTCTTCTGCATATACAAACACGCCCACAAAGACAATAGAGGAATCAATGCGAGAACACGGAGTTTCCTCTGCTGTGGAATCCACGACCTCAGATTTCCCTCTTCTAATGATTGCTGATGAACCCGATTTAGGGTTAGGTGATATGTCCGACAAGATAGAGGAATACCAAACAAAGATGGGTGTGAGTCCTCGTTTAATCTTAGTTGATTACCTAGAATTGATCCGCAACTATGGCACTAACCAGATGGACAATGTGCAGAGTCTCGGTAGGGCTTTGAAAGTTTTTGCAAGAGAGCATGATGTGGCTCTCTGTGTTCTCCACCAAGTTAAACGAGGGGAACAGAACGCTGGTCATAAACCTCTCGATTTAACAGATGGTAAATTTGGTGGTGAGGAATCAGCAGATTATGTTTTGGGAATGTATAAGCCGAGTTTGTCTCCTGACGTATCTCAAGAAACTAGGATGCTCTTAGAAAATGATATTAGGCTCCAGTTCTTAAAGACTCGAACTGGAGGAGGTATACATCCAGACGGTGTTAAACATAAATGGCATCCAGATACAGGTCGCATAGCAGAACTTGTGTTAAATTATCCATAGGAGGCAGATGAATGTCTGAACAATATATTCTTTTAGGTTTGGGAATTATACTTTTTATACTTATAGTGAAAGTTATGAGTATTTGGGTTTCAGATAGACGAATAAATGATGTGATGAAAAATCTCAATAGAGAACCTATCAATTCTTTTCATCCTGACGTACTTCGTTCTATGAGGGGGAAAAGAAAGACATGGCGAGATTAGCATTAGTTCTTTCTCTAGTTAATGTAGGCGGTTGTGCCTCACTTGACGAACTTGTGTCAAGTTTCTTTGCTCCTGAGGATCAGGATACTTTCCTAGCTGTAGCCTTTTGTGAGTCATCTGCTGATCCTAATGATTTTTATTCGACAGCGGTCAACCCTAAGAGCGGAGCCACAGGATTTTTCCAGCACTTACCGAAGTGGTGGGACGAACGTAGCAGAAAAGCCGGTTTTGAGGGTAGCAGTATCTACGATCCAGTCGCAAACGTAGCAGTAGCCAGTTGGCTTTTCTATAACCAGAATGGGAATGAAAGATGGGGAGGCTTATCCCACTGGTATCCATCAAGGCGCTGTCTCAATAGACAGGGTGTGGAGATGAGATGAATAAAGAGTTTTTAGAAAGTGAAATTTTCAATGAAGATTGCCTAACAACATTAGGGAAGATGAGAGATGACTCTGTTGATTTAGTAATTACTTCACCGCCTTACAATATGAACCTACGGATAAGAAGAAAAAGTGGTAAGGGAAAATATGAGAACGGCGCATGGGGGGAGTATTGTTCACGGCAGGTAGTCAAAGAGTTTAGTAGTAAGTATGAAGGTTTTGATGACAACTTACCTATTGAAGAATACAACGAATTACACACGAACATTCTCAAAGAACTCTTAAGGGTGTCACCATTAGTTTTTTACAATGTAGGTATTGTCACTGGCAGTAAGCGTTCAGTTTTTCAAATGATTGGAGATTTTAATGAACAGCTTAAAGAAATTATTGTTTGGGACAAGGGGCATGGTCAACCCGCAATGGCAGAACACGTTCTTAATCGCAGAACAGAACTCATATTAGTTTTTGATAGGGATGATGCCATTAGTCGGCAGTTTCTATCTAAAGGAAACTTTGAGAGAGGCACACTAGACGATCTATGGCTAATTAAAAGAGAACGAAGTAAACATACAGGTCATGGTGCTGTATTTCCTGAGAGGTTAGTTGAGATTATCTTGGAAAATTTTTCAGAAGTAGCGGACACTGTTTATGATCCTTTCATAGGTACAGGAACTACAGCGGTTGTCGCTAAAAAGCTAAACCGAAAGTTCTTAGGGAGTGAAATAGATCCAAAATTCATTAAAGTAGCAAAAGAGAGACTTAATAATGTCCAGCAACAACTTCTTTAGAGCCCCTCTAAGGGTTGTTCCAAGTGAACAACCAGAGATGACTTATTCCGAGTGGATAGCTTTTGGGGTTAAGTTTGGTTACTGCTTTGGAGTTTCCTGCACAAAGCATGGAGATACCAGTCTCTGTAATGTGACCAATAAAGATGGTACTTCCCCTTTAAGAAAGTCGTATGATTGTAAACTTGTTTTAGAATTAAGAGATCCTTGGTAATGCCAAAATTCGATAATCGTTTGAGAGACCATATAAAAGAGTCTGTGAGTATGCTTGATGCTATTCGACTGGTTGGGCTTGAGTCCCCTAACAGGCAACATAAGATAAGGTCTTTGACGAACCCTTCAGATCACACTCCTTCTTGTCATATATATAGTAGAAGTTTCGGGGATAAAGACGAGCATTTCCATGATTTTAGCACTGGAGAAACAGGTGATGTAATTAAGCTCGTCCAGTTAGCAAAAGGTTGTAGTTACGGTGAGGCTTTACAGATACTCTCAGGTCGCACCAGTGCCTTATTTACACGCCGTCCTGCGCCTGTGAAGAAAATCGAGTTGCCTGACCTTACTGATCTTTTTGAAGAGCAACCAGAGGGTTCTACGGACTCTTACGAGACCGCTAAGGGATGGGTTTCTGGTAAGTGGTCTTTCCTGACTTTAGATGACTTACTGCAGTATGGTGTAGCTCTTAAAAACGATGAAAAGTATGGGGATGTTCTTTGGATACCACATAGAGACCAACAAGGAATAGTCAGAGGGATAAAGGTACGTGATTTTCGCTCAGGGGCTAAATACTCGGTAACAGGTTCAGCTTTCTCCTCTGGACTATATACAGTCACTCCTCAAAATGTTGACAACAGTGTGTCAATAATAGTTGAGGGAGAATCTGATCTATGGTGTCTACAGAAATGGTCTAAAGGGCAAGTCGATTGCTTTGCCTTACCATCTGGAGCATCTACTTGGAGAAAAGAATGGTGTAAGACACTTGAGCGGTACAAAGTGATAATTCTTGCATTTGATGATGATGAAGCAGGCAGAAACGCCACACAGAAAGTGCTACTAGATACAGGTATAAATAGAACTGGAATACTGACACCTCCCGGTGGCAGGTTTGCAGAAGCTATAGAAGATGCAGACCAGTGGTTAGAGCCAATTATGAAATGGGCTTTCAACTCAGTTTGCAGTTCCAAAGAATTAGAGAGTTCCTCGATTATCCACAGGTAATGAACTAAAATAGTTCAATGAACAAAGCTCGTCAAAAAGGCACTCGTTTTGAGAATGAGGTTTTGGACGGCTTGAAAAATATATGGTCCGAAGCGGATAGGGCTAAAGCCGGTAATCCATCAAATGATTTTCATGGTGTACCTTTTCCTATTGAAGCAAAACATAGGAAAAGGTGGGAAATCCCAAAATGGGTTCGACTGCTCAAAGCAGTAGCTGGGGGTGACAACCGTTGGGCATTGGTTGTCGCCTCTGGTGATCGGCGTGAGGTGGACTCAATGACTTTAATGGTTGTTGATTGGGACTTCGGTCAGGAACTTTTACAAACTTGGGAGAAGAATGACCACAGCCAATAGATATACAAGGACAGAAGCCGAACGAAGGTTTGACTTTAAGAATGCTAGAGAATACGAAGAGTATGTAGCTAATCGTATAGGGGTTCCGAATTTAACTAAATTCAATGGAAAAGATGATTTAGACATTTGGGTTCCCGGATATTTCATAGAGATAAAAGAAAAAAACAACACCTACACAGAAGGTTGGCGAGTCCTAGAAGGAGTAGAAGAAAGAAATCTTTTCATTCTAGATGAGCTAACTGTCAGAAAAGCCCTACAATGGTTTCCTAATGTATTTTTTGTATTACGAGATAAAGCAGACAAAGCAGAACCAAGAGTCTTTCTTGCACCCATTTGGGAAATCATCTCGATTGATAAAGCACGACTCAATAGGGGACATACGGAAACACACACAAAAGGCAAGTGGATTATCGACCTTAGCCAATTCGTTCGGCTTGCTGATGAAGCAGATATACCTGAACTTGCTACCAGACTACTCATGGATAAAGTCTGGAAAGAGTCACAATGTCTTGGAGGTGAGGTGACTGACATAGACAGTCAAAGACGATGATGAAAACAAGCAAGTATCCACTAATAGGTTTTGCCTACAGAGCAAGAGTAGGCAAAGACACCGCTGCATACGCCTCAGAAGCTACCGCTCGTATCGCTTTTGCTGACCAGATTCGTCAACTCGCTTACCGTCTTAATCCATATATTGAATCAGCAGGTTTACGCCTTGAAGAAGGCATAGACAATGAGGGTTGGGAAAACATGAAAGCCATAGAAGAGGTAAGACTCTTCTTACAGGAACTAGGGACTAGCGCACGAGACTTAATTCATACAGATATTTGGGTTAGACCTGTTTTGAAGCAGGCAGAAATGATGATAAAAGCAGGTCATCCAGTAGCTATAACAGACGTTCGTTTCCCTAATGAAGCCGTAGCAATAAAAAGAGCAGGAGGCACACTGGTCAAAATCAACCGACCTGATGTCGCTGTTCTAGAACATCCATCAGAACATGCCCTCGATGACTGGGATCAATGGGATCTAGTCATCGACAATGACGGAACTTTAGAAGAGTTCCGTCATAAGTGTAAGGCATTGTTCTTAGATGGCTCGTGAAATACCGATTGATCCTGCTCATCTAGAAAGAAGAGCCTCAGTAGATCAAATTGATTCTGACAACAAAGAGTCAATTATAGAAGCAGTAGAAGCCTTGCCCGAACAAGACAGAGCAGTAGTTGAGTGTCTGATATGGGGCGGTATGACGAAGGTTGAATGTGCAGAACTGTTGGGCATATCTCGATCTTATGTACATAAAATATGGAGAAGGGCTCGTGAAACACTCAAATCCGTCTTGTGAATTTTTCACAGAATGGGGTCGCTGTCAGCAACCTAAATACAAAAATGATTTCTGTTCATATCATTTTAATGCACAAAATGTTGAAGGTTTTAGTCACGATAGGTTCTATCATAAAAAGATCGTTTTAGCTCAGACACTCCCTTCACATGATGTTCTTACCAATGTAGAAGTAGATGCCCTTTTTAGAGGCAGGACTAGAAACGATGGCAGAAGAACAGATTTGTATACCGTCCTATGACAGGTTTTACGGATAGGGGTGTTCCACCTCATCTAGGTTTTCATACATTTATGACCGTAGAGGAAGATGGCACGGTTAGCTCCGTTCATCAAGTGCCTGATGAAGGTTTTGTTCACGAGTGTGATCCAGAGGGTAAATGTATGTGTGGTCCACAGATGGTTATGTCTACCTTCAATGGCAGGATAATGCCAATGGTAAGACACGCTCCTCTAGATCCAGCTTATTATGAAGAAATCTTCGGTGAGGATTCATTTGACGATTTCAATGCAGATGACTATAGGGATATATTTGATCCCGATGGTGGCTTAGAAGAAATCTAGTAATTGTAAACCATAAAATTTTTTGGGGCGCTATACTGTCAGTATGCGAACTCAACGAGCAGTTATCGAATACCTGAAAGATCCCGCCAATGGCTTCAAGACAAAGAAGTCACTCTCTTCTGCTCGTGAAACCTTGTTCGCATTGGGGGATGCACCAATCAATCAATGGAACCTCTCCTCTTTGGTTGATTGGTGTCATCGTCCACTTGTCAAAGGACAAAGAGAAGGGCTGGCTCCATCTGATTCAACACTCAGGAACAGAAGGTACCATGTAGGGGCTTTCTTTGACTGGTGTGCCTATAAGGAAATAGTTAAAGAAGATCCTGCTAGATATATTAAAAAACAAGTAAGACCGGGAAATAGTAAAGTGATAGAACACAACTGGTTATCAGAAGAAGATGTGCAAGTAATTATTGATGCAATAGACACAGACTCATTAGTGGGACGTAGAGATGAAATAATCTTACGTCTTGGCTTTTCATGTGGTCTACGAAAAGCAGAGATAAGGAATTTGACTTGGGGTCAAATAGATTTAGAACAAGGGGAAATTAAATTCATTGGCAAAGGGAGAAAGCTCGCCCATATCGCTGTCAGTGAGAACACCCGACTCCGTTTGATCGACTGGCACTCTACTGCTACTGGGGATTTGGGTAGGAGACCTAAAGACAGCGAGAGTGTCATCATCAAGATCCAATATCGCCCCTCTCTCTCCGAGAATGTCCTCCCTGTCGAAGAAATCCTCTGGAAGGAAGGGTCTGTTTCTGAAAGTCTCATTGTTAAAAGGTGTCAACATTATTCTGATTTCGTAGGTATTAAATTCACTCCCCATGACATGCGTAGGACGTATGCTGGTATTCTTCAGGACAAAGGTGTACCAATGTCCTCCATTCGTGACTGCTTGCGTCACGAATCAGAACTTATGACTATCGCTTACCTAGAAGTTCGCCCAGATAAGACTGCAAGAGCTATGAGAGAAGTTCAGCTAGACTTCGATTAACACTCGCACGGATCACACTTACATTCTTGACACTCACATGTCAATTTAGTCTCCTTGATAGTCTAAAGCTCCTTTCTTAGCAAAGACAGATGGATCACCTGTCTGCCAAAACTTTTCTACTTTAGGGGAAGTGGAGGAAGCTCCAGTAAAGCTCTTAAACTTCATCCCACCTAAGATACGACTAGCGTCTGTACTACTGTATGCCTTACTACATACACCGCACCAGATACCACCCTCCGTGTCTTTATTACACGTAGGACAGTGTTTGAATGTAGTCTTGCCAAATGGGTACTTCTCAGTATCCTCCACTGGTTTTTCTTTTTGTTGTTCTTCCATTTTTCTTTTTCTGGGTATGTGGTTTCTTTTTCTTTTTCATAATTATTAGCTTAATTCAATGAAGATACACTCACCGGGACATTCGTCAGCCGCTTCGATTACTGCCTCAACATTCTCAGGCTTAACATCAACAGTTTCACTCATCTTGTGAGTTGGTTCTTTCGGTGTTTCGGAACCATCTTCCTTGACGTAGAAAAGACCATCATCGTGACCGAAAAAAACAGAGGGTGCTATCTCTTCGCAGAGTCCGTCACCTGTGCAGAGATCTTGGTCAATCCAAACTTTCATTCCTGATAATTCATTCGGTTGCATGTTAACCCGGATGGTTTTCAAGGAACGTGGCATAGGCTTCAGGACTATCTAAAATTATGGTCATTCCACCCTGATAAGGGCTAGGGTCATTCTTCCCTAAAGTCACAGTAATAGCACCCACAAGAGTACCAATAGCTACCAACAAACCTGTTATAGCGGCGATGAGTTTAACGGCTTTAGATGTGCCGTCTTTCTCCTCACTCATTGTATTCGTAGAACTCTTTACCCCAGTTCTTACTTTGAATAGCTTCTTCAGCTAGATATATACGATCCCAGATCGTGCTAAATTCTGAAGGAACCCAAGCGAGACCAGCGATAATCTCTTTCATTTCATCTACGTCATCTCTGATTATTTCTACATCAGCCGCCATAGCGCTTGTAATATGAGAAGGAGTAAAACGGCTAAGGTCATCGACCCTAGCGCTCCGCAAATCATCAAGACCGCCAGCATTTTCCATGACTCCTTGAGATATTTCATCAAGTTTCGCCAGAACTGTACTGTCTGTCCCAGTGTTGCCCTCAATTACCTGTACCTGCTTTTCTAAATCGTCAATCCTTCCAGCAATTTGTGATGCCTTCCAGACGACAGTGCCACTAACCACGGCTACGGACATAATAAGTCCAAGAGTTATCCTAGATACTCCTATTTTCTTTATGTCCGTAATATCGTCCATGGTTATGCTTTATCTACTTGCGCTCTGTATTCTTTCACAGCATTTTTAATCACTGCTATTCCTGCTGCAGCAGCAGCAGTCAAAGCACCTTTAACGCTAGAAGTGTCCGTAACCACCCAGATAGCCAAGAAGGATTGAAGGGCTGTACTAATAGCCTTCTCTCCAACTGACATCCAGTTGATCTCTTTTGCTTTAACCTTAATAGTCATATATCTTTCCTTGTTAGGGGGTCCACTACACCACCCGAAGTCTGTTACTAAGAACCTACTTTTCGGAGGGTTAGAGTCGCTATTAAACGAATTGCAGAACCTGATCTGGAAGGTTCGTATAAGGTAACTGCCTGTAAATCACAGGCTTCAACCTCAAAAACATCTGTGGAGCCAGTCACATGCCAGTCAATATCTTGAAATTTAACTCTCGTTTGAACAAGATTCTGTAGTGTCCTAGCTCTCCTAATACCTGCACCTTCACCATTCTCACCAAGAGGCGCACCATTCATTCCTTTCAAATGATCGCCACAATCAACAGGTATCTGTATGAGGGTGTCTGCCAAGCCAAGAGGATGGTATCTAGCTGACAAGAAAGTCAGCGCACAGTCACCAGAAGCATTACCAACAAATGACAGCTTCAATCCCAACTCTTTAGATTGTTTACCTATCTCTACAGTATGGGTTTTTAACTGTTCAGAAACCGTACCACCAGTAAGAGAAGAATAATTAGCCCCACCGTCTACAGTTGCAGTAACAGTAATTGACTCGCCAGTTCCTAAAGGGTCCATAGTGAGAGTTACATCATCCCACACCTTGAACAAACCAGAAGCACCATCAGCGAAAGAAGTCTTTAACTCTCCAGCAGTAACAAACTGTGAAGCATGGGTTCTGTAAACTCCATGCCCTCTTATAGAGAACACAGGTAACCCTTGCCAAATACTTATAGAAGAAACATCACCATCAACACTAGCCTCATACCATTTAGCCCAACCACCAGTAGTTAATGAAACGGCACCTGTGCCAGCATGACTACTAGCCATTGTTTTCCAACCAAACAACATTAGATCCTCGTGGGTAGCAAAAGCTCCCACTTTATGATCTGCTGAAGTTCCGACAGGGGCTATCTCTGTAACAACAGTGGCTATTAAAGCGCCACTACCATCGACTACACATTGATACAGTAGAGCCTGTCCTTTATTAGAGCCTTCTGGTCTATAAGCTCTAACCCAAACATACCCTCCACCTGTAGCAACAGTAGCCACCTCCAAGCCATCGGGTAGTTTAAGTGCCTCAAAAGGCACGAAGAAATCACCTGATTCATCTAAACCTAACTTCCAAGCATAGACAGAACCAGTAGCAGAGGTAGAACCTCCAAAATAGAAATGACCACCAGTAGACCCACCAAGAGTAATAGTCGTTCCTTCAGGTAAAGTAAGATGCCCATTAGATTTTTCTTCCGCTCCACTGTCATTGAGAGTAGTAAATCTATTAGGCGTAGAACCTGCACTGGCTACCGCCGCACAAATTCTTCCTGCAGCCCATTCAACTTCATAAGCATTTTGGGTAGACCAAGCACCGGGATTTGAACTAGTAGTACCTCTATGAATATCCGTCCCATTACAGGCGTACCATTTTTGACCATCACTTGTCAAATCAGTTACTGCAGCACCTGAAGCCGCAACAGTAATAGCTTGTGGGCTTGCACTTGGAGAAGTCACATACTTGAGGGCTAAATCACCTGTCTGCATGTAAAGAGTATTCCCCACAACGACATGCCTTAAACTTGCATAGCTCTCAGCCTCTTCCAGAACGACAGAAGGTAAGAGTTTTATCTTTCCGGGATCTGTAAAAGGGTCTAAACCAGTTGACTCCCAATAGCCAGAAGCAGTAGAAGAACCTCTATGTAAATACTTTTGACCAGCACCTGCATCCCATGTGTCAGCAGCAGCGAAAGAGTATCTTTCGATTGCCTCACTGAAAGGGGTATCAGAAGTGGCTAACCGCTGAGGGTCAAGAGGTATAACCTGACGGCGGTACTCTTGACCTTTCTCTGGATGGTCTGCCAGCATATAACCTGTGCCATTGATGCCCACTTGATAAACGTGTCCCACACTTGAGAGATCAGGAAAATCAAAAACATCAACATATTCAACCTTTACTAATAGGGATTCTTCAGCAGCCATTAACTTGACCTAACTCCATAGTTGTTCTTTAACTGTAAACGGATGTCATATTCCACACCATTACTAAAGGTGAATGGAATATCATAAGTAGTGCCACTTCCAGCAGTCCAACCTGAATCATGTAGCTCTATAGTGGTGTCCTTATCAAGGACACGCACCCTGTAAAAAGACTGTGTGTTACCTCCATCAGAGAAACTCCAAGCAAGGGTCACATTTTGAGCCTGAGTAATAGTCATTTGTGCATCACTGGGAACAGTGACACCCTCTAATGTAGTCATGGCAGCTTGAGGGTTACCCCAAGCGTAGGTCACATTAGCTGAGGCTTCACTAGAAAAAGATCCAACAGTGTCTTTAACCTGAACTACCCACTTGTTAGTGGCAGCTACAGGGACACTTTCTTCATCTATATCAAATGTGTAGCTGGTATTAGCACCTAGCAACCACCCTGAATCAAAAAAGGTTGAACTGCCTGCAGAGTTCTTAGCTTGAACACGGTAATAAGTTTGAGGTCTACCTTGTGGCTGAGTGTAAGACCAAGTGACAGTCGAATTGGCAGAAGTGTTAGCAGTGGTAGTGGCGGCAACAGCAGAGACTACAGGGGGATCATGTACTACCCCTGTCTCACCGCCTAAAGCGGTAGTGCCAAGTGCAGGCACTCCTAAAGAAGGCATTATTCAGCCTCATACTCTACGACAAGTCGCCCTGTACTGTCAGCAATCCCACATTCTTCTGATTTCATATCCTTGTCTTGACGTTCGGAAATAACTATCCACATAGCGATAGCACCATCTTGACCTTCTATTGTCAAAATGTTCTCATTGATAGACCAAGTAACAGATTCTCCAGCAGGGCAGGAAACAATAGACCAAGGTTCTCTGGACAGAGCCTGCCAAGTTCCCTCAGTCATACCAGAAACTTCATCAATGTTTACTTCAGCACGACCACCTTCTAGCATCACCATACCTCTGTAGATTAGATCAGCTTGTGGTCCTTCAATGAAAGAATGTCTTAAACGCATACCTTCTTGAGTCGGATGTTCTATGTCGAAAGTACCACTTGTTTTTGCTAAAGCTCCAGTGATGGTAAACCCACCTGCATGGGCTCTGGCTCTTTCAGTCTGAGCAGTCTTTAGAATAACTTTGGCTGTAGAGCCAGACGAAACAGCACTATCAGTATCAGCATCTATCACGACAGAGCCATCAGACTCGTCTGCACTGATAAAACTATTAGCTGTAGTGTCAGTATTGGTAAATTTAATTGTTGCATCCGAATGGTTGATATGCAAAGCCTCAGCGGGTCCACCACCACTCCATGAAGAAGCAGTGTCTTTAATACCTAGACGTTCATTGCTGTGGTCGTAGGTGAAATTGGCAGTAGAGATCATAAAATCATCGACAATACCTGCAGTTAAGGGAGCGACTATTTTCCTGTCCGTATCCCAATTCTGTGCTGATGTACCTTCTTGCGCCCTAACTATCGTTAGAGTGTGAGGTCCACTGTCTTGAATACCAGTTACCTTAACAATCTCTGAAGCATGTTCCGTGGCATCAGGATCAATCACCATCATCATGTAATTAGTGGCTGATAAGCCACTAGGAGCAGTGGTGTTGGTATCAAAGTTGACGCTCGCTGTTACTGCAGATGAACCCAAAGCAGTGTTCAGCGAACCTTTGATGAAATTCTTAAATTCTCTAGTTAATGACATAATGTTTCCTTATAGCAAATGAGGCATTTTTCTGTACGGTCTATACTTAGGCACATACTGAAGAGACTTCGCCTCATCTATCCTGCGGTACACCTCGCCCCACAATTCTCTAGCCCACCTTAAATTGACACCTTGCCTCATGGCAGCGTCTTGATTCCACTCTTCTATCTTGTCAACCTCCATACGGTTCACTTCTCTTCTGGTTGTTGCATAGGCAGCAGCCCAAAGAGCAGGAATATCCTCTGAACCTAAAGGCAGGTTTACAGTTCCAGTCTCCTCTTCAGAGGTAAACTCGTAAGGAGTTTGAAATACAACTATAACTGAATCCTCATTCTCTACAGAAGTAGGAAGTCTTAAAGCCTTACCACTCGATACATCAGTAGTTGGCATATCTTCTTCAAACTGCCAACCGTTAATATCAATTATCCTTCCTGTCTGACCAATGATATGCCTCACTGAATACACCCTCATCGTGTTAGAAGGCATCACAATGTACTGCAAATCCGTAGCACGAGACATGGATTGAGATGTCAGACTGGGAATAAAAGCATTCAGAGCAGAGTTGAAACACCGAGCTAAATAACTTTTTACAGAGTTACGAGACCAAGGAGGGTTAATGAGTGAAGTAGTGCCTGTCGTATGACCGCTGCTTGCTGTTGTCCCTGCATAGCCTCGTGCTACTGTCAACACAGGGGTAGCATCGCTAGACTTTGCTGTTATCAAGCACAACTCACTGCCTAACTCAAGAATATCAGTCACTTGTACTCTAGTCGCATCACTTACTGTTAGTTGAGTATCAGAAGCAGTATCTAACGCATTACTACCCACAGTAACCTGAAAAGGACGTTCTGAGTCACGGTAAAGCATCTCTAATGTATCCTCTATAAGAGTTCCCTGTGAAACTGTGGTTGTCGTAGCCATCGCTTACCTACCCTTGATATGTCACTTATTTGAATTTGAACCGTGAAGGTGTCTTTCTATAACGGTTTACCGTTATATAAGACAGATTCGTTGCCCTGTCACCGAAAAGATTAGCCATATCCTCTGATATGGAGAAAGAATCACCCGGAGCTATCGTTGTACGATCCCCACCAATATCAAGATCTGTGCCTTCGGCAACATCATCAGAAAGAAGAATTAGGTCAACCAGATTGTCAACAACACTACTCGTGTCTGCATTGGATAGATCTATACCATGAGCTTCCAGTATCGAAAGAGCTTCAGTAACAGTGACAGCATTAGTAAATGAAAGAGTCACATCTGTAGCTGCGGCAGTATCCGACTGTGTTCCTACGTCTATGTTGATGAAACTTCCACCACCACGATAACGGTTATCGTTTCTGTAATCATTAGAGAATCTGTATGCCTGTTCTGATCCATAAGAATACCGAACAGTGTCAGAGTCTGTTAAAGAGTTGCCTTGTGCTTCGGTTTCAGCACCAGAGCCAGTGTCAGCTTGATCCAAGACGAGTGTCATACTGTCAAAGAATTGTTGACTATCACTTGTCAATGCAACTACAAGAATAGAAGGAACTTCTACTTCACTTGCAGATAGTTGATCTGTTAAGACTAAAGAGACAGTTAAAGTTTCACTGTCAACAACAGTGATCGTGTCGAAAAGGGGTGTAGGGACTGATGTAGTTCTATAACTGAGAGTTGAACGATAGTTGGCAGAATTTCTATAAGTTAGATCGTAATTATCTGCATTAGAGAAAAGGTTTCTATACCCTATGTTTGTTCGATAGTTAAAAGTATTTCTATATAAAAGCTCATAAACGCCGGGTCGGTATTTGCCTGATCTATATAGAACAGATGACCTGTAGGTCATTATTTACTCTTCTTTCGCTGCTTCAATCATTTCAACAGCCATTATTCTCGTTCACTTGGGAGTATATACTCATCCCATTTTTGTTCTTCTTCATTCCATTCATACTCTGTTGAATTATCAATTTCTTCAGGAGCGATTCCTTCCCAAGGATGTGGAACAGGGGCATACCATCCAGCCATCTTTGTTCCATTACTAATCCATGTCCAAGATGGATGAGGACTGTCAGGTTTAACGAAAGATAAAGAATCTTCATCCCAGCTATGACCTGCAAGCCATTCACCTGCTGATTCTGGGTGTCTCCAATAACCGTCATCATCTAAAGTCCACGAAGGATAAGGTTGCGGTTCAACTTGAAAAAGGTCACGATCAGGTAAATAAACTGATCCTTCACCTGCATACCGACCTCTTATCTTCCCATTGTAAGAAGTTTGAATCCAAGTACCTGAATCTGGGTAATGATCGTTAAGGAAATCAATCCCTAACTGTTCGTTTTCTACACCATCAATAGTCATGTCATTATTGTCAATGACAAGAATTTGTACTACTACATTGTTTTCGTCTAGTTCAGCGAAGTGAGCCATTTAACCCTCCGTTACCCAACGAAGTACAACAACGCCTGACCCACCGTTACCTCCTAATCGTGACGACACGTTTCCATCAGGGTATCTTCCACCGCCACCGCCACCAGAATTAGCGACTCCAGCACCGGGAGCCGACGCCGCTCCAGAATACGAACTTCCAGCACCTCCACGACCAGTACCACCCGCAGTACAACCAGTGGAATCAAGTTCATACTCGCCGCCATTTGAATCAAGTCGATACAAAAGCCCGCCAAAACCGGGATATGAATTACCTTGAGCCTGAGGCGCTCCACCGCCTCCACCGAAAGCAGTAGTCCCACCTGTGTAAGGGTCAGTAATCGTAGCGCCAGTCATGTAATTGTTGGTTTGCCCAGCAGAACCTTTCCTTTTTACAGTCCAAGACTGCGCTGTTTGAGTAGTACCAGTTCCACCACCAGACGCTCCCGAAAGAGTGGCACCACCACCGCCACCGCCGGCACCCTGATTATTTATTGTTGGATAACCCCAATCCACGAAACCCGTAGCACCATTAACTCCCTCTACAGGAGAGTAACTGCCTTGGTTACCTGCGCCACCTGCGGCTCCTTGATGACTTCTGGAAGTTCCACCGCCTCCACCAGCACCACCAGTCGCACCAACTTGGTATCCATAAGAAGGGTAACCTATTCCCGGGTTACGGTTACCGCCCCCACCTCCACCTGTCGTTGTATTGCTTGAAAAGGTAGTGTTACCTCCCGAACCAGATGTAGTTACATTCCAAGCGGCAGTACCGCCTGCTCCGATAGTAACTGTGTGAGCCGCAATGCTTAAAGTTTGGCTAGTGAACACACGAACACCACCGCCACCTCCTCCGCCACCCATACAGTCGTCAGTAGTTCCTCCAGCACCTCCACCTGCGACAATCATATAATCGAAAGTAAGACTGTTCGGATTAGTCAAAATAGTAAACGAGCCTGAACCTGTCCATGTCAAAGACGAATAAGTGGTGTGAGTACGAAGAACAGGTGACCCACTAGTCGAGTAGGTCATAAGAGCTGACGCACCTGATTCTTGTATCGACCCTATAATAAGTGGATTAAAAGTCATTTTAAGCCCCCTTTATTAAGCTAGCTTACCAATAAGTGTCCAAGCATCAGTAGCAGTTTTAATCAAACATGCAGAAGCGTACTGCCCGTCGATCTCTTTCGAAGAATCAACAGACGTTATCGTCACACCCGACCCTTGAGCCAAAGTGCAGTTAGCTGAACCAATGTTCTGAACAATGATCTGAGTACCTATTGCGTAAGCCACTGAAGAATTTGGTGGCACTGTGAATGTTTGTGCGGAACCGTTAGAAGAAGTAACGAGTTTTCCAGCGTCGCCGATTACGAAAGTGTACGTGGTGCCTGTCTGGTTATTAAAAGCTATAGGAGCTACTACACTCCCGCCGACAATACCACCTGTCACAGTAAGATCGTCAGCCATAGTGACATTACCGTCAGCTACCGCCAACGCTGTTTGGGCATTAGTTCCTGTTATTGTCAGAGATTCCGCTGAGGAATCCCAGACGAGAGCGTCACCCGCTGTGTCTGAGTGGAAAGTTACGTCCCCACCATTACCATCGCTACCAATAGTTAAACCTGTTAAAGCCCCAACAGAAGTGATAGCGCTTTGTGCAGCACCTGTAACAGTCGCCGCTGTACCAGAAGCATTACCTGTGACATTACCTGTCAAAGCACCAGCGAAAGCAGTAGCGGTTAATGTTCCAGTGCCAGCGTTGTAAGTTACACCTCCATCGGTCTTAGCCCCTAGTGAACCTGTAGCTGATTCAAAGAGAGCCACACTGCATGAGGTGTCAGTGGTATCAGCAACAGTGACTGTAGTACTGTTTGTAGCTGTGGCAGAGTTGCCTGTACAGGAACCAGCCGAACCTGAAGCATTACCAGTAACATTACCAGTAAGCGGTCCAGCGAACCCTGTCGCTGTTAAAACCCCAGTGCCAGCATTGTATGTGGCACCACCATCAGTCTTAGGAGCAAGATCACCAGTAGCATCTTCAAACAAAGCTACTGAACACGTAGTGTCAGTAGTGTCAGCTACCGTAATTACTGTAGGAGTACTAGAAGGGGCAGCAGCCCATTCAGTGTCCCCATCTGCTTGCTTTACAAGTACATGGTTAGTCGAAGCAGTGGCAGCCGTTGTAGCTCCGACACCAAGTTTCGTTTCCAACGCAATAATAGCGCCAGAAGCATTTGTATGAACTTCGTCATGCAAAAAACCGGCATCATCCATTTCTGTAGATGCTGTCGGTGACGGCTGTTGAGTAGAGGTGTCAAGAGATGAAGGATAATTAGTAGCCATATTAGGACACCGTTATTGTTACTGTTAGTGTCCAACTTGATCCTGAAGCCTTTGTTCCTAAAGAAGCTACCTTTCTATTCAGGTTCGTTGAACTATTGGAATTGCCATTAGCAATAGACCATTCATTCCAAGCGAAGTTACCATCGCTTGATCCCCAAATTGAACGCCAAGTCACTGTCTGACCAGAGCGAGAAGGGTACGAGGATTCCATAGCCTTATACGATTTATTAGAAGAAGCCTGCAAACCTGTTTGTGCGGCGGCTGGGGAGGCACTACTGTCTCCCACACCTATATAACTATTTCCATTATTGAAAGCGGTTCCACCTGCTCCGATTAAGAGATCTAAGAGAAGGTTAATGCCCTCATTTAGAAGAAGGTTATCTTCAAGAGAGGTAACATCATCTGCAGGTTTACCTGCAAGAAAGTCCTCTTCCTTCTCCCATTTATCTACTGTCGCAAGAACATTCCATGTCTTGCTGTTTAATGTGTCTGATGACATATAAACCTTTCCTATATCCACCCATCAGCTTGGGACACCCGACCTAAGTCGGATGCCCCTAGCCTATGGTGGACCGCCTAAGCGGTAGTTGAATCAGTTACCTGATTATGGGTGGTGCGGACTTTGATAGTCACACCCACGTTGCCAGAACCTGTGTGGTCCATAACTGCCCTCATGTACGGCTTGTACACATGGGCTGCCATACGGCGTGTTGTGTCATCATCAGAAGCTCCAACAGTATCGAAACGTCCGTAAGAAACTGTGTTAGTTCCACTTCCGTCATCAGCACCTTGAATCTCAACATCGAATCCTGTTACAGATCCTCCGATGGTTCCAAGAGCCATTTCAACTTGAACGTCACAAGGACGATCAACCTGAACCCATGATCCTGTTGTATCTGAAGTCACATTGCCTGTGGCTTGTAATGTAGGTGCATTGGCATCATTTATTATGGTGCCGGGTCCTACTGTTCTTGTTGCTTGTGCCATTATTATCAGCCTCCTTAAGCGTTTACGCCAGCTAGACGACAAACTGAGAAACTGTTAGCCACAACGATGCCGGGGTAGACTTCAACACGACCAAGGTGACCGGGAGCCGCCTCTGTTTCGCCGAAATCTACGACATCGAATGATCCGCCAAGACCAAGAATACCGTAGACGTTTTCATCTGTTCCAAAAGCCATTGCATAAATGGAAGATGATGCGTTTTGATTTCCTTGAGTCTCGTCATGACCAAGAATGGCTGTGCCACTCGAGTCATCGCCAACAATACGGATAGGAACACCGTTGTAGATATTAACTTGTCTACCGAACGAGTCTGTTCCTACGTCAATAAGGCTCACACCTGAGTAGGTGCTACGAGCCAAGCTGTTGATCTTGCGTCTATTGACACGGTTCATCAACAAAACATCAGGACTTGATTGCGAACGCAACGAGTCGAATGTTTGATCGAGCATGTCCAATGTCAGCGTAGCACCGTTAGTGCCTGCTGATATTGTCTGCCCTAGACCCTCTGAAATGAGGGAGTTGATACCCTTGAAATCCTTTGCAGTTCCTGTGCCGTCAAAGAAATACTTGTCGAATACTCGTGACATCGCTTTAGCGAATTTTGAGTACTGACGAGCTTTAGCTGATATTTGGTCAGCCTGAACTCGGACAATGTAATTATCTATGAATACCTCGCCACCAAGAATTGAGCAACCGAAGAAACGCTCGGTGTCAGTTCCATGTGAACGAGTGTAAGATTCATTGACATCACGGAAAGCAGGGGTTGGAAGGGTATCCTCAACGCTTACCTTGAGGGCGTTGCCAGTAATGCTCGTAAATGGGAGCATTTCAAGGATCGGTGACTCTTGGATTAGTGTTGAAACAACACCACGACCAAGAGTGGTCGAACCATATTTGGCTGCCTCAAGAAGCGAAAGGCTTCCTGTAGCCATTTTTTTCTCCTTAGTAGGTAGTCAGTAGTAGGTTTACTGCTTGCCTCTGAGGGCTGCATCAATAGCATCTAAGCCCATTAAATCTGTCGTATCATTCACTGGGGTGGCATTGCCACCTATCGCAGAGACTGTACGAGTTCTCTGATGTGCCGCTACGTCTTGTTTAGCAGGAGTTTGTGTGGGAGTAAGGAAGTCATTGACTGCCTTATCCAACTCATCTCCTACATACCCTTTTCTAGCAAGCATGTCCTTAGCAAGATCGACCTGTTGGTTTGTCCGTTCCTCTTGGATCAGACTTGCCTTTTCAGTCATTTCACTAAGGTTGACATCTAGTAGATCATCGACTTTAACTAAGCTGTATCCATTCTCTGCAATCACCTCTTGGGCTTTCAGGTTGGATAATTCAGTAGTTAATTGCCTATTTTCACTAATTGTCTCCTCCAGCTTTCGCCGAAGGGTTGATCCTGTCTCTTCGGTGACTTCATCGTCATCGTAATCATCCATGATCTTCTCCTACGCTCGGTGTTACCTACGCTCAATGATTCCGAGGTAAATCATCGAGGAATGGTTCACTACCTCTCCCAAAAAGTGTTTACTAATACGAGAGAGAACGACCTGTTTGTGTAAATCTTGTGCCTTCTTGACCCATTTGGAACCCACCAGCACGTTGTCCAAGCGCTCTTTCTGCCTGTTGAGCGTAATGAATCTCTTTACCTTTGCCTAAAAGTTCCTGATCTAAAAGCTCTCTGCCAAAATCTGCACCACGATTAACCCTGTTCAACATTCCACTCAAAGCAGAACCTTTTTCACCTAGTCTGGAATATGCAGTAGTCAATTTTGCTGAGTCAATACCAGCTTGACGGAACTCTTCTAAACGTGCCTTGTCAGGAATAGCAAAGCCAGCTTGTGTAGCTGCTGATCCCATGACTGCATACTCAAAAGCTCTAGTTAATTCTGGCAACTGCATAGTTCTGGTATCTGCTGCTGAACCTCCACCAGTGAATATAGAAGCCATGAGTCGCTGTCCAAACTCTGGATCTAATTGCAATACACGAGACACGGCAGTTCCTGTCATATCTCCTCTTGCCTGCATTCTTTCCAGAGTCTCTACAACAGCATTTGTAGAGACTTGACGAGCCCTGTCAATATAGGTTGCATAATCCAAAGGTTGCGAAGCAACATTTTGATCGTAATTATTCACCAGTTCATTCCTGAACTGTGGAGAAACTGTAGCTTGAAACAAATCATCTACTGAAACTTCCATCCCTGCATAAACAAAGAAAGCGTCCCGAAGATCTCTAGAGCCTTCTTCAAGAGCCCTGTAATAATCAAACCTTGAGGCTAGTTCATTAGATTCAATACCAGCATCAAAGAAAGCCACATAATCCATAGGGGAGTCAGTAGCAGGATCGTAAGCACCATAATCTATAAGAACATTTCTTAGATTACGGCGAGCAGATATATATTGACCTTCATTGTCAAAACGTCTTATACCACCAGATCCAGCCATGCCGGGGAACTGTTGTTTGTAAACTTCAGAAGCTCGTAACTCAGCTACGATTTGTTCTGCAGTAGCGTTCTCGATAGCTAAATCTTTTATCATATCCAAGAAGCCAAACTCTGAAGCCCAAGGAAAATCTGCTGCTATCTTAGCTACTAAACCTTCGGCAACTTGATTAGCTGGGTTCTGATTGTAAACCCCACCTTGATCGTTAGGGTTACTAAGTGAAGGATCAAATCCTCCTGTCTGTACAGTTTCATCACTTGGTGGTATAAATGGGTCTGTTGTTGAACCTTGACCCCACACCCTTTCACTAGAGTGAAACAACTCCCAAGCCGAGAATTTATTCTTACCTTCTGCCAAAGTAGGATTTTGAGATAACCAAACCTGAAAACGATTCTGTTGTGCCTGTAATTCCGCTGTCCCCACAGGGTCCCATTTAGCCATAGCTTCAGGAGCCATACCACTCATAGGTACAACAAACTCAGGATCAGCTAAAGGATCTCCAGCACGAACAACCTTCCCTGTCGAATCACGAGTCGCATACTGGACATCAGGGTTTTCTTCAACAAACTGTTTCTTCTCTGCTGGGGAAAGGTTAGCCCACCAGCCCTGTGTAAAACTCATTTTATATAAATCCCATCTTCTGTCCTACAAGACTGAAATTCCTGTAGTAGGTGTCTCTAGCATTTTTAGTACCTTCCCAACGAGAATCCTGTCTCAAATTCTTCTTGAACTCAAACAAGTTAGGAGCTTCAGCACCAGTTAAGTACTCCTGTAAAGTCGGATCTCTGAAATCAGGTTTATACGTTTCAAGAACGTCCTGAAATGCAGTCTGATAAGGACTAGCCCAAGTATTCCAATCAACATCAAGAGGTTTATTCGGATACAAAGCCTGAGATTCCAGCTTGAACTGCTCCTCTAATTCATCTAGGGAAATTTCATTCATGTACATTCTTGTACCCCAACTTGATAAATCTTGTGCAGAACTTTCTAGACCATACCGTTCTCTTAAACTGTCAACCTGACCTGACATGCCAGCTTCGAGAACCCCACGCTCACCTGCTTTTCTTTTTTCATTCTCCAATGTCCTGTTATAGGGACTATTGGCAATCTCTAAAGCGGTAGGCTGTATCCATTCAAGAATGGCAGACCCTTCACCAACAGCACCAGAAGCAATCCTTTCAGCCCAAGAAGCCAACTCAGGATTCCCATTGGTGAGTTCTTCAACAGTGACAGTCAAGTCATCATCTGTGCTTAGAGCAGTCCAGTCAAGTTGCTGACCTGTGTACTGATTCTGTAATTGCATCAACCTTTGAGCCTGAGACAAAATGGAGTTATTCCTATCAGCCTCACTGAAGGTAGGATCATTCCACTGTGCCTGTCGTGCAGTTTGTTGCTGGTAATAATCCGTCATTACCATATTCATTTCAAAAGAACTGAAATCAAAGTTATTGTCATCGTCTAGGAAGCCCTGACCAGACCATGCCTGATTGTAGATTTCCATAACTTTAGGATCTTGGACTGCGAGTGTTCCTGCCAAGCCAGACATCATTATGTCATAGGCATACTGCAATGCGAAGGTGCCAGCCTCTGCAGGAGTTTTCTCACCTACTGCAAGGACGACATCACCAGCCATAAATTCAGTGAACTCATCTCTAGTCATAGCATCAGCAGAGTTTGTACCTATTCCTCTTCCAGTCTTAACGACTATCTGTTGAATAGCTCCACCATTATCAACTTCAAAAATGATGTAATTTGTACCAGAGTTTAGGGGTTTTAGGGTTCCTGCTCTACCTGCGATATGGGCAGGTGCAGGGTCTCTAACCCAGACGTTCCTCTCTGATAGTATTTGACCTATCACAACAACCTCCTCATAGCCTCATTCAATTTCGTCCTATTCTCTTGCACCTTTGGTGCATTAGTCTTGTAAGCCTCTTCTCTAACAACATCAAGATCTCCAGCTTTCATTCCAGCCATAGCTATTTCAGGATTCATCAAGGCGTAATTAGACCCAAGAACATTGCTTGCATAGTTATGGTACGTTGAGGCATATTCCTCTTCAGTTAAATGACTAGGCATATTCCCGAACGTACCCTTGTATAAATCTGTGTCCTGTAAAAAAGACCTAGCAGAAAGACTGGATGTAGGTGCTTTTTCCAACAACGAGCCTGACTGTTTTTTCAAAGGATTAAACTTGTCTTGCTGATCCCTGTATTGCTCCAACTGCCCAGTGAAATGCTTTTGGAAATTTGCCAAATCCTCATCAGAGGGAGCAGTAGAGAACCAAGTCTTGTAAAGACTGGTTAGTTCACTGTCTAGCTGTGCAGGATCAAGAGCCTCTAAACCCGGTTTGGCAGCATCTGAATCAGCTAAATTATCGACCCATGCAAGAACCTCTCGGTCATACTGCATCTCAGAAGTCGGGTTATTAACCCACGATTTGAAAGGTGTAAGAAGAGCATCCTTCTGTTTTTTCTCTGCTGTAGTTAATGAATTAGGAGCATTGAAAATTTTGTTTGCTAAAAAAGGATTAACAGAAGCAACATAAGCCATAAGTTCGTCATCGTTATATTTCAACAAATTACTTTTAATATCTTCGGCTGCATTACCAAGACTGGTTTTACGGCTACCAACATCGAGAGTCTCATCAAAAGTCTCTTTTGTCACCATCATCAAAAGCTCCCAAGGTACACCTTCAGCAGAACCAACCCTCATGGCGTTTGTAACATCTTGTTCTTTTGCTGAAAAGATTGACACTGCTGTGTCAACTTCTGATTGCTTCACGACTATACTCTTGCCATTACTCGACCTGATTGTATAAGAACCTTCTACACTGTCTGGGAAAATTGTCCCATACATTGCTTCAAGACCACCACGAGTAAGACCAGCAAATGAATCAGGGTCATCAATCATTTCTGTAGCTTTAGCTACATCCTTAAATGACTCCGCACTCTTGAACTGAGCTAATAAATCATCCAGTCCTTCATTCTTGAGATACTCTTTCACGCCATCGACAATACGAGTCCTAGCATCATTGTCTACCCAAGTCCACCCTCCTGCAGTTCCTTTTACAATTAAACCCATTGCTCGTAATTGTTGTTCCCAAGCTGAAGGAATAGTCTCATCCACAACCTGAAGCTCTGAACCACCTTCGGAAGATCTCACGCCTTTTGGTGTTTCCTGTTCATCTTTGTTTAGTGTTTCAACACGCTCAACTATATCTACTCGGAGATTGGTCAGTTCGTCTTGATTCTGTCCAGTTTTTTGTAACTGATCCCAGTAAGTTAAAAGATCTGTCGCAGATTCAATTTCGGTAAAGATCTTTTGTATTTGAAGTTCAACATTAGCGTCATCATACGGTTGACCAGTATCGTCCGTAAAGGTCACTTCACTACGAAGAATATCCTCTATTGCACTTCTTATCTCTTCTTCTGTCATACCAACTCTGTTTCTATTGGACCCCACTTGGATCTAAGTAATGATCTCCACTTTAATTTAATGTAGTTGTCATCTTTCGCCCAAGAAGTGGCTTGTTTTAACATGTAATAAATCTCATCAACAGGCACATATTCGATCCCTCCATACCTTTTCTCAAGCATGTCGCCGTACTTCAATAGATAGCCAACCTTCTCATCACGAGTTACAGGCGTAGTTGTAGCTTCATTTTCTGCTACGAACGCATCGTGAACCATTTTAAGTCCTGCTATCTCCTGTTGTTTCATAACACTATTAGAAATGACATCTGCATAAGCCTCAGCATAAGCAGGGAAATCTTCCCTGATTTGAGCTTCTTCTTCCTTTAGATAAGTGTTCCAACTACCGGCTGCTTTCTTACGAATATCTTTAATACCATCTGTGAAACCTTCCCTTTTCATCATCCTGTCCACTCTGGCACGAAGTTCTGATCTTGCTTCAAAACCTGCTTGAACTTCAGCAGTGGTTGTCATGTGGGTGTCTCCTAAAATTACACGACCCTGCTCTTTTACTTGTTGTAACATGTGAGTTATGTCATTAAACACAGGAGCTAAACGCTTATAGGTTGACTCTAAGGCAACCATGTCTTTGTCATCCCTAATGTCATGCCCTTGAGGTAGGAACACGTTGAAAATAGGATCAATGTCTAAATTCGCTGCACTGCCACCTATAAAGTTGATAAACGGACGGTTAGCACCACCGAACTCACCCATAGTTGCACCAAAGGCAAAAGGATTCAACCTGTAGAGTTTAGTCATTATTGGCATGTAATCTGCCCACATATCATTCAGGTCGTATTCTTCGTTGAGAATCTCGTAGGTTTTTACAGCATCGTGAAGCATCGCTGCCCTAGACCAGTCCTGAGATAAGAACTTGGCTGCATGGGAGAAGATTTTCTTAGTGAAAGAGAAGGGGAAGAACACGGCATTTATGTTCATTTCCAGCCCAGAACGAGGTTGCACACCATAAGTGAAAGCCTTACGAGCAATATCGTAAGCCTTCTGAGGTTCAAGACCATGTAAACGAGTTAAATCCGCATACATGGAAGCCATCCATTCTTGAGTATTAAAACCTAAAATACCTATCTGACGGAAGCGAGCAGTACCAGCCTCAAGAGCTTCGTAATCGAAATCGTGACGGCGTTTACCAATAGCGGAAAATTCATTAACTACAGTGTCCCACTGAGAGTCAACTACTTCCGATGCTCTCTTGGTGGTTGAATCCCACTTGTCAGGATCTAAATTCCTAGCTTTCATTTGTTCTGCGGTCAAATACTCCGCTGGTTCTGTCGATCTAAGGTTAGGGTTATGGAAAACCTCTATTTGTTTTGTCCTGCTACCTCTACGACTACCAGTGAGTTCTTTCAACTTGTCTTTCTTCCATCTGCTGGGAGAGATGTTGAACCTTAAACCACCACGAGCAATCACCTCTTCAGGTAGGTCACCTATCTGGCTTAAAACCATTCCTTCTGTATACCTTGAAGCATCAAAGATAGGCGACAAGGAGAACCTGAAATAGTCTCTTGCAGTGGCAGCAGAATCAGCTATATATGCCCAATGTTTATATCTAGCTGAGTCATCAACCTTTTGAATCATAGGCTTAATCCACCTGCCGACTTCATCGGCATTTCCACCAGTTTTCCTAAGAAGCCATCTCATCATTTTTCCAGATAGCATCCTTCCACCTAAAGTAGAACCTACTGCTACGGCAAAGTTCTGAAATGTCGAACGGTCTACATCTTTATTGATCTCATCATGTCTCAATATAACCGCACCAGAAATTGCTCCAGTGCCTATTCCCCTGCCAAGGAATCTAGGTATCGCCTTAACTGTTCGTTTTATACCACTCATCTGTTGCCAGCCTTCAACAGGGACAGAGCCAAACGTCCTTAAGACACCTGTCAACTGGTTATTTGACTGAATCTTGTCAAACATGTTAGTGAACCTGCCTCGTATCTGAGGACCAACAACACGAGACTCTTTCAAGGCATTATAGATTCTGCCCATCTCTTTATCTGTATAACCCAAATCACTCAGCTTTTCCGTTGTCTGTCTCCAGATACTGGGACTCCTAACCAAATCTGCAGGTGCCGCTGGAGTGAAAGAAGATTGAACATTTATGTTCATTCTTCTTACAGAGATTTTTGACATGTTTCGTTTTCCATGCTGAAGTTGAATCATGTCATTGCCAATTTCGTGAACAACATCTTGCAGGTGATCCATCAATTTGTTCAAATCTGCACTCGCTATACCATCAGCACTTTTCTGGTAATTTTTACCACTATCAGTTACGTCATACAAAGCTCTCTGTAAAGCGTTCTTATAGGTAGTTCTGTACATGGCGGTAGCTGCATCAGGTTGCCATCTGTTAGTTGACCTGTATAAACCACGAGCAGATTTAATTGCACCTGCTTCTAGTTTGCGAGCAACACCGGCAAGTCCAACGGTTCCTAGTGAGTTGGTATACTTTGCTTTATTAACAATGTCCTCAAACTCCACTGAAAGTTTCAGTAGATCGCTAGGGGCTGCGAACTCTACGCCATGAACAAGTTTATAGCCAGCTTGTTCTAATTTGGCTGCTAAAGCAGGAGGGATAGTGTCTACGTCAACTTCGGTAGCTGTGTAGGCAACTTGTCTCACTAAGCCTTTAACCTTCATATCTAAAGGTAAAGAGGAATGAATCCCATGAACATTAGACCAATGTGATGACTTGTTGATCTCTGTGAGTCTTGTTTTAGCATGTTTGGCTATTTCATCAAACCCAAAGATGTCATTCTTTTTAGCATAATTGAATAATCTGCGATACCTTCTAGCCTGATTCGCTGTAGCACCTAGATCTGTTAAGGCGGCTTCGAGTTGCTTGAGATTCACATTCTCTAAAACGTCCATCCTAGAGGGGAACTTTTTCCCACTTAATTTTACTTCCAGCTTAGAAAGAAACCTTCTTTCTTCTGGTAAGGCGTAGCTTCCGCTCATCCTACGCATGGTATTCCTTATGAGGTTTAGTCGTTTTATGACCGCTATCTCGACACGCTTGGTTTGTGCTGTAGGCGTAGCGGTTCTTGCAACTGTAAACCTGCCGTTGGGATTGAAAGGCTTATTGAAAACATCGAAATAACCCTTCTGAGCAAAATCAAGAAATTCTTGATCGTCTAAAACATCACTGATACTGGTGGTGAAAACTGTTTCAGGGTCTGGTCTGCCATAAATCTGATGAGGACTTGATTTCGGTCCTTTCAAACTAGCCGTCTGACCCTTTAGAGGCATCCCTGTTTCTGGATTGACAGGTATTCTAGCTGTTGCTTCATCTAAACCACCAGCTAGATAGATTGACCCTATCTCATCCATATTGTCAACGAAGTCATCCCACCTACCCATAGATTCCAAATGGATAGCTATTGACTCGGACAGCTTACCCGGCTCGGTCAGGTAACGTGCTAAAAGGTCTTGAAAAGCACCTTCTCTTTTACCATTATGAACACTCATAAGCCTTCTAAGAGCTTCTTGCCGTCTAGTGTTGCCAACAAGACTTTCAGTTATTTCTTCTACTAGCTTGGCAGCCTGTTTAGCGTTCTTCGCTCTCGACCAAGCCATGACATGAATGATGCCCTCAATGTCATCTTCATCTATATATCTAAGTTGATTGATTACATTATTACGAGCTATATGAAAACTGTGATCGAACCTTGAAGCACCTTCTGAAAAAAGCTCACCTGTTTTAGTAACTTTACTTAATGCCGCTGCTTGGTCGTCAATCGCTGAAATGGTCGCTATCCAAGTCGTGAAAGCGCCCATCTTCTGCAAATCGCCATCAGCATATTCATTGGCTAAAGCCTTAGAGACACCATGCTCTTTAACTTCTTTATTCCATTCCTTTAATCTGCTTGCCCTCATTTGCTTTATTTGTCCTTTAGACATACCTGCCTCAAGAGCCTCTTGACCTAAGCCTTGGCTTATCTGGAACTCGTGTGCTTTTCTAAACTCATCAGAATAGAAGGAGTTCTTGCCTACCTTTTCAAACTTATTGACCCACCCGAAAGGTTTTTTGATCTGCCCCGGCTGAAGGATAGCTGTAGGGGTAAATAATGCTTCACCCATTCCCCAGACGAGTGGGTTGCGCCTCATCTCCTCTGTGAAATTCTTTACAGTTTCCTGACCCGGCAACAACTCAGGGTTGTAGCCGAAAGCCTGTTCCACCCTATTGACAAAACCTAGTTGCATACCTTTTTGAACAGACTTCTTGGCGAGCATTACCCCACGAAGGTTTCTCCAACCTGTCATAGATTCACCGATAATCTTGCGACCAGAGCCAATGTTCTTGCCTTGTGCAGCCAATTCCGCTGCACGATCTACACCGGGGAATATCCTTCCAGCTATTAGTCCACCTTGCGACATTTTATTTATATCAGTAGCGATGTCACCTGACATTCCTGCCACACGACCTGCACGAGTACCAGCAATATAGTTTCTTACACGGTTTGCCTTTACAGCCCCATGAGCTAAATTGAAACCATTAACACCTTTAGTCGCTAACATCGTAGCTCTTGAGAAAGCCACCACTTCTCCAACACCTGTAAACAGCAAAGCTGTGTTAATGACAGGCATTAAAAGATCATCAACTGGACCCAACACTCTCCACATGTCTTTGGTGAACTTAATGGGGTTGAAATAGGAGCCCCAGCTTTCACCATCTTTTTTTACCCAAGCATCCTTAATGCCCTTAAGGGCATCGCCTCGTTTCCACTTTTCCCATTCTTTGTCTATCTGTTCAGCGTCCCACCAGAAACCCATACCTACGGCAGCGGACATTAAACCTGTAGGTGACAGCCAATCGTCAAAGGTTTGGAAAAGTTGTCCCATTGAAGCGCCCGGTGCAGCACTATTGCCTTTCATGCGTCTATTGAAATCATCTTGAGACATCTGCCATGCAACACGGTTGTAAGCAGGGTCCCACCTGTTGTCCATCTCCACATCATTCTGGTTGAGATACCCCATTCTGATGGCTCGCTTCTTCCAGTCAATAACAGCTTGAGAGCCTGTAAGGTCAGTCGGAGCTTTCAAATTGGCGGTAGCTCTGGTGAACATTCTTATTTTCTGTTCAGCACTGTAACCATTGTCTTTGTTTATTTTTGGTGGAGGTGTAGGAGTAGGTATTGGTGCTTGGGCTACCTCATAAGACATATTAGTGGTACTTAAAGGTAGGGTAAGATCCTGAGACAGTCCACCTAAAAACTCAACAGTCGCATTAGGTGTCATACCAGAATTGGCAGCCAAGTCCAGCTTCACCATGTCAGGTAAACCAGGCATGGAACCAGTTGCCTCAAAGTTTCTGATAGCTCTTAAATTCAGGTCAATATCTCGCATCTCGGTCATGTTTGTTCCGTAAGTGTTCGTTTTCTTGTATTCGTTCTTCCCATGAAGTGGTTGTAATCATCTACTATGAAAGGATCCACTCCGGGTGATGAAGGAGGCAATCTGACTCCATCTTTATCAATTTCATATACCCCACTTTCTCGTGGTGGAAGAGATGGATCCTCAACCCATTCAAAAGGCATTTCGGCACCTTTTCTGGTTATTGTAATGATCCTTTCCGGGCTTTGGTCTTGCTTTGCAATGGCTCGTAAGCGTGTAACAGCTTCTTGCCCTCCTGTCACATCTGCCCCTGTTCCTGTAAAAGCAAGTAATGGTACACCTTGACCTTCAGGTGGGATGTATAAATATATTCGTGTAGGTGCTATGGAGCGAAATTCGGCTGGGGCATCTGGGGCAGGCTTGTACCTCACATCAAAAAGATCTTTGTGAGCGCCATCTAAAAAATCTCCACCTTCATGGTTTAAGACTTTGGCAACCCCTTGCCACCAAACCTCGCCATTTTGTTTCGAGAAGCCTGTAGAACCTTTCCCTGCTTGATGGACTTTTGTTTCAGAATCACCAAAATACTGGTACATGCCATCTTCAGCGACATAAGCAACTTCTGTATTAGGACTATTCACATCCCCATCTTTCGACATGTGGATCAGCTTTGATGCTGCCTCATCTTCAAAATGATGTTCAAAAACTGCTTTAGTTCCTACAGGAGCTTCATCTGCACCATAGGTGTAAGCAGAAATATCTAAAATCTCTTCATTGTAAATGCCATCTATACGCCTACCCTTGTCGGAGCCTGTCATATAACCAGCCTCTTGAGCCAGTACCTTATTACTCCAGTATTTCTTGTCTAAAATAATCGCTCTTTGGTCTATGAAGTCACCTGTATAACTTTGACCGTGACGGAGGGCTTTCCATGCTTTAGCTTCATTCTCTGGTGAGAAAACCAGCCAAGCGTTTTGACCAACAGTTTCTGAGTGCATGGCTCCTCTAGCTCCCTCAGAATACATCTGACCGTGCTTAAGGTAGGCAACATACTCTCCGTGTCTAGTGAAAGAGTTGCCTAAAGCTGAGTGACCAAAATAATCATGGACAAATCTAAACTTGTCATTCTGTGCATTTGTTAAAAGAGGATGTCCACCAGTGGATTCTGTTGACAGAATCTTAAGTCTTTTATTGTCACGAATATCTGCAGCCATTTCCATCGGAGAGGCATACGGATTTGTGTCAACAACTTCCATTCGGACTCCTGCTTGTTCAGTTATCCATTGAAACTGAGCATCAGTTTCAATAATGAAATTGCCATACTGTGATGCTGTTTCTGCTTCAAGTTTTTTAGTCGTCCGTTTAGTGGCATATTCTTTAGCTATTTTGACCATTGTTTTACGATCAGAGACTGCAAATTTTGGATCTATCTTTCGACCCTGTAATTCAGTGAGGGAAGTCCCTCCTCCTGCATCTATGAACTCTATTTCTCGTTTAATTCCACGAGGTATAATTTTAAGACCATACTCTCTGGCATAATGACGGACATATTCACTGGAAACAGTGTTTATACCTTGAACGGAGAGATCTCCATTATGAGGGGTTGGTTCATGTAGGATATGCCACGCTCTAGAAAGACTGTCTGGATCTTCAAAAGTTAAAGCAATTTGGACTCTAGGCTCCTCGTGAAGCTCTAGAGTTAAATTGCCACGATTGACACCCTGAGCCTCAAACTCTTCAACAGACCAATACTCTTCTCCTGTTATCCTGTCTCTCCAAACTTTTGATTGCCCTATGTGAGGTTCCTCAAGGGTGAGTTTGTGTGGAATGCCAGCTTCTTCCAACAGTAATGAAATCTGCTGGTGTTGTTGAACGGCATCGGAGGATTGAGTAGTTGAAATTACGATATGTCTGCCATCTTCAAAAGCCCAAGATCTATGGTTGGTAGTCATTTTTCTGAAACCTGTTGAGGCTTCCCTGGCATCTACAGTTGTTGATTCAGCAATTCTTATGGCGGTAGATTCGGTGTCAGCTACCCTCATTGGAACCTTTAATCTCACATGTTGACCTTGTGAATTGCCACCTACTGAAGAGTAGGTTCCACGATTCCTTCCCTTGCTTTTTTTACCTGTTAAGGGAGATACTATTTCCACACCACCATCTGCTCTGGCAGCAACTACTAGAGTTCCCGATCCCTTTCTAGTCGATGGAGCGTTCAAAAGTTCATGTAGGACTTGTTTAGGCGCTGAAGTTCTAGGAGGATGAGCCCTGAAACCTAGTTTATTTGGAGCAGGGTTTTGAAGCATATTCAATAAGTTGTCATTGTAAATTCTTGCTGGTCCTTGACCTTTAACCCAAGTATTTGAAAATTCTTCAATAACTTCAACATGGTATATTACCTGTCCAGCACCATCTCTAGGAGCAGAAATGATGTCCTTTCCTTTCCCTGCACCAAAATCATGGTCGCCTTTGACTTGAACAGTTCTTCTTCTTAAAGGTTTTAAGATTCTTGGATCTAAAATCATATAAGAAATTTGACCCTCACCTTCTACAGCATTGATATAAGGAACAGAATCATAACCCTGCGCTCGTAAACTATCTTTCGCTTTTTTACCAACAGTGTCCATTACCCAAAGTTCTGTTCTGTCTTTTCCTATTCTTTCATCCAGTATCTTGCCATCTGGAAAATAAGGTTTTTGAGGGCGAACTTCATATTCCTGTACAGGGATAGACTTATTTGGATGGACTTGCGCTCTCATCATGGCAGACTCTAAAGTCCCCATGTGTAGATATTCACGCTCTACTTCAATTTTGCCACCCTTAGCAGAATGATAAAAAATTCCACCCTCTTTAGCCTGTCTTAGATTACCTGTGCCTGTGATAGCCCAAGAGGGAGATAGGTTCTGATCCAATTTCTGATTGAATACTTGATTTATTAAACCTCGCAACATGGGACCAGTTATTGTTTTTGTGCCTGAACCAGTAGCCACTTCACCTAATGACGCACCAGCTATCTCAAGCGCCCTTTCAACGAGGTTGTCAACTGTCTTATTCTGACCAGAGACAGTGAAACCTGCTGATGCAGATAAAGTGTGGTCAATAAGACCCGGTACGCCAGAGCTTGTCACCACTAAGGAACCTTCCCCTAGCGAACCTCTAACTTCTTGATCGAAAAACTCAACTATATTCTGAGAAAAATGAGTCAACATGGAAGATTCATTCACCTCAGAAGCATTAACTATACGTTTGAAAGTGGCTTCTTCTGTCAACTGTGTTAAAGAAACACCATCGTGATCCAACACTTGTATAAATACTTTAGAATTAGGACCATCTAAAAGTATTTGATCTAGACCAAAACGAATATCATCAAAAGCAAAATGAGGGTGAACTGTTCCTTCTGTTAGGTGAGCCATCTCAACTATTGCATCATGTAAGAAAATTACCTCTTCTCCTGCAAGAAGCTCATCCCCTTTAATAAACTTTTCCCACATAGGGATCACATTTTGTTGGGTTTCCCCAACAGAGAGTTTATTTGTTTTAACTAGGTAATCCATTTTCGCCGTTTCGTAAGCTACTGCTGACACTCTGACTTGATCTGGTGTTAATTCCAAAGAATTGACACTCTGTCTGTAGCTGGGAATCCTTTCAATCAAATTTGACCCTAATGTGTCAAGAAAGCCGATTGCTTGGTCTCCGTTGTTTAACCTTTTCTCACCTTGTAGCCCTGTTCGTATATGATCGAAAGTTCTGGCTCTATCCATAGGTTGAGCTTCAAAATCTTTTGATTGTAAAACCTGTAATACTTTTCTACCTCGACTATCTCCTAGAGTCGCAAGCAGGGATTGAGCCTTGACAGGCTCATCTATTACACCTGACAAGTGAGAAAGAGTGTCGCCAAAGAGGTGACGGCTTGAAACAGGTAACGATGATGCTGCCCTAGCGCTTTGTAAAGCACGATTGGTTTTTACTGCTGCACCTGCTGAAGCTGCCAAAGGCACAAGACCAATGACACCCATAACTCCCATTGCTTTGGTAAATGTGTCAGCATCTGGATCATCCCAAATGTTGAGGGCATCTCTAGTCCCTAGAGCATCTCCTATTATGGGAGTGAAGTAGGCACTTGATGTACCTACATCCAATAAGGAACTAAAAACGTCTTTTACTGAATAGCCATCTTGTCCTCGTTGTTGAGCTTGGTTGGCTACAAAGGAGCCGGGTAGCATGTTTCCCAGAAGTTCTGCCCCACCTTCTAAAACACCTTTTTGTTTTATGGGGTCGAGTATCGAAGGTTGAACTTGTTCTTCTTCAGGCTCTACTAGCAGTTCTTCTTCCGCCATAGACATATCTATCTACCTGCTTCACGGAGAAATTCTAAAACCTCTTTAGCCCATTCTTTTGTTTCTTCTGATATTTCATCATGGGTCGAAAGAGCTTCCAGTACAGCCATCCTTTGTTGATTAGCAGCGACAGCTTTAGGAGGTAGGGGTGCTGGAGCCGGTGCTGGTGCTTGATTAAGGGGAACATCTGGTCTTTGTGTCGGTGCCATAAGCACATTAGGAACTTCCGAAGGTCCACCTGTGGGTCTGCCCATAGTTTGTGGCGGTCTCATGCCGGAAGTAGGGGCTGGAGCTACCGCTCCAGTCCCCTCAACTCCCGGTATGCCCATCGGAGGTAAAGATTGTTTCAAGCGAGCCAGATCCGCTTTCTCTCCGTATGCACCTGATTCAGGCTTATTTACAGAGACATCCGATGTGGGAGTTTTTTCTATTTCGTCTGTAGGCATTATTGACAACTTTCACAAGACTCAGGATTTTCTAAATCACAGGAGGCTTCAATCGTTTCTTCATCTTGAAAAGGATCTTGAAACGTCATCCAGTCACCTGTGTTCCTAACATTCCACCCTCACCTGCAGGCATTCCTATACGTGCTAGTAATTCAGCGCCACCGGGAGGTGGTGGAGCAGGCATTCCTTCAGGTGGAGGTGGTCCAGCGCCAACTTCCGTTGGTGGACCTAAACCTGTTTCTATCATGTTCTGTTGTTGGGCGTTTGCTGCTTCCTGTTCTGGCAGTACGACATACTTTTCAAATATGTCAAAGAGATCTTCGCCTTTTTCTCTGGATCGAGCTATCTCTATTAACGCTTCATTCGGAATGGTTCCGGCTTCCAACCCCTGTAGTAGTTTAGCCAACGCCATCCCTCGAAATTTTTCGACATCCAAGCGTGAACGCTCACGACCAACATCAGTGAGTCCATCAATGTTCTCCTGTACAAATTCTTTAGATACAAATTCCGCTTGAGAATACTGAATGTGTAGAACAGCGGACTGGGCAGGATCACGACCTAAACCTAGTCCATATTCTACTCGTAGTAAATTTTTGGTATCTATATCAGTTTTTGGATTGTATTCAGTTAGGAACTCTTGATTTCTCAGAATCCCAGAAGCGGTCTTTGATCTAGGGAAATATGCTTTGTCTACTTCTAAAGCGATACGTAAAGCACGTTCCATTTGTCTTTGAAGAATCTGATGGTATGTTCTGATGGCTGTATTCATCATTCCAGCAGAGGCTTCTAGGAATTTAGCTGAAGCTATCGACTGGTCAATTTCACCGGGTCGTGACTTAGGGTATCTACCACCTAAATGTATACCATCAATCAGTTGCATTAAGTCTTGTTGAACATTGAGTGAGCTAACGGCAGGAGGTACACGACCAATAGCACCCTGCGGTCCTAACTCTATAAACGAACCACCACCATAAGGCATTTCACCAATAAGGTCTTTAACAAAGATGTCAGAGTAAACAGCTTGGTCGGCATAATCAAGAATGAGTCCCATTAAGCGAATATGTGCTTCAAGAAGTCCTACTACCTGATCGAATTGTCCTCTAATCTCACCATCGAGTGAAATACGAGAACCTATAACAACTGGGCAAATACCTATCTTATTTTCGATTCTTTCCAATAAAACAGGATATGGCACATCAGAACCCGACTTATAGCGCACAAGTCCAGATGTTGAAGCCTGATAAAGCCCTGCCAACACATATTCGTCCTCATCGTAGTATTCAACAAGGACAACCTTCGCATTTTCGTCTGGATCGTCTATTTCTGAGTGGTCAGCGACTGCTGAACGTAAAACATCTTGATATTCGGGAGGTAACTGTGAAAAGAACACCTCACGAGTAAACATACACTTGTGAACTTCATCACCGGGTCTAAAACCCGGTTCTGGGTAACACTGTCTAGGGTCACGCCGTTCAATAAGTGGTATTTCTTGGTCGAAATCTGGACTGATAGTCCAAACAGACATACCATAAGCTGCCTTGTCCATCACAGAGCGAGGGATAAGTAAATCCATTTTGTTTATATCCATGTATGAAACAGCTACCTGTTCCATTGTTCTCGCCGTTTTCTTGGATTGCTGATTAGGGCGTTCTGGTTGAACTCGAACTGTCGGCACAAGAGAAGCCGATTCTGCCGTATCCTCTAAAGCAACCTGAATAAGGTTAGGTGACCTAGAGTCAACACTTTCTTCATCAGGATCAAAAACATCGAAATCTCCACGAACCACACGGTCAATGGTTTCCATTCGTACATCTCTGTCGTATTGCCTACTACGCCAACTGGCGTACATCGCTGATAGACGATCTATCTCTAACATTATCTAGAAGTCGTTTCTGCTATGGACAAAAGTGTCTCTTCTACTCTGCTCATACTCCTGCCTGTTCGTACCTCAAAAGCCTTAGCTCTCACTTCATCCTCTGTCGCTTCTTTAGGCATAGTGAAGTACACCGGCTTGTCATCTATTAAAGTGCCACACACGATTTCATCGTCTGCAGCGGTTTCTGACGCACGTTGAAATGCTTTTTTATTTCGGAAAGTTTTCAACATAGGTCTCGATCACCTACCCGAAGGGTGTCACTTACTCCTCTTCAGGAGACCATATTTTTGGGTCTATGTTAAATGGCTGAGGTCCATCCTCAACATCGTACTCTTCTACTTCACCATGCGGTTGAGCTTGACCTACAGTTTGTCGCCTGTAACCCCACTGCCCACGAGTCATGTGACCGGGTCTCTGGTCACGAGGGGCTATACGCCGAACCTCCTGAGCTTGGAAATCTATAACTCTCCGATTCTTCTTAATACGGTTAGGTACGTGCATTCGTTCATGGAACATTGGTAAATGAGCCCTGTTCATCAAAGTACGTGCGCCAAGATCAGCAAACCATAATGACATAACTCTGTCAGAAACAGCACCCATCGGGAAAGCAATCAATTCCTCCATTAGAGGTTGGAACTGTTGCTGGGTAGGCGCATTAGCCCAAGGGATACTAAACAAACCAGTTTCCATTATTGGAGCTAACGACTCAACACCAAACTGGGGGTCCCACTTATTACCGTGAGTATGATGAGGTACTACCCTCACTCCACGTTTAGCTAAATGTTGAACTAGCTCCATGTCATATTGCACTATCTGAGACTGAACACCATTAGATTCCACCCTCCACTCATACAGTGGATACCTGTCTGTCCATTCTAGAATCTGATCTTTCATCTGGGGAGCCTTCATGGACTTAACTGCAATAGAGTCCACTAAATAGCGTTTACCTGTAGCTGGGTCTAAACCGACCAAACTAAAAGCTGTAAAACCCGAACCTTTATTAGCCCCTGCTGGGTCCAAACCAGCGAAAAGTCTCCAGCCATCCTGATAATGACCCCTCACACGAGAAGTGTCCTTACACATATCCAGCATGTCTTGAGTGAAAGAAGCTCCTGCACCGGGAATGTCAACCTGCTGGTAAACCAACTGGAAGTCAGCAGGACGCATTTCAGAACGGTGAATCAATGCCTGTGAGTAAGGGAAATGCTCACCCCACAGAGTTGTCTCCGTTTCATCATCCATAATACACGGATACCTCAAAACCTTATATCCCGGACGAGTACCCAACTGAGAGTAAACATCACCAGCCGTAACACGAGTACCAATCCAAATAGCACGACCAGTCTTACCGATACGAGACAAAGCCTCCTTATCGAACCACTCCATCATTCCAGCAACCCGATCAGGGTTGCGCTGGTTGTCCAAAGTAGCAACGTCATCAAACTTAATTACATCGGCTCGCCTACCATAAATCTGCTGACCGACACCCAACACAGCTACAGTTGGATCTTTCTCTGCAGTAGTCCTACCAGCAACATAAATGTTCTCAGATGACCAGACAGACTGTCCATCAGGACGGAATGGACCCCAATCATCAATCAGATTAGGACCGTCTGCATATAATTCAGGATTAGACAGCATCTCGTGAATAGAGTGCATAAAGGTTCTAGCAAAAGGCAAAGACTTGGAAACAAGCAAAGTACGCAAATTAGGATCACGGCAAATGTCATACACGGTATGCCAAACAGTCACCAACGTAGATTTAGAATGGTACGGAGGCATGTTAATCAAAACCCTCCGATAGTCCCCAGTAACAGCCTCAGCTATATCATGGTGGAACTGTGGAGTCTCATGGTGAACACCGCAATCAGGACAAGACCAGTTTTGCAGGTAATGGTCACAGAACTCAGCGAAAGTCCCCACACGGCGTTTCTCGTTCAGACCCAGCGGTCCAACCTTGGCTTGTTCTTTGGCTTCCTCTACACGCACGGCACGAGCTTCACGCTCGATGCCGAGCCTCTTGGAGAGGTGCTGGCGTGAGATGCCGAACTCAACTGCGGCATCGGATTGTGTCCAGCCTTCGTTTAAGACTTTGGCTATCGCCGCTTTATACAGTCTGTCTTTAGACCATGTTTCGTATTTCTTTAGTCTCGGTTTAGCCATCTATTTACTCCCCGACCATAGTAGACTATGTTTGGGTATAGTATGAGAATGCTCGGCTTCGACAGTGATGCCAGACACCGAGTACAAGTTCAGAACCGGCACTCCGAACCCCGAACCACTGGCAGGTTGATCGGGAGGAGAACTTCACCAAAACTGGTCATTAGAAACTATTAGCAATGTGAGTGACGACAACTCTTTGAAAAGGTCGGGGAAGTATCGGGAGGGGGGAATAAGTCTATTGTCCTAGTCCTAGTCTAAGGGGAGAAACAGAGACAAGAATCAGACAGGTGCCACTGGCACCTTAACGACAGGATCTATAGTCGTTTTGTCGTTAGCAATCTGGGAAGCCTTTCCCCTGCCCCTTGTAGTCGGATTTTATGCACCCCCATTCGATTGACACGTTTGGTCAAGACTTTTCCCAGTGTTTGCTTGTAATTTGAAGTGTTTTGACTCTGCAAGCTCCGAGTTCTTCCTAGCAGTGACTAAGAGTCATCCGATCTGGATTATTTTGACAGGATCTGGTCAAAAAAAGATAAAGCCAACGAGTCTCTTATGGGATGTAGCGACCAGAAGATATTTGTCTGTTTTTGTCCCTGTGTGGTCTTGGTCTTGGTTTGGTCTTTTTCCTTTTTGACTGGTTTATGTCATGCTTTTTGGGGATTTCTTGAAAATTCTTTTTGGTTGTATAACCGCAGGTCAGAGGGTGTTTCTGCTCTCTCTTGTCGACAAATGTTGACGAATGACTTGCGATGTCTACTTAGAGGCACTAGCTTTGTATTTGTTGCAGAGATCCCATCGGCAGAGATGGACACTCTTAGACGAAGCTAAGGCTTAGGTTGGGGCAACCGATCCGCACCAGAGGAAATGGTGAGACTAGGAAAAACCTTAGAGCCATTCTTGCTCGGTTTTTCTGGCTAATTTGAACAGCAGTGATTTTGCCCTGTTGTGATTAAATTCCTCCTCCTCAGTCAGTGCCTGATGTCGGCACTCTGAAGATGACCATGACAGGTCGAAACTCGAGGAGGTTTCAAATGATAGATCTAATTCACTGCCACGAAATCGTGGCTTTTATCTTTTACAGCTTGGTAATCATTGCATGTACTTTGGTACCTGCTTGGTTGGCACATAAGCTCGGCTAAATGGTTCTTTCCCAGTTCGATTCTGGGATAGTCACGATTGACACGAACGTGTCAATCTGAGGAGGAAAACAATGAGAAATAACGTGAAAATAAGCAACTGGCGCAAGATTGGTTCATCTCGTTCAAGGAGCTTTAATTTTGAAGCTCCATCGGGTAACCAGTTCGATTCTGGTGTTGGTTTTAATGTCACTGAAATGGACGTGTTAGGTGATGGGACTTGGCTCCAAAACTCTGTGAGTGTTCACTTGAACCACAATGCAGGTTTTGAGTTTGATCCTGAGGTTTCAATCTTTAGGGACAAGGCTCCCAGCAAGGAAGACTTTGTTGTTTTGAGATTGGTAAACAATGTCAAGATCTTCTTGTCACCAGAGCAATTAGACAAACTGCAAGCAGTTGTTAACAGTCCTATAGAAGAACAAGAATAGGAGTGTTCGCATGAATGGTTTCTTCCCAGTTCGATTCTGGGACATGCACGATTTGACACATCAGTGTCAAACAATAATGAGGAGGAAAAAATGAAAGAAATTACAGATACTTACACAACCATGTTGGGTGCTGTTAAGGACTTTGAAGCTATGACAAAAGAGGATTTTCACTATCTCTTGAAAGCCAAAGAGAAAAGAATCCAAAAGCTAAAAGGTCGCATTAAAGAACTGGCTTACTTGAATGAATACACGGAAGATCTAAGGAGAGACCTAGCAAGGAAACTCCGTGAGTGGGAAAATGCCGAGAGGATCAAGTATTTTTCAAATAATTAAGATATATAGCCTGAAAGGTTTAACCAGAGTTCGATTCTCTGGCAGGCACGATTGACACGAACGTGTCAATCTGAGGAGGAAATATGCAAACAGAAATATCAGACCAGTTTCCAGAATTGGTTAAACCTCTGTGCAAGAAAGGAAAATACATTTGTGGTCATTGCATGACAGCAAGGGACATTTCCAACGGCACAAGGTTCTCTGTTGAAGATGTCAGACTTTCAATGGAGGACGCTATTCGCTACAACTTGCAACTATGCAGAGGCGCTACCATGCACGATGATCCACCAACCGTCCGAGAGATTAGACGAGAGGGGCAACGAATCCTTAAAGCAGGAGTCAATGTCAAAGTGCAACTGAAACGGAAAGCAGGTACAAGCCTTTCTGCTGGTCACATAGTCGACTGTTTCGATGATGGTACCGTGAGAGTCTTTCTAGACGATCTAGGAACATCTAAAATCGTTCCTGTCGATGAATACCTAGTTGCTAGACAAGGTAATACCAGTCGCTAGTTGCTGGTGTCCCCAAATGGTTAAAGCAGGTTCGATTCCTGTATGGGGAACTATTGACACAACCGTGTCAATATAACAGAGGAGGAAAAATGAATAATTCATTACCTGTAATCAATGGCTATAAAGTCATTTCAGTAATACCTGCATTAAATAATCCTGATTATGTGATTGTTTGTGTAAGCGTTGACAAAGGTCATCCACATAGAGATAGATCTTATGTCGTTGCTACATGGTGGGAAGGTGAGGACTACTGGCATGATGGCGAGTATGACTTATATTTCAGTGATGCTTTACAGAGAGCAGGCGAGAGGGCAAAAGCTCCCTTTGGTCGTAAGTTCTACGAAGAGAACGCCACGCTCGTAAATGAGCAGGCAGAAATTCGTGTAAACCAAATTATGTCCAAGCTGGCAGAAGTTCGCCCAGTTATTAAAATGGATAGAAAAGGGCAATACATCGCATAACGCTTTGTCCCCAGAATGGT
>Ga0206683_10000166_pt1 | contig 48061 bp, 49 predicted proteins | sample M280m12015metaG_FD_155483 | JGI IMG/M metagenome (GOLD analysis project Ga0206683, IMG submission 155483) | Ammonia-oxidizing marine archaeal communities from Monterey Bay, California, United States - M2 80m 12015 | ecosystem: Environmental > Aquatic > Marine > Intertidal zone | place: USA...
TAGGTGTTCGTGCATTGATGATGACTGGCTTATTCATTCTTTCTGCGACATTTTATTTTTACGCTAAATCTGATTCTTTATTTGATATGTATATCATCCATATATTTCAAGGCATGGTTCTGAGCATGTCTGGAATGGTGATCAATGTCATCCTTATCTCCAAATGGTTCAATGACAATAGAGGCTTAGCCATCGGCGTATTGCTTGCAGGCACAAGTGTTGGCAATGGTTTATTTCCACAAATTAATACATATTTATTAACAATTAGCGATGGCGACTGGCGTCAGGTAATGATGTGGCTGGCCTTAATTCCTCTAGCGTATATTCCTGTGATATTTGCATTCATTAAAGAGAAGCCTGAAGACTTAAAAATCGAAGAAAATAATTACACTGGAGATGAAGTTAAAACAGCAAATATCCAAACAGGCTTTACACTTGAACAGACTTTATCATCAGCAAATTTCTGGTTTTTATCCGTCATGGCCTTTTGCACTTTTTACTCCATACTCGCCATGATTGGACATGTGTTTTTAATGTTAGATGGAGAAGGGTATTCACCTCAAGTTTCTGCAACAGGTGTTTCTATAATCTTCATTGGCGGCTTTATCGGCAAAGTAATCAGCGGTAAATTGGCAGAAATGATTGGCAGAAAGAAAGTGCTTGTTGGCGGGGTAGCCATGATGTTGCTGGGCTCGGTCTTGCTTGTAAGTGCGATCTTTTATAAGAATCCATTATTGATATGGATTGGTCTTTCACTTTATGGAACAGGATGGGGAGGTCTATATACTCTCATACAGCTTCTTGTAGCAGATTTATTTGGTCTCGTTGCGATAGGAAAGATCATGGGCGTAATAAATATAATAGATACAATTGGTGGAGGGCTCGGCCCAATTATCACTGCTGTGATTTATGACTCAACACAAAACTACTTAACACCATTCCTTGTTATATGCGGTCTTTTGACAGTAGCTTTAGTTTCATCTTCAATGCTTAAAATTGATGATAATGCGATAGAGCAAAGCCGATAAGTCTTGATACTCAATGACCTAAATAAGAGTCCAAACTATCGTTGGGTAATTCTTATAATCTCTTTTTTGCTGATGATGGTGGTCAATGGAATGACCTTTGGAGGACCCACGGTTTTTGACGACTTGCTTTTAGAGAATCTTAAGAACGCGAACGGTGAGTCAATATCAAGAGCGGAATTAAAGCTAAGGGAATCAATCATGATTTGGTCAGCTGCTTGTTTTGGTTTTCTAAGCGGTACATTTGCAGACAAGTTTGGTGTAAAACCAATCATGTTGGCTGGTCTATTGATCTTTTCAATGATCTACTTCTTCTTTACAGATGTAGAAACCATCAATGACATCTATCTAATCTACCTTGGTTTTGGGCCCTGTTTAATTTTTGTTGGATCACTGACGAATGTCATTTTGATTTCTAAATGGTTCACATCTAACAGGGCATTGGGTCTTGGAATCATGGCGGCAGGATCAAGCATTGGTTCAGCATTTCTAACACCTTTATATGCATGGTTGCTAAACTATATGGATTGGAGATCAGTGATATTTTTCAATGCATTTGTCCCATTGTTAATGATTATCATTGTTCTGTTTTTTCTTTATGAAAAACCTGCAAATATAAACCCTTCATCGAATCATCGTTCAAATAATATATTAATGAATGGCCTATTATTTAAAGAAGCTCTCAGATCAAAAAACCTCTGGTTCTTGATTCTCATGGCAATGTGTATCTTTTATACGATGATGGGAATGACCACCAATGCATTTCTGTTTTTAAGAGACAGCGGCTTTGAAAGGCAGGTCGCATCAATCAGTGCAACCATATTATTCATGGGAAGCCTAACTGGCAAAATCACTTGTGGGTTTTTTGCAGAAAAGTTTGGAAGAAAGAGAGTTTTGATTTGCTATTTTATAGGCTTCATTTCAGGCTCAATTCTATTGACTATTGCAGCAGGAACCAAAAATCCTTTTCTTATATGGTTTGGTTTGGGGATTTTTGGAACAGGATTTGGAGGTATTTATACACTCAAGCAATTACTGTCTGCAGATCTATTTGGCCTAAGATCATTGGGGAAGATCACGGGCTTAATCAATCTTACAGATACAATAGGCTCTGGTCTTGGCCCCGTTATGACTGCGCTTTTCTTTGATCTCACCGGTAATTACCAAACTTCATTCTTTATCATTACCTGCGTTACTTGCATGGGGCTTATTTTCTCATTCTTCTTGAAAGTGAATGACGATGAAATAGAAAGAAGCAAATCTGAAATTGGGTAGCATTTTCCAGTATAATCAGCGAATGACTCCTGATCAAAAAAATACACTCAATAATGAAATTACATTAGTCACAGGTGCATCCAGAGGAATTGGTGCTGGTATTGCTCGATTATTTGGAGAATCTGGCTCATATGTCATTGGAACTGCCACCACTCAAGACGGTGCAGATGCAATCACCAAAAGACTTCATGATGATGGATTAAAGGGAGAAGGCATGGTCTTGGATGTCTCTGACTTGGATGATGTCAATAAAATAATAAAGGATCTTAAAGAAATGGATTTACTGCCCTCAATACTCATCAATAATGCAGGCATTAGTTTGGAAAGTCTTCTGATGAGAATAAAAGAGGAAGACTGGAAAAAAATTATTGATACAAACTTATCCTCTGCATTTTATTTATGCAAAGCGGCAGTGCCGGGGATGATGAAAAATAGAAAGGGCAGAATCATTAATATCGGTTCAGTTGTTGGATCAATCGGTGCAATAGGCAATGCTCATTATAGTGCCAGCAAAGCAGCTCTCCTTGGTTTTACCAAATCGCTTGCATTGGAAGTCGGGTCGAGAGGCATTACGGTCAATAACATCGCACCGGGATATATCAGTACTGATATGACAAAAGACATTAAAGACGAACTCAGTGAGGCAATGATGGAAAAAATCCCAATGAATCGATTTGGCTCTCCAGAAGATATAGCAAAAGTGGCTCTTTTTCTGGCCTCAGAGTCAGGGTCTTACATCACTGGTCAAACCATTCATGTGAATGGTGGAATGCATATGGAATAAGGATAATGCTCAAAACTGCTTGAGAAAAGAGTCAATATCCATAAAATACAAACATCTTTTTTTTATTTAGGGGAAAAAAATGAGCATTGAAGAGAGAGTAATAGGCATCGTAGCAGAACAACTAAGCATTGGTGCTGATGAAATTAAGAATGAATCCAGCTTTATTGATGATCTCGGGGCCGATTCTCTAGACACTGTAGAATTAGTTATGGCATTAGAAGAAGAATTTGATATTGAGATCTCAGATGACGAAGCAGAGAATATCTCAACTGTTCAATCGGCAATTGACTATATCAATAAAAGCTCTTAAAACAGTAAACTGACTTTTAGAGAAAAACGGCATGATCTCTCATGCCGTTTTTTTTTGAGTATTATCAATCATTTCGGGAAAATATATCTTATGAAAAATATTATCAGAAGAACGACATTGAAAGTTCGAGACATTGAAAGGTCTTATGCCTTCTATAGAGAAGTTCTAGGTATGGAGACTTACTACAACAATGAAGTAACGGTAGAAAATGATTTACTGCCGGGCACAAAAGAAGGCGATAAGATTCATTTAATTATTCTTAAGGCACAAGATCCTGTGATTGGGATGATTGGCTTACTGAAACCAATTGATCCAGAAGAAGAGTTTCCGCCTGTAACATTTGATTTTAATTATGGTTCTTCAGTCTTTGTTGTGGGCGTTGATGATGTAGAAGAGCTATATCAAAAAGCATTGAAGTTTGGAGCAATAATGAGAGCACCTTTGAGCGAAACAGTATATCCCGGTGCCGATGGCAACAATGTTCATGTTAAATCTCTGGGCTTATACGACCCAGATGGGCATTTTATGGAGTGCAATCAGAGGTTCTAAATCCATGGATAAAAAGTTTAGAACAAAGCCAGTTTCAAGAATCACTCTTTTTTGTCGTGACCTGAATAGATCCCTCGAATTATATAGAGACATACTTGGATTCGAAGAAGTCGAAAATAAAACCATCCAGTCGAAAGCATTTAATCAGTTAATGAATATTGATGACGAGGACTGTTTTGTAAAGATTAGCTATCTTCAATCAGAAGAATCAGACTTTGGCCTCATTGCATTGTTTGAAATCAATTCAATTAAATTGGATAAGAATAAACCAATTCATAACCCTCCAATCCAGTTTGGACAAAGCGTCATTGTTTTAAGCACAAAAGATCACCGAAAGATCTATGAAGAACTTAAAGATAAAGACTATGTATTCTTAATTGAACCAACTGAGTACCTCAAAACAGAGGACAGTGAGTACATAAAGGCCGGTCTTTATAAGGAAATGTCTTTTTATGATCCGGATGGATTTCTGGTCAACCTTATTGAATATAACTGATAATATATATCTTTGTATTTGGAATACTTTTCTAGGAAATTAAATATATATGTCAGGTCAATTTATAACCATTGAAGGAATCGAATGTGTTGGTAAATCGACAAATGCTAAATTCATAGAAAATACACTCAATAAAAAAGGATACAAGACACTTGTCACAAGGGAGCCTGGCGGATCTGGAGTGGGCGAGAAAATTAGGAACATCCTCCTTTTTGAGAAAAAAGACACGCTCTCACCAATGACAGAACTTCTCTTATTGTTCGCTGCACGTGAAAAACACATCAATGAAATTATCAAACCAGCCCTTCAACAAGGGACATGGGTTATCTGTGATCGATTTACGGATGCAAGTTTTGCTTACCAAGGCTTTGGAAGAGAACTGGGCTTTGATAAAGTAAATGCACTAAAAACCCTAATCCAAAAAGATTTTGAACCTAAATTGACCATCTTGCTGGATGCACCACTTGAAGTCATCACCAGCAGAAGGAAACTGAATCCGAACGATCGATTTGAATCTGAGGACAAGGCATTTTTTGAACGTGTTAGAAATGGGTATCTAGAGTTGGCTAAAATTTTTGATCAAAGAGTGAAGGTGATCGATGCATCCAAGGATATCAAAGAGGTTCAAGATCAAATTAGAATCTTAATCAATGATTTGGTGAGAAACCAATGATGATCGAACGATACCCATGGTTAAGAGACACATACCAACCTTTAGAGAAAAATATCAGAGCACATAAAAATCCTCATGCGCTTTTGATACAAGGGAATTTGGGTATTGGTCGCCTAGCACTTGCAAAATTTCTGAGCAACATCTTCCTTGGGTTTGAAGGCGATCAAGAATCCGAGATCAAAGATGAGATTATAGTTTCGCCCATCGACAATAAGAAGTCGGTGAGCATCGATCAGATTAGGTCCTTAAAACAATCGTTATTATTAACAAGCCTAAAGGGGAAAGGGAAAGTCGGAATTATTTATCCTGCTGAAGCAATGACCTATCCTGCGGCGAATAGTTTACTAAAAATTCTGGAAGAACCCCCCAACGATACAATGATCATCCTTATTACGGAATCCTCAGGAAAACTGCCTAAAACCATTGTCAGCCGGTCCCAAATCATAAATTGCGGTCATCCAAGCAATGAACAATCAATCGAATGGCTCGAAGCAAGAGAAAACCAAGACTGGTCATCAATTCTATCGGTCTTTGGAAACAGGCCCGTGCTTCTAAATGATATAGGCCATGAGTATTTAACGAATCAAATTGATTCACTCTCTAAGCAGATCACCGGGCTAATAGATGGTCAAACTAAACCATCTGATATTTCAGATTCTTGGAAAACCGAAGACATCGAAATAAACTTAAGAGTGATTTATAGCTGGATGTTTAAATACCTAGAAATAAGGTTACTTCGGAAAAATGATGATGATAATCTTCCTAATGGTCTATCGCGAATGCTTGATCAGAATATCAATCATGAAAGTTGTTTTAAGCTTATGGATGACATAATAAGGTTAAGGGAATTAAAATATAGTGGAAAAGGTCTAAGCTGGAATATTCATGTCACTAAACTACTTAATCCTTTGTTTACAGATATGTCAGGACTGAAAGAATATGCCTAATGAGAATATAGAAACAGAAGCATTAATTATCGGTGCGGGGCCGTGTGGTTTATTCCAAGTATTTGAATTGGGATTACTGGGAATTGAATCGACAGTCATTGACAGTTTGCCCTCGATTGGCGGTCAATGCACAGAGCTATATCCTGATAAACCCATATATGATATTCCTGGGATACCCGTATGCACTGGAGAAGAGCTCATTGAAAATTTGTCAAAACAAATAGAGCCTTTCTCTCCAAAGCTAATCCTTGGTGACGAAGTCATTGAACTTGAAAGAAAAGATGAGTCGTTTGAGATAAAAACGCAGAAAGGAAAAATAATATCTGCAAAAACCGTCTTTATCGCGGGAGGAGTCGGATCTTTTCAGCCAAGAAAAATTAGAGTTAAAGGCATTGAGGAACATGAAAACAAATGGTTGCATTACAGAGTCAAAGACAAAGACTCATTCCATGGTAAGAAAATCATCATTGCTGGAGGTGGAGACTCTGCATTGGATTGGGCAATCGATTATGCGGAATCCAATGAGCACATAGAACAAGGTGGAACAGTGAGTCTCATACATCGTAGAGACGAATATCGAGGTGCAGTTTCATCTGTGCAGTCAATTAAAACTCTTTCTGAATCAAAAAGAATCACTTTGTATGAAAATGCAAAAATATCAGGCTTTGATTCCAGTGGGGAAAATTCATTTATGCTTAATATTGAATCCGATGGATCTGAGAGGAGTGTAGAAGGAGATGTATTATTGGTGTTTTACGGTCTCTCACCTAAGTTGGGTCCTATAGCTGAATGGGGACTGGATATTACAAAAAAATCAATAACGGTCAACACCGAGACATATCAAACAAATATTCCCGGGGTATTCGCCATTGGTGACATCTCAAATTATCCTGGCAAGAAAAAGCTTATTCTCAGTGGTTTTCATGAGGCCGCTCTTGCAGCCTTTGCTGCAAAGGCGATCATCACGCCTGGCAAGAAAGTTAATTTGCAATATACGACGACTAGTCCTCTTCTCAAAGAGAGGCTAGGTGTGAGTGAAAATTAATGTAAGATACTGTTTATAAGGGGATTGTATAAATGGGAATTGAAATCACAGGCTGGGGTAAGTGCACACCATCTGCTGTGCTGACAAATAATGATCTTGAAACCATCCTGGACACCAATGATGAATGGATCACATCAAGAACAGGCGTTAAAGAGAGAAGGATAGCGGAAGCTCCACTCAGTGAAATAGGAACAGTAGCAGCGAAGCACGCTTTGGCTGCAGCCGATAAGGATCCAACAACAATTGATGCAGTCATGATGGCAACCTGTACGCCTGAATTTCTAATACCCAGTACTGCCTCCAGAGTACAAATGAATATAGGAAATAATACAGCAGCTTCTTTTGACTTCAATTCTGCTTGTACTGGCTTCGTCTATGGATTAACAACTGCATACTCGATGATTCAATCGGGTATTTTTAATAATGTTCTATTGATTGGAGGAGAAAAGGTAAGTTATTTTCTAGACTGGACTGCTCGAGATACTGCTGTACTTTTTGGAGATGGAGCAGGTGCTGTATTGATTGAGCAAACAGATACAGATTCGAAACTCTACGCTTCAAAATTGACTTGCGATCCATTTCTAGGTGAAGCATTGATGCTGAAAAACTTTGGCACGAGCATGGATCTTAAAGATCCAAGAGAAGGGTATTTCTTTGGCATTAATTTCGAAGGTCAAGAAATCTTCAAGAATGCAGTAAAGACCATGGCAAGGCTCGCAGAAGAGGCATTGGAGGAGGCAGGTCTTAGCATCGATGACATCGATCTTTGTATTCCACACCAAGCGAATCTAAGAATACTTGAAGCAACTGCTAAAAGATGCAATTTCCCAATGGAAAAGATGATCATCAACCTGGATCAGTACGGAAACACATCTGCTGGATCGATACCCATCGCTCTGACAGAAGCGCTCGACCAGAACAAAGTTAAACCTAACTCTAAAATACTCTTTTTAGCTTTTGGAGGAGGGCTGACAGGTGCTGCGGCCATTATTGATTGGGGAGGGCGATCGCATGCACTCAAAACATCAGACGAACAACTACCGGAAAGCAAAAAAACGGCGCTAGAACTCATCAAAGACATACTGAACATGTATAAATAACATGTCTAATCATCCCTATAGATCTGTATCGGGTGAAGTCTTATATATGCACGATGAAAGAGGTCAAGTGGGGCACGAAAAATTCACCATAACGGAAGACCTCAATCAAAATAGAACGCTAAGAGCCATTTGCGAAATTTATGAAGAAGAACTCTTAAGAGACGTCACATACACTGTTGATCAAAATTGGATTCCTCAAGATGCATTTGTAAGGCTCTCAGTGAATGGTCGATTCATGGGTTCAAGCTGGTTTAAGTTCTCTGGAAATATTATTGAATGCGAAAACTTCACAAAAGATGCTGGCAGAAGCTCTCAAAAGCAAATACTTAATGGTCCAATCCAGTCTTTTGGCGCACATCCTGTGAGCAATGATGCTTGGGGATGTTCAATTTTTGATATGAATAGTTCATCAAAAAAACAGCATTTCAAAAATGTGGCCACAACCTCAAAAACGGCTCATGGCAATACCGGTCCTAGCATCATGCTTACTGAAAAATACTTAAGTTTTCATGGGGTTGAAAAAGTTTCTGTGCCGGCAGGGAGTTTTAATGCCAACTACTTTCAAATCAGTTGGGACGGCAGAGAAGATATGAAGAAATGGCCCCCCATACACATTTGGACGACCGGCGATGACTTCATCATTGTAAAAATTAGGTGGGATCACTTAAAATCAGACTATCTTTTGAATAGACTGGAAACAAGCTCAAACAAATAAAATCTAGATGGTGTTTTATTATGGCAGATATTAATGCTGATATTTTAATCATAGGAGGCGGCGTAGCAGGATCGGCGGCGGCCTGTGCATTATCCAAAAAAGGTTATGAGGTTTTATTGTTAGAGAAATCTGAAAAAGCCCAAGACACAGCAAGAGGAGATCATCTTCAGCCTGCGGTCTGTGAGATTCTTTCAAAATGGGGGGTTTTGGATCATTTCTTTAAAAAAGGAGCCAAGAAGAGGGCAGGCTCTTTATGGTTTGATGAGGATGCAAACTTTCTGATGGATGCAAACGTATCCAAGCTTGATATTCCAGAGCCGTATTTCATGTTCATGAATCACGAGGACATCAGTGGTGTCTTTGTTTCGGCTGCAGAAGAAAATGAGAATTTTTCTTTTATCTGTCCAATGCTCACTTGTACCCATATCGAAACAAATGATGAAGAATCCATCTTTGAAATTAAACACAGGGATGGAACGACTCAAACTGCATCAACCAAAATGGTCATGATTGCAGATGGTGTTGCCTCAAGTATGGGACGCTACTTTGAATTTGAAAGAAGCTCATTTAGGTATGAAAGAGCATTAGCAGTTCTTTTCTCTGATGAATATAAAGCAGATGAGCTGAATAATCTGAGAACCTATTTAACCGATAGAGGAATTGTGACCATGATTCCAAGAGCCAAGGGTGGATGCAAGATTGGTCTAACCATCGATCGTGATGAGATAAAAGAGTGGAAAAGAATGACCCCCGAAGATTATCAGAATTTCATAGGAGAATTGGTACCGATGTATAAGGGTTTAAAAATGTATTCTGCAGGAATATATCCTCCCTCAATGATTATTGCTGAGAACTGGTCCAAAGAAAACATAGTGCTGATTGGTGATGCCTGTCATGGACTGCATCCAGGAAGAAGTCAGGGAATGAACACAACAATCAAGTGCATTGACCACCTTTTAGCTATTCTACCGCCCAAGGAAATAATCGAAAAAGAGAATGTCATAAAGACATTGACTCAATATCAAGAATCCATGAAATCCAATATCAATGAGCTTTTAAATGCAAACCACAGCATGGGCTTATCAATGGATGGCTTTAATCAAGCATCCAAGATTCATGAAATCGAGAAGTTTAAGTCTTTGGAAGTGAATCAAAAACAAGGTCATTCTTATCGCATGAAGTCAGCTGGATATGGTGTTTTTTAGTCTTCATGGAGAAAAGCTTAAATAAAAAATATTACTTCAGTGATCAGATTTTTGATCAGGAACTAGAAAATATATTTTACTCTGATTGGGTATGCTGTGGGAGAGAGGAGGACATCGAATCCGCTGGCAGTTACCAAATCTTTAAAATCGGAAACGAGAATTTATTCATCATCAAAGATAAGAGCAATGAGATCAGGGTGTTTCATAATTTTTGTAAGCACAGAGGGTGTCAGATTCTTGAAGATGAAACATTGAGCCCATTGAAGAGAAATATCAGGTGCCCTTACCACTCATGGGTTTATAACTTTGATGGCAGTTTGTATAAGGCGCCTCATTTAGAGGTCGATAATCAAGACAATAAATTTAATTTGAATCAAGTGAGAAGTGAATTATGGGGCGGTTTCATATTCATAAACCTTGATAGCCATCCATCTCCTTTTAAAGATTATATAAAGAACATTCAGAAGCAATTTCAGCGTTACCCTTTGGGAGAGGTGGTCTCATCGAGATCCTATAATTATAAGGTCTCAGCAAATTGGAAGGTCATAGTTGAGAATTACAATGAATGCTATCACTGCGCAGGGGTTCATCCAGAACTGTGCGCTGTTGTGCCTGCATTCAAGGAGAATGGTGCAGACCAATTGGATTGGGGAAATGGGATACCGCATAGGCCTGGGGCGAATACATTCACGTTTTCAGGAAGCACCAATCGAGAACCTTTTCCAGGGTTGAATCAATCCGAAAAAGACAATCATTTTGGACAAGCACTTTATCCCAACCTGATGATGAGTTTATCCATGGATCATGTGGCGGCATTTATCCTTCGTCCAATCTCACCATCATTGACTGAGATTGACTGTCGAATACTGTTTCATCCAAATGAAATTGATAAAAGTGACTTCAATCCCGATGATGCATCAGAATTCTGGGATTTAGTAAACAAACAAGACTGGGATATTTGTGAAAGAGTGCAAAAAGGCATGCAATCCAAAGCTTTCGAATATGGGTATTATGCACCCATGGAAGACGAGAGCCTGGACATTAGAAAATACATCGGCAAAAGACTAGGAGTCAGTTTTGACTAACTTAAAAAAACCGACAAATGTGAGGTGGAAGATTCTCCTGATCACTCTTTTGATTGGATACATCGCTTATGTCTTCAGGGGAAATCTTTCGGTCATAGGCAAGTATTTGATGGATGATATAGGCATTACACAAATAGAATTAGGTTGGCTCTTATCCTCTTTTCTATGGGGTTATACGCTCTTTCAATTTCCAGGGGGTCTCTTGTCGGAAAAGATAGGACCTAAAAGTACATTGCTTGTCTGTACGTTGGGTTGCACTTTAATTACAATCCTTTCTGGCTTGATTGTCATAGGCGGCTTCTCAATAGCTTTGATGATTCCACTTTTATTCGTATGCCGATTCCTTTTGGGAGCATTCCAAGGTCCTTTGTTTCCTGCAATGGCAGGAGGAGTGATAGCCAGATGGTTTCCAGCAGGATCATGGGCATTGCCTAATGGAATGACCTCCACAGCTCTGGCACTTGGATCAGCATCTACTCCGCCTCTGATTGTTTATCTTGCTGAGAGTTTTGGTTGGCAACTAACATTCTTTATGATCTCAATATTGGGTGTACTGGGTTCCATAATCTGGTGGAAATATTCAACAAACTTGCCCAAAAAGCATCCACAAATAAATGACGAAGAGTTGGAACTGATAGGCAGTTCTGATTTCAATAACAACGAGATGACTTGGCCAATGATCAAAGAAGTGCTCAGCGATAAAAATGTCTTATTTGCTTCATTGGGATATATGTCAATGAATTATGTTTTTTTTATCTTCTATTCTTGGATCTTTATTTATTTCGTAAACATAAGGGGTTTTAGCATTCTAGAAGGAAGCGTCCTCGCTAGCTTGCCTTTCTTGATGGGTGCATTGGGTGCGACCGTGGGCGGTTATATTTGTGATAAGCTTCAGCAAAGATATGGGGTAAAATGGGGGCACAGAATCCCCATAATTATTGGGCTCATTCCTTCTGCAGGCTTCTTATTCTTTGGTTCAATCACGGAAAATCCCTATCTCGCAGTGCTTTCTCTATCTTTCTGTTACGGTTTCATCGAATTAACAGAAGGTCCTTTCTGGTCAACGATCAGCTTTGTATCAAAAAAACCGCAAGCCGCAGGTGGAGTTCTCAATACGGGCGGAAATCTGGGTGGTGTTCTAGCAACCCCTATGATACCTATTATGGTTGCTCAATATGACTGGGTCATAGCACTGAACAGTGGAGGAATCTTTGCCCTCTTAGGCGTAATATTCTTCATGCAGGTGAAATTCGAAGAGCAGACAAATGAATGAAAGATATAAGATCTTATTTGAACCGGTAAAAATAGGTCCGGTGACGGCAAAAAATAGATTCTATCAAGTGCCACATGCAATGGGATCAGGCAATGACATGCCAAAAACCAGAGCTGCACAAAGAGGAATAAAGGCGGAAGGCGGATGGGGTGTGATCAATACGGGATACTGTTCCATTCATCCATCGAGTGACGATAGACCGCTTCCTTTTTCAAGAATCTGGAGCGATGCAGATATTCCAGCACATGAACTCATGGTCGAGGCTGTGCATGAGCATGATGCACTGGCAGGGATTGAGCTCTTTCATGGCGGTGCATATGCACCGAATAGACATAGCCGATTAACGTCGCTTTCACCCTCTGGCATCCAACAAAGACCGCCCGAGCTGGACACCATGCAAATTACTGCGCCAAAAGTCATGGACTCACAAGACATAAAAAACCTCATTCAATGGCATGTGGACGCCACAAAAAGGGCTCTTAAGGCAGGGTTTGATGTTATTTATTGTTATGCGGGAATGGGTTTTCTTCCGTATCATTTTCTTCATCCTGATTTCAATAAGAGGACAGATGGATATGGTGGCTCACTAAAAAATAGAGTGAGACTTATCTCGGAGATCATCTCCTCCATGAAAGAAACCGTTGATGGGAAGGCTGCGATTGCAGTCAGGATCTCCACGGATGAATTGCTTGGTTTCAAAAGCGATAATGCAGAATCTGAAGCACACGAGCTGTTTGAATTGATCGGTGAACTTCCAGACCTATGGGACCTGAAATTATCTGAATGGGCAAAAGAATGTCCTTCAGGAAGGTTTGCAGAATCGGGTCACATGAGACCTTACAATAGCTTTGCAAAAGAACTCACGTCAAAACCGGTTGTGGGAGTGGGTTGGTTTACCTCGCCGGATGTTATGGTGAAGCAAATCACCGATGGCGTTCTTGATTTTGTTGGAGCCGCAAGGGCATCGATTGCAGACCCCTTTTTACCCAATAAAATTCTAGAAGGGAGGGAGGATGAAATCAGAGAATGCATAGGCTGCAATATTTGTGCCTCCTGCTACAACGGAGGAATCCCAGTCCGATGCACTCAGAACCCGACGATGGGAGAAGAATGGAGAAGGGGTTGGCATCCAGAAAAACCAAAGACGAAGTCTACTGATTCCAATATTCTCGTCATTGGTGGGGGTCCTGCAGGGCTTGAGGCGGCCACAACTCTTTCTAAAAGAGGTTATCGAGTCACAATCGCTGAAAAAGAAGATAAACTGGGTGGAAGAATCAATCACGAATCAATCTTACCTGGGATGTCGTCCTACCAAAGAGTGATCGACTACAGATACAATCAAATCAGTCAATCGGAACTGGTTGAGACCTTTCTTGGTAATGAGCTAAAAAAAGAAGACGTATTAGGTCTTGGTTTTGATCACGTCGTTACTGCAACAGGATCAAAATGGAATCTATCATTGCTCAATGAAAAATTAACTCCATTTAACATCGATAAAATGCCGAATGTTTTGACGCCAGATGATATTTTTAATGGTGCAGAGACCAAGGATGAAATTCTCATTTATGACTTCGACTATTACTACATGGGAGGCCTGCTGGCTGAACATCTAACCAATCAAGGAAAAAAAGTCAGCATCATTAGCCCGTTTCCTTCTGTCTCTCCTTGGAGTTTTATGAGCAATGAAGTCAATGAGATTGCCTTGAGGCTTCATGAAAAAAATATCAAAACCAATAAAGAGGAAATTATCCAAATTATTGAGGAAGATCATGTCGTAACAAAAAACCTCGTATCTCATGAAACCCGAGAAACCAAGTACAAAACATTATTGATTGTCGGAAATAGGGTTCCGCAGAGGAAGTTATACGACGAGCTAATTTCTGAAGGCAATCTCAGCGATCATGGCATAAAATCAATCAATAATATCGGGGACTCGAATGCTCCGGGTGCAGTGGTGCATGCAATATATTCTGGTCATCTATACGCCAATACATTCGATGAAGGCGCACAAGAAAGTGATCTAAAATTTGAATATGCATCGATTCAGTAATACATTGTCTCTTTTGTAAATTCTGTCAGGTAAAGTTTTATGGAATTATCCAATTACAAAAGGATAGTTATCAAAATAGGTTCGTCTCTTCTGATCGATGAAGACAGGTCGCTGAATACCGAATGGTTAGACAGCCTAATAGATGAATTGGTTTCTCTCAAGGAAGAGGGACATGAGGTATTGATCGTGTCTTCAGGAGCCATTGCCTTGGGCGGAAATTACTTTGGAATTTCGAAATCGGAAATGAAACTGGCTGAAAAACAAGCCGCAGCAGCATCCGGACAAATAATATTGGCTCATGCCTACCAAGAGCTCTTCAATAAAAAAGCACATAAAACGGCACAAATACTCTTGACCCTGGATGATCTAAACAACAGTGGGCGCTATCAAAATGCGAGCAATACGATTGAAACGCTGATTGAGCTGGGCGTCATTCCAATCATCAACGAAAACGACACAGTCGCAACTGAGGAGATTCAATATGGTGACAATGACCAATTGGCTGCAAAAGTATGTGAATTGGTCTCTGCAGATTGCTTGATACTCTTTTCTGATGTAGATGGACTGTATGATGACGATCCGAGAGAAAACCCCAATGCCAAACTCATTAAGAGAGTTGAAGGAATCACTCCAGAGATAGAGATGCTGAGCAATAAAACAAAGACGGAATATGGAAGTGGTGGAATTGAGACAAAAATCAAGGCTGCAAACATCTGCTTAAAAGCCGGTTGCAACACAATCATTGCCAATGGCTTGAATAAGCGACCAATTTCAATCATAAAAAACACAGATCAACACACGATATTTATCGCGAATTACAATGAATAACAAGATTGAAAAATACATGAATCAGATGGGTGAAAATGCATCAAAAGCATTGGACTCATTCTCATCCATCGAATCGGATGAAAGGAATAAATTGATTTCAGATATTGGATTGCAGCTGAATGCAAATCGACAAGCAATTCTTCAATCCAATGAGGCTGATGTTAGAAACGCAAACAAGAAAAACCTCGCTCGATCAAACATAGATAGACTTTTCTTGGATGATCAGCGGATCGATTCAATGATTCAGTCCATTGAGGAAGTTGTTTCATTGCCCGATCCAGTTGGCGAAACGATCGAACAGTGGACCAGGCCAAACGGACTGATAATCTCCAAAGTCAGTGTTCCGCTCGGTGTCATCGGAATCATCTATGAAAGCCGGCCCAATGTGACATCAGATGCTGCGGCACTGTGCCTGAAATCTGGCAATGCGGTTGTATTGAGAGGAGGGAGCGAATGCATCGAAACCAATAAGCGTATTTACGATTCGATTTGTCTCGCTTTGAATGAAAATAACATCGATCAAAATACGGTTCAGTTGGTTAGTGATCCTGACCGTGAAGCCGTTGATATGATGCTAAAGGGGCTCAATGGAAATTTAGACATACTCGTTCCCAGAGGTGGGAAAAGCCTTGTAGCCAAGGTGCAATCGGAAGCAAGAATACCCTTTATCGGTCACTTAGAAGGCATCTGCCATGTTTACATTCAAGGCAGTTCAGACATCGATCAAGCCATCCAAATTGTGATCAATTCAAAAATGAGACGAACAGGGATATGCGGCGCAGCAGAAACCATACTCATCGATCGAGACAGTCTAGAATCTCACCTGACACCCATAATGGACGCATTGAAGAATTCCGGTTGCGAAATAAGGGGAGACGAAGAAGTCCTTCAAGTGGATGCTCAAATTAGTAAAGCCACAGAGGAAGACTGGCATACGGAATACCTTGATTCAATTGTCTCAATAAAAGTGGTTGGAGATATCAAAGAGGCAGTCAGTCACATCAATCAATGTGGATCAGGTCATACAGAATCAATCATTAGCAAAAATGATGAAGACATTGATTATTTCTATCGTCACATTCAAAGCGCCATTATTTTGAGCAATGCATCAACTCAATTTGCAGACGGTGCTGAATTCGGGATGGGTGCTGAAATTGGTATCTCAACAGATAAGATTCATGCAAGGGGTCCTGTTGGAGCAAAGCAACTCACCAGTTATAAATACCTTGTTCATGGATCTGGTCAAATCAGATCAATCTAACCTGCTGTAAAACCTCACACAGTAAGATACACCGAACCATTGCAGTAGGAAGACTCATCAGAACCTAGAAACTGTGCAATATTGGCAATTTCCTGATTGCTTCCATATCGATTCATGGGGTTAAGATCCGTAACAATGTCACTCACGCTTTGAGGATCATTAAGCCTCATTTTTTGCTCCTAAAATGATGTTTGATTATTTTTTTTAAATTTAAACGTTACAATATTGGCACTTATTTTTAATCATTTGAGCGATGCGAGAATCAGAAATTGGATATAAATCAGATTAGTTCTACAGAAATACTGAAGTCACAAGATTGGACTTTTCCAATACCGATCGCATATGGGCCTGGAAGAATCAATGAAATTGCTGAGATTTGCCAATCCTTGGGCATCAACCATCCATTGATCGTTACAGACAGAAGCAGTGAAGATCTCCCATTCATTGGACGCTTGATTGATCTTTTAAACAAAGCAAATATAAAATCGGGTCTCTTTACTGGTGTTTCTCCAAATCCCAGAGACGATGAGATTAAAGAAGGTTCTTCATATTTTAAATCGGGTGGTCACGATGCGGTCATTGCAATCGGTGGTGGAAGCGCTATGGATGGTGCCAAAGCAATATGCTTAACCGCAAACAATGAAATTCCTTTATGGGATTTTGAATGGGAAAAAGAACCCGCCATCATTCATGAAAACAGTCCATTTCCTAAACTAATCTGCATACCAACAACGGCCGGCACCGGCGCTGAAACAGAAGGAACGGCGATGGTGACTGACACAAAGCAAGGCATGAAGTTTTGCATATGTCATCCGGAATTAAAGCCATCCATAGCCATCCTGGATCCTGAGCTGACCTTGGAGCTTCCAAGATCACTGACAGCATGGACAGGTGTGGATGCAATGATTCATTCGATCGAGGCCTATTGTGTGCCTGGGTTTCATCCGCTTTGTGATGGAGCTGCGTTAGAGAGCTTATCACTGATCTCAGAGAATCTGATTCTGGCAGTGAATGAACCGGATAATATCAAGGCCAGAGGGGCCATGTTGGTTGCTTCCTGCTTGGGAGGCATCTCGTTTATTAAAGGCCTTGGACTTGTCCACGCAATCTCCCATATGGTGGGTGCAGAATTTGATACGCATCACGGCCTAACGAATGCAATTGTTCTGCCAGTTGTTACTCGGTTTAACTTTCCACAATTAGAAGGAAAGGTTCAGAAGATGTCATCGGCCATGCAATACGACGACCATTCCGTTGATGCTTTTATATCTAATATTGATGAAATACTCGATCGGATTGAAATACCAAAAAATTTAGCAGAAATTGGTGTGCCGATAGACTGCGTTGAAAGAATCTCAGAAAAAGCCATGAAAGACTCTGCGTTCGCAACGAATCCCATAATAGCCAATTTAGAAGAAATGAAGCAGTTGGTTTCTCAAAGCATCAAGCAGGCACGATAGATAACCAAATGATTTCGGACACATCCCTTCAAGAAACCGTCGAAAAGACAAAATCGGGGGAAATATCTCCTGAAGAATTGGTTGATTGCTCATATCGACAAATTGAAAAACACAACCCATCTTTAAATGCGATTGTCTCACTTCGAGAAAAGTGTGAAGTAAAAAAAGAAGCGAAGATGCTTCGTAATCTGGCAACGAATGGCCAACAACTCCTGTATGGAATTCCCCTGGCAATAAAAGATCTATTCGATGTAAAAAATCTACCCACAACATTTGGGCTCCCGAAATTTAAGGAAAACATCGCCAAGAAAAATTCCATCATAGTCGAGCGAATCATCGATCATGGTGCGCTTATTTTAGGAAAAACCAATATTCCAGAATTGGCATTGGGCTCTCATACAAAAAATAACTTATTTGGTGTCACATCAAATGCCATAAACACTGAGCTCTCGGCCGGAGGCTCCAGCGGAGGTGCAGCATCGGCTGTGGCATCATCGATGATTCCCATTGCCGATGGATCAGACATGATGGGCTCATGCAGAAACCCTGCGGCATTTTCAAATCTTTATGGCTTCAGGCCAACACCAGGAGTGATTCCAGAGAACAGAGTGCTTAAGATAGACAAGCAATTCCCATTATTATCCACTCCGGGATGCTTGGCCAAAACACCCGATGATATGTCCATATTCCTTGATGCCGTATCTGGTAAACATGTCATGGACCCATTTTCTTTTGACATCAATGGATCTTTCAGAGGTGTGCATTTTGATGCAAATCAATTCAAAGGCATCAGAGTAGGGTGGTTAGGAAGCATGGATATGTCTTATGTTTTTGAGAACGGAATTTTAGACATGTGTATGAAATCTCTTAATCAATTGGATGGAGATCACCTCAGTGTTGATGATGCTCTAGACGAGATCGATGCATCGATGATTTGGGATGCATGGATAACGCTGAGATCAAGAAACATCTATCTCCACTTAAAGGAATCCAATCTTCAAGAGGATGAGGATCTGGGGCATGCTGCTCAATACGAATTCAATAAAGGAAAAAAAATCACCACAGAGGATCTAAACAGAGCATTAAAAATAAGATCAGAGTTGACGAAAAGAATGGATCGTCTTTTTGGTAAATATGATTTTCTGGCAATGCCTTCGGCTCAAGTGTTTCCATTTGATAAAAACATAGATTACCCAAATAAAATTTCTGGAAAGGACATGCAAACCTATCATCAATGGATGGAAGTGGTTGTCCTTTCAAGTTTACTCGGACTGCCTTCTATTTCGATCCCTGTTGGATTCAATGAAAATAACTTACCCATGGGCATGCAAATTATAGGCAGAGAAAAGGAAGACTTAAGAGTGATATCTTTTGCAAAAAGATACGAACAAATCTTTCAATACTCAAATGTTAAATCTATTTAAAAAAGCAAATATCCATAAAGACAGGGTGGCCATCCAATCCGATGAAAATGAATTCACGTATGGATATCTCATTGAACGCTCTAATGCGATTGCATCGTTCTTGCTTGGCGATCAATCCGACTTAAACGAAGAAAGAATAGGTCTTCTCGTTCGTCCGGATATCCATTATGTCGCGGCTCTCTGGGGGATATGGAAATCGGGAGCAATCGCTGTCCCACTAAGCCTTTCAGCAAAAGAGTCGGAGCTTGAGCACTATATATCTGACTCGAATATTAGACTGATTATTTCATCCGATAATTGTGAAGAGCAGAAAAATATACCTGATAGAGCTGAAATCAATATTCAAAATATCGAAGGCATCAAAGAAGCAGCAAGCATGTCGATGCCAACCTTGAGCTATGATAGACAAGCAATGATCATATACACCAGTGGGACCACCAATAAACCCAAAGGCGTGCTGACGACACACGGAAACATCGAGGCACAAATCACCGCATTGGTTGAAGCTTGGAAATGGACAAAAGACGACCACATTCCACTCATATTGCCGCTGCATCATATTCATGGAATCATTAATTCGCTTTGCTGCCCGCTCTATGTTGGTGCAAAAGTAAGCATGCTTGGTGAATTCAATGTCGACAATGTCTGTAAAGAGATTGCTCACTCAGACTGCACCGTATTCACTGCTGTACCGACAATTTATTTTTCTTTAATCGAGAAGATGAAAAAAACAAATGAAGCAAAAATATTGAATGGTTTTAAAAAGCTAAGACTTATGATGTCTGGTTCAGCAGCGCTAGCGCCTGAAATTCACAAAAAATGGGAGGCACTGACGGGGCAAAAAATCTTGGAAAGATATGGAATGACTGAGGTGGGCATGGCTTTGTCGAATAAGATCGATGGCGAAAGACGACCCGGTTCAGTGGGAGAGCCATTGCCGAACGTAGAAATTAGACTTGAGGATGAAAACGGAAATGACATCACGGAAGAGGGTGAGATAGGGCAAATACTCCTAAAGGGGCCACAAGTATTCAGTGGTTATCAGAATTTACCAGAGAAAACCGAAGAAGCATTCAAAGACGGATGGTTCCTAACGGGTGATGTTGCAGTCATGGAGGGTGGCTACTATCGATTACTGGGCAGAGATTCCATTGATATCATCAAGAGCGGTGGCTATAAAATTTCTGCTCTGGAGATAGAAGATGTTCTTTTGAAGAATAAAAATGTTAAAGAGTGTGCTGTTTTAGCAAAGAATGATGAAAAATGGGGTGAAATTGTTGTTGCAGCGATAATTCCTAAGAATAAGGCAATTTCAGAGGAAGAATTACAAAATTGGTGCTCAATGTACCTATCAGACTACAAAATACCTAGAATCATTAAACTTTTAGACCAATTACCTAAGAATTCCATGGGTAAAGTAACCAAAAATGAGTTAAAAAACCTATTTAATAATCCCTAGAGAGCCTCTCTAAACCCAATAACTACCTTATTTTGATGAAAATAGTGTAACCCTACACACCCCTAATATAGGTATATATATATGCGTATAATATATATTATGTAAAGTTTTTATTATCTATATTGTTATTGTTATTATTATATATATCATATACTTATGTATGTTTTATAAGGTCGTTTATATTTATATGTATTTTTGTGTGGAAAATTTATTATTTTTTATTTTTAAAATAATGAAAATTCTGGATATTAGTAAAATCTCTCATTCTTAATCCATAAAGAGCTAGAAAAACGATTTGATGTAAGGTTTACTCTATAAAGCTGATTCAATTAGCTAAAAATTATCATCTTGAGCCAGTTTATGAAAAAAATACCTTTAATCGCCATAATCCTCCTATCCATAAATGCTTATTGTGAAGAAAATGCTGTTTTTTTTGATGATTCAGCCTATAAACATACCTGTGATACTAACTTTAACGATGAATTTGCTTTGTCTGCATATTCTAATGAATGGTTTCAGATATATAAAACACATAAGAATGTTTACTCTATTGTTGAGCCTTATCAGTTCCAAGAAGCGATATCTCACCTTATTATAGGAAAGAATAAGGCCATATTACTTGATACAGGCATAGGTTTGTTCCCCATAAGGCCAGTTGTAGAACAAATAACTGATCTACCTATCACAGTAATTAACTCACACACACATTTTGATCATGTTGGTGGTAATTGGGAATTTTCTAATATCTTGGCTATTAACACTGCTTATACAAAGGCAAATATGGCTGGCTTTCAACATAATAGAATTGCTCAAGATTTTACCGATAATTCCTTCTGCATAGACCCACCAATAAATGCCGATCTAGAGAACATTTACACTAAACAATGGGAAGCTTCTGAATATATAAAAGATGGAGATACTATAGATCTTGGAGATAGGATCATTGAGATAATTCAAGTGCCTGGGCATACCCCTGATTCCTTAGTATTACTGGATCGGAAAGAAAGATTACTGTTCACTGGTGATACTTATTACGATGCTGAATTATGGTTATATGTCCCTGAGACTAATATTAAGAACTATCAAAATTCTATTGATAGATTGGTAACAATTGAAACCCAAATAGACTATATATTCGGAGCCCATAGAAAAGCAAGAGTCGATACTGGAATACTAAAAAAAGTTAAAGAAGCCCTTAAAAAATTAACAACCGATGAATCTTTATTTGATAAAAATGATGTAAATCAATTATTTATTAGCATTGACGGCATTGATTTTGTAACTGCTGCACCAGTACTAAAGGGCAAACAAGGAGACACATCAAAAGGAGGAAGTGGTTATGATACTTGGTAATTTTATATATTTAGTTTACTAATGGCCTGCCCTAATATGCACTTAAATACCGTATCTTGAGAATAAGTCTCTCTTCTGCATTAATACTTTTGCTTTAAAAAACCTTAAAAGAATCTTTCGTAATGGCATCCATGCAATTCTAATTCCACTTTGATCATTTTTAAGTATCTCTGAGACAATCCAAGGTGCGACAGTTTCTACATGATCACAGATAATATTAGCCATTGGTTTTTGTTCTTCCCACTCATCGTGGCTTAATTTCTTTTGCTCATTTAGCCAATTTTCTGTGATTAAAACGCCTGGACTAATGCTGGCTATAGTAATTCCTGTATTCTTATTTTCTTCAACTAGATATTTTGTGAGTATATTTATGCTTGCTTTTGTTGAGCTATATACTCCCATTCCTGGCGTTAAGAATTTGCCATCAAAACTACCTCCCAACATGTTATATAGGGTTCCGCTTCCTTGCTCTCTGAATCCCTTTATTGCAACTTGAGAACCATATACAGTACCTAATGAATTTGTGGTTATCATGCTCTGAACAAGACTTTCTGGAATTTTATGCACTGGGTTCTGCCCTGATGCATATCCTGCATTATTGATCCAATAATCTACTTTTCCAAACTCAGCTTTTGCCAGGTTCCATAAAGCTTCAAGTTCTCTTTTATTAGATATATCGCATACTTGACCAATGATGGAACCCTCAGAATTTGCATTCATAATTTCAGTTGCATTAATGATGTCATCCTGATTCCTGCTGCTGATTACTACATTGTGACCAAGGCGTGCAAACTCATTAGCAAGCCCTCTACCAACTCCTTTTGTACTCCCAGTTATTACAACAGTAGCCATTTATTTACCTCATTTTTTTCTTTGAATACCAAGTATATATTGCCAATAGCATAACAGTGAAATTGAGAAAACCCATCATTAGATATGGTCCAGTATAAACATAGTCAAAAAGCACCCCGCCTGCTCCTCCTGCTATTATCTGACCAACCGCTCCACACATTGCAAAAGCTCCGAAAACTGTGCCTCTTATGGCGGCAGGTGCCCTTTTCCCTATCAGTGCTGTCGATGAAATTATTGCAGCACCCTCCCCCATTCCCAGCAGGATGGCGACAGGTATTACAGCGTTCGACATTGGGTTTTCGATAAAGCCCATTGCGGTGTAACCTGATGCTGCAAAAAAGAAGGCAATAATAATTCCATTGATGCGTCCAATTCGATCAATGAGAAAACCAAAGATTGGAGAAGTAACGATAACTGTTGAGGCAATAATAGGAACAATCACTGCTCCTCTCGCATAACCCTCTCCTATCGACATGCCATTATCGAGTGCATATCGAGACGTCCAAAGAAATGTGAATAGACCAACAACGATCAGATCGCCTCTGGCAGCGAGTGAGGCAAAATAAGCCAAGCGAATATCCGAATCTTTTTTTGCGGCCTCTAGGCCTTCATTTAAGAGCTTTTTAAACGATGAGGTATTTTGTTTCTTTTGATGCAACCCAGGTTTTAAAAAGATATATACAATGGTTGCAGCGAGGAGGCAAATCAAAGTCCCGATCCACAATGTATAAGTTCCCGCCTCTATAGAATCAAAACCTTTTCCTTGAAACACGGATGGCATTTTTACCAAGAATAATGAAGTGGCAGTCACACCAATGCCTTGAAACATTCCCATAATGCCTATCATTCTTCCTCTGGATTGTTCCTGAGGATAGTCACCGGTAAATATAAGCAATACTGTCGATGCAGCAGAAACTCCTACTGCAAAAATTGCCCTGACTAAGTAGAGTTGATAAATATCATTCATCAATGGAAAACAAAAATAAGCCAGACTCATAATCAATAATCCCATTGCAAAAACAGGTCTTCTGCCTACCTTGTCTGCCAGCACTCCCATGGTGGCAGTCAATAGAAGAATCATGATCTCCTGCATCGTTGCTACAGAACCAACCACTACTCCTTGTACTTCCCTAGCTATGCCTAAGTGTTCTTCCAGGACATAAGGCTGCATAAAATTCATAAGAGTAAATACGGAATTATTGAGCATTGCAACTGGGAAGAAACTCAGTGCATTAATCTTTCCAACACCTGGCATGAGGTTGATTGGTCCCAGTTTATTATTATCTGTTTGATTCACTTTGTGATTGACTTATAGTTATCTGAGATAGTTTATTTCTTTAATAAATATTTAATGTAATTAAATGTATCAAGGGTCAATATAGATGTATACAAACGTATGGTACGTAGCAGCTCGCAGTGATGAACTGACCGACAAACCTCTTCATGTAAAAATGCTGGGTACTGATTTTGTTCTATTTAGAGATGCCGAAGGAGAAGCAGCCTGCTTAAGCAATGCCTGCCCACATAGAGGCGACAGCCTGGCAAATGGAACTGTCAGTGAGAATGGTGAGATTGTTTGCCCATTCCATGGCTGGCATTTTAATCGAGAAGGAGTATGCACGCGAATACCTTCTGTGGGTGATGATGATCCTCAAACTGCAGCACCCGGTGCCAAGGTAGATGCCTACCCAGTGATCGAAAAACAAGGCCTTATTTGGGCATTTCTAGGCGATGAACCAGAAAAAGCAAAGCCCATTATGGATATACCTGAGCTTAACGATCAACAATATACAATGATTCCATACGATGTCATTTTTGAATCAAACTTCCATACCGCAAAGTTTAGTAATTTAGATTACGTTCACTTACCAATTGTTCATGGGATCAGATTTGAAGACAACGAAAATCCATATCAGCCTCCTCCACATAATGTCGAGAAAACAGACTATGGCCTTACAGCTTTCATTGAAACAGAATCGACTTACAGCAAGGGTGCATGGTCAAATGTTCGAGAAAAAGGCTCAAGGGTAAAATCTGTGCTGAAGTATTTCATTGCAGGACAAACCTTAAGGGGGCAAGTCGAGATTGGTGCCATTGGGTCGGGCAAATTCAATTGCTTCTATGAGTTTTCCACTCCAATTGACAGGACCAGAACGATGATGCGGTATTACTTTTTTAGAAACTTTATGACATCCAAATGGATGGACAGGATGGCACTAAAAAGGAACCTTAAGAACATTTATGAGGACAAGGTTATTGCCGAAGCACAAGTTCCGAAATTCGGGCCTGATGGCATGTCAAAAATTGTCGGCAAGCACGAAGATACGATCATTAAGGTTTATTGGGAGATGATGCACGAAATGCGAGACCAAGGATGGCAGATAGATTTTAAAGCCTGGAATAAAATGATCGATGACGGAGAGCACTGTGTCATTCCTTCAGTCAGTCGACATGACGACCAAGCTCAATGGGAATATCCCGCAATACCAAGGATTCAGGCCAAGTGAATAAAAAGGCTTCAAAGACAGTATTGGTCACCGGATCAAATCGAGGTATTGGTCTTGAATTCATTAAGCAGTATGGACAAAAAGGGTGGGATGTAATTGCTACGTGCAGGAACCCTGATGGCGCTGAAGCACTAGAAGCAGTTGCAAAAGATCATTCAAACATACGGATAATGGCTGCAGACATTACAAACAATGCCAGCATTGATCAATTATCCAATCAACTCGATGGAGAGCCGATTGATATTCTCATTAATAATGCAGCATACCTAGGACCGCCAGAACCGCAAAAGTTTAGTCAAATAGATTATGAGATGTTTACCAGAAGCTTTGAGGTGAATGCCATAGGGCCTATAAGAATTACTGAAAAATTGATCGAAAATATTCGATTAGGAGATGACAAAAAAGTCATCTTCCTTGGAAGTGCCGCAGGATCCATTGCTCAAATTGCTCCTCCGGTAACACTCTATTCATATCGAGCCAGTAAAGCAGCATTGCATCTAGCGGTTCATAACTTATATCACGAGATGCTTCCAGAGAATGTGATCGTTTCATTGATCAATCCAGGGTTGGTTGATACAAGGGGGTTTCTTGAACTAAAACCGGATGACCCCATCCCGAAAGAACTGAGTAAAATGGTGCCTGAAACTCTCATTCGAATGATTCAAGAAGGAAAAATACCGATGATCACTACTTTTGAATCGGTCATGAAAATGCTCAGCTATATTGATAAACTAACTATCGACACTGAACCGCTCTTTGTTGACTCCGATGGCACGCCAATGCCTTGGTAAAAAAAGGAAAATAAATGGAATATAGAAATCTAGGAAAATCAGACATAAAGCTGCCCATAATTACCCTTGGTGCACTGAATTTTGGCTTCTTTTGTGATGAGAAAAAAAGCATTGAAACAATAAAGGCTGCAGTGGATCATGGTGCAAATTGCATCGATACTGCCCCGACGTATGGTGGGATGAAAGGTAAATCAGAAGTGATCACAGGGAAGGCAATCAAAGGAATGAGGGATCAGGTGATTATTGCAACAAAATTTGGAACGGATCCAGCAACAGGTCGAAATTCAATCAGAGGTGGTGGTTCTAATAAATACATAGTTGAGGCTGTAGAAAATAGTCTTAAAGCATTGGACACGGATTATATAGATCTATATCAAATGCACTTTCCAGATGCTGAAACGCCCATTGAGGAAACGCTCAGAACTCTTGACGATCTTGTACAAAGTGGAAAAGTGAGGTACATCGGTGCATCGAACTTCAATGCCGATCAACTCATTGAAAGCGTTAAGGTTTCGGATGAAAATAGCTTCAATCAATTTGTATCAATTCAATCAAGATACAGCATGCTGACCAGGTATATGGAAGAAGACCTCCTTCCGGTTTGCGAGGAGAGCGATGTCTCTATCCTTCCTTACTTCCCATTGGAAAGTGGTTTCCTGACTGGGAAGATAAAACGAGGGGAAGATCCAAAAAAAGGGACACGATTGGCATTATGGAAGGGAGCATTTACCTCTGAAGAGTGGTTCAATTTAATCGATCAAGTTGAGGAATTTGGAAAAGAAATCAATAGATCTTTGTTAGAGATCTCTCTTGCATGGGTTGCAAAAAGAAAAATGGTTTCGTCTGTACTGGTTGGTGCAAGTTCGGCAGAACAAATGATTCAAAACATTAAAGCAATTTCTTGGGAAATGTCGGATGATGAAATGGAAAAGATTGACCAAATCATCTTGAGCTAGATCAGCTGGAAAGAAAATTAAACATTCTGTCTGAATCAAAAACCTGCACTTTCACCACATCGCCTTCATTGATCTCACCGGCAACATCCACGATGCCGACAAGTCCTCTCAATTTCTTTGCTGCTTTTAGAAACTCTAATTTGCCAGGATAACCCCCAGATTTTGTCTTTCTCGTCTTAGAAATTTCTTCTGACATGTCATGACATGGAGGGTTGTATTCTTCGACAATCAAAGTGGCTCCAGATGGGAATGATAGTTTGGATCCTTTGGGTAATTGAGAAAGTTCAGGTATACCGCTAAAACAAAGATTAGCACCAAGGATTCTTGCAGTTAGATGTTCCGCCAGTCCCATTGTCTCTGAGATAATCTCAAGTTCCTCAATTGAGACAGCCGACCACTGACGATTATTTCTCCTGATCGTTCCAGATGGATATGCCTCCCCCTCGTATATGCCTCTCATGTAGCTTCTGTGTTTGTCGCCGACAAAACCATCCAATTCAATTTGAGCGGTTCCAATCGATTCTTTTATGAATTCCACAGTCTTGCCAACGTGAACCGAGACTAGCTTTGCGTCAAACGTTTTTGAATATTCACTCACTACTACTTTCTACACTATAACCAGCTTCATTCCAAGCCAACATGTCACCGTCTATATCAATGATCTCTTTAAAACCTAAACCCTCTAGCATCTCAATCACTTTGCCTGCTCTGACGCCACTTCTACAGAAAACCACTATCTGACTGTCTTTGTATTCAGCCACTAATTGAGGTCTTTTGAGTATCTGATCATGAGAAATATTGATGGCATCACGGATGTGGCCATCATTGTATTCAGACTGAGTTCTCACATCGAGAAGCACCGGCTTATGATCAAGCTCACTTATCGCCTCCTTAAGTTGCTCCACGTTCCATAATTCAGCAGAGACTAAATCGAAACTCAATAATAATGTGAGCGCTAGATAAATCTTTTTCATCACTTGATAGGGGTTAATAATTGGTTTAATTCAATCATGTTTCCATCGGGATCATAAATGATTGAGACATTCACTTTGATCACATCTGAACCATCATAGGAGGGGTATTCTCTATATGTGGGCTCTCTGTAAACTTCAACTCCAGGAACCTCAATTACCCTCTTCCATTTTTTTTCTAGATCATCTGTATTAAACAGATGAATATTGCCCTGTGGGACAAAGGCCTTTCGCTCTATGGGCAGTTCCCTCCTGTCCGATGATGGATTGCCATAATCCAATTCCCAAAGTCCTAAAATCCCAACATGTTCATCCTTTGTTTTTAGAAAGATCAATCTTGATTCACTGCCATCTGTAGATTCTAAGATGTTGTCATACACAACCTCCATACCAAGTGCATCTTCATACAGCATGAGAGATGTATCTATATTTCTCACTATGAGAGTTGTCCTTCGAAAGACGATGTCTTGCTTAGAAACATCAAAAACTGGTTCATGCTCCGACCCATGAGCAATGGGATTAAATGAGAGCACGGTGATTAAAATTAGGTGAACCAAAAAGTTCTTTGGACTCATTTTTTATTCCAGTTTTCTAAAAAGTAAGGTGAAAAAAGAAAAGCAGGAAAGAAGATAAGCAACTCTAAATAGAATGTTTTAACAAAGTCTAGAGGTCCTTTGAAACCCTCAAACTGCTCGGGTTCAAACTGATGACCAATGGCCTGCATGGATATTGCTATAAAAAGCAATGAGAATCCGATAATCATTTGAATGAAATCAATGAAATTCCACAATCCAATCAAAATGAGGATATTTCCTGCAATAAACATGATTGACCCAATGATATGTATCACCAGATTTAATCGATTCTGATGCAATCGCTGATAGTATCTGTATTCTTTTTCACTGATCATTGAGAATCGCTACCCCCTCTTCCATTCTTTTCAGCTGATTGAGCTGAGTTGAGATTGAATTTTGTATTTCCAATGATACATCAGGATTGTCAACGAGTCCCGACCATCTTTCGATCGTAAGCTGGACATCCCCTCGCCCCATGGCAATGAGTCCAGAGAGCCATAATATTTGAGTATTCTCAGGATTCATAATCAGTGTCTCTTCAATCAATTGATCAATGTCGTATGGAAAATCATTGGGTCTCACCATCAATGTCGATTCAATTAAACCTAGATTGATATCGAAATCATTTTGCTCGCTCTGAATTTGATAACCTTTGAGGAATTTTTCATAAGCCAATTCAAATCTTCCTATCTGAATATAGTGTGATCCAAGTGCCTTGATTACATTTAGATCATTGGGGTTCTTGATAAGGAAATCCTCCAGTTTGTCTACAGAGTCGATGATTTGATCATTTGATGCCTCTTGGCTTTCTTTGAGATTGGATGCCGCTTCATAATTTAAAAATATAAATGAGGAAATGGTGACAAATGCAATCGCGTAGACAGAATTCTTCCATAAATTAGAACCCAATGTATTGATTAGAACACTTAAGCAATAAAGCAATCCCAAGCATGCCAAAAAAGTAAAAAAAATAAATACAGGATCACCAAGCATCTAATTACCTATCTTCTTAAACCATCCATAGAACATCAGAACCAAGATAATTGGTGAGAACCATAGAAACAATGTTTTCTGTGTAAAAGCTGGCTCGTAGAGAATAAATTCGCCATAACGATTGAGAAGATATGATTTGATCTCACTGTCGGCCTTCCCTTCTTGGATTTGTAATTTGATCTCACGGCGAAGGTCTTTTGCCAACTCAGCATTCGACTCAGCAACCGATTGGTTTTGGCACACCAAGCATCGAACTTCCTCAATTAATGACTGATATCTGATTTGATCATTCGAGTTGAGTTCATCGGCTTTAATGTTTGAAAAACAAAGCAAAATAAGGATAAAAGATAGGGTTTTCTTGATCAATTTAATTCTCCGATCAGGGGAAGGATATCTAGCTCAAATATTTCCCTATCCAAAGGACCAATGTGTTTGAAATGTATAATTCCACTGGAGTCAATAAGAAAGGTTTCCGGTGCTCCATATACTCCAAAATCTATTGCTGTCTTTCCTTCAGGATCCTTAAGTACAAGCATGTAAGGGTCTCCAAGTTGATTTAGCCACAACTTTGCCAACTGATCATCGTCCTTCCAATTTAGACCTATGATGGGTAAATTAATATCACTGTCCTTGCTCAGTTCAACGAGAAATTCATGCTCGATCTCACATCCCACACACCAAGTTGCCCAGACATTAACCAAGGAAATATTTCCAATAATTTGATCGTTGGTAACGAACTCTTCGGTGATGAGGTTTCTTAGTTTAAATTCTGGAATTGGCTTTCCGATGAGTGGCGATGGAAGCTCTGCATCAGACTCATATAAACTTTGAGCCAAAAAACCCATTAGCACAAAAAAGATAATCAACGGCAGTAATCGTCTAGTCACTGGTAATTCCCCATATTTTTCTTACTCAAGAATACTCGAACCAATCCACCCAGCATCATAACAATTGGCCCATACCAAATCAGTCTCAAAAGAGGCTTATATTGGAGATGCATACTCCAAGAGCCTCCACCGATATCTTCTCCTACTGCGATAAATAGATCTCTAAAAAGGTTTGCCTCTATTCCGGCCTCTGTCATTCCCATTGACGATGAATCATATACTCTTTTTTCTGGGTATACGGTCTCGATGTATTCACCATCCTTGCTGATTTCAATGGATGCATATTGTGCGAGATAATTGGGTCCATTTCTTCGTCCGATTTCAGTCAGTTTAAACTCATAATCTCCCACACTCGATGACTGTTCAATACTCATACTGTCATCAAATGTAATTCCGTAAGAACTCGTAACTGTTATACCAAGAATCATTAATCCCAAACCAATGTGTCCAAGCATCATTGGCATATAGGTCAAACTTTTATTTATTGAGAATCTATTCTTAATCAGTGGCGATATACCTGTGAGGATTGTCCAGATAGCCAGAGAAACACCAACGAGTGTCAGTATGGATGCCCAACCATAGATAGATGGAATCATCACACCGAGCAGAATCGCAGCAAAAATAATGGGTGATAGTTTCTTGATTATATTTTTTGAACCTTGATTCCAATTTGAAAATACTGCGACGCCAATCGTAATGAGCAATGGAATAAATGGAAATAAGATCACAAAATTAAAATACGGAGGACCAACAGATATTTTACCTAGATCGAGCATTTCAAGGATGAGTGGATATATTGTGCCTATCAGAACCAAACCTGCAGATGCACATAGAAAAACATTGTTTAAGAGCAAAAGAGATTCTCTGGACAAAGGGTGAATTTTTTCTTGCTCGTTTTTCTTTTGCTTAATTGAATAAATGATCAACGCGGACCCTGAAAAAATTGCGAGCAAGACTAAAATGAAAAGGCCTCTTTGAGGATCTGAAGCAAAAGAGTGCACGGATATTAATACGCCTGAACGAACCAAAAAGGTCCCTAAAAGACTTAGGGAGAATGCAGTGATGGCCAGCAACGTGCTGAAACCATTAAACAGTCCCCTCTTCTCAGTGACAATCAAAGAATGCATTAAAGCCGTTGCTAAAAACCAGGGCATCAATGATGCATTCTCAACCGGATCCCAGAACCACCAACCTCCCCAACCTAATTCATAATATGCCCACCAACTTCCAAGCGCGATGCCTCCTGTGAGAAACATCCAAGAGAGTATCGTCCAACTTCTTGCATGCCTTGCCCATTGGTGATTATTTACAGTCAATAGAGAAGATACAGCGAGTGAAAATGGAACAGCCAAACCAACATAACCGGCATAGAGTGTTGGAGGATGAATCACTAACGCAGGATCTTGTAAGAGTGGATTAAGGCCTCTTCCTTGAAGCGGGCTAGGCAAAATTCGATCAAAGGGGTTTGAGGTGTAGAGAATGAAAATAAGAAAACCTAGGCTGATTAAGCCAAGTATGGCTAGAGCCATAATTCTGAGGTCTGGTGATGACTTCAGTGCAGTATCTTTTGAAAGAAATAACGTCCATGCTGAAAGTATTAATACCCAAAGTAATAGTGATCCCTCGTGTCCACCCCACACGGCTGCAAACTTATATCCAATAGGCAGTGCTGTATTTGAATTTGAGGCGACATATAGAACAGAAAAATCATCCTGAAGAAATGCAGTGGTTAGCAAACCGAAGCAAATGACCAAAGATAATGTTTGAAAAGCGGTAATTCGCTCAACAAATATTTCTATGTTTTGAGTTTTTATAAATAATGAGCTGATTCCACCAAAAAACTGAAGCAAAGCAGAAGCAAGGGCTACCACCAAAAAGACTTGGCCTAACTCTGGAATCATGAAACAGGCTCTTTTGTTGCATGGATTTTAGGAGGCATATAATTCTCGTCGTGCTTTGCGAGGACCTCAGTGGCAATGAATACCTTTTCTTTATCGAAGCTGCCGGTGACTATGATTCCCTGCCCTTCTCTAAATAAGTCAGGCAGTATTCCTGAATAATTTACCTCAATGCTCTCCATTCCATCCGTCAATACAAATCTAGACTTGAGACTGCCTTCTGCTCTTTTAAAACTGTCTATTTCGACCAATCCACCGATTCGAAATGATCTTTGCTCGTCGATGTTCTTTGTGATCGCTTCACTTGGTGTTAGGTAATAAAGTAGATTATCTTGGAAAGAGGTCAGAATTAGATAAATGGCAGCAGTAACTCCAATCAATGTGACCAATATCCCAAGAAATCTCTTATGTCTGGGTAGCATTTTATTCTTGTTCATTCATTTTAGTTATCAATCTAATGGCATGTTTATGCTTCTTTATTGCATCGAAGTAAATCAGAAAAAGAACAAGAAAAGAAATGAGCACGGAACTCCAAACATAGAAGTTATATTCACCCATATTAAAAATACTCATTCCATTTCCCTCAAATCTCTTTTACCCAATTTGATCTCTTTTCTCTGATCAATATTTCGGCTGAGCTGCCTCTGCAGATGACCGCAATGAAAAAGATCATGTATCCAATAATCATCACCAAAAGTGGCCATAGCATTTCTCCTACGATGGACGGAGAATCAATTTTTGAAATGGTTGAAGCTTGGTGCAATGTATTCCACCAAACAACAGAGTAATGAATGATCGGTAAATTTATAATCCCTAAAATTGCAACAAGCGATGCTGCACGATCGGCTCTCTTCTGCTCCTTTATTGAGGCATGAAGCATAATATAGCCAAGGTACAGCAAGAGTAAAATAAATTCAGAAGTCAGCCGTGCATCCCACACCCATGCAGTTCCCCACATTGGCTTGCCCCATAACATCCCAGTAATCAGTGCAACGGCAGTGATTAATGCACCAAAAGGTGCAATACTTTTCGCTACAGAAAAAGCCACATTCGATCGCCAAACAATGCCTATGATTGATGCAATGCCCATCGCAGCATAAGCGCTCATAGACATGTATGCGCTTGGTACATGAAAGTATATGATGCGAAATGCATCGCCCATTTGATAATCTTTGGGTGCTACAAAAAGTCCTCCAATCGACCCAATCAAGATCAATAACATACCTAAAAAGAAACACCACGGTTCGAGTTTCGTCACAAACCTATAAAAATTTGGAGGGGAACCGTATTTATATATTGCTTTCAAATTCATGTCTTAATCCATTGAAATCTTGAGCGCTGAGGCCGTAATCCAAGGCCCAAGAAACAAACTCAGCATCATCATACCTGTAAGAAAATAGAGTGGTCCAGAAATATCCAACCCTAGGATCGAATTCTCTATGGCTTTGGATCCAAATATTAGAACTGGAAGTGTTATGGGAGTGATAATCAAAGTCATGAGTGCACCTGGATATCTAATGCCTAAGGTGATTGCAGATGTAAAAGCATTGATATAAACCATGGTTAAAGTTGACAACAACAGTGTGAGCTGAATGACTAAGATTGCTTTACCGGTTACAAAATATATTGATGCAATAAAACCGGAAACCAGAATTAGAGGCAAGGATGTAAAAACCCAGTAGGAGAATATCTTTGTAAATACCAATCCCACAAATGATCTCTTTGAAAGCAACAATTGCTCAATGCTTCCATTCTGGAAATCTGGTTTAAACATGTTTTGCATAGAAAGCAATGATGCAAAGAAAGCAGAAAACATCATGATTGGTCCAACAATCATTAATAAGAAATCCTTATCTGAATCGCTGATTAAAGGAAATAACAATGCAATCAAGAAAAATAAAATAATACCGGTGAGTACATCGGTCCAGCGCTTAAATGCTACTTTTGTTTCCCGAAAGAATAATTGAAAATAAGTATTCATTATGACTCCAAGGCAATCTCCAATCTGAGTGATTGGGATAAATCTCCTTGATTTGATGTTCGTATGACCATTCCTCCTGATTGAAGATGTGAATCAATTTTCATAGAAAGAAATTCTTTCGATGCATCATCCAGATTGGCAAATGGTTCATCCATTATCCAAAAGGATCGTCTCGATAAGATGAGGCCAATTAAGGCAATCTTTTTTGCTTGGCCGCTGGAGAGGAATTCAACTGGCTTATTCATGGCTAAATCCAGGTCAAAACCAGTAATCAATGCTTCCAATCCATTTAGATCTGAAATATTTGGATTCATATTTAGGTTATCAGTGGCAGATATTTCATAAATCAAGCCGTTCTTATGGCCAAGATATGCAATTTTTTCGCGATACGATGAATCGATGTCATCAATTGATCTTTGATTCCAGCTGATTTGTCCTTTACTCAGTTCTGTAAAGCCGCAGATTGACCTGACTAGACTTGTCTTGCCGCTTCCATTGGCTCCTTTAATTAGAGCTTGTTGACCCGTTCCGATGTGAAAATCTATGTCACTAAAAATTAAAGTATCATCGCGATAAAGGCATGCGTTCTGAATTTCTAGATGGTTGGAAATATCAGGCCTCATTCATTTTAACTGCTGACATCAATGACAATCTTTCCAAAATGCGATCCCGATGGCATCCCATAAATTTCATTGATTGCCTGATCCATACCAACAGTCTTACCGATGATGGGATGAATTTCATGTTGTTCCATAAATTGATTCAACGCCATATGGTCTTCTCTGCTTCCAACTGTTATTCCGTGTATATGGATATTTTTGAAAACCATCTGCATCAGATTTAATTGAATGTTGATGCCCCCTAGTGCTCCAATCACACTGATATGGCCTCCTATTTTGAGTGCATTGATACTCTGAGGGAATGTTGATTCACCTCCAATCTCAATCACTAAATCAACCCCTCCATTTGACAATGCAAAAGCCTCATTACCCCACTCCGGATTTTCATTGTAGTTTATGGTGTGATCGGCACCCAGATCTCTCGCTCTCTGAAGTTTCTCATTGCTGCTTGACGTAATAATTACATTTGCTTGCATGGCTTTTAAAATCTGTAGAGCAAGAATCGAAACACCACCTGTACCCAATAGCAATACCGAATCTCCAGAACTAATATTTGCTGCATTGATGCAAGTCCATGCAGTGACTGCTGCACAAGGAATGGTTGATGCTTCTTGATAGTTCATATATTCAGGTATTGGAAGCACTGCCTCCTTTGGCAAAACAGCAAATTCAGAAAGCACCCCTGCCGCATCTGAACCGGTTGAAATCGTTCTGCTCTTATTGTTTGCATTCCAATCCTGCCAAAACACAGAAGTCACTCGATCTCCTATACTGAATTCTGTGACGTCATTTCCGACTGCAACAACCTCCCCTGCTCCATCCGAAAGCGGCACAAGAGGCAACTCAATGTTTGGGTTATAGAGCCCTTTCGCAATCATGAAATCTCTAAAATTGAGTGATGCAGCGTGCACTTTAATGACCACTTCCCCAATGCATGGAGTGGGTGTTCCTCTTTCAACTTCTTGAAAACCATCGTCCTGAAAATTATGTAATTCTATTAATTTCATTTATCTGTACCTTTGTCTTATTTCAACAAACTATGTTAATACAGGTGATGATGTTTTGCTGAGATTTGAATAATCAATCAACTAAAAAACTGAAGCCAATTCTGTCAGGGGTTCGAATTGGCCTCAGCTGCGGTTCTGCCTTTTTGGCAAAATTTTTACTCTTACTTTTTCTTGTGCTTCTTATGTCGTTCTTTATCTTTCCTTTTCTTGCCTTTCTTGTGGTCTTTCATTTTTCTCTCACGCATCTTTTCTTTTCGTTTCTCCATGCGTTGAGAGTTCTTGTTAAATTGTGTCATTTGCTCTTCTGAAAGCACTGCAGAAAGTCTTTCATGTGCTCCATCCTTAAGATCATCTATGGCTTCCATTGACTCTTCTCTCATCTCGGCTCTGATTGTTCTGCCTTCTTTGAAGCTCTCTGACATAATGGATCTGACTTCTTTCCTTTGTTCATCCGAAAGATCAAGATTCTTAAACAACATTTTGATTGGTGCTCGCTCGCCATGATCATGAGCATAGGCATTATTAAATAGAGATAAGGATCCCAAATAGAAAGCCACCCCAATCCCAAAAGTTATGTATTTATTAGTTTTCATTGATTGTGCCTTTGTTGTTTATTTAACGACTATTCTTCACTTAAATGTTGAAGCAAATATGAAGAAAAGATGAATTGTAAATTTAAACTGCAATAATGAATCTATAATTTGACGTATTAATAGATTTACTAAGTGAAAATATTTCCAAAATTCTTTCTTTCATACTGGCTCAGCTTTTGTGCAGTCACGCTGATGATATTTGCTGTGGGTACATATACATTTGAGCGTGACTTATTTCGTTTTGTAACCAGGATTGAAACTGCACAACTGCAAACTTTTGCATCTGAAATTGAATATTACTATGCAGAGGTCCAGACTTGGGATTTTCTCAAAGAAAATCCAAGGATGGCAGACCTTATCTTAAGACAAAGACGATCATTCGATGAGAATCTAATCATCCTTCCAAAGGTTGTGAATGAAACAAGAAGATTCAGATTTTCATTCAACAATAATCAAGACATAGAAAGACCGGGAAGACTATATCTCCTTGATGAGAACTTGAAAATCATAGTTGGCAATGAGGCAATCATAAAAGAAATGACGCAGAAGGATGATTTAGATTCTGTCCTTAATGATCGGTTCATACTTTCACCCATTTATTATGAAGATAGTCAGATTGGTTCTCTTGCACTCTTGGTTTCTGAAAGGCTTTACGAAGCAATAGATTTGGCATTCGCAAGGTCAAACAATCAAACGCTTCGTTTCTCAGCCATCGCTGGTCTTTTATTTGCTGCAATAATATCACTTATCTTAACCATGAACATTACAGGACCAATCAGAAAGTTGGGTCGAGGAACAAGGGGTTTAATCAGCGGTGAATTCAAAACAAGAGTGTCAATTCAGAATAGGGATGAACTGGGTAAACTATCTAGAGACTTCAATATTTTAGCAAAAACATTGGATAAAAACTCCGAGTCACAAAAACAATGGCTAGCAGATATCTCCCATGAGCTGAGGACACCGATTGCAATATTAAAGAGCGAACTAGAAGCCATTGACGATGGGATTAGGGAATTTGATAAAGAAACATTGCAATCACTCACGCATGAGGTCAAACGAATCAATAATCTTGTTAATGACCTTTATGAGCTCACACTTGCCGATTTAGGAGCGATGAAATATCAAATGAGAGAAATGGACATTAGCTCGTGCCTAAAAGCAGTGATCGAAACCTATCGTGATAGATTTAAATCGTCTGAGATTGATTTATCTGAATCGATTTCAGAAGCCAGTATTTTCTTGGGAGACAGTTATCGATTGGAGCAGCTTTTCACTAATCTCATTGAGAATACTCTGAGATACACAGACTCTCCTGGCAAACTCATCATTGATCTGACTGAAGATAACGAAAATATTCAAATCACATTCAGTGACTCAGCACCTGGTGTTGCTACAGATGTGATTGAAAAAATATTTGATCGTTTCTTTAGAGAAGAGCTTTCAAGATCAAGAGAGAAAGGTGGCGCTGGTCTTGGGCTGGCAATATGTCATGAGATCGTGGAGGCACACTCTGGCGAAATTAAAGCAGAACCATCGGATCTAGGAGGGTTATCGATCCAGATTCTTTTGCCTCGAGGTGACACATGAAACATGTACTGATTGTTGAAGATGAAAAAAAGCTAGCAGATGTGTTGATGGATTATCTGAGCAAAGATCAGTTTAAAACCACTCATTTTGAATCGGGAGAAGGTGTTGTGGATTGGGTAAAGAGTAATCAACCCAACATTATCCTGCTCGACCTAATGTTGCCAGATGTAAATGGAAAAGATCTGTGTAAACAAATCAGGCAGTTCTCATCCATACCAATCATCATGGTCACAGCTATGGTCGATGAAATTGACCGGCTCATTGGCCTCGAGTTGGGAGCAGATGATTATGTTTGTAAGCCTTTTAGCCCAAAGGAGGTCGTTGCTAGGGTCAAAGCAGTATTGAGACGATCTGATGGAGATTATAATTCCGGTCAAATCTATGATGCATTTGAAGTAAGCGATGAAACCTATTCGATCTCATTGAATCAAGATCGATTGGATTTAACACCCGTTGAGTTTCGATTGCTCAAAATGTTTTTGCAAAACCCAGGCAGAGTGTTTAATCGAGATCAAATTCTAAACAATGTCTTCGAAGATGGGAGAATCGTTTTGGATCGAACGGTGGATACTCATGTTAAAAACCTGAGGCATAAACTTAAGTCTGCTTCACCGGAACATGAGTATATTAGATCGGTATATGGAATCGGTTACAGCTTTGAACTGTAGTCATTCTTTTCTGAAAACCCGATAAGGCTCATAGTCCTCAAGAATTCCATAATCACCGCTGTATTCGTAACCGAAATAATTCTCGAATAGAAAAATCTTTGGAGGGAAATAAGTAAAGGTAGAAAACATTGCAGTGATTATTAAATAGCCTGCCAGTATATTTTTCTTTTGTGGAAATTCCATTGGCGGTTTGACCATAATCTTATATGCAACAATGGAGGCCAATACCAATCCAAAAACCATGGTCATTAGATCCATCACAAAGAAACCCTGCCCATACATAGGCAATGAAATTGTCAGGTAACCATAGAATGAGAATATAATACCAAGCGGTGTAGCAATAAGTGATGCAAGCTTGGCATACCAATAATTATTAGCAACATCTCTTGTGTAGGTGTATTGGACAAGCGCGAAGATTAAACCCGGCCAAAAATACATCTTTAGATGCTCCCAAGTACTCTCATTGACTGCAGAAATGAATGCCAAAGGAGTCCAGAATTCGCTCAATTCAAATGAGAAGTGCAAAGCTGACCCTGCCAGTACAACCCAGATGAAGCTGCCCATTTCCCATAAAACCAATTTAATTTTCATAATTGTCTCGCTCTATATGGCATTGATTAAAAAATAAAGGCCAGAAAGTGCTATCAATCCACCCAAAATCCTCAACAAGGCTTTACCTTTCTCGTAGTGGGTAGAGATGTCTGCAATGACCACTCCTGCAACATGAAGAATCACAGTTCCTGTCATGAAGCCTCCAACATAGGGTGGAGGTTCAGCAATTGAAGGAATTTCTTCGCCGTGTGCATAACCATGAAAGATTGCAAAAATTGCCACGGCCAAGATTGCAAAGTTCACATCAAGCTTTTTATCTGCAGCTAAGGCTGCTCCAAGCAGAAGAACGGACAAAGCAATCCCTATTTCGTAACCAGTCAGTCCAGCATAATTCAATCCCAAAAGCCCCCCAAAGAACATGACGATTACAAAAGTTGCGGGCACAGTCCAAATCGCTCTGCCTCCAATTTGGGCGCTGATCATGCCTACACTGACCATGGCTAAGAGGTGATCAAACCCAAGCACTGGATGGGTGATTCCACTTAAAAATGGGCCATAAGGAAGGCTCTGGGCTTCATGAGCTGAGAGCGTTGAAGAGAATAAAAAAAGCAAAAAGATTAAGCCTTTAATCATCGTTATTTATCCTTTCCTTAAAAATTCTAAAACTAGTTTATTCACTGCTTCAGGTTGATCATAAATGGCTGCATGACCTGCATCTTTCACAATTTCGATTTGGAGTGAAGGAATGAGTTTTTGCAAACGCTTAACGATCTTCCAAGGATTGTAAAGTACCTCAAATTCTCCAAAAATCAAGAGGCCCTCATTTTTGAAGCTTCTCAATCTTTTTTTATCCACAGAGAAGAAGAATTTACCAATGACTTTTAATGCTTTAAAAATATCCACTCTTGATGTTTTTTCATTGTAAATGCCGAGAGATTTGTCGACACGGTAGTGTTTTGTTCCCAATGCCATGCCTCTTGCGAGCTGACGATCGAATGAACCGAATGTTTCTCCCGATCTTGGTTTAGAGAACGATGAGGCAGTCAAATCATCCGATAAAACATCCGTGTCTTTCTTTCTCGCGGTCAATAGCCATTGCCTAAAAGGGAGTCTCGCCCGAGCCAGCCCTGTTGGTCCACACATCACAGTCTTGTCTATCATTTCTGATTTCTTTATCGCCATATCCATTGCTGTTGTCCCGCCGGTGCTCACCCCCACGATGTGGGGTCTTTCAAGACCGAGAGATTGAATAATGTCTTCCAACCAATTGGTGTAGTCGTCATTAAATACAGATGGAGGATTTGGAGCGCTCTTTCCAGGTTGTCCAACAATATCGATTGCGAGAACACGAAACTCCTCTGAAAAGGAATTTATTTGATGCCTCCATAGTGGAGCACACCCTGCAACGCCAGGTATCAGTAAGACTGGTTTTTGATTGACATCGCCCGCTTCAATGATGTGAGTTTTTCCAAATCTTGTGTCAACAAAGATGCTTTTGTATTCAACTGTGATTTCGTTACAAACTTTTTCATACCATGACATCATCTTCTTAAACCCCTCTTCGGATTTATAGAGTGATAGATCAGCTTGGAAAGTATAATTTTCTGTCATTCTATGTTTTTCGTAAAGCAAGCACACTTTGGTTTTTTTATCAGGTCTGGTGCCCAGGGCCGGACTCGAACCGGCACGAGAAAAATCTCAACGGATTTTAAGTCCGTAGCGTCTACCAATTCCGCCACCCGGGCTTAAACCTGAGGCAAGGATCGGAATCGAACCGACGTCCACGGCTTTGCAGGCCGCTGCATAACCACTCTGCCACCTTGCCTTTATAAGACGAGAATTATACCTATATCTTCATAAATTAGCTTCATCGAAATCCATTTATTAGAAAGTTCATCCTTCAATCTTCAGAGATTTTCTTTGTTAACCAATCAAGCATGTAACGATTTGTAACGAAAAATAGCTTCTTTCTGCTTGAAATTGGTCAATCGTCATTGCATGATTGGTTAAATCATAATATTTAGGGGTAAATATGAAACACTCATACAGAGCTTCAACTAGGGTTTTTACTGCTCTATTTGCGATTGCTTTTACAATGTCTTCGGTTGCACAAATTGAAGAAATTGTAGTAACAGCGAGAAAGAAAGCTGAGAATCTACAAGACATTCCAGTCCAAGTAGATGTCATTGGCTCAGAAAAACTGGAAAGAGCTGGGATCACCAGTTTGGAGGACATCTCAAAGATGTCTGCCTCAATGGTCTTTGATAATGGCTTTTCTCAACAAGATACAAGAATCACCCTCAGAGGTTTGTCACCGGTCAGAGGAAGGCAAAATGTTGCTGTACTTCAAGATGGTATTGACCTTTCATCAGAAAACTTAACCATTGCTGGTGGTACTGCATTGATCAATTCTAGATTGTTTGATCTAGAAAGAGTCGAGGTCGTAAAAGGACCTCAAAGTGCATTGTATGGTCGTTCTGCATTCGCAGGTGCAATCAATTATGTGACGAAAAAACCTACTCAAGAAAATCAATCGAGTGTTTCTGCAACCATAGCGTCTGAAAGCGAAATAGATTTGAGACTGAGTTGGAGCGGCGGTATCAGTGAAAATACTGCAATGGGTGTTAACTTCGCAAGTTGGACCAGAGATGGTTATCACGAGAATCTTGTAAGCGGGCAACCAGTTGGTGGTGAAGAAGGTATGGCAGGATCTATAACCTTTAATTATGAACCAACCGATGACTTCTCTTTACTAACAAGATTGGAATACACTGATGATGATTATGAGCCGGCTGCTCAATATCAGCAGTCTGGAACAACCATGTTGCCAATCTCTCCAAATGCCATTGCACCTGTCAACACGTGCATTATTCCTGCTGGGCCAGCTTGTTTGGCATATTACACCGCAGGTAAAGTAATCTCTCCACTTGTCACTCATATGCCTTCGAATGTTGGAGCACTTCCTAACATCGACGATATAGGTGGGGCACAACTGCAAACAAACCCTAGGACAGGAAAAGATTACCCTGGAGCAAACAGAGAGATGATGAAGTTCTCAATGACTGCTACAAAAGAATTTGAAAACATTACTTTCACATCAATCACGGGTTTGATGGAAGGCGATGTCTACACTTTTGAAGATCCTCAATTCAGAGGAACAACAAGAGGTCCCACTATGTTTGGTGAGATTTGGTATGACCAACACACTGAACTGGCGAGTCAAGAGTTTAGAGTGCAATCAAATACTGATGGCGCATTCCAATGGACCTTAGGGCTTCAGTTGTGGGAACAAGAAATGCAATTGGATGATAAATCCTTCAATACATTTACTTATCTAAATACAAGACCTTGGTTTGCACCGGCTTTCTTGAATGCACCGCTTGCGATGTTTCATGGAGATGCAAAAACTTACCAAGGAGCCATTTGTGCGCCAGGATCAGAAGGCGGTGAATTCGCTGGATGCTTGGACAGAGGCGGCAGTTATTGGGAGCGAGATTCCGATCATAAATCTGTCTATGCCATGCTTGAATACGATATAAGCGATGATTGGGCAGTTTCGGGAGAAGTCCGATACAGTGAAGAAGATGAGACAACATGTGGATCCGACGGCGGTGGAACAGTGGATCCCAATGGTGTCGGTTTTGCAGGGCCTGGACGAAGCAGCGTCAACCCGTCAATGTGGACTTATCAGATTTGTGGCGATCACACAGAAGACATGGTCACGCCTAAAGTGACATTGACGCATTTTGCTTCCGATGATTTCACTTTCTATGCATCTCTTGCAGAAGCCAAGAAACCGGGCGGTATCAGTACCGTAACCGGTGGTGGATTCGGGATGTATAATCCAGAAGAAAATCGTTTTGAAGCTGAGGAAATGACAGTTTACGAATTGGGTATGAAGTCAACCATGATGGATGGAAAAATGCGATTTAATGCAGATGTTTTCCTTCAAGACTTCACCGATAAGCAAACAGCTACTCAAGTGGTCAATCCTGAAACGGGCATCCTTCAGTCAAAAACAACGAATGCTGCTAAAGCTGAAGTAAAAGGTCTAGAAATTGATGCTCAGTACTTTATCAATGATAACTTTAGTGCAACGCTTTCATACACTCACTTGAATGCTCATTACTCAGACTTTACACGTTTGACCGCGGGAGCTTCAAATATAGCCAATGCAGGAAATTGTACGATTGTCACGGATTCAAATGGTAAATCAACTTGTTCAATTGATCTCAGTGGTAACCCACTTGAGAATGCTCCACCGAACTCTATGGTTCTTGGACTAAATTACAATTGGGAAACATCCAATGGAGCCACATGGGTCGCTGAGGCTGACATCATGTTCCAAGATGACAGATACATTGATCAATTCAAAAGAGTCTACTTAGAAGGTTATTATAAAGTTGATCTAAGAGTTGGGTACGTGTCAGATAATCTTGAGATTACTGCTTTTATTGACAATGCCTTTGATGACACAACTACAAGATCTGGGTACGGGTTTACTGACTTCCCTAACATGAAGTTCATTTTACCAATCCCATCATTCTGTGGTGTCGCAGGCCCAGGTGCAGGCTCAGGAATTTATCATCCTAATCCATGCGTAAGGCCAGCAGATATCTCAAAATCAAATGGTCCAAGTACATTTGTACTTCCAACAAGTCACGCAATGTTCTTCCCTGATGGAAGGAGATTTGGCTTGAGGATTAAACGAAGTTTCTAATTAACTTCACAAATATAAAAAAGGCCTGTTCATCAGGCCTTTTTTTATTTCTCTTTGATTAAATTCTTTGCGACAAATCGAATGTTCTTAAACTCTTTTAATCTCCTCACTGTATAGGACATCCATTCTTTTCCATATGGCATGTATATGCCAACATTATGCGATGCACTGAAGGCTTTTTGAAGATCTCTTCTGACGCCAAATAGAAATTCAAAACGGTGATTCATCATCTCATTTTGCAATGCAATCTCAGCCAGCAAAGCCTCATCATGGGTTGCAATTGAATGTTTGACATCATTATCTCTAATCAACTGATTTGCGTGCTCTAAAAATTTTTGCCTAATGTTTTCTGAATCAGTGTATGCAATCTCATCATTTTCTATGTAAGCACCTTTAACGAGTCTAATTGAAATGCCATTGCTTATGAGATTCATAAGATCAGTCTCAGTTCTATATAAATTAGCTTGCAAAGTAATTCCAACTGAGCCCTCAAATTCATTGTGAATGAATTTGCACGCTTCGATTGTTTTTTGTGTATAAGTTGAGTCCTCCATATCCAATCTAATCATTTGATTATTGATCATTGCCAATTGAGCGAGTTTAGTTAGGTTTTTAATGACCTCTTCATACGAGTGATCCATGCCGATGGAAGTCAACTTTACAGAGATGGTGAAGGCTTCATCAGTGAATCTCTTCAGTAGATTCTCGTATTCTGTGAAGTTTGACTCAATGGCCTTGAGCGATTGAGTGTTCTCACCAACCAAGTTAGCTATGACTGTGTAGTTTTGGTTGAGGTGATCTTGAAAAACCACGGATGAATCGTGAATATCCATCCCGGCTATGAATCTTTTAGCAAATGGAAAAAGTATTCTCAATTCTTGGTATAAACCTCTTTTCCTGCAAAAAAAGTACTTGTTACCAGAGTCTCCTTGAGTTCTTTCCCCACAGGTTCGCTCAATCTCTGATCTAATATTACAAAATCTGCCCACTTGCCGTTAGTGATGCTGCCGATTTGATCGCCCCATCCAGAGAGATCAGCGCCTGTTTGTGTATAAGCAAAGAGTGCCTGGTCAAAACTGATTCTTTGTTCAGGATACCATGGCCCATCGTATAAGCCTGATGGGCTTTCCCTGAAAACAGCGTCATAGAGCTGAACCAGAGGCGAAAATGGGGATGTTGCAAAATCGCTGCTTAAAGCAAGTCTGACCCCACCTTTAAGAAAGTCATTCCAAACATAAGCAAATTGCTCTCTTTCTGTGCCAATTCTAGGCGTAATGTACTTACCAATCACACCTGTTCCATGATTCGGTTGCATCGAAGCAGTCACATTCAATTGCTCGAACCGCTCTACTGTGCCCGGTTGAACGACTTCAATGTGCTCTACCCTGTTTGCTAGATCAGGATGATTGCTGTATTCAAATGCATTCAATGCCATCTCAACACCGCGATCACCGATTGCATGAATGGCAACAGGCATTCCAAGGGTATTGGCTCTTTTGACTAAACGATTAATCTCATTTTGAATATAAAAAGGCTCACCAACTGTATCAGGCATGTCGCTGTAGGGGTCAACCAAAGCGGCTGTATGGGTTGATAAGACTCCATCAATCACATATTTTATAAAGCCATATTCGATCATGGGACCGAGTTCATCATCATTGATTTTGTATTGATCAATGAGTTCATAGATTAAGTTATCCTGATTGGTGCTGTCCTCCTCCTTACTAAACTTTGAATGCTCACCCCAAAATATCCTAAGATTTAATTTTTGATCGGCAGCCAATTCTTTATACTTATTCAGTTCAATTCTGCTCGACATATCATGCACGCTGGTTATTCCCAGTGAAGTTGCATAATCAATAACCTGTTGAATCTCATCCCTTGCAGCATCTGAGTCCCTCACATATGTCTCATCACGCCAAACCAAATCCATTGCGCCCTCGAGCAATATTCCAGTTGGAACACCCTCCTCATCCAACTGAATTTGACCGCCCATGGGTACCTTGGAATCTGCCTTTATCCCTGCCAATTCCAATGCTTTTGAGTTCAACCACATGGAATGTCCGTCAATATCAGAAAGAGCAACTGGATTATTAGGCGCTACTGAATCAAGATCCAATCTGGTTGGATAGCCCTTGTTCTCAAAAGTATAGTCCCAGCGTCCACCAAGTAACCATTCGCCGGCTTTCATTGTCTTGACCCGTTCTTTGATCATTTCCAGCCAAACAGATTTCTCTCTTATTCCGGTTAGATTAATGCCCGTTACTATTTTTGAGCCACTCGATAAATGGGTATGGCTATCAATAAAGCCTGGAACAATCGTTTTTCCTTGTGCATCAATCACAACAGTATTATCACCGACCATTTGATTTATCATTGTTGAGCTTCCTATTGCTGAAAATTTTGAATCCTTAACAGCAAAAGCTTCTGCTCTATTTTGTTTGGGATCTGAAGTCCTAACATCTGCATTAATGACAATCAGATCGGGTGCACTATAAACTGGAGCAACAATCCCTAATGCAATTGAAAGCGCAGCTATGATTAGTATTTTTTTATGTTTCATTTGGTTATTTTAACTCATATAAGACAATCAGATTACCGTCATAATCAACGAAAGAAAACTCTAGAAATGTCCTGCCTTCCGGTGTTGTGTCTTCGTCAATTCTTGTTGTTTTAAGCTCTAAATCGTTAATCTGATTATATATTTCTTTCAGGTTATTTATCTTTATAACTGCGGTAGCCATCTTTATACCATCTTGTGATGGAAGCCCTGCTTTAGTGACCTCTGTTAAAGCAAAAGCCCTCTTTTCTGATCCAACATTCAGGCTTGCAAACCTCAACCTGGCACCCGAAGGAACATTGAAAACCTCATAGGCATAGGAATCTGCTTTTGAGATCTTAATTTCAAAAACTTCCATCCCGATGACTCCTTCATAAATCTCAAGAGACCGATCAAGATCAGACACAAGAAGATTAATTCGTTTTAATTCAGGAGATGCATTAGCTCCCAAAGAAAGAATGAGTAATAAAAGAAAGGGTATTAACTGTTTGGCTAGTGACAATGACATTGGATGATAGAGGGGGACTGAATAACCCCCCTCCTTTTATTCAGCATTACTTGAATATAACTCTGTTTAATATTTGATGATCGACCATTTTTCTGATTTCTTCGTAGCTTTTAGAAATCGTATCGTATTCATCATCAGACTCTGGAAATCTTTCAGCCAAAAGTTTATTTACAGCATCATACTTTTCTTGAGTTTGCTGCATTGCGCCCATATTCTCATATGTAACTGTGATCCATAAATTGGGACTATTGGCAACTTCAGAAGTCCAAATAGCGTAATCGACAATGTGGCCAAGTTCCTTTTGGATCTCAGAACTTCTCACCCATGTCTTTTTTAAATTGACTAAGTAATTATCCATATAATTTGGTTGTACAGAGATAACCGTTAGTTCTGTAACTTGCTTGCTTGGCTCATAATCTTCGTAAATCTCAGCAAAAGCAAAGTTAGCAACTAAGGCTGGGATGATAAGTAAGTATTTCATAATATTTTCCTCTTAAAAGTCATGGAGCGGGAAACCG
>Ga0206683_10000168_pt1 | contig 47765 bp, 22 predicted proteins | sample M280m12015metaG_FD_155483 | JGI IMG/M metagenome (GOLD analysis project Ga0206683, IMG submission 155483) | Ammonia-oxidizing marine archaeal communities from Monterey Bay, California, United States - M2 80m 12015 | ecosystem: Environmental > Aquatic > Marine > Intertidal zone | place: USA...
TACACTCTATACTTCCATGCTATGGAATGAAATCTGGTGGGGATTTATGTAAGATTTTGAATGAACATTTTACAGAGAGTAAAAACGATGTCACTGATAAATAAAGTAGCAGCGATAATTGATTCTAAACAATCAATAGACGAAGTAACTTATCTAGAAAATGAGATAAGCTATGACGCTGGTGCTTCCATGTTGGATATTGACTTCACTAAGATTATTCCACCCCCACCTAAAAATAGTAGCTTAATTACAAAAAAAGAATTGATAAGCATAGCTAAGGTAACTAAGTCTAGGTCTCGTGAAGAGTTAGATTTGATTGTAGAAGTGGACAAAGACCCTCTTAATTTATTCTATAAGTATCTCAATCCCAGAGATCTTAAGTTTCCCAAGTCTAAGTTCCTTGATTACTTTAATATACTAGAGCAGTTTCAGTATGCTTTAAAATATTATTATAACAGAGCTAGGCCAGAGCAGGTAGCACCTTACTATGGTTTAGAAATAAATGTACTTAGAACTAAGACTCACCACACGCCAGCATATCCCAGTGGTCATGTATTATATTCAGAACTAGCAGCACACATATTAACTGATGAATATCCAGAGCATAAAAAAGAGTTTTTTAAGTTGTCAAACTACTGTGGATTTGCTAGAATACTACAAGGAGTCCATTACGATTCAGACAATCAAGCGTCTGTAGTAGTAGTTGATAAGTTATATCCATTGATCAAGGAGTACTATGATGAACGAGCCAGTGAGAATACCTTTGACTGATGCTCCCAGACCTAAAGAACCTGTTAGGCGACCAATGCCTTCTGGTAAATAATTGAAAATAAGATTGAACTAAGGAGACAAATTTGAACTGGTTCCCATTGAAGAATATTACGCATTACAGTTTATTAAAAGGTTTTTCTAAACCAAACCAACTTGCCAAGCTTTGTGCTGAAAATGATTACCCTGCCTGTGGTATTGCAGATTATAAATCTATATCAGGTGCAGTATCTTTTCACCAAGAGTGCAAGAAGGTTGGCATTAAACCAATCATAGGTTGTTCTTTTGACAACACCACTCTATACGCAAAGAATAAAGATGGCTGGCACGATCTTATACAGATGGTGTCACTTACAGACGAGGATGGCAATGTACCAAAAGACATAGCAAGAGACATAGTTAGTAGGAAAAATTTAATAGCCATTCAAAAAAATAAAGATCTCATTAATCCATCATACTATGTAACAAAAGAGCAAGCACCTCTTCATAGAGTGTTACTTTGCTCTGCGTTGAAGACCACCCTACCAAAAATACAAAAGAAGATTAGAAAAAATGAATTAGACCCAGAGGTATTAGAATATTTTACTAAAGATGACAAGTGTGTTATAGAGGATAAGGTAACTAAAGACCTTGAACGTATATATAATGAGTGTGAGGAATATGAAATACTCCATCCACCTATGCTGCCTAAATTTGCCTGTCCTAAAGGTCTGTCACAAGAAGAGCATCTGACAAAGATGGCTCGTGCTGGATACAGAAAGTTCTTAAAAGATGCAGTTGGTGAAGATGAAGCACTACAGCAGGAATATGGAGACAGATTTAGGAAAGAGCTACAGGTTATTAAAGATGCAGACCTGTTTGGATACTTCCTAATTGTTCAAGATATCATTAGGCACGTAGAAAAAGACATGGGCTGTTTGGCTGGGCCGGGACGAGGTTCTGCTGCTGGCTGTTTGATATCATATCTTATTGGTATTACTAAGATTGACCCAGTTAAATACGATCTATTGTTTGAAAGATTCTACAACGCTGGTAGAAATACTGGTGGTCATGTGTCACTTCCTGATATTGACATGGATGTACCAGCAAAGCGTAGAGATGATGTTATAGATTATTTAAAGAAGACCTATGGCAAAGGTCAGGTTAGTCAGATGATTACATTTGGTAGACTGCAAGGACGTAGTGCCATTAAAGAAGTCCTTCGCATAAATGAAGCTTGTTCTTTTGGTGAGATGAATGCTATAACAAAGAGTATCCCTAACGAAGCAGAGATATCTGACCAGTTAGTAGAAATGGATGATGAGGACAGATCAATCATTCGTTGGGCTTTAATCAACAGACCTGACGACTTGAGAGACTTCTGCCATGTCACAGATAATGGTAAACTAGAGGGCGATTATGCAGCTTATTTCCAACAAGCAATTGACTTGGAAGGAACATTTAAAACTCAGGGTAAACATGCTGCTGGTGTGGTCATATCTAAAGACCCACTTAACGAAGTATGTCCAATGATTAAACAGAAAGGTACAGACGAGAAGATAGCAGGATTGGAGATGTCAGACTTAGAAGCGTTAGGCCATGTAAAGCTAGATGTTCTAGGATTGTCATTGCTAGATAAATTAATGAAAGTAAAAGAATTGACTAAAGACTAAAAGAAAGAGAGACTAGTATGGCTAACAGAGATTATATCGTCTACGATTTTGAGACCACAGGACGTAACCCTAACAAGTGTATGCCTACGCAGGTTGCAGCAATTGCAATTGATGGTAGAAACCTAAAGGTGAAGGGTGAGTTTGAGAGCATGATCAAGCCTATCATTGATGATGACAAGGCTATTGCAGCAGGTTACGATCCTATTGAGGAAGGTGCGTTAAAGGTTACTGGTAAGACCAGAGAACAATTAGCAAAAGCACCAACACTCAAAGCAGTCTGGCCTAAGTTCTGTAAGTTTGTAGACTCGTTCAACTGGAAGGGCGAGCCATTCTTTGCACCAATCCCAGTTGGGTATAACATTATTGGGTATGATAATATCATTCTTAATAGGGTTTGTAGAGAACTAAAAACGCATTGGGATGAAGGTAGACAGCAGAACAAATTGTTCAGCAAGGTTTACAAGGTTGACCTCATGGACAACATGTTTATGTGGACTGAGGGCGATCCAAGCGTTAGGTCAATCAGTATGGATACTCTGAGAGAAAGAATGGGCTTAAGTTCAGAAAACGCTCATGATGCCTTGCAAGATGTCAAAGATACTGCTAATATATTTATAAAGCTATTGAAGACTCACAGAGCAGTCTATCAAAATATTGAACTAGATAAAGCATTTGCTGATGGGAAACTATATGTCACATGATTATACAGATAAGAAGACTTGGGAGCTGTTTGAAGAGGGTAAAACTAAGGGTGTCTTTCAACTAGAAAGCAATCTTGGCAAAGCTTGGTCAAAGAAGTTAGCTCCTAATAACATTGAGGAATTATCTGCCTTGATTGCTATTATCAGACCCGGATGCTTGAAAGCATACGTGGATGGCAAGTCTATGACACAACACTTCATTGATCGCAAACATGGTCGTGAAGAAGTCACATTTCTGCATGAGTCATTAGAAGAAATTCTAGCACCTACCTATGGCGTTCTTGTGTATCAAGAGCAGTCTATGCGTATTGCTCAAAAGATTGCTGGCTTTAATCTTGAGGAAGCAGATGAGCTACGTAAAGCTATTGGTAAAAAGAAAGCAGACCTTATGGCTAAGGTTAAAAAGAAGTTTATAGCTGGAGCCAAGAAAGTCAAGGTTGTAAATAAGGAAGAGGCAGAGGAGATCTTTGGATGGATTCAGGCTTCCTCTAGATATGCTTTTAATAAGTCACACAGTATTTCATACGCTGTTTGTTCTTACTGGAGTGCTTATGAGAAGGCTCATACTCCAGAAGAGTTCTTCCTAGCCTATCTTTATTATGCAAACGAAAAGCAAGACCCTCACCAAGAGATATACGAACTGATATCTGAGGCAAAGCTATTTGACATTGAGGCAAGAACTCCTAGCGTTTCTAATTATGAAGATAAGTTTAATGCTAAGAAGAATAAAATATACTTTGGTATTAAAGATATTAAATCTCTCACTGGCAAAACTGGAGACAAGGTACTTGAAACAATCAAGATCTCAGAAGAGGAACTGGGAAAGAAGCTTTCTAAGTTTAACTGGCTAGAAATACTTCTTTGTTTCTCATCTAAGATCAGTTCAACAGCTTTTAAAGCTCTAGCTTCCATTGGTTTCTTTAGAGATTTTAATGGTAAGATATCTAGGAACAAAGCTCTATATGATTATGATATATATAGGACGTTGACTAAGGCTGAACAAACATGGCTGGCTAAGAATTACAGTGAAAAGAAATGGAAGAATTTCACAGAGGCTCTGATTGATCTAGCACCCACAAAGAAAGAGGGTGGTGGAACCAGCAAGCAGGACAGGAAGCAGATTGTCCTCAACGAGATTCAATTATTAAAAGACCCTCCATATTCCCTAGAAGATGATGGAACGTGGATTATAGAGCAAGAGACGAGGCTTCTGGGATGTCCTGTGACCCTAAACAGGATAGACACAGCTGACACTTCTGCTGCAAACACCACATGTAAAGATATTGTCAATGGTAAGAAGGGCAAAAACATGTGCGTTGTAGCTAATATCCAGAGGTTGGCAGACTATAAGATTACAAAGGGTGAATCTAAGGGTGAAACCATGTCATTTCTTACTATAGAAGATGACTCGTGCATCCTAGATAGTGTGATCATATTCCCAAAAACAAAGAAGAAGTACAAATATATATTATATGAGGGAAATAACCTTGTATTCTGTGGAAATGTACAGAAGAATGACGCTTCATTTATCGTTGAAAAAATTCATGAATTATGATTGTTTTTTCAGGTTGTATTTGCTAATATACTAAGATAGGAGATAGGATGAATAACTGCTGTTTTACTGGATACCTAACAGATAATCCCCACACTAGTCAGGTTGGCAACGTTTTGCTGGCTGAGTTTACTATGGTGGTTTACAATTACAGAAGAACCAAAAGCACTGGAGAGAAGAGTAGAATACCTACATATCTCCACTGCGAAGCTTGGCACACTGGTGCAGAAACTATAGAAAAGTTTGCTAAAAAAGGTACTAAAATTACTATTCAGGCTTCAGTCAAACATGCTTCAAAAGATGATGACATGTTAATATTCAGAGTAAATGAATTTGACGTTTGCCAAGAAAATGACTTTGAGGATTGGTCTTAATGAGAAAAAAAAGGATTTTATTTTGTACTGAGGCTACGTATCTTAACACAGGATACGCTACTTACACTAGAGAGATATTAAATTATCTTAATAGCACAGATAAATATGAATTAGCTGAGTTATCAGCCTATGGAAGCTTAGAAGACCCAAGGTCTTTAGATGTTGCATGGGAATTTTTCCCAAGTGCATTGCCTAAGTCTGCAAGTAAAGAACAACAAAAGACATTTGCTTCAAAACATAGTAATCAGTTTGGGGAGTATATGTTTCCTGAGACTTGTTTAAGATTCAGGCCAGACATTGTATGTGACATACGAGACTTCTGGATGTTAGAATTTCAAGAGAGGTCTACGTTTAGACCTTTTTATAATTGGTGCATCATGCCAACAGTTGACGCTGCACCACAAGCAACAAATTGGATGGAGACCTTTAAGTCAGCAGATGCATGTCTTAGTTATTCAGATTGGTCTGGAGAGGTTCTAAAGAAGCAGAGCAACAATGCTATAAACTACGTTGGTTCTGCCCCTCCATCAGCACACGAAGCTTACTCTGTAATTAAAGACAAGGCAGAGTGCAGAAAAGAAATGGGTATACCAGAGAATGTAAAACTGGTAGGAACTGTAATGAGAAATCAACGCAGGAAATTGTACCCAGATCTATTTTCTATGTTTAGAAAGCTCCTAGATTCTGTAGATGATCCCTACAACTATGTGTTATATTGTCACACTAGTTTTCCAGACATGGGTTGGGATATACCAACACTATTACAAGAACATGGTCTATCATCTCATGTATTGTTTACTTATCTATGTACTAAAACTAAAAAACCGTTTGCGTCATATTTCTGTGGACCAAAAGCAGTTTCTCCATACACTCAAGACCTAGATGGCATTATGGTTAGCGTTCAGAATGGACTAAGCTACCCTCAACTGTCTAGTATTATGCAGTGTTTTGATTTATATATTCAGTATGCTAACTCTGAAGGGTTTGGATTACCTCAAGTAGAAGCTGCTGCTGGTTCTATACCATTAGCTTCTGTTAACTACTCAGCTATGGAAAGTGTTGTTGAACAACTACAAGGAATACCGCTAAAGGTCAAAGCGTTATACAAAGAAATGGAAACTGGCTGCATGAGAGCAGTTCCTGATAACGATTACGCTGCACAGGAAGTTCTAAGTTTTCTTAAACTGCCAGAACCAATGAGAAAAAAGGTTGGCTTTGACATAAAACAAAACTTCTTAAAACATTTTCAGTGGGACAAAAGTGGAGCCATGTGGGAGAAATGCTTTGACTCTTTTGATATTAGAGAGGATAAAGAAACTTGGCTATCTCCTCCTAGGATTCTACAACCTAAAAGTATGCCTTCAACTGAAAGATTTGAAACAGTTGAGCAGTGCGTAAACTGGTTGTTTACAGAGGTCTTGTGTAAGCCTGAACTGATAGGATCTCACATGCACCAGCGAATGGTAAGGGATATCATGTATGGATTCACAACAGCAGCTACTTCTGGGATGTATGAGAACGATAGCTCTATGATGCAGGATGGAAACTTACAGAAAGCTACTTTTAATTTTGAGACTGCTTACAAGCACTGTTACAATTTAAGGATGCAAGAAAACCACTATGAAAAATTAAGAAAGGATGCTTTTGGATTACAATGAAAGTTCTTTACATAGGTCATTACAAAGAAGACAGTGGTTGGTCAAGAGCAGCCATAAATAATATACTAGCTTTAGATGCAGCTGGAGTAAACGTAGTGTGTAGAGATATAAAGTTAACAGATAAACCTTTTACTCTACCTAATAGAATACTTGAGCTAGAAAAGAAAGACGTTGTAGGGGTCAGTCATTGCATACAAAACGTATTGCCACACCACTTCATGAGTGTTGGATGCTTCAAGAAAAACGTTGCATATCACTTCTCTGAGTCCATAACGACAACTAAAAATCTCTGGCACTTACACCTAGAGATGGCAGATGAGGTCTGGGTTACTAATACAGAGCTAGGAAACCACGTAAGGCGTGTGCTATCAAACCCTGTTAAAGTCATTCACCAAGCAGTAGATACTTCTGTCTACTCAAAAAAATATAAACGTATTGATTTTGGATTATCAGAACATGATTTTAAATTTTACTTCATAGGAGACTTAAACGACAGGAAAAACTTGAAGTCTATTCTAAGATGTTATTATAGATCTTTTAACGCTAATGATTCAACACTGTTAATAATAAAAGTAAAGAAACATGGAGTAACAGATCAGGGACTAGAGAGTTATTGTCGTAAACTATGTGACGATATACAGAAAGAGATGAGAATATATGCAGACCTTAATAAGTATGCTGCTGTTAAGTTCATAACATCCAATACTGATGATGACTTTATATACTCACTACATCAACACTGTGATTGTTTTGTAGGAGCTAGTCATGGTGAGGCGTGGTCTCTACCAGCGTTTGACGCTATGTGTTTTGGCAGCACACCAATCTGTAGTCATGAGGGTGGGCCAAAAGAATTTATAGACCCAAAGGATAGAAACACAGGAACTCTAATAAGAGGTCAGTATGCAATATGCAATGAGCAAAATGGAGCATTTCCACACTTATTTACTGGCTCTGACCTGTGGTTTAACCCTAGTGAGGAAGAGATATGCGTAGCTATGAAATATTACTATGGTCATGGGAGCAGCAAGTCAATTGCAAATCCTAAGATGTATGGTGAAAAGTTTGATCTTAAACACGTTGGTAAAAAAATGAGGTTATTACTTGATGAATAAAATATTAAGAGAATTATTTCCAAAGACTGAACCAAATGTATTAATCAGTGATGTCTCTAGCGAAGAGATAAGAGATACTTTGAATAAAGTAAAAGCCCTTTTCTTTGTAGCTAATGTTAATCAAGAGAATAACAAAAAGGCAAAGAACAAAGACAACTTTTTGATACTACCAGAGAGTGAAATTCTGCCACACATAGAATACACAATTTGCGTAAGCAGTGCTGACGACCCAAACATGATACCAACCTTGAGCAACGCTGCCCAGATGCTTGACATACCGCTGGTTCTTCTTTTTAGTAAGCCAAAAGAAGCTTATGGATCAACGAGGTGGGTCAATATAGTTAAGAGGTCTAGAAGTAATTTAAATGTATTTTTATCTGAAGAGATTTCTGAATCATGGAACTTAAAAAATACACCAAGCACAATAGGTGACTATACGAATAGTGATATTTTTACAGACATACTGAAAAAAGTAGAACAGGATTATTACAAATGAAACTAAATATTACAAACAGCAACGAAAGCTTCATAGATGGTTGCTATAATATAAACGTTAATGATTATGATGAGAAGGTGTTTGACGATATACCTCAGTCTTCATGCGACATGGTAATAATTACTCAGTGTTTAGGAGAGCTATCGTATCACAAGTGTCATAACTTCTTAACGAAGTCTGCTGACAGGGTTCGTACATCTGGTACAATATCTATGTCTTTTCTTGACGTTGAGTCGTTGTTTGTAGCATACTTGAATGGCTCTCTGGATTCTAGAGAGATGAGTGAAATGTTAGAAAAAAAGATAACAGCACTACGTTATCACGAAGTTAAACAGATATTAACGAAGGCAGGGATCGCCTTGCAGAAGGTTGACAGGAAAAACAATCTACTATTAATAAATGGAATTAAAAAATGACAAAAAGAAAATCCACAAGTAGTACTAAAAGCAAACCAAAAACTACGAAGAAAAAATCTCGTAAGTATGATGAGTTTATAACTTTTGTTCTACTGCATGGGCAAAGCATTCAAAGGCTCAAAAAAAACGAGCCAGCTTGCTTTGCTAAAATAGGAAGACAGTTTCTTATAGATAGGCAGATAGCAGCAATTGATAGAAAGTTTAACAACTATGAAATTATAGTATCTTTAGGTTACTGCTCTGACGTACTACATGAACACATATCAAAAAACCACTCATCTAAAGCTATCAGGATAGTAGAGAATATTAATTACGAGACCACAAACTCGTGTGAAACTGCAAGACTCTGCATCAACAACATCAGTAATGACAGAATATGTTTCATGGATGGTAATTTATTCTTTGAGAGTAAGATATTTGATGGTTGTGATTTCTCTAATTCTTTTGCAATGCTTAATGACCAAGAGGAAGAGAGCCTTGAAGTAAGGGTAAACACTAATGATCATATAATAAAGTTCTTTTGCTATGGAGCAAGCAAGCCTTGGTGTGAGATAGTGTTCATTAATGGCAAAAACATTGTCTACGACCTACACAGAGTGTTAAAAACTAAATCGTTTAGAAAGAAGTTCTTCTTTGAAGCAATGAACGAGGTAATTAGGACACATATCATATCAGGGAAAATCAATAAGAGGAATGTAGCCAAAATAAAAAACATAAAAACATACAACAAAATTAGGAGCCAGTATGAAATTCGTAATTGATAACTATGCAAGTGGAAGTAACACTCAGTCATTATATCTACACAAGCATGTAGCAGATAATCCACACCATGAAGTAGTTATGAATACTTTTACTACTCCAATATATGATATCATGGATTCAATAAATCCTGATGTATATATTACGTCATGTAACACCATATCTAAAGACCTATTCATTTACTTGAAACAGTTCCAGAAGAAATATAATATTAAGCTACTAATAAGCACAGATGAGTCTAAGGTTGCTCACATTAATAAAGTGGACTCCATGCTTAAAGAAAACAACATTGAGTATAAGTTCTTTGGAAACATGGACAATCCCCACGTACCAAATAGTATTAGAAGTAAGACTTTTAAATTAGCAAATTGCACAGACATAAACATAATGCAAGATAATAGTCCAGAGACTAAGTGGTTTAAGAAGATCAACAACTTGGTGGTCGTTGATTCTAAGGACGATCTAGATAAGTTAGAAAGCGTAATCCAGAATACAACCTATCATATACTATGTAAAAAATCTAACATGATAAATGATATTAACTTTGATATAGTTGGACTATGCAAACATATATTTCATAACTATGATCAAGTTATATTCTCAAACCTAGACGATGGGCTGCATCAAATGTTTTTTGAGTCACTAAGTAGAGCTGCTAAGACTTACTTTGTGTCTGAAAAATCAGAAGGCATTAGCGAAAAAATATCAAAGATGCTAGGAGATCGTGTCAACTTGAACGCACTTGATAAAGAAAGAACGCAAGACTTTGGTAGTATCAAAAAGACAGTGGGAAAGAGACACACATCTTCAAATAGAACAAAATCATTACTATCACAGCTACCCCAAAAACTATGAACATAGACACAAAGAATACTGAAATTCATCTACACCTATGGTATAGGGACGAATCTATATACCTAATAGACAAGATATGCAAGGTAGCTGATGGTAGAATTAACTTATCTTTTAACACAGATGGTAAGTTTAACGACGAGCTACTGGAGTATTGTAAAACAAAATTCTCAGACGTAAGATCTACCTATGTTAAGAATGGAGGGAATGACCAGATAGGGTTCTTCCATTCTATAAAAAAGAATTGTGAGGGAAAGAAATTTGTGTTCTATGCTCACGACAAGAATCCAAACAAAAGAGAGTGGGTAGATCAGTGTTTAGATCCACTAATTAGCAATATCAAGCCTATCAATGATTACATAGGAAGTAAGTATGAGATTGGAATCATCTCTTCTGCTAATCCTAAAAGACTTGAGTACTTGCTGACTGAAGAAAAACTAATAGAGATAGACAAGGCTAGTGACATGGGTGAGAAAAAGGGTGTAGTTTTAGCTAGGCAAACACTTATATGGCTAAGAGAGCTACAGTATATATTATATGATGTACATGGTTATATAGATAAATCTAATCTCAACTTCAAGTTTACAGCAGGGAATATGTTTATTATAAATAATGAAGTACTTTCTCTCGCTCACTCTATCTTGCATCCATCATTTTTCCCAGACTACTATAGGCAGGATGGAGATATGCCACACGCCTTAGAAAGATTTTATTACTACGTTTCGCTATGCATGAAAAGAAAGAATATATTTATATGAAAAAAAACATAGGCATTTGTGATGTGCCAAACAAGGATATATATGGTGTAATACACGCCGTTGTTCATGAAGCAAAGGCTGAAAAGGCACATGACATTTCTATATTTACAAAGGGCTATACTAAATTTCCAACCATGTGTGGGAACTTTGGATTTCCTGAGATGTCACTATTTTCTGGATTGGTTTTAACGTTCGTAGTAGAAGATATCCAAACCATAGTAAAAAAGAAACAAGATATAAAACCTGCTCTTATGTTTGTTGGGCAGCAGATGAATATACCATTATTAATGACCTTGATGATTAACAAAGATATAGCCATACTATCTAGTAATGATAATCATTCTAAGGAAATAGAAAGACTTTTAGGGATTAAACCAGACAACATAGAAACATTTATAAAGGAATTTTTAACATGAGTAATAAGACAAACGACATAGTGGAAATGTACGTAGATCAAAAGATGAGTACTTATGAGATAGCTAAGAAGCTTAATACGTACCCAAATAAGATTCGTAGAACTTTAATTAAGCAGAACATATCCTTAAACGATAAGAGTGCTGCTCAAAAGAATGCTATTAAAAAGGGTGTATCAACTATACCAACTAAAGGTAGGAAGAGAACCAAGGAAGAAAAGCTAAAGATCAGTCACTCACTTAAGAAATACTGGGATAATATATCACAGGAAGATTATGATAAGAGAGTAGCTTTCGCTAAGAAAAAATGGGCTGAGATGAGCGAGGAAGAGAAGAATATGATGAAGGATAAGGCTATTCAGGCTATCAGATTGGCTGGTAAAGAGGGTTCTAAGCTAGAGAAATTCCTGTCTACAGAGATAACTAAGTCTGGTATTAAGGTGCGTACACATGAAAAACACCTCATTCCTAATGAAAATCTAGAGATAGACATGTATTTTCCTGAGTTAAAATGTGTGTTAGAGGTTGATGGGCCTTCACATTTCCTGCCAATTTGGGGTGATGAGAAACTAAAAAAGCAGATAAAAGCAGATTCTCACAAAACAGGGTTGATTTTATCTAAGGGATATGCTATAATAAGAGTAAGACATGCTTCTGACACGTTGTCACTAGGGAGTAAGGAAGAATTGAAGAACAAACTTGTTGATCAGCTGAATTCCATCAAGAAGAAATTCCCTAAGCAGTCCATGAGGTATATTGAAATTGACATTTAGACAAGGAGATAGTATGATAGAGGAAATGGAAACTGACCTATTTGAAGGAGTTGAAGAATTGAAGACACCATCTAATACAGATACGTCTGTTAAGAATGTAGTTATGGAAGATGCACCCTCAATGCTCTCACCAGAGTGGCATGAGTACGCTATGACGCTGTTTCAGGAGGATGAGATGATGAATGGTCATCCCCTTGTAGCAGGTCTTAGAAGGGTCACAGAGCTTGTTCTAGGGCCAATTGTGTTCAGCGGTCCAACGTGGGTAAAACCAACAGAACGAGACGACCATCATGGTAGGGCTACAGTTATTTTTACTGTGGAATTTGCCAGTGGTCTCAAATGCTCAGAGGTTGCTGATTCATGGGAAGGAAACACTGACGATATGTTTTGTGCTTTCGCTGTAGCTATTGCCAGCACAAGGGCAGAGGCTAGAGCGTTACGAAAGGTACTTAAGATCAAGGGTGTGGCAGCAGAGGAGTTGACGAAGAAAGACACTGCTAAGATTGTAAGAGATCTATCCAAGCAGACTAGTAGTTCTTCTGGAGACTACAATGACTCAGCCAGAATGAGCGATGCTCAGTCAAACTTTATTGATGTCAAATGCAAACAACTAAATGTCAATGGCAGTAAGTTGCTTTCATCTGTGTTCAATGTAAGTTCAAGCAAGAAGATTACAAAGAAGGTCGCTAGCGAGATCATTGATCGTCTCAATGATTATCAAAGAGACAAGAGTTCTATTCCCAGCGAAGTAGCTGGATATAATGAAGAGTGGAGAAACTAAATGAAGATTAATTATACAACAGCAAGTGGAAGAATTACAGCAGAGTTTGATGCAGATACGCAACGAGAACTCTTTACTCAAATCTCTAGATTTCAAGAGGTCTTTGAGGAAGCTAAGTGTGGAAAGTGTGGGTCTGAGAATATCAAGTTCGTTGTCAGGACTGTAGATGAGAATGAATATTTTGAACTACGATGTGCTGACTGTGGTGCTAAACTTGCGTTTGGTTCCATGAAGAAGGGTGGAGGATTATTCCCTAAACGTAAGGATGGGGACAACTGGTTGCCAGACAATGGTTGGACCAAGTGGAATCCTAAAACTAAAACAGCTGAGTAGGTCAGCTTTTATGAGGGGCAGGGGTATAGGAATGGGTTTTTCCTTACCCCTGCTTTTTCATATACCCCCAATTACCTTTAGGGCGTATGGTTGTGCTACGCATTACCTTTATTCGCTATGGTCGTTGGGGGTTTTTTATAGGTAGTCTACAGTGAAGTAGAGTCCATACTCAGTCTTCTGACCAATCTCAATTGGTGAAGAACTAAGAGCAACGTACCAATCGTGTCTCATAAAAGTGCCAGCACTACCCTTGTTGAAGTCAGTAGCTGAAACGTTTGGAAGAGTACTAAGATACTCAAAGTAATCTGTACCTGCACCAGTGTCAGAAACAGTACTATTGAGACCACTTGGACCCGGAGAGCTAGTCAGAGACATTGGGATTGGATCTCCACCAGCAGCAGGGTCAAACGATGTCCAATGGTTTGCAGCTTTACCTCTATGGGAAAGGTTTGTTTTATCTTGACCAGACAGTGGATGTCTAGCTTCATAAACATATGTAATAACGTCTACAGCATAATTAGTAATACTAGTTCTATCCCATATAACAATCTTTGGTTGAGAAGCAATCACTGGAGATTCATGCTCAAATCTAATATTAAGAGTAGTTAAATAGTTAGGAAGTTTACTAAGATTAATTGGATCAGCACCGTTGATTTTAACCTTACCCTCAACAGTACTCTCAGCTGGTTGGGGGTTACTAAACATAGAAGTATTATTGAGTTGATTACCAGCATTGCCACCGTTTTCAGTAGTAACCCAAGTCGTTTGTTGGGTCTCTGTAATGGCTACTGGGACTCCAAATTGGGAGCCAAAAAAGCCAATTCCACTACCAGCTGTGTGATCTATGAGGTCTTGTGATTCGTCAGTGACGTTTCCATAAAATGATATCGTTGCCATATTTCTATTCTCCAGTGGGGTATCAACAATAGTATATACACGAAAAACTAGCTAAATGTTGCTTTAATATAGTTATGCATTTGTATGCCAGTTGTAACATCTGGGTCATTCTGTAAGAAAATACCTATGTCATTATGGCAGTAGGTAAAAATCTCATACTCTCCGGGAAAAGGGCTGTCATCGTTAGAAGATACAGCTATAGAAGCACTCCTATATCCAGTAATTCTCTTCTGCCCATTGGTGCTGGGGAGGCTGGTTCTGATCAGTCCACTCTGGTCTTTTGGACCATAATCCCACATTGGCCTTTCCCAGCAGTAGGCTGTAGAAAAACTAACTGAAGCAGAGTCTCCTCCAGCTGGACTGTCAACGTCATATATAACTGGCCCATCCTTAAAGTCAGACGGTACTACGCCTTCTCCTCTGCATTTATAGTTGTATGTTTCTGTTCCGCTGTCAGTTAGTCTGTCTGGAATTACTAGTGGGCAACATCCAGAGGTTCTATCGCCAGCAGCACAAGCTTCTTGAAAATCGCTACTATCTGCCAACTGGCAGGATGTAATAGCACCTTCTTCGTCAACGCCAGTTATTTTTATAGCCATTGAATCCTTGATTACTACTACTTGGTCCTTCTCGAAATTAGTCCCACCAGTTACTACTGTGGGAGTGCCTCCAACTCCAATTAATTTCTGTTCCCAGTAGTAGCCATACTTAGTAACAAACTGACCTCGCCTATCAAACTTGGTAATCCAAAGACGTTCAGGTCTTAATTCTATGGCTGGATCTACTGTGCCAACTGGTATTTCATCTCCTTCAAGGGGATGTCCTTCTGAGAATACATGTTTTCTACTTCCAACAAAAACTTCATAATCTATTCTAGTAGGCACGGAATAATCTACTCTAGTTTCTTTATCATAACGCTTAACATCTTTATCTACATAAACTTCCTCTCCAGAATCCCAACTACCAACGGTCTCTGTAACCTCAGTTCCAATTGAACCAACAGAATAGGGATTAAAATGTAACGGTTGAGCGTACTGGGCTAGCCAAAGTGTATCTTCTCTAGGCCAACCGTCATATACTTGTACGTGGAGTGCAGCTGTTCCAAAACTTTCAATTCTGTCTAGAGATGAACCCCAAACAACTGTAGTTCCAGATATGGTCCTACCTCTAGTATCATTAACCCAACCGCCTACGAATGGCAATATGCTGACACTAACATTACCACCACCACCGCCACCAAAGAATACGCCCTGAGTCCCAAAGACTTGCTCAGTATCAACATTGAGGCTCCAACTACCAGACTTATTAACTAATCTTCTACCACAGCTTGTGCCTATGGCATTAGCACCTAAGTAAGGGGTGTTGTTATTGTCATCCCCAAACATGTCGTAACAGCCCATAGGGATGTGGAACTGACTTGGTTCTTTTTGTATGTATGCGTCATACTTTGGACCATGAGAAGACTGTCTAGTGCTATAAAGGTGTTTATCAGCAACCTCTTTAGAAGTTACACTACCAAAAGTTTTACCACCAAACAGGTTTGTTCCAGCCCCCATACCATGAAAGTCAGCTGCTCTATCGTAGAAATTCCTACATCTTTCTTCCGTAGAGCTATATAATTTTCCATCAGGTATAAGTTTAGTATTTGAATCTAGATGTCCATACAACTCTGCTGGACAAAGAGAATACTGTATAGTATTAGGATCGTTTGGGTTAGCATTCCAACCACTAGCGTATACATAACGAGTAGATGAATATCTCAAGTTTGAAATTTCTGCTGGACTGCCACCGTTTATTTTAAGAATTAAATCCTGATGGTCTTCAATTGGAGAGCCATCATAGTCGCCAGCAGCATTCACAAGTGGTCCCAGAGTCGCAACTTCTGCTGGAATTTGAAACTCACTTAGCTCCTCTTCACCAACTTTAAATTTCCTACCACCATACCCTAAGCTAAACACTGGTCCCCAAAACATATTAATTTGACTAGCATCTATATCGTCTAGTAAGGTGGATAGAGAGTCCTCAGTAGCCGCTGCTGTGTTAATTCTTTCACTATAAGCATTATCAACTAAGCTTCCAGTTGTTACGTCTGGTCTTGCCAAGTTCATATTTGTTTGATTAAGAGCGTTGTCTTGATGGTAATCAATAGAAAGTAATCTATTTTCATTACTCCTATAAAACTTATCATAAACAAAATTAATAACTTCAATGCCAGCCTGTACAAAATCTCCATTAGTTAATCTGAAATAATCATCAGAACTAGCTAAGAATTTAGAAAACAACCAAGGGCCAATAAACTCTGGTGGTCTTTCTGCTATTACTCCATCACCGCTTATTTTAATAAGTAAGTTTTCACCATCAACCTGTTGTATTAGAGCTACTTCTCCTTTCGTAAAAAACTGAGTAGTTCTATTAACAACTCTTATCTTCTCAATCTTCGTCTCACTATCATATTTAATAAGGTTGGGGCCAAAAGATCTTGGGTTATTATCTTGAATACTTAAAGGCATAGCTAGACATGTTGTAAATTCTGACACTGGCAGAGAAGCAGTATCCCCATAAAAGTCATCACTCTCATAGTTAAGCTCATCTACATTAATACCCGGATCTATAATTTGAGCTGCGTCTAAGTCCTCTAATAGCATACATAAGAAAGAAGAACTATTCTCCCACACCCCTTCAGAGTGATTGTATATCATTTTCAAAGGAGCAGAAACCATTGAAGCAAAGTTGCTTTCTGTCAGGTTTACTTTTCCTAAGTAGACACCAGTTTCTTCTTTTAGGGTCTGCTTGAAAGCATACTTAGCCCCACTACGCCTCCTAGGATGAGCTGTAAACAAGGTGTCGCTTTTAAAAGACGGTACTCTGTCAGTTCTCTCACGGTGTTTTTTGTGAAAATATATCTTAACAGTTTTTGAAATAGTATTACCAGTTCCTGTAAATGATTCTTTTTTAGCTATAGTCATGTCTGTATCTGTTGTCCAATTTCTGTTAGCAATTAAACATCCCTCTTTGCTATTTTGAATTTTGATCAATTTCTTTTCCAAAGTTTTTAGTTTTGGATTGGATATTCTATCTTTATAGCTTGTACCATCGTCGTCAGCGTCAGTTGGATCTCCATCAGTATAATTAATTAATTCTTTCACCTCATCTATGCTTAATGTTTTTATTGTAGTCCCACCATCTAGAGAATTCTCTCTATATTTAAACTCAGTAGCACCCAAAGCTTGGCACAGTCCATATATATCTACTTGAGACTTATTATTCTTTAAGTCTAATGGAAGATTACTGTCTGGCTCTAATCTTATTTTCTTCCAATCGTCCCTACTCATCACAGCTAAACCATAACGCTGTAGCTGAGTGAAGTAAAAGTAGTGACCCGCAGGGAGCGAGCTTATTGCGTTTCCTTTATGCATTTATTTTCTCCATTAATCGTAGTAAGATACGTCATCGTCATTATCTATATCGTCAATATATAATATCCTATCAATAGGTTGTTTTATATTTGGTAATAAGTAATGCCAAGTATAAGATGCTGGTAAGAACATTTCCTCTGTTGATGTAGCCACACTGTTAAAGTACTGTTTGTGATAATTAAAACGACTCTGAGCTATTAACGCACTCGTTTCAGATAGCTGTCTGGCACTTTGCATTGCAGAGTTAGTTACAGCTAAACCGCTAGCAGCGAAGTCTCCCTCTGGTGGAGCGTCTGGATCATAGACTGTTCCATTCAATATAGCTTTAGTTGGCTGATGGTCAAAAGTCATTATGTTAGCATTCTCAGCTTCTCCTCTTTGCATAGGTGTAGATGAGGTTGATCCATAATCATAGTTACGTATTCTTTGATCAGCATAATCTTTTAGCTGTTTTTGAGCTTTTGCAAAACTAAAACCACTCTTATTATTTATAATCTGATTTCTTATAAGTTCGTTTCTTTGAGCCTTCATCTCTTTGCCTAGTCTAGAAACTTTTCTTAACTGATCAGCTTTCTGTTTCTGCATTTTCCCAAATGATGGAGTGTAAGAATCCATTGTAACAGTAGTTGTAACTCCATCTACGCCAAAATCTAAACTTAAATTTGTGATTGCAGGACCATTGTTTAACAGTGAAGCTACAGTCAGCCCACTGGGCCAACCAACTATTGTGAATGCAGCTCGCTCATTGTCTAAATCAGAGTCAACAGTTCTAGAAGCAAGAAGATTTCCTAACCTATTCATGTTTTCGTACCCGTCCATATCCCAAGGAGTAAGGGAGTCGTCTTGTACATATTCTACTTTTCCATTATCAGTAGTAGAACTCAACCAAGGACCATAGGTTCTCCTGTTGCTAGCTAGGGGAAGTCCTACTCGCAAAGGAATTACTGGTCCCGGAGATGCCATATTGATTCTTCTATTTAACGAAAACGTCAAACCCTCAACAGCTTTAAGTACAGCTTCCTCATTTGCTTCCCCATTATCAAAGTCTTCAACCGCCCACGATTCTGGTAGCGTAGCTACAGCATTATCTATTCCGGGCATACCCATAACAACATCTTCTCTAAGATAGTGAGTAAGGTTTGCTAGGTTTACTTTATTAGCATATCCTTCTCTGTACCTGCCATCTTCTGTGTAAGCTACTCTAGGTAGTGTTATTAATGCGTATACATCCACTCCACCGTTAACTGGATCGTAGTAATTAGCACTTATTCCAGCTGAAGTTTTATGCACATCAATTGTATAAACTGAAGCACTACCACCAGCCGTTTTGTATGGAATATATAATTTAGGTCTAATAAATTCTGTTATAACTTCTTCATTGTCAGAAAGTTTAAGGAAATCTATTTCGTCTTCAGTGATTTCTTCTACTCTCTCGTAGCCTTGACCAAATACAGCACAACCTGAAGTGCAGACTACTGGCCCAAAAAGATATTCAGATTCTAGCTCTGCTTTTACAAAGAGTGCCTGTGGCCTTGTGATAAATCCATCTTGTACTCCCGGAGGTGGAGTTGTGTAAGAATCAAACGCTTGGTTTTGTATGTCATACATTACATAAGAATTGGGATCTAAAGCAGAGACGTTCATTTCTTTGTACGCTACGGGGTACATAACGTAAGGAGGAGTACGACCATTCTCACTAAAGAAAGACTGAATTAAAGGAGGAGAAAGTGGTAGCTCCCTTACTCCTTGTGAGCCATCAGATCTTGTGTATGGGATAGCTGGATCTCTACCTCCAGCAGGTTCTGGAGTATAACTAAATTCAAAATTTCCAGCATTAAAATTATAGCCTATTTGTAAAGCTCCATTCTCTCTCCACTCCTGTGCAAAAGGAGTATTTAGCATTAGATTTTTCTTTTGAGAGTTCCATACATTTATTCCACCACCATTCACGTATTGAGAATCAGCGTCTCCCCACTGATCTCTTGGGATAAACCCATAGGGAACACCCAAGCCAAAACCATTATTTGTTATTTGAGGAATCTTGACTAAATACTTTGTTCCTAAACACTCATCAACAATATTTTTAAGAAAAGCATATACTACCTTTGCGTTGTCAACTCCATCAAGAGCATAAAAACCCATATTGACAACATCGTAAGCTTTAGAAGCGTCTCTGCTTGCATTAGCGTTGTCATTTTTTTTACTTGGATCTTTCTGAACCCCTTTGTCATCATCTGTTTTTCTTGGATTATTTGCATTCATTCCAGTAGCACCACCAGCAGAAAGGCCAAGGGCTGTAGCTCTACCATAGTATAATGGATAACCATAAGGTGGGCTACACTCTCCGGGATTTAAAACCCAACGATCATAATCATCGCTATGGGGAGGCCAAACGCACTGAGGTACTGTAATCTGAACAGCGTCAGATTCATTATTGTCATTGGGACCATCAATGATTGCTCCAGCTTTCGTCTTCTCCATCCATAGAATATTATAATTCTGCAAAAACTCTACCCACTTATCAAACGATATATCTACTGCTCTTAGTTCTAACTCAGTAGCTACATAGTACTTGCCCACTCCTGCTGCTTTCACAGAAGAAGAGTCCAAAAGTATTTGAGTCCAAGGGCCAACACCTCTGGGTAAAGTTACAGTACCGTTAGCAAGCTTTCCATAGTAAGGAATTACTTGTTTTTGTTGGGTTTTTACTAATTTATGCATACCATGTCTAGTAAAAGGTTCATTGTCATAACTAGAATCAAAGTAATACATGTTAACTTCTTTGCCACCAGTAACAAACTTGTCTGTCACTTCATTAGCAAGCTCTTGACCAATGTCAGTACTCTGAGTATAGAAAGGTAAGCTTTCAATGTAGTCTGCACTGACCTCGCCAGAGCTACTATTTCTATTAACAGTGGTAATCTTAATAACTCCAGAGATTTTTACACCCGGATTCAACTCATCGTCTGGCCTCTCAACTGATCCATCATCTCTATAGTATTGTCTTGTAAAGTTATTTTCATACGACTTAAGTACTGTTCCGTCTCTTGGAACCAAAGGTATTAATGAAACAGCTAACTCATGATTGGCAACCTCACACAACTCCAGACATAATTCTAGTAAATTAACTGTGTCATAATTAAGCATATAGTATGGGTCTGGTACTGGTATGTCAGTCAAGTCTACAAGATAATAATGTCCTCTAAACTTAATATAACCACCATACTGTGAGTACTGATCCCCAATAATAACTGGGTGCTGGTGGAAACCCATTAAAGAATTGAAAGCCTGAGCCACTCTAAAGAATGGAATTCCACTTGATGACCTTAAAGACATACCTTCTCCAGTAATAGGTCTCCCTTGTATTAATGCATTTTGTTGAGCGAATTGGCTATTGGAAGCAAGGCGTGGGCTGGGATTTAACCCAGTGAACACCTTTCCGGGAAAGTCTCTTTTAGGGAAGGTAAAACTACAAAGAGACCGCCCATTGACACACTCTGCTTGTGGATATAGCCTGCTTATAAATGACTCAAAAGTCCAACTTGGTTTTTGAGTTTCATTTTCATGTTCTAAGAATCCAAATATATTTAACATATTAGTATTCTGCAACGTAGTGCCAGCATAGTTATTAAGTAATAGTTGTACGCCAGCCAGTATCTCTCTAGGGTCTACAACGTTTACATTATATATTTGACCACTGGTAGCATCCTTATTGTAGTCCCATGATTGAAAGAGTCCACCAAAAGCAAAGTGATCATACTTATAAGAAAGTGGATCAACGTTTGAATTATAGATAGGTTTATTAACTCTATATAAATCGTCTATAGCACTATAAAAACTTCGTCCCGTTTGTGCATTCTCGTGTCTAGGGTTTCTTTGTTTTGTGCCAAAAGAAAAATAAACTGGCTCACCAACCTTTACCTTGTGGAAATTAAAATTATCATTTTGGACAGGATCTTCAGCTAAAGTCACAGACAATTGAGAAACACTATCACCAAAGCCAGCATTGACTGAAAAGTTTACAATAGAAGCACCTAAAAACATTTGCTGTTCTATGATGGGTGGTGGGGGCGTTGTAGCTGTAAAATTATAAGGAACTTGTGTTGTAGTCGTAGTCGTTGTAGTTGTAGTCTCGCTAGCTTTAGGCTCTGGCCTTGGCACATTATCTACTACTATATCAAACCCACAAGTATTAGGCTGACCCTCTTCAGGTCTTTCGTGCTTTTCAAGTGCATTAGTATCTTCATTCTTTTTCATTTTACATTCCTATATTATGATGATGGGTACTCATAAATCCAGCTTTTAGATCTAGTAAATCTTCTTTCATTAACACTCCAAGAAGTGCTAGCAGCAGTTTCATATATCTGACTTGTTCCTGTGGGCTTATACCCATTTTCTATCTCTTCTGTTCCCGGACCACTAGCATCGCCAAATCCGGGTTTATAAACAACTTCTAAAGTAAACTCCTTAGTTCGTTCTGTTTTACCGTTGCCAGTTTGTAACAGTGGTCCAGCTACTCTTCCTATAACTGGCACTTGATTGAACACATCTCTTTGAGGGTTGAAGCTAACAGTAATCTGCTCAGATGATACGTTTGGAACTTGGAAGTTATCTGGCCCATCGTCGTTAAATTCTAAAGTAAAATCTATTGTACTAGCACCATAATTCCTAGTAACACTTGTGCTAACTGGCTCATTAGTTACCTGAGATAGATTAGGATATAATTGTTTTAGCTTACTTGCTTTCTCTGCTTCAATAATATCATAGCATTCTATTGCTTTGTTTGAGCTTTCGTTCTCAGTTACCTTAAACCCCTCAGTAATACCCATGACGCTGCCAGTTATAGTTCCGCTGTAAGCGTCTTCTGCTGCATCATAATTCATTGTATAATTTAAAGTACCAAGAACATCTTTGCTGAAGTCTGTCTGTGGTACTAATATGAATGTTGAATTATAAGAAACAGTACCGTCTGTGGGATTAACACTAGTATTATAAGTAATGTTGGTTGGCTTATACTCATCAACACTACCATTGCCTGTTATATCTAATATATTATAGCCCTGTGCTAGATATATAACCTCAGAAGAATCAAATTTTCTTTTAGCTTCTATAAAAGTTTTTGCATCTTCCAAATCTAGAGCTGTAACTGTAATGCTTTCAGTGCCAGTAAGGTGTGCGTCTGTTTTTACTTCCTTTTTGTCCTCAGAAAAGTAACCCATGCTGCTATCTTCTGATACGCTAAATTCATAAGTATACTCAATATGGTCATTATCCATATTATCAGTATTGTAAGACTCAAATACTAAAGTGTACTCACCAAACTGAGCGTTAACATCTGCTGGAAAATCTATAGACACTACGTTGCAATCTTCAAAGGTGTCTAATAAAGCTCCACTTTTATCATTTAATTCTATAGTTAAGAATTTTTGAAGAATAGCTTCTCTTAATTCTGTGTGTTGCTGAAAAATCCACTGAGTTGTAGGAGGTCCGGGAGTGATTGTTACGTTGCCCTCACTGTCAAGTGGGGGTATAAAGTATCCAGTAAATGTAATAGTATCCTTACGAGCTACTTCATCATACGCAGTACCCTGAGTATAGTTAGCATCATCACTCTTCTCCATTATTATTTCAGAAGACACACCAATGGTAGGTGCAGGCTTTGGAAATGTATAACTTGAAGCACCTGTGACTACAGAATCTCCAAACCTTCTCTTGTCAGATGCCTTCTTAGGTTTATATATAAAGACTTGATTAGATTTATCTGAGAAATTTTTATTTAGATCACTCATATTCCACCTTCACTACCTTTAAATCTAGGGTTCTGTTATATTTATGATTCTTTTTCCCACTCTTTTTCTCTACAAAGCCACTAGAGTCAGACTCTACTGCTGTTATTACTACATTATACTCTTCTAACGGTGTTTCAACACTGCCTCCAATGTCAGTCTCTGGGTCTAAAACCTCAGTAGTTACCAGATAATTTCCTCTTATAGCAAATAAATCTCTGTGCGTTCCACCACTCACGTAATAAAATGGGTGATTAATTATATCTTCAGAAATATTTGTTTGCTCTTTAATGTATTCGTCCCTAGAAAATTGTTGTCCATAATCTAATACCATGAAGTCTGGGTCTGTTAGCTCAACCTTTGCCACGACAATTCCTACTGGAGCGTATGTCCTCACAGTCTCATTAGATACCATTAAAAGCTCTGGTGAATCTACATGAGTTTCAGGAAGACTCTCAGGATCTGCTGCGTCTTCGTTTACCTGACCAACAAGTATTCTGAACACACCATAGTAATAAAATTTTCTTTGATCTCTATTCCTAGTAACCTCACATCCAACTCTTACTAAATACACATTTCTTTTTTCATAATTTACTTCTTCTTTAGACATGAGTGATGTAAGACTTCCTTGTGAGGTAATCTCAAACTTATTATTATGATAAGCACCGTAACCCGGATGTATACCAGCGTTATTCTCATTAACTGCTCTCTGGGCCTTTTGTCCATTTTCAGTCTCTACTAAAAAGTACCTAGTAGCAAAGGCTCGCTGATCAGAGTTTGGCTCTCTTTGCCACATCTCTGTAATGTCTACTCTACCTAGCCTATAGCCTTGATCTTCGTCTTCAGCGATTACGAAATTTGAAACAATGTTATCTTCAGGGTTTCTAGCATACATGTAAGAGTCTGAAAATATCCATTCTAAACTAGCTTTTGCTACGTTGCTATTTCTTGCCCAACTGTCTTGTATCGCCAATCTAAAAGCAACGTCTGCCTGTGGAGTCTCATCTATAATTAATTGTTCTAAAGAAGGATACTCAGTGTTAAAGTTTTTACCCTTCACGAATGTGGCTTCAATAGCCATTGTCTTTGTCCCTGCTGTTGTAGCAGACATACTTTGTAGTATAGGACCATTCCCTTTGCCCATAGTGGGGATTCTAGCTATAATACTTTTTGGCCTATCAGTATCTATCGTTATCTTTTCTTTTATAGTATTAGTTATCCTGTGCTTCTCAGCTATTTCATATTCATAATTATAACTAACAGAGTTTGTGTGTTCGTTATACTGTACTGAGTGATTACCCTCAGAGCCAGCCTTAGTATTGTCGTAGTTATCTAATGGTGAAATAGCATTTCTCACCTGCTCATTAATTGTCAGACCTGCTGTGTTTTTAACAATGCCATATAAAGATTCTTGGAAAGCCCAGAAACCATCTATAGCAGTTACATTATCGTTTAAAGACTTAAGAGTTCCCGCCACCTTAACGGTGGGGATAGAACCATTAGTCCTGCTTAAATCAGTACTAATACCTACTACAAAACGTGTGTCAACATCGTTGGGGACTAAAATGCAAGAATATTCTATAGACACTTTACCAGTAGAAATATCAATACTGGACTTGCCTTCTGTTACAGTTTTTGCTATAAACGTTCTACTGTCTCCAGCTACCATAACTTGATCATCATTTTTTAAAGATATGAGCCTGAGAGCTTTTGCAGCTTTGTGTGCTACGAGAGAGCTACCAGTACGAGTAAACTTAACATCATAATAATGACTGCTAATAATATTACCAGCCTGAAAATACCCCATACCTTCTGTTGCGTTAATCTCCATTGATTCAGAATAAGTCTCTAAGTTGTCTAACGCCAAGTCAGTTGACTCAAATGTTACAGTATAGTCAGCGGAATTATAGTATCTGCCAGCAGCAAAATTTATAGACTGTAACCTACAGTTTGCAAACTCACATAAGACTTCACCTTCTCTCTCAAGTTTGATATGCCAAAACTTATTGCCCCTCAATTTGTCTCTCATTTTTTTCTGAGCTTTAAAGATTTCTACAGCAGCTTCATCGCTACGCTCTACTGGGTCGTAAGTCTCTGTGAAGCCTAGAATCTTACCAGTAAAAGTTAGGGTGTGCTTAGAAGTCGCTTGATTTCTAAAAGACCTATCTACCAAATAAGACGTTTTGGTATCTAGTAAAGGTAGTGCGTCTGGGAAATCGTAATGATCAACGTATGTAGTATTTGAATCTACTTCTATTTCACTTTCATATTCTCTGCCAGAAGTACTATGGTAATCTATAGGGTCTATATTATTCGTGAGTGTTTCCTCAGTTTGACCCTCTCTGTAAAAGATATGACCATGAGGAAAGCCAGCTTTATCACCTTCTCTTAAATCAACAGACTTAAAAGCAACTTCATCCTTACCGCCTGCCGATTGATACACTGCATCATCAGTGCCTTCGTAGGCTTCTTTATTTTCAGTATCTTGTGGTTGCTGCTTCTCAAACTGTGAAGGCGTAATACTTCCAAATATTCCTTCTTCTGGGTCAGTCATTAATGTCCTCCTCTGCTGATCAAAAATGCTACGTTGCTAGCATTATATATCTTGTCCTGTAGTTCCTGTATGTCCTCTGAATCTTGTTGAACACTAGAAACAAACTGCTGTTCTCCAAACAACGCTGCTCCACTGCTAACCAGATTCATATTCCCTGAGTCTACAACTGCATTATAAGTAAACAAATCTATATTATTATACACAGTAGCTTGGTCTGGACCTTCAGTAAAAAATGGTAAATCTCCAGAAGCCGGTATATTATAACCCTCCATAAACATAGGTACTGAATCTAAGCTCACCTGACCAAATGCGAATGTACCCTTGATTTGTTCTATATAAGGTCTGTGTACAACATAGCCCCTATCTCCACCATCCTGACCAGATGCCTCTATGAATATCTCTCCCTTGTTAGTGGATATTATTCTACCTTCAAAGAGGGTGGTCTCATCATAGCTTGTACCATTTTCTAGCCTAAACGTAGTATATTGATTAGGTTGTTGGTATTGACCATATACTCTACCTTGTATGTACGTGTCTGGATGTGAAAATGCTGGTCTGAGTTTTCTCAACATTCCATCAAACGTCCAAGCTGCACCAGCAGATTCAAGCACAGTGCCATCAGCCTTAGAATACTTATGACTGTCAGAACCAGCTGCTATCATATAATCAGCGTCTACTCTTCTGCTTCTGTACAGCGAGAGAGACTTACCAAAGTATGTATTTTCTCCAGAGGCTTGAACTCTAGAATTGAAACCTTCTGGAACAAGTTTATGTATTTGAGTCCAAGACTGAATCTTTTGGCCCCAATCAGAAATTCTGTTTTCGTATGTAAACACAGCTCCATTGTTTATTACTACAGTTCCACTTCCGGGAAAGAGGTCTCTATTCTCTTGGCGAGCCATGTCATAAGAGTTGATGTTTGTGATATCAAACTGTTCGTTGAATTCTTTTCTCATAAACTCTGCTGGAGTCTTCTCGAAAATAGTTTCATAGTCATGACCCGGAGCAGATATAGCTAAGATGTCTCCATCCAATGCTATATTGTAACCAAACATGTCTGGCACATGAGCGTTAGCTTCTAAGAATGCATCGCTGTATGGATGTTCGCCATAGATACCTGATGCTTCTTGAGCAGTCAGTCCAGAATTTCCAACACTGATTTCTTCTGGTCTAAACTTCTCAGTGCATTCCCAAGGTATGCCAGTTGTTTTTTCTGACGACCCAGCTATAGAACCTCTACCTTCACCAACAACCCCAGTTCTTTCTATAACATAAACAGCTCCAGCACCACCATTATATCCTATTTCAGTTCCATACAATCCTTGATTCTCTACTACCTTGTCCCAGCTAACAATGTCGTTCTCACCATTGAATACAGCAAAAGGAGAACCAACATAAATTTTATCTTTATGTACAGTTACTTTATATCCAAACAAGTCTCCGGGATATCCAGAGTTGAACACTTCAAAGTCTAAGTGGTCATGTCCAGTTTCTCTAAGAACGTCTGGTATTCTTTGTGAAAGTCCAGCGTCTTCGTATCCTACGCCGTCTACAGTATCGTACAGTTTACTTCTTACGCCCATTTCTTGCTGGTGCGTTTCAAACTGATTGACGTACCATTCCCGATCAAACTCTTCTCTTGTGAAGCCTTGATATGTGTATGGTGGAATTCCAAAGTAGTATGAAGGAGGCAGCTTAGGAGGTTCAGGAGGTTTTCTAAATTTACCTACGTCTTCTACAGATGTCAAATTAAGCATACCGTCAAACGGCTGTGTAACAAAGTTGTTAGGTGGTACAGGCGTTATCTGCTTCTTCCCTTCATCGTCTGTGAAGTCGTTTAAAGTGAGTCTACTATCTTGCTCATAATTACCCCACCTATGAATCAATCCAGAGTTAGTTGGATCTTGAGTCTGGAGTCTAGCTGGAGAAGCTCTTTCAGGAGATATAATCTTAAACGAAGACTCATAATCTCTTCCAGAATTTTCATTATTGAAAACAGTACGAGGATACATAGAGCTAAGAAAATTAGCAACACCAACGTTAACTCTCTGCTGATCTTCTGTTAATATTGTTCTACCCTGTATCAAACTAACATCACTAACAACAGTAACTCTAGATTTATTGTAACCAGAAAAGTACCCAGCTTGGTGGTATATGTCTTGAGCTACAAGCACAGGCCCATCAGCAATTGGTGGAGACTGTATTCCTTCACCATATCCAATTGGCCTTCTTTCAGCACAAACGTTGTCTTCACCACCTGTCTCTATACAGTATTGATCGCTATCATTGCTTATCTCCCTAACAACATCTGCCTCATACGAGTATGCGTCTTCTCCGGGAACGTCAACGTAGAAGGTTTCCCATATAGGAGTCCTACCAACAGTTATCTCATCTTGTGTTGGTAGTCTCACACCAGACATAGAGACAAGTCTAGTTGTTAGATAGCGAGAAGGATCTTCCACTGGACGACCAAAGTTTTGATTGTTATGAAAATATATTTCAAGCTTGTCGCTTTTTAGCTGCAAGTCTACCTCTAACATTTGATAGTTACTATTACTGACTGTCCTAAACCAACAAGCAGGTATTAGCGTCTCAGTGCTTCCACTGTCTGACTTGTCATCTATAGCCCTGTCTGTTAAGCTTCCTCCCAAGCCAAGGCTTGAGTTTGCAACATAGATATCAATATCAGCTATCTCAAGAGGACTCTGCGAAGAGAACTCAAAGAATAATCTAAAAGCGTTGTAATCGTCATCTTCTGGAACGTCTTCTCTAGGCTCTGGGACATCAAAAGTAACTTTAGTAATACCAGTTTTCAAGTCTGGCTTACCCTTAGTGACAGATTCTAAGTCTAGTACAGAATAGTTGAAGTAAGCACCAACAGTTGCACCATTTGGATCAATAGGTATAAAGTTGTGCCAGTATCCTCTCCCTTCGCCATACCTATTAAAAGGTGGGAGGTTCACTACTATTGGTTGCGTGTCTCCGTTTGATCTGTACATGTTAGAATTACTATCATAACCTTCAGCTATAATTGTGTTCTTAGCAGGATATATGTTAAACCCTTTAAACTCATCACCACGCAGGTCTTGAGTTGTTGCATACTTATTCTTTCCTTTCAAAAACGCAGGCTTCATACTAAGACCAAGTTCAGAACAAATATATTCTGCAACCTGAGCTGACTTAATAGCATGAGGAGTTAACTTAGCAGAACCAAAGCCTCCAATTTCTGGATCTTGACCATACGTAATAACTAGTTTCTTAAACTTATTATCACTTAAGAATTTTTTCAGTTCAGCAATATCTTCATCGCTAGGATACTGATCTGTATTAGCAATCCAAGCTACATCATACCCCTTAGAAATATCATTCAAGTCTCTAACAGGAACATTAGTATCAAAAGTTATACCTAGAGATGTCATCTGATACTCTATATCAGAGTCAATATATCCTTGAGCAAAGTTTGCCCTGTTTGTAAACCCACCTATCTGGGCGACCTTAGAAGAACCATTCTCATCTTTAGCCAAGATATTGAAATATAAATTAAGATTTTTGTCACCACTTCCACTTTCAAGTAAAACACTTCTAGATTCAGTTAACACTCCAGCAATAAGGAATACAGGAGAGTCAGGAAAATCTACAGGGTTTGAATTTTGTACTACATAGTTAGCTGTTGGTAGGTAATTGTAGAGCCTCTCTACGTCAGTGAAAGGAAGAGAGGATTTAGCCTGAAGGATAGCGTCTTGAGCATTGTATTCTTCAGGATCATACCATAAGCTTTGAGAATTAGTACCATTAATATTATAATTTAAATCTGTATAATTACCACTAGAAGCACTCCACATAAAGTCAATGCCAGAGTATGGAACATCGCCCATGTCTCTGTAGACATTAGTTTGACTATTATATCCAACTATCTTGCGTTCTATACTTTGTCTAGGTGGTACTGCGTCAACAAAGAATTCCTGCACTACCGACTCATAGGCTGAGATAATAGGCATGGGTTCGCTATCATCTCTGAAGTTTGGAGACAATACTGGTGGACAAATCTCATCACATATAGTGCATCCCCAATCATTACACTCTGTGTGACTACCATACACGTAAGCTAAATTGTGTTGGAAATTATTGAATGTAACTTGACCCTTACAATCTCTGTAAACACATTGGTCTGTATACTTCGCTCTTAAATCTCCTTCATGAATGATTGGCAGTTCACATCTATTATGGAGTTCTCTATAGGTCTTTATTCTGGTCTGCTTACCACCTACGTTATCTATCTGCTCTAGCACAGCAAATGGGTCGCTAGTGTCTGTGACTACTTCTCCATTTACTGTCACTCTCGTTCCCGGAGGAAGTTGACAATTATAAATATCAGACTTGCCCGGATCGTAGAACCTAATATCTCCAGCACCAAAACCATGCAACTTAGAAGGACTTCCTATTGAAGGAGTTGTCTTTGAAGGGACGTAGCTTGCTTGAGCATTAAAATAAATATTTGTGTCATCTATCAAAGCATCGTAAGCGTTACGAGCAGCATATATCCTAAGCTTAATATCAAGCTCACTAAGTATGTAATTGATAATTCTGTTTGACTCTTCATATACTCCGTTAGCTTCCCACTTAGGATCATTACCAACAAGGACTAGATTTCTATCACCAAGTGCTAGCCACTCTCTTAAGTTGTCTATGATTTCATCGCTAGCAGCATCAATGGCTGGAGTGATAATCATAGCCATGCCAGCGTCTTCTGGAATCTTTTTGTCCTCAGAGAAGCTAGTTCTTGAGAAATCTAAACCTCTAGAATTAAACATCTGGAACAATGCTTCTTCATAAAAATTAGAATCTTCTGGATCACTTAAAAGTTCGTGTAAGTTTCCAAACTTATAATACTCAACAACTTTTCTATTGTGAGGGTAGTAATCACGACTCTCAAGCAATCTCACAGCACCAGCGTTGGCGTAGTTATGCCACTGCCAAGGTTGGAAATTTCGCACAGTGACATTTTCACTGAACTTTCCACTGTCATATCTAAACCAAGTTATAGAATTGTCTCTTTCACCAAGGCTGTCTGTAGGACAACCAACAGCTATCAAACTACCATCTTCATTTGTATCTACGCTGAATCCCATTCTAGGAGTTGGTATATACCTTTTGTAAAGCTTGGACCAAGAACCACCTAAACCGCCATAGACACTATTGTAAGAAATAGTTTTAATTAGTGAGTATGGTTTTAAGTTGTTGTCTTCTTTGAACATAAACTTAAGAGACTCAGACATTCTGTAGTAATAGCTTATTCTTGTTTCTCTGACAGAAGAGGTTACAGCTACATCAGCTAAATATTGTTCATTGAGTTGATAGCCTTCTCCAAACGTGCCATCTTCTCTTTCTTCAATGGCAAGCCTAGCAAGGAAGGTATGTATTAAGGAAGCAGCATAGTTTTCAACTCTTTCAGGATAGCCGTCTGTATACTCCCAAACCTGAATAGCTTCATCTGTGTAAGGAGATCCAATAACAATAATGCTAGCATCATCACTAATAGCTACATCGTGACCAAACCTATCAGAAACATTGTCTGTATAAGTAACAGAAGAATCAAATCTCTGAGAAAGCTCAAAAGGTCTATCTCCATCATGCATTTTCTCAAACACATAAACAGCTCCACCGCTAGGAGGTGGGCTATTAAATTCGCTAGCGTTAGAGTTAAACGTGCCTAAATTATCAGCAATCAATTGAGAGTTACCATTTGCTCTAAGCTTGTCAATATCTGTTATAGCTCTGATGGAAGCAATAGATTGACTGATCCAATCTTCGTCGTTTCTGAGAGTTACTTCAAAACCACCACTAGCTGGCTGACCATTATAATATGCAACACCATTGTTAAGACTGTAGTCCTGATAGTATTCTATAAACTTATTCAAAGCTCCTGATCTTAGATCTTCAAAATACCCTATTGGTTTTGCACCAAGAGATCTAGAATCATCTATATAGAAAGAGAAGAGCGATGGGATACCATTGTGAAGAACACCATTCTGAAGTGGGAACTCTCTGTGGAATATATCTATAAGCTCTTGTAATATAACAGCTTCTTGAGCTTTGTACTCTGGACTATTATAATCAAAGTTATAATGTCTATTGATCGTATACTTAGACACAAAGTCTGGGGCTGGATCGTCAAAGTCTTCTGAAGCAGTAAATGGTATACCCGCACCAAGCATTGGTTCTAGAACTACGATCTGAATGTCAAACTCAACTGGTGGATCAGCGAAGTATTTGTAGAGCAAGTCTCTGTTCTTTAATTCACTACGAATCTCTTCCCAGCTCCTGCCTATTGGATTAGTATTCACCTCATTGTTAAATAGGAATAAGGCAATCTTGACAGGGGTAGTGGAAATAGGTAAGAACTCTCTTGACCAAGCACTGCCCGGACCACCAGCAACAATGACATCTCTTGTGTCTGTTGAGGCAGAGTCTAATGAGCTACCAAGTTCTCTTCCTTCTCCAAGGTTTTGCCAGTTTCTTATAGTAGCATTGAATGGAAGTGCGTTTCCATCATCGTCGTAAAAGTTCTCTGTTGTTTCATAGTAGTCGTCCCTTCTGTAGCCAGTTGGAAGAACGATTTCCTGCTCTAAGTAGAATGGTGACTTGTCTGGTTGATCAGACCAATCATTTCCAGAAGGCTCTGGTGTCTTCTTGTATACATAAATCTTACCGTTGCTATCAAGCTCATAAGATGGAGGATAAGAAGCAGGGTCTATAAGGTCTGTTATCCCAGTAGTACTATCCTCAAATGGACATCCAAGTATAACTCTATCGCCAAGAACTGTCAAGCCCTTAGCAAACTTCTGTTTCTCTTCTATTGTAGGTTGTGGAGCAGTAAGTTTTGTACCAGTGTAATCTATATCTTCATTAGCATCTCCTGTGGAAGCGTTTTTAGTTCCATACTCCCACTCCTTAAGCTCTCTTGGCACATCAAGAATCTTATCTGTTCCAGTTTTGGCTGTTATCTTAATGTCATATGGTGCGTCAGGTATTAAGTTCTGGAACTTTCTGATTCCATAATAATGTCTATCGTATGGCTCATTAGTGCCAAAGGCATTTACATCTATATTAGTGTAAGTCTTAAACCCTCTTATTACACCACCATCAACACACTCTGGTTCAAACCATAAAGTGTCGTGAGTATTGATATCTATCTCAGAGCAAGAGAGAGCCAAGTCAAGGTCACAACCACCATAACATACAGTGTTTACACCTCTAAGATCGTCATTAGCTGGGATTGAGGTAAAGTCATTATCTACAACATCTATTGCTTCTCCTATATTTCCAGAGTCCCAAACGAACGCCTCAAGTTGACCTTCTTCTTTACCAATTGGTTTCTTATGATATAAGTAAAGTGGCATCTGAGCATCAATAGGAATTTCTGGATTGCTACGATCTAAGAATAAGTTAAGATTAGTATTAACTTCTGTAAATGTCTTATCTGGACCAAGCGTATACATAGACATACTGTCAAAAGCAATCTCAACTGAATTAGGAGAGTAAGGTGAGTTGTCACAGTAAATATATAAATCAAGATCAGACCTATTCTCAAATCCTACTTGTTGATTTGGAAGCATTAATCTAAGTTGGTTGAATTCAGTTTGCAGTCTTGGGTCTGTGGAATTTATGCTAAGGTCTAAATTGTCACCCTCAAACGACAAGCTAGATAGAATAGAAAGAGGCAACCCTCTAACAGGGTCATCACCAAACACAGCTGATCCAAAGTTTCCTTGGTTTGAACTATCAGCTGTCCCAACAGTAAAGCTATAGAATGGAAGGGAGTTTGTTTCTTGGTAGATTCCAGAAGAGATTAGGTTCATGCCGCCAGAGCTAGGAATGAATGCAACTCCACTGCTATAAAGATTCATGTCACCAAAGTTAGCACCGTAACCATCAGCATATAAATTAAACGAACCTTCTGAGTAGGCTTCGCCAGATGCATATATTGCAAGCTGATTAGATATGCTTCTCTCTTCTTGTAAAGCTCCATAAAGACTAACATCTAAAGAATGTATAACAATGTCTGATTGAGAGTAAGAACCTGAAGGATAAACAATGTCATACTGAATAAACATGTCATCTATTTCTCTAGCGAAATAATTCTCTTTAAGCTCTTTCTTAGTAATGCTTTGTTCAAAATAAGCCCAAGGCTCTGAGGATGTATCTTTAACGTCATCAATTGTAAATCTACTAGAAAGCTTTGTCCAACAGTCTTCTGATGAAACATAGTGAGTTGATCTGCTAATTAACCCATAGTTCTTCGTCGGTAAAAGATCGCTCTCCTTAGCTGGCGTATAAAGGCTAACAATAATCTTAGCTCCAAGCTCACCATTGTCCCACTCAACATCTCCAAAAGACTCATGTTGAATAACAGTGTTTATCTGTAAAGCGTCATCTTCTGCGATATAACTTCTAGGTAGGTCTTTTTGTATTCTTGGCTTTATAGCATAAAACCTTTCCTCTCTACCGTCTAGATTAAATCTTAGCATGTCATTTTCAACTTGACTATGATAAGCTAAACCTGAAGCTGATGCTAAAGAATCTGGCAAGTCTATGTTAATTCTATCAGCGTAAGTCAAGCCATCGTTTACATAGCTATGGTATATATAATCTCTGCCAACCCTCTTGGTCATAATGTCGTAGTCTGTACCAAACTGACAGTACTTAAAGCTTCCCAATCTCCAATCTTCTGTTGGCTCGTCTACGAACTGCCACAATGGAGTTTGATCTCTACTCTCAACAAAAGAGGCACTATGAGAATCAAAGAAAGAATCTACGCTGTCCTGCTGGTAATCAGGCTCTGGATTGCTGTCAACTAAGTTAGAGCCACCGCTTGGGTGAACGCTAGCTAACCCAATCTCAGTTATGAATGCGTTGAGTCCAAGACCGCTTTCTTTGGAGTAACCAAAAGTAAGGTCACTATTACCACTATTCATAACAAACTCTTGAGACTCATCTCTCAGCCTAGTCCAAGAGCTGGCTATCTCATTCTCTGTATATAATTTTAGTTTTTGATTATTACCAGCATTGTATGTGAGTAATATAGATAATGGATATTGATAATCATAAAAGTCTACTGTGTCACTAACTGTTATAACATTGCCAGTGCTATCCTCTCTTGCAAACCCTTCTAGCTTACCATTGTTATATCTCAGTCCATATTCTAAGTCCTGTCCAGAGTCTTGCTTCTGGAATAGAACTCCATTATCCCACAAACTATATCCAACCCCAGACATAGTAACGTCTGGTGAGAATCTAATAAAGAGTGAGAACCCTTCACTAGTAGGAGTATCACCAAAGTTAATATGTCCATCTACTCCAGATACTCTCACTGCGTAATCAAATGCGTCAATAATTCTATTTTCTAAAACGTCACCAGCAGGAACCCAATCCAAAGTTTTGTATGGTCTGACTGAGCTACTAAACAAACTGTCAGATATAAACCTAGAGCCAAGACTGTGAATAACATTGTTTGGGGTGTCTGGATTTGAGAACACGCCTTGGACCAAACCGCCATTTATGCTATTTAAAGTAACGCCATCTATATTTCTAAAGTCGTAGCGACCAAGGACAAAAGCTGTATCCAACTGTGGAAAGGAGAAACCAAACCCAAATGGAGCTGACTCAAAAGGACCAGCAGAAACTAGACCGCTACTGCCTCTCCACCTTCTAGAGTAATTTGTTTTAAGTGTGCTTTCTAATGTTTCATATCCATGTGGAATGTTCTCAATGAGAGAAGTAATGTTAGCATTATGGACTTTATCTTCAGTTTTCTTTGCTGTTGGGTAGAGGGTATTTTTTCTGTTAGCAATCAATGTCTCTTTTGCAGAACCAAAAGTGTTCATCTTTAAAGCACCAGCAGGCTGATACTTAACTATTAGTCCAGCGTTAGCTATGGACGCTCCACTTGGTATTGGATATATATCTAAAAACAGAGACTCAAAGTATGTACTCATTGAGTAGTCTGGTGATCGCCCAAGCTCTACCTTGTCTTTATATATAGTCAGTGGTATGTCGTATACCTCAAACTCTGTACTATTTACTACAACAGAATTATCTATCTTGTAGTGATCTCCAGCGTCTACGCTTGTTATAGGCGTTTCATAGTAAGCATCCCTATTGGAGATAGCTCTTGAGGATATACCTAAATCATTATTGTTGGCATAACCGCTGACCATTGGAACATTGCCAGCACCATTTTCTGTGTTCTGTAGGAATCCACCAATTTGACTAGTAGAGACTAGTAGTCCATCATCGCTATAGCCAACTACGTCTATTGGGAAGTCTGGAGTATTAGGGGCTTTCCTAGCCTCAACTCTAAGTACAATCTCTTCAACTATGAAGAATGAGTCGTCTGCAAATACTTTTTCAATCGCTGACCTGTTAAATCCATTCTGATATTTATTACCAAAGTTAAACGATCCACCTCTCTGCTCTTTAATAGAGAATGGGGCTTTATGTTCATACAGTAACTGCAACTTTCCAGAATCAGGAACAGTAGTATTATCTAGGGTTATGTGTCCATCAGTGTATATATTACTGAGTCTATCTTGCAACTCATACTGGCTTTTGTTATCATGATTAGAACTATAGTAAACATTACCATCAATATCTGGCGAAGTTCTCCAGACGTTTACTGTATTGCTTGGGTATACATTATTAGTAAATTCGTTTGACAGTACCTTAGTAGGATAGATAGTTCTGGTTAATCTATTTCCTTTGTTTACAACGTCTAGGAATAATGGTATAGTATTATCTCTTAGTATTCCACCATCCAAACCTCTGTTGGACAATTCAATAGCAGATATTCTTAAAGCGTTAGTTGGTCTTATATTATAGTCATTGCTCATCGTAGACAGTGGAGTACCGTCTATAGCCATGTGATCAGAAGCGGAGGATGGTACAAATCTATCATCCAAATTACAGCTATCTTGAAAAGCTTTGTTGAAACTGTCTTCCTTGAAAGCTTTGTAAAAACAGTTACCTTTAATGTCCATGCTTAAAGTGTAACCTTCATCTTCTCCAAGGACAGGGTAGCCAATCTGCCATGTTTTTAAAGAAGCATAGTTTATTTCAGGTTCTGTAACATATGTAACAAACTGTTGGTGAGGGTCTTGTTTTGAATAGTCTTGCTCTCCCTTTATTGTAATGTCTTTGTATTTAGCAATCAAATTTCCTGAAGGGTCTTCAAAGCGAATGTTTGTTATATTATATTCAGGAGGTATATCAGAATCATTATTAGATATTGGTGCAGAAGCTCTAATAAATAAGAATGTGTCAAGAGGGGTTATAGATGGTGCAGTGACTTCACACTTATAAACAAAGTCGCCATGAGTATAGATAGAAGATGGAGTAATAAAAGTTTCACTATCATCAGAAACCATGAATCCAGATTTGCCAAATTTTGTTATATTTCCAATAGAAACACCCTCGTCAATACTCTTATATATATCAGTGTTCTCTATTTTTTCATTAACAAAAGATATTCCATTGTTAGAAATATCAATATCTCTAATTGGGTATAGCTTATCAGTAGCTATATAATCATCTATCTTATTTATTTGGTCAAAGTATCCACTCAGCTTTTCAAACTTTTTAGATTTAAGCTCACCAACAATTGCGAACTTGGCACTAAAGTTATTTATAGGTATGCTAGCCCTAGCTATAAACTTAAAGTTTTCCTCTTTATTACGCTTGGTAACTAAACTGTGAATTACTTGAGGACCAGCAGAGTGTACGCTAGTGCTGTTGTTTGAACTCTGAGGTATGTATACAGAAGGGGGAATAGCACTGTCGCCAAACTTCCTATAATCCTCTGAGTTTATATCAAATATAATACTAGATAGATCAGTAACACATCTATGAATTGATACTTTAGTTGTATTAATCCTAACGTTACCAGAACACCTCATGCTTTTAACATATAAACTAGGATCATTAGGATTAAATCCAAACAAATTTGAACCAAAGAAGCCATCAGGGACTACTCCAGTTCCTCTTGGAAAACCTCTATAGATCACAGACATCTTAGCTTTTAGCTTAGACGTACCAGATACTCTCAGTTTTGGTTTGAACAGATTTCTAGCCAAAGCTTTAAACTTGACAGAAGATCCAAGTCTAACCTTGAGACCTTGATTTGGACAGACGCTTGACATATAATATTCCTAAATATAAATTTATCAATTAAGAACCACCGCCACCACCATTAGCTAATGTAGACTGACCTTTAGAAAGCTTGTTGTTGGCTCCCACTTTGTAGGTCTTAATTTCTTTAGCAATAGCATCAATCATTTCATCGCCTACATAACTCTTAAGCTTGTCTAAGACACCTCCACCATTTAGATCAACTGTAACATTCAGTGGTTGGACTTTTATTTCTATGCTAACATTTTCTAATCTCGCTATAGCATTAGTAAACTCACTTGTGAACGATGAGAATATAGTTTGGAAAGAGTTTGTTATTGAAGACAACTCACTCAGTAGGTTTCCACCATCTTCGTTTTGATTCTGTTCATTCTGGACATTTTGAGGTTGAGTGTTTGACACTATGCTGTGAAGAACAGTTTCTATGCTTATTAATATCTGGTTGGTTTCTCCCAAGTTTAATAAGTCTCCTGTCATTCTCTCCATCGCTCCCATCCCAGAAGATTCTTCTGGTAGCGTACTAGGAATCATACCTTGCATACTCTTCATGAAGTCGTCAACTATTTGACCACCAACACCACCGCCTACCTCTCCTTCAATTCTTTCTATTCTCCCCATACCATCATGGTCTTTTGGAAGTTTACCTGATACGTCTCCCATAAATGGATTACCTGCTGAGAACTGACCATTATCATAAGCACCACCTGTAGTCAACTCCCTTCCTTCTTCCTTTGGCTTGGAGAGTAGTGCTGCACGACTTGGAGTTCTATCGTCAGTCTCAGTTCCTTGCAGTGTCTTTTCTGCCGTGGCAGTATTAAGAACATCTTTATAACCCAAAGAATCAACAGGCACACCCTGTGGAACTCCTTGACCTTGCGACTCATCATAGGTTTTAGTAAAGTTAAATAAATCTTGTGGGTTCAACTCAGAAGAAGTTCCTCCCCCACCACAGCAGTTACTAACAGCGTCTAGAATAGCTTTCAGAAGAACGATTGCATCTTTATAGAAGTTTCCAGACAGAGCAATATCGTCACTAGCTTTGCGTTCTGGATTCAAATTAGTATACACATCTGACGCTGCTTGAGTAAGTGCTTTTTCATCAAGTAGTGCTTTTTCTTTATCAGAATCTCCAGCCTCTTTTGCTACCTTAAGATCTTTATCTATACTATCAACTAGAGGTAAGAATGGATTAGTAATTTCTTTTTGAGTATTTATATCAAATTTGCCAGTACCTGCTTCCATCGTCTTGTCAACAGAGGATGCGTAAGCTGTGCTTACATCTTCTGGCTTTTTATTCATCTCATTGGATTGAATAGATGATGCAATCTTTCTGTCATTCTCAAACTTTAAGAAGTTTTCGTCTTCTGATCTTAGCCTACCTCCAGTTTTCTGAGCGTGAGCAATTCTCTTTTGCTGTTGCATTTGAGCATAGTTATTTGATTTTTGATTATCGTAATCACCCTTAGCTAAGAAAGGATTTTCTTGCTTAGTATCAAAACCAAGTGCTACTTCTTTCTTCTCCTCATCGTCTAGTCCAGCTGTGAATTCTTGAGCTGACTTATACTTTTCCTGATCTATAACTCTCTGCTCTTTGTCTTGCATTCTTTGATTAAACTTAGACCCAGCTCCTGAAGCTCCACCAAGTCTACTAAGTTTACCGCTTGCTGTTTCAGACGTTGCAGTTCTTTCTAGCTGAGAATCTTGAGAAGCTGTCAGGCCAAGATTATCTCTAGGCTCCTTATATTCTTCTTGTTCTTCTTTTTTAGCTTCCTGTAATTCTTTTGTTTCTTGTATGGTCGTGCCTTGCTCTTGCAGGGTTTTACCCTCTTGTATTCCTAATGCTTTTCGTGTAGTCTTGTCTAGCTCGCTTTTAGCCTTAGCAGCTTCATTGGCAGACTTCTCCCCGTCAACAGCTTCTTCTGTTGCTTTAGCAATAGCTTCAGGGTTTGCCACAGTCATAGAGCCTAGCTCAGAAGGATCGTATTGACCAATATTCTTTACCGCCTCTAAGATTTGTTTTAATATTTCTAGAGTTTGAGAACAACAATCACCAGTATTAGTAGGCTGTTCTTTAGAAGACATAGCCTCAGCAATAGCTTCTTGTTCCTTCTTAGGTAGCTTTTCTTCTTTGCCACTCTCTGACTCTTTTCCAGCTTCGCCTTCAGCAATTTTTCCTTCCATCTCTTTTTCCATTTTCTGTTTGGCAGCTTCTCTCTCTGGATTTACTGGAGCGTTAAAAGCAGAAGCAATGCCTCCACTAGAGGTTCCACCTTCAGTTGATTCTGGAGCAGGAGTTTTGGAAGCTTGCTCTCCGGGAGCTAAAGGTGCTTCAATAGCAGCGGTAGGAACAGAATCAGGAACTGTCGCCTGTTGCTGGGCAATTTTATCACTTACTGGAGCTTCACCAGAAAGCTCATAATTACGATTTAACTTATCACTAAACGGGAAACCTTCACTTGGAGTTACTCTATTATTATCTACAGCATAATCTTGATTACCGCCAAGGCTTCTGTCCTCTGATTCTCTTGCCATTCTATTTGTTTCAGCCTTGTATTCTGGAGTACGCTCTTTAACATCTCCGGGCTGGTACGTGTCGTTCATAGACAAGTTATCATCTTCTGTATAGAGTGATTTAATCCCTCTGTCCTTTAACTGTTCAGGAGTAGAAGCAAGATTGTTAGCTCTCTCCTGCTCTAACGAATCGTCTTCCATGTTTTGTGCTTCTACCTTAACAGTAGGAGTAGTGATATTAGCTTCGTTTAATCTAGATTGTTCTTCAGCTTCAGCAGCTTCCCTATCAGCAGTCATCTGAGCAACCATAGTGTCAGGGTCTGGAAGACTGTCTGTGAACGCCTTGCTCTCAGCTATTGCCTCTTCAGCTGCCTTATATGGGTCTTTTTCTTGCTGTGGAATATCAAACATAGTCTGAGTTGGAAGACCAGTTCTATAATCAAACTGACCAGTGCTTTCTTGAGAAGCGGCTTTCTTGTTTTCTTTAACAACTGCCGCTCTTGCTTCTGCTGCCTTGGCTTCATCAGCTCTTGCCTGTCTATTAGCTGTTATAACTTTATCAGAAAAGGCTTGTTGTTTTTTAAGCTCTGCTTCAACCTTGGGTTTACCAGAAGTAAAGACAGTGCCACGTAAGTCTCCACCCTTTTCTCTTCTCTGTTGTATATTATTATTAAGAGCTTGTTGTGTATTCTTTAGATTAGATTCTGCTGAAGCAATCTTATCTTTATCTCCAGAAGCTCTAGCCTCTTCTAAATCTAATTTAGCATTAGCATTAGCACCTACAAGATTTCTAACTACTGCGTCTAAGCCAGTTTCATCCTTAGTGGCGTTTCGCAAACTCTCTGCCTTCTCAGCAGATTTAGTTGACTCTTCTACAGCTTGTTGCAGGAAGCCTATGGCTTTTGATAATTCAGCAGCACCACCAATTACAGCACCACCGGCAGCACCAACAGCAACACCAGCTGGACCAAAAGGAAGTCCAGCAGTAGCACCAAGAGATGCACCTCTTAATACAGCTTCTCCACTAGACAATGCAAGGTCAGCAGTGCTACCAACTTCAGCCTGTGGACCACCAACCAAACCAGACAATGAGCTTGTTACAGAACCACCCATAGTAGGTGTTCCAGTTAGCCCACCTATTAAACCTTTGTAAAAAGTGTTTTGATCGTCTAACCCCTTGTCTATGGAAAGATTTCCACGAGTTTCTTCAGTTCTTGTAATACCTGTCCAGACCCCCACACCAACATCTGCAACGTCTGCAATTGGACCAAGAACAGTTAAGAGATTCTTAAAGAGCTTACTTAGACCAGCTCCAGTTTTAGCAGCTTTGCTTGCCTCTGTAAGTTCTGGCAATGCGTCCAGTGCGGCTTTACTAGCTGGAACTGAAGTGTCAACAACGCCCTCAGATGCTCTAAGTCCAGACGTAAAATCAGAAACAACTTCTGGCGTTTTGAATTCTGGCATACTAACTTTTGGAATCTTGGCTTTCAAAGATTCTTTAACAGCCTTTGCAATTTCAGGAACTCCCTTAGCTGCATCCAACCCAGAGTCAATCTTTGATTTAACAGCTGCTGTAACATTATCTAAAACCTTGCTAGCAGTAGATTGTTCTTGAGCAGGAAGTGGTGGAACAGTACCCTTTGGAGGAACTGGTGGAACAGTACCCTTTGGAGGAACTGGTGGAACAGTACCCTTTGGAGGAACTGGTGGAGGAACAGCTTGATTTGCAACAGATGGTGAAGGAGTAGCAGCTTGTAGATCACTTACTTTCTTAGTTGCGTCAGCATATTCATCATAAGCACTACCCATGCCTTTGGGATCAATATTAGTTTTCTTTGTGAAATCTGCTTGCATGTCTGGAAGTGCATTTTGTTGATAACCTGACAGTCTTCCAGTGTCAAATGAATTTTGAGATGGCCCTAACTCACCAGACCATTTTGAAAGTATATTATTATATAACTTATCTGGACCAAAACCACTCTTAGCTCCAGATTGAATTAACTTCTTGAGTGAGTCCCCACCTTTATTCTTGGTGATGACTCCCATCTGTTGTTTTCTTAGAAGATCTGTTACACCATCTTGTCCCTGACGAACAGGAGTAAGTATCTCTTCAACGAGCTTGGCTGTATCTTTTCCCTTGTTAGGTTTAACTCTATTTACAACCTTCTTAACTTGAGCTGGTAGTTTATTAACGTCAAGATTGTCTACCTGCTCAAGATTAGTTCTAGCAGTTGCTTGTCTTGCTTTAGCTGCATCAAGTGCTTTTGTGTCAACAGGTGGAGCAGGAATATCAGGACTTTGTGGTCCACGGCTACCAATTATTTGTTCCTGTGCTGCTTTTACGCTTCTTGGAGGTGGTGGTAAAGGTCTCTCAATAGGTGGTGGAGCAGCAGGTGTCTTGCTTGCAGCCTTAGTTGCAGCAGCTGCCTTTGCTGCCTGTTGTGCATTAGCTGGCTTTGGACCTATGAAATCTCTTGGACCTATAAAGTCAGGGTCAAGACTACTGACAGGCTTTGGTGTACCCTTTGGCATAACTTTCTTTGCAGCTTGGAATGTAGATTTAGCTGCATTCTTAACAACTTTTCCTACTGGGACCAGTGCGTTTTTAACTGCCTTAACTAATGGTTTGGAATCTATTGCTCTCTTGGCAACACTAATCATTACAGGATTTTCTGCAACGATACCAGCTAGACTCTTTGAATTAGTATCAGCCTTCTGGGTTTCAGTGTCAAAGTCACCAGTATTAACCACTCTGACATCGCTAACCCCATTGCAGCAACAGTCAGAATGAGACATGCTAGATGTTGAAGATGATTTCATACCGTCAGAACCAGAACCAGAACCAGAACCAGATCCAGAACCAGAACCTGATTTTGAATCTTTACCACTACCATCTTTGTCACCGCCCTCTTCAGAACTCTTGTCTGTCTCTCCATTTCGAGCTTTAGTATTTGCAACAACAGCGTCCTTAAGAAGATCCATTGATGTAATTAACTGTCTTTCAACAGCAATCTGATCTTCTAAAACTCTTGTTTGTAATTCCTGAGTAGCCTTCATTGTACTAACAATATCCAAAGCCTCTTTGTTCTTATCTTTAACTTCGTCAGATTGTCCAATCCCCTTCCTAGCCATCTCTTCAGCCCTGTCTCTACCAATGCCAGCTCTTGTTAAGCCCTCTGTTCTAGCACTGACATTAACCTCATCAATATCTTTACCATATATATCCTTAACACCAGACTTTTTCATCTGGTCTAAATTCTTACTAGCTCTTCCATAATCAGTCCTACTAAACCCAGACATTAAGTTAGAGTCTCCTAGTGAGGCAGCAGCCATTGCTCCCTGAGCTGCCATCTCTTCAGCAGCTTGCTCCCAGCTGTTACCAAGAAGTGCGTCAGCAGATTTTTTCTCTGCTGCTTCTTTAGCCTTAATAGCTTTGATTTCACCATCAATTACTTTTAACAACTCTCTCTTAAGAGCTATCTCATCTTTAGTAAAGCTTTCTAAGGCAGCATCTCTTTGTTTGAATTCTTCAGTCTTCATCTCAGCAACAGCTGCTGGGTCTGGGTCTTTTTGAGCAGCTCTTAGTTTGGTATCTCCAATAGCATCAGCTTCGTCTGCCATGAATTTATTTCTAGCCTCAAACTCTTCCCTGCTCCCAGTTGTTAACTTAGGCAGACCTTCTCTTTGATTGCCCTTTTCAAATATTAAGCCCTTTTGTTCTTCAGCACTAAACTTCCTACCACCATACTTTTCTTCTAATCCTCTTGCTTCAATTTCTACATCAAGAGTTTTCTGCCTAGCGTCTATTAATGCTTCTTCTAGCTTAACTAACTTTTTAACAATTTTTAATCTTTCATTATCAACAGCTATTAAAGTTTCAAAAGATTTTATAACTTGCTTTAAAGTATCATCACCAAGCTCTCCAAGTAATTTATCTATTACAGAAAAGTCTCCCTTCATCAACTTTTCCATGTCTGCGTCTTCAATTTTAATACCATTTAAGCCTTTAAGAATTCTATCTTTAACATCCGGCCCTATATCGTCAGGGATTTGATTAACGATAGCATTTTTTAATGCAGATTTTCTCTCTTCTGAGCTTCCACCTCCAGAACTAACGCCACGCTCAAAATCTGCCATTAACTTATCTTTGGTCTCTTCTACAGCATCTGCATAAAACTTTTGAGCTGCATTGATACCATTTAAATTTCCTTTAAATTTATCAATCTGTTTTCCTGTAGCACCAAGACCCTCTAGTGCAGCAGTAGCTTCACCCATAGCCTTATTCCAATCTCCATCAGACATTCCCTGAGCAGCGTTAGTAAGTCCAGCTTCTAGGGTAGCTAGGGTGCTTTCTAGTTGAGACGTATCACCATCCATACCTCTTAATAAGTTATCTACACCTACCTGCAAAGCACCAGCAGAAGCTTGGACAGACTGAAAGCCAAGGTTCATAGCTTCAAAAGCTTCTCTGGTTCTTTCAGCTTCCGCAGTAATATTTTCAAATGCTTTTTCAGTAGCTTCTGTTCCTCGTATTAGTTTGTATAATGATTCATTTTGAACTTCTAATCTAACATAAAAATCTTCAATGCTTCCACCAGCAGCAGCCACCTGCTTCATTAAAGCGTTAGTAGCTGGTGCATTTGCAGCGACATAGCTAACCTCTCGCTTCTCTTGCTCATTGCTTCTAGCTTCACCCTCTGCGTCAGCTTTCTTTTGATTTCCTTCAATTGTAGAGAAACCAAAACTAAAGCCAGTAAGATTTTTAAGGAACTGACCAAACGAAGATGACCAAGTTACTACTGCTTGCTGTGCTGCCATGTTAGCAGCTGCAACCTCTCTTTGGCTTTGTATAACAGCTTTACCACTTTCAGCGGTAGCGTTCAATACGCTACCAATACTTCTAGTTCCAGCTTCAAATTCTTTAAATGCTGATGCAGCGTCTTCTTCAGCTTTAGTTACCGCTTCTGCTGATTTAGCTAATGCAGCCTCTGCTCTTGCTGCGGTAACAACCGCTTTTCTTGCTTTTTCAAAATCTCCACTCAAATACGCTATCCTTTCAGTAACAATACCAACACCAGTAGCCATTCTCCACAGAGAAGCAGTAGTTTCTTCATAGCCAAACTGATTGCTAGCTGCTTCACCAGCAGCTTCTACATCGCCCTTTTCAATAGCATCCTCTTTTAGTTTTTTGTTATAGTCTGCAAGACCTCCTGTGACCATTCCTACTAAAGTGGCTAAAGCTGCAAAGCCAGCTGCTACTATTAATATCCCGCCAAGCAAAGCCCCAATAACACCAGCTTTAAGAAGGTCCATCAGAGCAGCAAGTCCAGCAGCAGCAGCTTTAGAAATGTCTGCTGTGGCTGCTTGCAGAGTAGCTATTATGCCAGCTTTTGTAGCAACAGTGTTAGCAGCAGTGCTAGTAGTATTGGCAGCTGTAGCAACCTTCATTCCCAACATAGCTTTTCCACTACTTAAAGCGTTAGTAGCAGCACCTTTCAAACCGTCTGAAGCTTTCTTTGAGAAGCCAGCCAACGTACCAAGACCTTTAGTTACTTTATCAAGTCCTCCAAACTGAGCCATTAAACCAACAAGAGTGACCATCTGCAAAGCTGCTTGAGACACACTGTTAGCTATATAATCAAAAGCTCCTGAACTTTCATCAATAGTTGGAGTGAGCATATTTAGAGCAGTTGTTGCCAGACCCATAGCCACAAATAGCTGCATGGATTTGTCTGTACCGCTTTCTTCTGCTTCACCTCGCTTTTCTATTGGATCAATGATGTCTTTATTTGCATCACCAAGATCTGAGGTTGCTTGAGCAGTAGCAGTAGAAGCATTAGCATACGACTGCAACTCAGTCATTACCTCCTGTACAGAACTAGCCAAGCCATCAAGAGCAGCTTGTAATCCAGACACATTAAACCCACCACCTCCACCGCCACCAGAAGGTACTCCACTAGAACCAGTACCATTACCAAACCTGTGAACAACTCCACCCTTAGCGTACTTGCCAGCCTTGTTCATTCTATGTAAGTTACCATAGCCAATACTCTTTGCAGACTTCTTATTTACTACAAACTCTCCGGGAGTGAGCATTGCTGGAACAGTGTCCGTCCCCTTTGCTGCACCACCACTAGCAAGATATTTTAACCCAGCACCCCCGCCTTGATTCAGAGCCTTGCCTATTGCAGAAGCTATAGCTCCTTGGCTAGGTTTGTTTTTTAATTCCGTAAAAGGCAGGAGGCTTTCACCAAATAGTTTTGTTAATTCAGCTGGTTCAATTTGTGTTATATCAAAAACATCATCTTTAACAGAGTTGTCTCTAGAAATATTACCTGACGCAGCATTTAAGAATGCTTCAAACATGTATCCTTCAATTGAACCAACTGCTGAGTTAGATAATACTTGAGGTAAAGTGTACTGAGGAAAAGGACCAAACTCAGAGCTTTTAAAAGAAGCAACAGCATTATTCATGAGCTTAGGTATTCCACCAACTAGGTCGTCAGTGAATATCTTTTGAGCATCAGGCTTCATTCCATACTGTTTAGCATTTGGAGCTGAAATCCTAGCTCCTTCAGCTAAGTACGTCTTTGCCTCTTTCCAAGTTTTAATTCCATCGCCTCTTTCTCTATTAACTTGATTTATAATAGATTGCTGTAAATTTTTAGCACCAATAGCTCCATTGCTAGTATTAGCTACCTCAGATACTAAAGACTTTACTCCGGGAGAACCACCTGTCCCCTGAGCATAAGCCAAGCCAAACTCAAACGGGACTTTTACCTCTCTTATTACATATTCTCCTGCCGCTTCTCTCTTTTTCGTTCTCTCTTCTATACCTTTCTCCCGTGTAGCTTTTGCCTTAGCATTAGTTTGTTCCTGTTTTGTCGGGGCTGGTACACCTCCACGAGGAGTGCCTCCAGCATATTTTCTAACAGCTCCACCATTATTCATCTGCGATAAATTTTCAGCACCAATTGATTTAACACTGCTCTTCTTGATTACGAACTCTCCGGGTGTCAA
>Ga0206683_10000170_pt1 | contig 47625 bp, 50 predicted proteins | sample M280m12015metaG_FD_155483 | JGI IMG/M metagenome (GOLD analysis project Ga0206683, IMG submission 155483) | Ammonia-oxidizing marine archaeal communities from Monterey Bay, California, United States - M2 80m 12015 | ecosystem: Environmental > Aquatic > Marine > Intertidal zone | place: USA...
GCGAAGCGCGTCGCAGACACGCCTGATTGTGGTTCAGGAGGTCGCCGGTTCGAATCCGGTCTTCCACCCAAAAGTAAGCCCTCGAGTTACCGGGGGTTTTTTTGTTTAGATATATAGCGGTCTGATATGTGAATAATTAAGGTGTGTACGGTTGGTAATCCATTAATGGAATTGAATCTGGAAAATAGTAATGTAAAAAAGGTCTCCACAAGGGGTCATAAAACGCAGCTAAAAGCACAAAAAGTAAAATAGATATGGAATAAATCATATCATTAGCACTTCCAGTTATTAATGGCTTGTCTTTTTTAAAATCATTCCACCAGTCAACAAATTTTTCATAAAAACTCTTATTTTTTATAATCATAACTAATCAACAATATAAACAATAAAATACTATAAAATATGCCAAGACCTAAATGAAGTCCAAAAAAGATAGTCCTCTATAAAGGAAGTAGGTTAATAAGGTTTAGATAATTGTTATATTAGGGTTATGGATATATCATATTTAGGTTTATTAGTTTTGATTATAACAGGAGTTATGTTTCTTAGGTCATTTTTAGTTGACACTAAAAAAATAGTGATTCCAAAATGGTTAGATTTTTCAATGGCTTTTATAATTGTTTTGTTGTCAATTTATGTTGTTTATGATACTTTTTTTGTTTAAAATTCTTGAATAATGAAAAAACTCCTTCTACTATCATTTTTTATTCTTTTTGTAGTATATAGTTGTTCGTCAACTATTAATAGACCTTTGTATTCTAAAAGTGACAATGCAAAAGAATTAATTCTATCAAAGTATGGAAAACCTTCAAAGGTTGAAAATCTAGAAGAAAAAGAAATATGGAGATATGACTATAGTAGTCAGTTTGAGAGCAATAGAACTGTGATTTTTGATAATTACGGTAAAATCATTACAAATAAGAAACACTATAAGGCTTTTCACATGATTACAGGATTCAATAAACATGGGTATATTGCTGTTGGCGTTCTAGTTGTTTTGGCTTTAATTGCCGGACCTTTTCCTGCACTACTTTAGAAGCTATTTAATCATCCATTCGTATTAAACCATAGGCATATTTTCTTCTTTTAATTCAGCAACTAGCAATCCACGTAAGTAGGCTAAACTAATATTTAGCATTCCGAATTGAATGTTTTATTGTATATTACATTTAAATATTAAATAATTATTATGATTACACAAAAGATTTTCAAAAACATCATTTTAACTCAATTAGCTTTAATCTTTACTTTATTTGCTATTGTAATTGCTGATGAATCAGTAAACCCAGCTGATGAAGATTTAAGTTTTTCATTGATAGAAATTGTTTCTCTTATTATTGGATTTATTTATTTTATTTCTCTGTTTATGCTGTTCAAACTTAAGCCGATTGGGAAGAAGTTGTTTGTATCAACACTTGTTTTGGGTATTGTTATTATTCTATTTGAAGCAGTAGATTACTCTTATTACACTCCTGTAATTTCAGCCTTAGAAAATTTACTATGTGTTGTTGATGGCGTAATTTTAGCAACACTATATTTTACAAGTATTAAGGAGAAGTTTGATTAATTAAATCATAGTTTATGAAAAAACTAATTCTACTATTACTGTTTATTCTACTTTAAACTTGACCAAGAACCTCCGTTAGCAGACTTAATTCCATTTTTTTTTAAGATGCTATTTGCTTTTCCACTTCTTGCACCACTTGCACATACTACAATAATATCTTTTTTGAATGATTTAATTTTTTCAATATTATTTTCAATTATGTTTAAAGGAATGTTAACTGAACCATTAAAATGTCCTAAGTTAAATTCTTTAGATGTTCTTACGTCAATTACTTTGGCTCCATTTTCTATCATTTTAATTGCTTTTTTTGACTTTGAATAATTATTGTAAAAAAAATAAATTAGAACAATAACAACAATTATGTAAAAGAACTTATTTTCCATAGTTTATTTTATAGATACTGAAATGACAGTGTTTCCCCAGCCCATTTTTAGTGTCATGTCTTTTTCAAACATTATAGAAAAAGCTTCAATATTTTCTTCTACTTTAGAGGTTTTACCAGAAACTCTAATAACATCCTGATCCTGCTTATAATAATATGATCCCCAAATATTTCTTGCTCTGTTGATAATTACTGTCCAATCTCCCTCTAAAGAAGGTATTGTGAATAGAGAATAAGTCCCTGCTTTTAATGCTTTTCCTCCGAAAATAACATCTTTATAAAAAGTAATTTCAGCAGCTTCATTTGCTCCTGTTCTCCAAACTTTTTCAGGTGGTGCTAATTTTACTAAATCTCTTCCATTTAATTGTGGACGACTATATATTACCTTTACAATTTTATCTGAGATTTTATAACTATTTGGAAAAGCAGTCGCATCCATTGGGCTTTTATCTAAGCTTTTGAATTTTTGCGCTGTTAATTCTGTTGAGCTAATTAATGTTATTATTAAAATAGCTATGGATAAAATTGAATTTTTCATATGTATATATTTCAGATAAATATATTAAATAAAAGAGATAATTAGTTCATTAATGATATATAAATGTCTAGAGACATTGCAACCATAAGCCAAATGAAATAGGGTAGACCTAACCATGCAATTTTCCAACCATATATTTTACGATTTAAATCAATTATTTTATATATGTAATAAGATAATAACAACAAAACAACTAAACCTATCCAAACCCATTGTAATCCAAAGAACACAGGATTCCATATAATATTTAATAATAGCGAGGGGATGAATAGTTTTAATGATTTTATATTATTATTTAAATAAGACGAAGTCATTAATAAAGAAAAAGTGATTGCAATTGATGTCCAAGCCAGTCCAAATACCCATCCTGGTGGAGTCCAAGGGGCCTGATTTAGTGATGTATACCATTCTGATGTTACACCATCACCTGTCCAAACTTGGCCAATGGCTAAACCACCAAAGTTAATTATTAGAAAGCCTGTCAAGGTTATAATATACTTTTTCATTAAATATTGGTATTTTTAATCTTCTTTTTTGACAACAGTAGCATTGTCCATAATATAAACGCCACTACTTACATCTTCTCTTTTTAATCTTAGAGTTCCTGTAACAATAACAAGTTCGTCCATTAAGAAATCATCATAGCCTGGTTTCAATCTCAATTCTATAGCTGATTCAGGCCCTCCAAAACCACAGAAAAAACAATCAGCATAAGGGTTCTCAGAAAGAACAAACACACCTTCGTCAGGTGATAGAGTAAGCATATAACCAGTAATTACAACCTCTTTATTGTCTAAAGGTTCAACTGCTTCTCCAAAATATGGAATTTGAACATAACCATAAACATCTTCAGCATATTCAGATTTATAATAAACATCTCTTAGTTTAAGCCAGTCAATTTCTACTTGAGAATACAAACTGCTTGAAATAAATAAAATAATTATGAAAGTTAGTTTATGCATCTGCTAATATTTTTGAAATGTTCATTTTATAAACTTGAATAGCTGGAATTAAAGACGATACAACACCAATGAGAACAGATAATCCTAAAAGCCAATATTCTTCATTCAAAATTTTCAATGAATTTAAGTTGTAATTTATACTTTCTTCCATTAGTGAAGATACGAACATCACTCCAAATCTGCTAAACAGTAATCCTAATATAAATCCTGAAATTGTTAGAACTAGGCTTTCAAAAATAATCATTGTTGATAATTGAAATCTTGAAGCTCCCAATGTCCTAATAAGTGCCATTTCATATTTTCTTTCACGCATTGAATTAAATAAGTTAATAAATAAACTGAACCCGGAAACAATTATAATTAAATACGCTAAATAACTTAAAGTTTCAATTCCAAATCCAAAAAGTTTAAATAATCTTGAAATTTCATAAGATGGAACTGCTGCTTGAAGATTAGTATTTTCATTTATTTGCCTAGGAAATTGAATAATATTCATTGGGCTTTTGAATTTTATTAGCATTGCAGTTATTTCTCTATTATCATGTTCATGTTCATGTTCATTTTCATGTTCATGTTCATGTTCATTTTCATTTTCATGTTCATCGTGATCATGAGTTTCGTGGATATCCCAAACACTTTGAGGAGATGTAATAATTAATTGATCAATTACAGAATTTGAAGGTTTTAATAATCCTACAACCTTAAAAGTTCCTTCATCGTGGGATTGACCTGTTTCTCTTAGTCCATGAGAGCTAATTAGCTCATCACCTAAATTGATTTTTAATTTTTCATATACTTTAGAACCGACTAAAACTTCATACGGGTTATCCCAATCTTTTCCTTCTTTAATCACGCCTTTGTATAGTTCAATAAATTTTTTTTCAGCACCAACAATTCTAAAACCTTTATAATTGTCTCCATAAAGAATTTTAATACTTGAACCTACCATTCTGTTATTACTTATTGTCTCAGCTTCAGCAAGAGAAATATTTCCAGTTGGAGAGTCAATATGATAAACAGATGACAGAATTAGTTGAAGAGGACTTCCTTTTGCTCCGACAACCATATCAATTCCTCTCAAATTATTATCCATTTGATCTTTTATCAATGTATTTAGCTGAAGTAAAAGAGATATTATTCCAACACCAAGAACTAATAGCGCTAAACTTATAGATGAGCTTAGTGGTTTATTAAAAATATTTTTTATGCTTAATTTAAATATATTCACAGTTCAATCGATTTTTTAAAATGTTTTTTCAATCTACTGTCATGAGTTATAACTATTAATTGTGCTCCAAAATCTGTAGCTTGTTTTTTTAGAAGTTTAATAACCTTAGAACAATTATTATCATCTAAACTAGAGGTAGGTTCGTCTGCTAAAATTAACTTAGGAGAATTGACAATTGCCAAAGCAATTGAAACTCTTTGTTTTTCACCTTGACTTAATTGATTTGTTTTTTTGTTAGACTTCTCAAAAATATTTAAGTTTTTGAGTATGCTTTCAATTCTAGTATTATCATTTTTATTAGCTATATATTGGGCAAGTTGAAGATTTTCTTTTACAGTAAGAGAGTTAACAAAATGTGGTCTTTGAAATACTATTCCGATATTATTTTTTCTAAAACTATCTAGTTGATAAGACGACATCTGATTAAGTTCTTTATCAAACAATTTAATTGATCCTGAATTTGATTTTAAAAGTCCTGCAAGAAGATGCATTAGTGTAGTTTTTCCAACACCTGATTCACCAATAATTAATAAGTTTTCATTACTATTTAAATCAATGTTCTGAAACTTGAAAAACATTTGATTATCATAATTAAACTCAACCTCTTTGGTTTTTAACATGTTTTAAAGATATGACAATTAAAACATTTGAGAAAAACCAAATCTTATTTTTTCCAAGTGCCTCCATATCTGTAAAACTTATTATCTTTTTTTACAATGCTAAGACAATTTTTACAAGAAAAAACCCATTCTTTAGTTGGTTGAAATTGAATTCTATACATTGTAGAATAATCTATTTTACAGATTTCACAATATTTAGTTCTAAAACTATTCTTGTTCAAAATAGAATAATTTTTCAATTTTAATATTAAGTTTTTCAGCTAATTTCATAGCCAGCTCTAGAGTAGGTTTATATCTGTATCTTTCAATCGAAATAATTGTTTGTCTACTGACTCCAACATTTGCTCCTAGTTCTTCTTGAGTTAAACCCTTGTTTTGTCTAACTTCTTTCAAGTTGTTTTTTAATATCATTTTAAACGGTTCTATATAAGTAAAATTGATATATTGATTTTATAACTGATATAAATGCAAGTAGAACAAGAACAATAAAGATAATTCCAGCATCTGTTAATTGAAAACTACTATATAATTCAATGTTTCCAGTTAAATTTAATAATTCTTTATTTTGAAATTTAGAACATACATATCCAATAAAAATGAATAAGGAAAATTCATATAGTAAATAACCTAATTTATACGATTTTGAATTTATCATATCATCTCTTTCATCTCTAGTTTCCTTTTTTTTAAAAGCAACCTCTAATACAGAATAGGCAATAGCAAAATAGATTACTGTACATATTATAATTTGAATTATTTTTTCAACTAAACCATCCATTAATATTAGATTTTTCTCTTGATTTTCATAAAAATATGGAAGAAATATTAATGCAAATACAATTGAATATACAATCTCAATTAAAATTGATATTTCTTTTTTTGATAATAACATAATTTTATTTTTGAACAATTCGAAGTATAAGTATTGAAAATTTAGAAACGGAATAAGTAAATAGTCCAAATAGAGTTGATAGCAAGGCAACTTTTAAGCCTCCAGCTATTACTGAAGGATTCGCTTCTCCAGTTGCTTCAAGAACATCAAAAGCAGTTATAAGTCCTATAAATGAACCCATAACACCTAAAGCTAGTCCAAGTGAGCCACTATCCTTTATATGCTTAAGCATTTTTCTAGAAATTTCAATATTTGATTTTATATTAAAAATAGATTTTACAGTGAAGTAAAATGATATTATTAAACAAATAAGAACAAAAGACATAAAAAGTGCTCCTCCTTCCATAAATCTATTAAATAAAGTTGTTCCAATTAATCCTGTTATTATTGCCATAATTCTTAGTATTTTAAGTTTCATTTTATATTTATTTGTTAAGTTAACTTTACAAATATATAAAAATAATGTTAAGCTAGCTTAACATGTATATTTTTTTTCATTTTTGTATATTGTTATGATGACATTATTAAGATCATTTTTTGTTTTAACTACCTTTTTATTTCTTTCTTGTAATTCCTCAAATGAAATTAGTAAGCCTAACATAGTTTTGTTTATGGTAGATGATTTAGGATGGCAGGATACTTCCGTTTCATTTTGGAAGAACGAAACTAAATTCAATAGGCTTTACAATACACCTAATATGGAAATATTAGCTAATATGGGCGTGAAATTCACTAATGCTTATGCAACTCCAGTTTGTTCACCATCAAGAATAAGTTTGATGACAGGAATGAATGCTGCAAAGCATAGAGTTACTAATTGGACTCTCAATCCTAATAAAAAAAAACCAGCAGAAATTAATCACAAAATTTTTGAGTTTCCTGATTGGAATTATAATGGACTGTCAACTTTAGATTCGATTTCAAATACAATTTATGCTACTCCACTTCCACAAATTTTAAAAGACAATGGATATTATACTATTCATGCAGGAAAGGCTCATCTTGGTGCAATTGGATATCCATCTTCAAATCCATTAAATATTGGTTTTGACATTAATATAGCAGGTCACGCTGCTGGTGCTCCTCAAAGTTATTTGGGTGTAGATAATTTTGGAAATAATAATTCGAAAAATAAAATATGGGCAGTTCCAGGACTTGAAAAATATCATGGAAAAGACATTTTTCTAACTCAAGCTTTAAGTGAAGAAGTTTTAGAAAAATTACAAAAACCCATTAATTCAAAATCTCCTTTTTTTCTTTATTTTTCTTTATATAATGTTCATGCACCATTAATGGAGGATAATCGTTTTGTTGAAAAATATAAAAATATTGGTTTAAAAAACTCAGAAATTAAATATGCTTCAATGGTAGAAAGTATGGACCATGCATTAGGTGTTGTTTTAAAAGAGCTTGAAAATAAGGATGTTCTAAAAAATACAATTGTTGTATTTATGTCTGACAACGGAGGCTTGAGTGCTGTTGCTAGAGAGGGAGAAAAGCATAATCATAATTATCCTTTAAAAAGTGGAAAAGGATCAATATATGAGGGAGGTATAAGAGTTCCTATGATTGTTTATTCACCATTTCATAAAACTAATATTAGAGAAATTAATCACCCAGTTATAATTGACGATTTCTTTCCGTCAATTTTAGAATTTACAAAATGTGAAGAAAGTAGTTTTGTACAAAATATTGATGGTCAAAGTTTTGTTCCTCTGTTAAACAACGAAACTGTTGAAAAAAAGCCATTGTTTTGGCATTATCCTAATTGGTGGGGACCAATTGGACCTGGAATAGGTAGTTACAGTGCGATTAGACAGGGTGAATGGAAATTTATTTATTTTCATGATACTCAAATCATTGAACTGTATAATTTGGAGAAGGATATTTCTGAAAATAATAATTTAATTTCTGTAAACACTTCAAAATCTCAGTTACTAGCTAATGTTTTAACAAAATATTTAAAATCAGTTGATGCACAAATGCCTTACAACAAAATAACTAATTCAATAGTGCCATGGCCAGATGAACATCCTTTGTTTAATTAATGAAAAAATATAATCTTCCTCAAAAAACTTGTCCTATTTGTAATTTTCCATTTTCATGGAGAAAAAAATGGGAAAAAAACTGGGATAATGTTATTTATTGTAGTCAGAAATGTAGAATGTCAAGTAAGAAAAAAACATGATTAGAAAGTGGTGGAAGGAACAAGTTGTGTATCAGATTTATCCAAGATCTTTTTATGATTCTAATAACGACGGAATAGGGGACATTAAAGGAATAATTTTAAAGTTAGATTATTTAAAATTATTAGGGATTGATATAATATGGATTAGCCCTCATTTTGATTCTCCTAACGACGATAATGGATACGATATAAGAAATTACAAGAAAGTAATGGAAGAATTCGGAACCATGGAGGATTTTGATCTGTTACTAAATGAAATACATATTAGAAAAATGAAATTAATCATAGATTTAGTTGTAAATCATTCCAGTGATGAGCATAATTGGTTTATTGAAAGTAAATCTTCAAAAGACAATAAGTATAGAGATTATTACATTTGGAAAGCTGGTGATAAAAACTCTCCTCCAAATAACTGGACTTCTTTTTTTGGAGGTTCTGCTTGGGAAAAAGATCCAATTTCTAATGATTATTATCTGCATTATTTTTCAAAAAAACAACCTGATTTAAATTGGGAAAATAATAAAGTTAGAGAAGAGGTTTATGATGTTATGAAGTTTTGGTTAGATAAAGGAATTGATGGTTTTAGAATGGATGTTATCCCTTTTATTTCCAAAGATCAAGATTTTAATAACTTATCAAAAAAAGAACTTTTAAATCCAGAGAAAGTATATGCTTCAGGACCAAGGCTACATGAATTTTTGAAAGAAATGAATTCAAAGGTTCTTTCTAAATATGATATTCTTTCAATTGGTGAAGCATTTGGTATTAGTGAGGATACAATGATCCAATTATCTGATGAAAGAGAAGAGGAACTAGATTTAGTTTTTTTATTTGATATTATTAGAATTGGTCGTGAAAATTGGATTCAAAACAAATGGAATTTAGCTCAATTAAAAAAATTATTTAACACTCAGTCTAGTGTAGATGAGTTTCACTGGCCTACAGTTTTTTTAAATAATCATGACAATCCAAGAAGTGTAAGTAAATATGGAAATGATAAGGACTATAGAATTAAATCTGCAAAATTGCTAGCTATGCTAACTTTAACTCAAAGAGGAACACCTATTCTATACCAAGGTGAAGAAATAGGTATGACAAACTATAATTTTTCCGAGCTAACTCAGTTTGATGATTTAGAAGTTCTAGGAAATCTAAGTAAAGCAATAAGTTCAGGAATAAGTAAAAAAGAATATATATTGCATTTAAATAAAACATCAAGAGATCATTCCAGAACAACAATGCAGTGGAGCAGCGGCACGAAGGGAGGTTTTAGTAATGGAAATAATAATTGGTTTTTATCTAATCCAAATCATGATAGAATCAACGTTGAAAATGACTTGAATAATGAAGATTCGATTTTTCATTTTTACAGAAAACTTTTACAGATTAGAAAACAGTCAAAAGATCTTATTTACGGACATTATTTTGATTTAGACCCTAATCATCAAAACATATTTATTTATCAAAGAGTTGGACTTAAAACAACATATTTAATTATTTTAAACATGTCTGATAGTTTAATAAATTATAATTTTAATAATTTAACAGAATACAGTTTAGAGTTTTCTAATCTAAATACGAAACCAAGAATTTCATCTAATCAAATTGAATTACTTGCTTGGGATGCTTTAATGTTTAAAAAAATAAAATATTATGATAAATGATGTGGAAATTTCTTGGTTTGCTCCCATATGTGATGGAGATGATGACGTTTTAGGATCAAGAAATCCAAAGTATAAAAGCACATGGGAAAATACATCAAGAATTATTAAAACAGCAGATAAGTTAGGTTATACTAATGTATTATGTCCTTCATCTTATCAAGTAGGTCAAGATACTCTGACATATGTTTCTGCAATGGCCACCTTAACTAAACAAATAAATTTTCTTGCAGCAATAAGGTGTGGTGAGGTTCACCCTCCAATGTTAGCCAGAGCTATAGCAACGTTAGACCATATTTTAAAAGGAAGACTTACAATAAATATAATATCCTCTAATTTACCAGGAAGTAATCTTGAATCTTCAAAGCGATACGCAAGATCAAGAGAAGTTATAGAAATATTAAAACAAGCTTGGACAAAGGACGAAATTAACTTTACGGGAGATTTTTATAATATTAATTTACCATCGGCACCAGTTAAGCCTTTTCAAGAAAATGGTGGTCCTTTACTATATTTTGGTGGTTATTCACCAGATGGAGTTGATTTGTGTGCTGAGCATTGTGATGTATATTTAATGTGGCCAGATACCGAGGATAAATTAAAAATTCTGATATCCAATATGAAAACTAAGGCACTTGTTTATAATAGAACAGTTGAGTTTGGACTTAGAGTTCACGTTATTGTAAGAGAGACAGAGAAAGAAGCTAAAGATTATGCTAATAAATTAATCTCAAATTTAGATTTTGAAAAAGGTGAGGATATTAAAAACAGAGCTCAGGATGCAAAATCACTAGGAGTTTCAATGCAATCTTCACTAAGAACAAGATCTGATAAAGATTATTATGTAGAATCTAACCTTTGGACTGGAATAGGATTAGCTAGATCTGGATGTGGAGCTGCAATTGTTGGAGATCCAGATCAGGTTTACAATAAATTAAAGAGATATGTAGATATGGGTATAAAATCATTTATTCTATCTGGATATCCCCATCAAGATGAATGTGAATTATTTGCTAAATATGTTTTACCAAAATTCAATAATATTCATTTTTCAAAAAAATTTAACAGAGTACCTAAATCGAATCCAGATAGTCCTTTAGGAAACGGATTAAGAAAATAAATATTTATGATAGATTTTACTATAGTTATATTCTATTTTATTTTAATTTTTTTGGTGGCAATTAAAGGAAAGGTTAATAAAAAAAGTACAGCTGACGAGTATTTTCTTAGCAATAGAAACCTTAAATGGTATTCAGTTGCGTTGTCCACAATTGCTACAAACATTCAAGGTTATCAATTTCTTGGTATGATGGGATCTGCATATTTATATGGACTAGCTCAGGCGAATCTTGAAATTAATGCTGTTCAGGGTATTTTAATTGCCACATTTATTTTTGTTCCCCTTTTTTTAAAAGAAAGAATTACAACAATAACACAATTTATAAAAATAAAGTTAGGAGATAAAATTGCCCTTTTCTATTCATTAAGCAATATTGCGTTATTTTCTACTATTACACTTGGAGCTGCTCTTTTTTGGGGAGCATATGCTGCGGAAATGGTCTTTGGAGAACAGCTTTCTTTTCTACATGAAAATAGAATTTTAAGAATAGCAATACTTATTTGTATTTTAGGGATATTCTCAGCGATTTATACATATTTAGGAGGACTGAATGCTGTTGTTAAAACTGATATAATTCAATTTTCTATATTACTTATTGGCGGGATTGTAGTGTGTTTTATTGCTGTTAATCAATTAGGTGGGTGGGAACAATTATATGTTAAAACACCTGAAAAAATGCATCTTCATCTACCAGCTAGTCATTCTACTCTACCATGGACTCATTTGCTTGGATTATTTTTTTTAAATATTAATTATTGGTGTGCTAATCAGACTGTAATGCAAAGAGCCCTTGCGGCAAAAAGTGTTTCTCATGCTCAATCTGGATTAATGATAGGAGGATTAATTAAATATTTAATGGCTGTAATAATAGTAATTCCTGGAATTGCTTTGTATGGAATTTTGGGAGACAGTTTAGCTGAACCAGACTTAGCATTTCCATATTTAGTTAAAACTTATTTGCCAATAGGTTTAAAAGGGGTAGTTTTATGTGGTTTGTTTGCTTCACTTATGAGTACTGTTGATTCGACATTTAATTCATTAGCTACTTTGTGGTCAGTTGACATATATTCAAAATATATTAATAAAAAGGCTAATGATTTTCAAAAGATAAGATCTGGCAGAAGAGCGATTGTTTTTAGTTTATTTACAGCTCTTCTGATGGCAATGATATTACTTTATTTAAAATTTGATGATCCTGATTCTGCTTTTACACATACTCTAAATAATCTTAGATATTATATTAATTGTGGTGTTGTAGTTTTAATATGTAGTGCTGTTATACTTTTAAAACCCTCTAAAAAATCAATTTTAATTGCATTTCTTTTAACTCTGCCTTTAAATATAGTTCTTCAATTTTTGTTCCCTGATATGAATTATTTCCTCAGAGCTTTTTGGGTTATTTTTTCTGGACTCTTTGTTGCCATTATTTTTAATCTCAATCGAATTAAAAATGTATTTAAACTGATTCATGTTTCATCGGAAAAAAATAAAATTTTGGGATGGTGTCTTTTAATTAGTTTGATATTAATTCATATTATTTTTCATTAATTTTAATCGAAATGCAAAAAAAAATAACATTCAATACTTTACTTTTTCTAGGAATATTCACTGAATTATTGATTTTTTTATTTTCCTACTTATACAAAGAAAATTTTGGTGACGTTTTTAGATATTCTGCAAGATATTCTGGCAGATTATCATTAATTATTTATTTGTATTGTTTTTATGTTTTTTATATTTCATTAATTAGGAATAAAAATCTTAATAAACTAAAGGAAATAGTGTTGATTTTTGGAATTTTACACGTGATTCATTTTGGTTATTTAGCTATGTCAGTTTATTTAAATGAGTTGCCAATTATCCCTGTAAAAATTACAGGTGGTGCAATAGCTTATATGATGATTATTATTTATCCTTTTATAATTAACAAAATTAATAGAATTAATTACCATTTAGTATATTTCTATTATGTTGGCATAGTTTTTTTAGTGACTTATTTGGCAAGGATCAGAGGAGATTTTGAAGGTGCAGATCCGGAAAAATTTCATGTAATTGCCTTTATAATTTTAATTATTGTTTTTTTAAAATTTGGATTTGATTTTTTTAAAAACAGAAATAAATTTAATTCTTTATGAAAAATTTTAATATCTATTTTCTTTTTCTAATATTTTTTATTTTTTCTTCTTTCAATTCATTTGATTATTCTATTGTTTGGGGAAGTATTGGACATAAGGTTGTTGGAGAAATTGCTGAAAGAAAACTTAACTCTAATGTTAAGCTTATAGTAAATGATTTGTTAGATGGTGAATCTTTGGCTAGTGCTAGTACTTGGGCTGATGAAATAAAATCAGATCCTTTATATAAGAAATACAGTCCATGGCATTATGTCAATATGCCTTTAGATAAAGAATATTCGGATATTCAAAAAAATCCAAAAGGTGATATAGTAACGACTTTAAAAGAGTGTATTAGAGTTTTAAAAAATCCTGAATCAAGTAAAGAGTCTAAATCTTTTTATTTAAAATTTTTAATCCATTTAGTTGGAGACATTCACCAGCCATTACATACTGGTATGTTTGAGGACAGGGGAGGTAATGACATAAAACTTTCCTTTTTAGGAAAGCCTACAAATTTTCATATTGTTTGGGATATCCATATTATTGAATATTTAAATATGGATTATCTTCAGATATCAGATGAGTTAATGTTAATGAATGAAGTTGATTTTTCATTAAGCCCTGATGAATGGGTTTATGAAACTCATCAAGATGTTAAAATATTATACCCTGAAATAAAGAATGTTATTAATATTGAAAAAGATTATATAAATCGTAAAATTCCTTTTATAAAACATAAATTATTTAAAGCTGGATCAACCTTAGCCGGAGTTCTAAATGATATTTTTTCATAAAAAAAACGCCCATGAAGGACGTTTTTATTGTTATAAATATAATTCGAATTTTATTCAATATCAGTTGCTTTAGAATCTTTTGGAGTAGAGGGGACAGCTTTAAAGCTAATTTCTCTACCCTGCATTTTTAACTTCATAGATCCTTTGTCAAAAGTAACTTCCATTCCTGCAATTTCTTGTTTGAAAGTGTTTTTTGATGTAGCTTCAAGTACTAATTCTTGATCCATTCCAACAGGATTCATAGCTAAGTTTCCATCTTTGGTGTAAACTTCAAACTTAAGAGGCATCAAATCGGAAGCATATAAGCCGTGAAACTTTTTAAGATCATCCTCAGAAATAGAAAAAGATGTTTTTTCGGGCTTAGGGTCAACTACAATTCTTTTATCTCTGTTTGCTATATTCCAAGCAGTGTAGAAAATTAATCTTGATCTCATTTCCAGTAAATCGTATTCAATTTTGTCTGGTGTATCACTTGGCTGGTGATAATCTGCGTGTGTTCCGGTAAAGTAAAATATAATTGGAATACCATTTTTTGCAAAATTATAGTGATCACTTCTGTAGTAAAATCTATTAGGATCATTTTTATCATTAAATCTATAATCGAGTGTCATATTCACAGATTCAGCATTAGTTTGTTCTGATAAATTGTGTAAATCAACACTGTCATGGTCGGATCCAATTAAATAAATATAATCTCTGTTTTTTTCTCTTCTTGTGGGATCTATTCTTCCAATCATATCTACATTTAAATTTACAACTGTGTTTGCTAATGGATAAACAGGATTATCTGCATAATAAGCAGATCCAAGTAATCCCTTTTCTTCACCTGTTACGTGTAAAAATACAATTGATCTTTTAGGTCCTTTACCCTTATCAGCAGCTTTTTTGAAAGCTTCAGCAATTTCTAATAAAGCAACAGTTCCTGAACCGTCATCGTCAGCACCATTATAGATTTCGCCGTCAGTAATACCAACATGATCTAAATGTGCTGTTATAACAACATATTCATCTGGTTTTTCAGATCCTCTAATAATTGCTATTACGTTTTCAGTTTCTACAGTTTTGGGTTTCTGACCTCTTCTTCCTCTCATTGTCAGAGTCATTTCTTGAAAGTAATCCCCTTCTAAATCTCCTGGTTCAATTCCAATTGATTTGTAATAATTTCTAATATATTCTACAGCCTTTTTTTGACCTGGTGCACCAGTATCTCTACCTTCAAATTCATCAGAAGCATAAGTATAAAGATGTTCGCTTAATTCTTTTTCTGTAATTGATTTAGCAAATTTTTTAGCTTTTGAAGTTTGAAAAGCAAATGAAAAATTGATAGTTATTAATGAAATAATAACTAATGATAGAAATGTTTTATTCATAATTTAAAAATTTAGGAATCCCCAAGGTAAAAAAAATAAGTTATTATTAACTTATTATTTTCTAAATTAGAATAAATCTAAGATTTATGATGTTTAATCGTTACACATGTTTTTTTGTTTTTTTTTTATTTAGTTTATTTTCATTTGGAATTCAGAAAAATCAAAATCTAAATTTTATAATTGTTTTTGTAGATGACATGGGTTATGGTGATTTAGGAGTTTTCGGAAATCCGACTATCTCAACACCTAATCTTGATAAAATGGCCTATGAAGGTCAAAAATGGACTCAGTTTTATTCTGCTGCACCAGTTTGTACGCCTAGTAGAGCTGCTCTTTTAACAGGAAGGCTTCCAGTTAGAAGTGGTATGACTAGTTCTAAAAATAAAGTTCTCTTTCCTAACTCTTTAAATGGTCTTCCATCAAGTGAATTTACAATAGCTGAGAAACTAAAAGAAAATAAATATAAGACTGCTATTGTGGGTAAGTGGCATCTTGGTCATAAAAAGAAATATTTGCCTTTAAATCATGGTTTTGATTATTATTACGGTATTCCATATTCCAATGACATGGATAAGATTAATAATAATAATTATTGGTCAGAGTATGAAAGAAATGAGCTTGATTCTAAAAGTTATAATGTACCATTGATTGAGAATTTTGATATAATTGAACGTCCCGTGGATCAGACTACAATTACTGATAGATACACTAAAAAAACTATTGAATTAATTAATAAGTATAAAGACGATAGATTTTTTATTTATTTATCTCACAATCTTCCCCATATTCCGCTTTATGCTTCTAAAAAATTCTTTGGAAAAAGTAAAAGAGGATTGTATGGTGATGTTATCGAAGAAATTGACCACGGAGTAGGTTTAATAATTGAAGAATTAAAGAAGCTTAATCTTGAAAAAAATACTTTAGTTGTTTTTACATCTGATAACGGTCCTTGGCTGGTGTACAAAAATCATTCTGGATCAGCTGGTTTATTAAGAAATGGAAAAGGAACAACTTGGGAAGGAGGAGTGAGGGTTCCGGCTATTTTTTGGGGTTCTAATATTAAATCAGGTGTTATTAATGATATAGGTTCAACACTAGACATTTATTCTACTTTTCTTAGTGTTTCAGGAATTGAACAACAAAAAAATATGCTTGTAGATGGTCTTGATTTATCTAAAACTTTATTTGAAAGTAAGGAAAGTCCAAGAAAAGATATGTTTTTTTATAATGGTGATGAGTTGTATGCGGCAAGGCTAGGAAATTTTAAATTACATTTAAAAACTAAAGATTGGTTTAAAGAACCACAAACACATCATCCACCTTTGTTATTCAATTTAAATAATGATCCCTCTGAAAAATTTAATATTGCTAAAGAGAATCCTAAAAAAATTCAAGAAATTCTTATTCTAATAGATTATCATAATTCAAAACTCGTAAAAGGAAAAGATCAGTTAAAAAACAGGTTTTAGCTAATCATATTTTCAATATAATTCCAAAGTTTAATTCTCATTTCTAGAGCTTTTTTTGATGCAATCTCAGCTTCTTTCCATTTCGTTTCATCGTCTCCGCATAATTCTTCGATCATTTTAAGTGCCATTGGACCATGTTCGTCTGCGTCAATCTCAATATGTCTTTCTAGATAATAAACTAAGTTATCTGCTTCGATTTCATCACTATTTGAGAGTTTTTTTACAATTTCAATAAACATGTCTGGAATTAAATCTTCTCTTCCAAACGTAAATACACTTGCTATTACGTGATTTTTATTAGTATTAATAATATTAAATGTAAAATCCATAAACTCTTTAACAATAGGATTGATATTGATTTTATCAATTGAATTACTGTAAGATTTTGAATTTTTTATTTTGGATATAAAATCGTTAATAATTTTTGTACTTGCTCCAATTTGGTTCATAGATTCAAGATACAATTCAAAATGACTTTTAGGATCTCCATTTAAATCTACATCACTTTCTTCAGCTAAAACTATTTCATTTACAAGTCTTCCAGCAAGTCGATTTTCATTTGGAAACCAAGGAACATCCACACATGTTAGATTTTTTTGCAGAGCTTTAATTAATGACATAAAATCCCAAACTGCAAAAACATGATTTTCCATAAAATCAATAAGTTTTTGTTTAGAGTCAAGTTTTGAATACAGACTGTGACTTACAAGTGATTTTCTAGTAATTAATAAGTTCTTCTCTAAATTTTGGATATATGACATTTTAATAAATTTTGCACAAAAATAATTTATAAACATTAAATTACAATCCTAAAATCAATAAATTATTTATGGATATTGATGTTTTATTAACTTTTATTTTAACATCGTTATTGTTGACTATTTCACCTGGTCCTGATATTATTTATGTTATTTCTCAAAGCATATCTAAAGGAAAAAAATCGGCCATTATGACTTCGTTAGGTTTGACATCTGGTTTATTAGTTCATACTTTTTTTGTCACAATAGGTCTATCATTAATAATTTCTCAAAATGAATATGTTTTTAATTTTATTAGATTATTAGGCATTCTTTACTTTTCATATTTAATTATTTTAGTTTTTATTAGTAGGAATAAAAAAAAGGAATTAGATATTAAAAGTAAATCAAGTAATGATTTCTTTAAAGGTTTAATAATGAACTTGCTAAATCCCAAGGTTAGTTTGTTTTTTATAGCTTTCTTTCCTGGCTTTTTATTTCATAATGATCTTAGTAATGAAATTCAGTTTTTGATACTTGGAGGTATTTTTTGGTTACAAGCTACTTTGGTTTTTCTGCTAGTTTCTCTTTTGTCTTTTAAATTAAACTCATTTTCAAAAAGACAGAGTTTAATTAGTAACAATATATATTTATTTGAGATCGGAGTATATATATTTATTATATACTGGATAGTTAGTTAATAAAAACTAATTTTATAATATGTCTTCAATTAAAATAGTTGAATGTCCAAGAGATGCAATGCAAGGTATAAAGCAATGGATTCCATCTGAAATTAAACTTGATTATTTACAATCAGTTTTGTCGGTCGGTTTTGATGTTGTTGATTTTGGAAGTTTTGTTTCTAAAAGAGCAATTCCTCAGATGAGTGATTCAGCTTATATAATTGATCAATTAGATTTATCCAATACAACATCTAAATTATTAGCTATTGTAGCTAACGAAAGAGGAGCTTTTGAGGCTTGCAGTCATTCATCATTAAGTTATCTAGGATTTCCGTTTTCAATTTCAGAAATTTTTCAAATGAGAAATACTAATAAAAGTATAAATGAATCTTTTGAAGAGCTTAAGAGAATCAAAAAAATAGCAGATAAAAATAATAAGAAGTTGGTTGTTTATTTGTCTATGGGTTTTGGCAATCCATATGGTGAGCCTTGGAATTATGAAATAGTGGAAAAATGGATTGATAAACTAAGTGATTTAAAAATTCAAGTAATATCCCTTTCCGATACTATCGGAACTGCAGTTCCTGACGATATTTTTAATATTTTTTCAAATATAATTCCCAGATATACTCAAGTTGAATTTGGAGCTCATTTTCACACTAGGCCTGATGATTGGTTTAAAAAAATTGATTCAGCCTTTAGAGCTGGATGTAAAAGATTCGATGGTGCAATTCAAGGTTTTGGCGGTTGTCCTATGGCAAAAGATGAATTAACAGGAAACTTACCAACTGAGAAATTGATTTCTTATTTTAATTCAATCAATAAAAAACCTAACATTAATTCACTTAATTTTGAATCCTGTTACAATCATGCTCTCAGGTTATTTAATGATTTCAAATAATTACTGTAAACTTTCACTATTCTTATTTAGATTAATTAAAAATAAGCTTGCTTTATAAGTTTTTAACACTTATGTTTGCACTCTATTTATAATTAATCTAAATAAAAATAACATGAAAAACCAAATATTTATATTTATACTTTTAACTTCGTTTTCTGTTTTTTCTCAGAACAGTTCCGAAAAACAAATGTTAAGTCTTCAAACAATGGCTACTGGACTTAAAATCGGTGGATATGGAGAAATTACTTACAATGATCCCGATTCTGGGGTTTCTGAAATTGATGTTCAAAGACTTGTAATGCTTTTTGCATATAAATTTGACGATAGAGTTTCTTTTATCACTGAAATTGAATTTGAGCATGTTAAGGAAGTTTACGTTGAACAAGCTTTTTTAAACTATGGAGTTTCTGATAACTTTAATTTAAGAGGAGGGTTAATGCTAGTTCCTATGGGAATCGTTAACGAATATCATGAGCCAACAACATATAATGGTGTAGAAAGACCTAGTCTAAATAATAAATTAGTGCCTACAACTTGGAGAGAAATGGGATTAGGGGTTTATGGTAGAATTAATAGTGCATCATTAAGATACCAAGCTTACGTAATGAATGGATTCATTTCTTATAATGGAGCTTATAAATTAAAAGGAACAAATGGACTTAGATCTGGAAGACAAAAAGGTGCTGAATCTGTAGGAAGCAATGCAAATTTTGCTGCTAGAGTTGACTATTATGGACTACCTGGTCTTAAATTTGGTTTAAGTTTATACAACGGAAAAACACAAACGACTGATAAAAGTGTTGTAGGTTCTCAGGTTGGATTATCTATGATTGGATTTGACGCTAGATATGTAAAAAATCGTTTTTCTGCAAGATCGGAATACATAAATGCTTCACTTTCAGATACAGACAAGTACAATCTTGCATCGGGAAAGGATTTGGGTTCGAAAATGAGTGGATATTATGTAGAGGGGGCTTATAATTTACTTCCATTAACAGCTAGACAAAAACTTGATGTTTTTTTAAGATATGAAGATTTTGATACTCACGCTGAGGTTGCAGGAAATTTAACTAAAAACGAATCTTTTCACAGAAAAGAAACTACTTTTGGTTTTTCTTATCATTTAGCTGACGGAGCTGTCTTTAAAATGGACTGGCAATCAAAAGGTACAGCTGTTCCTGATAGCGAATCAAAAGGTCAATTTAATATGGGTATTGGTGTATTCTTTTAAAAAATTCAAATAATTAATTAGTAGATGGGACTGCATAGAAAAATAAATTGGAGCTTTGTTTTGTTATATTTTGTAGTAATACTATGCAGTTCTTTTTCTAATCATGAAAATGTTTTATATAAAAACATTTTAAAAAAAGTAAAAAAAGAAATTTCTAAAGTTTTTGTATTAGAAGATTTTGAATTGAATCCAGTACAAATTCAGCCTATTAAAGAACTAACTGCAGATTTTTCTGGAAATAGACTTCTGGAAATTTCCTCTAACGACATTAAGCTTGGTTATGCATATGTCGGAACTGCACCAAGTAAAACTGAAACTTTTGAGTATTTAGTTCTTTTTGATAATCAATTTGTGATTAAAAAAGCAAAAGTTTTGTTGTATAGAGAAAGCTGGGGAGGTGAAATTGGCAGTAAAAGATGGTTGAAGCAGTTTCTTTTAAAGGGAACTAATCATAAATTTATTTACAGACAAAATATTTCAGCAATATCTGGTGCAACGATCTCAGTTAAATCTATGACCAATGCTGTAAATGAATTATTAAGTTCTTTGAATTTTTTAATTCAAAACAAAATAATATAGTATTTTTGCGCGGTGCTCAAAATAAACAGTCTTTCAGAACTTTCAAAAGAATTTAAATATCTAATAGCAACATTTGTATTAGTAACAAGTATTGGCTTTATTTCAAGTGTAGTTTTCGTTGATTATTCAAATAGTACAACCCCAAATGGTTTAGTTGAGCAGTATAATGGCAATGAGTTTTCCGAAGATGATATTGACGTTATGAAGTTCAAAAAGAGTGAAAGAGAAATTTTAACTATTATTCATTCTCATATTCTTTCAATGTCTGTTATTTTCTTTTTGATGGGTTTTTTAGTTTGTATGACCAATATTAATTTTAGATTAAAGCTTTTTTTAGCAATAGAACCATTTGTTTCAATACTTTTAACTTTTGGAGGTATTTACTTGCTTTGGCTTGAAATTCTTTGGTTCAAGTATGTGGTAATATTTTCTGGCGTATTAATGACTTTGTCATTTTTATTATCAGCTTTTTTAATATTAAAAGATCTCAAGTTATTTAAGGATTAATAATTTAGTATATTTGCATGCAATTAATTAATAAGTTAATTGCTATGAAACTCCCAGACAAAAAATTTATTGGAACAGGACTTACTTACGATGATGTATTGTTAGTGCCATCATATTCAGAATGTCTTCCAAATCAAGTTGATTTAACAACTAAATTCTCTAGAAATATTAACTTAAATATCCCTGTTGTTTCTGCTGCTATGGACACAGTTACAGAAAGTAAAATGGCTATAGCTATGGCTCAAGAAGGAGGTTTAGGGGTCTTGCATAAAAGTATGACTATTGAACAGCAAGCTGAAAAAGTTAAACGAGTTAAAAGATCAGAATCAGGAATGATTTTAGATCCTGTAACATTAAATGCAAACTCATTAGTTGCTGAAGCTAAGCATTGTATGAAAGAGTACAGTATTGGAGGTATTCCTGTTGTAGACTCAAACAATATTCTAATTGGTATTGTTACCAACAGAGATTTAAGATTTGAAAATGATAATAATAAGAAATTATCACAGGTTATGACCAAATCTAATTTAATTACGGCTAATGAGGGAGTTACAATGGATGAAGCTGAAGTGATATTACAAAAACATAAAATTGAAAAACTTCCAGTTGTAAGCAAACAAAATAAATTATTAGGATTAATAACATTTAGAGATATTCAAAAATTATTTTTAAAACCTAAATCCAATAAAGATTCTTTTGGAAGATTAAAAGTTGCAGCTGCAATTGGAGTTTCAAATGATTCTATAAAAAGATGTGAGGCTTTGTGTAAAGCTGGAGTTGATGCCGTTGTAATTGATACTGCTCACGGCCATTCGAAGGGGGTTTTAAATATTCTAAAGAAAATTAAAGATAAATTTCCAAAAATTGATGTCATAGTTGGAAATATTGCAACTGCAGAAGCAGCTAAATTTTTAGTTGAGGCTGGAGCTGATGGAGTCAAAGTAGGTATTGGACCGGGCTCTATATGTACAACAAGAGTTATAGCTGGTGTTGGGTATCCTCAATTATCTGCTATTTATGAAGTTTCTAATGCAATAAAGGGATCTGGAGTTTCAGTAATCGCTGATGGAGGTATTAAATATACTGGAGATATCACTAAAGCAATTGCAGCAGGAGCCGATTGTGTGATGTTAGGTTCTCTATTGGCTGGAACAAAAGAATCTCCAGGTGAAACTATTATTTACGAAGGAAGAAAGTTTAAGTCATACAGAGGAATGGGGTCGATTGAAGCTATGCAAAAAGGAAGTAAGGACAGATATTTTCAAGATTCAGTTAATGAATCTAATAAATTAGTTCCAGAAGGAGTTGTAGGAAGAGTTCCCTATAAAGGAGATTTAGTTGAAAGTATCCATCAATTTGTTGGTGGAATTAGATCTGGTATGGGCTACTGTGGAAGTAAAAACATTAATGAACTTAAGGATAAAGGAAAGTTTGTTCAAATAACTGGAGCTGGTATAAAAGAGAGTCACCCTCACAATGTTATGATAACAAAAGAATCACCAAATTATTCTAGATAATTTTATTTTGAAAGTATATATATTTTTTTTACTATTTATTGGTTGTGATTTTATAGAAAACAAACCAGATCAAGTTTTAGCTAGGTTGGGAGATGAGTTTTATTATAAATCCGATTTAATAGAGATTTTTCCTACTGGACTTTCTGAAGAAGACAGTGTGATTTTTGTTAAAAATCGTATAAATAATTGGGCCAAAGAAAAATTACTGTTTAAAAAAGCTCTTGTAAACTTAGGAGATAAAAAGCAAGGAGATTTAAATCAATTGATCGAGTCTTATAAAAATGAATTGTTTTCTTATGCTTATCAAGAGAAGATAGTCAAATCTGCAATGGATACTTTTATTTCAGAACAATCTGTAAGAGAATATTATAACATAAATAAATTAAATTTTAAACTTAATCAGGAAATAATTAATGCAAGGTATTTAAAAATAAACAGTGAAAATTATAATTTAAAAGATGTAGTTAAAAGATTCAAAAGATTTAAACAAAGTGATAAAATATTTTTAGACTCAATATCGTTACAATTTTCCTCTTATTATTTTAATGACTCTTTATGGATTAATAAAGATGTTTTTTTTAATAAATTACCTGATATAAATGATAGATTAAAACAAAATATTGTTAAAAATAAGTTATTTTATAGATTAGAAGATTCTTTGGAACTATATTTGATCAATATTAAAAATTATAAGCTTAAAAACGATATTGCTCCATTTGATTTTATCAAATCGACTTTAAAACAAGTACTTTTAAATAAGAAAAAATTGGAGTTTATTAGTAAATTTGAAAACGAAATAATTGAAGATGCCCTCCAACAAAATGAATTTGAATTTTATGAAACCAATTAATAATTACTTTTTAATAATTTTATTTTTTACCTCTTTCGTATTTAGTCAGAATACAGAAAGTACTAATTACCAAACTAAAATAAAGATTGATGGAGTTTCAGCCGTAGTTGGCGATTATGTCATTTTAGAATCAGATGTTGATAAAACTCTTATAGACCTTCAATCTCAAGGTGTGTCAACACAAAATATTACCAGATGTAGTCTTTTAGGAAAGCTGATGGAAGATAAACTTTATGCTCATCATGCCGAGCAAGATAGTTTACAAGTTGATAATAACTCTATTTATTCATATGTAGATAGAACTATCGATTATTTTGTTGATCAAATTGGAAGCATAGAAAAAGTACTTGAGTTTTACAAAAAAAATGATGAACAGGTGTTTAGATCTGAATTGTTTGAAATTAATAAAGTAAGGCAGCTTTCAGAACTAATGCAAAATAAAATAGTTGAAGAAATTGAAATCACACCGGATGAAGTTCGACAATTCTTTTATTCTATCCCTAAATATGAAAGACCAGTTTTTGGAGCTGAACTTGAACTCGCTCAAATCATAATTAACCCCGAAGTATCCAAAGAAGAACAAGATAAAGTCATTAGAAGATTAGAAACTATTAAGAATGATATTGTAGTTAATGGTTCTTCATTTGCAACAAAAGCAATTTTGTATTCGCAAGACCCGGGATCTAGAGCAACTGGAGGTATGTATACATTAAACAGAAATAGACCTACAATGCACAAAGAATTTAGAGACGCTGTTTACAGATTAAGAGAAGGCGAAGTTTCTGATCCTTTTGAAACTGAAAGTGGTTGGCATATTGTAAAAGTTGAAAAAATTAGAGGTCAAGAAGTAGATGCAAGACATATACTTTTAATTCCAGATGTTACAAATGAGGCCATAGTTGAAGCTAAAAGAACTATTGATTTAATTAGAAAAAGAATTATAGATGGTGAATTAACATTTACTGAAGCTGCAAAAGAACTTTCTGATGAAGTCGAAACAAGAAGTAATGGTGGTGTATTAATTAACCCCACAACTGGAGATACTCGTTTTGAATTAACTAAAATGGATCCAGTTCTTTACAGTCAAGCACAAAGGCTAAAAGATAATGAAATTTCAATGCCTTTATTAGATGAAGATCAAAGAGGAGTAAAAAAATATAAAATACTTAAAGTTAGTAATAGATTTGATGAGCATATTGCGGATTATTCTCAGGATTTTATTAAAATTAAAGAATTAGCCCTCAAAGAAAAACAACTTAAAAGAATTCAAAGTTGGATGATCGAAAAAATTGAGGATACATATATTAATATTAATAAAGACAATCAAGACTGTAATTTTACAAATAAATGGGTAAAAAATTAATATCTTTTCTAGTATCAACCCGACTTACTGCTTTTTTATTTATTGTTTATGCATTTGCAATGGCAATAGGAACATTCATTGAAAATGACTACGGAACAGTAACTGCAAAAATTTTAATTTATAATGCTACTTGGTTTGAGCTTATTTTAGTAGTTTTTGTTATAAATTTTTTATTTAACATTAAAAGATATAACCTTTTAAAGTTTAATAAATGGCCAGTTTTAATGCTTCATATTTCATGGATTCTAATAATTGTAGGAGCAGGTGTGACCAGATACATAGGTTATGAAGGTGTTATGCCAATAAGAGAAAACTCAACTTCAAATAGTTTTCTTTCTGAAAAAACTTATTTAACAGCTGTTGTAGATGGAGAAGTAAATGGAGAGGTTAGTAGAAAAATGTTAAAAGATGATTTTTTATTTTCTGAACATACAAATAATGACTTTAGTTGGAATTATGATTTTAAAGGTCAGGATTTTACCATTGAATACATAGATTTTATTGAAAATGCAAAAAAAGAATTAATTGAAAATGAAAATGGAGAAAAATATTTAAAAATTGTTGAGGCTAGTAAAGGAAATCGTCATGAACATTTTTTAAAATTTGGAGAAGTAACTAGCGTTCACAACATATTATTTGCGTTAAACAAACCAACAGAAGGAGCAATAAATATTAGTGATTCCGGCAATGAATTAATTATTAATAGTCCTTTTTCTGGAGATTACATGCGTATGGCAGACCAAATGCAAGGAAATCTCAAACAAAATACTGATCAAGTATTATTATTAAGATCATTGTATAACGTTGCTGGATTACAATTCGTTTTCCCAAATCCTGTAATAAATGGAAGATTTGAAATTATTAAATCTGATGAAGAAACACAACAAGATGGTCTGTTTCTAAAAGTTTCATCAAACGGAGATTATAAAGAAATAGGGTTATTAGGAGCCAAAGGAATAGTTAATGATCCAGAAAAAATTGAAGTAGGTGGTTTAGAATTTTTATTAAAATATGGTTCACTTGAAAACAAGTTGCCTTTCGAAATAAAGTTAAATGATTTTATAGCTGAAAAGTATCCTGGGACCGAAAAAAGTTACAGTAGTTTTATGAGTAAAGTTACAGTAATTGATGGAGAGTCATTTGACTACGATATTTATATGAATCATATTTTGAATCACTCAGGTTATAGATTTTTTCAAGCTAGTTTTGATCCAGATGAAAAAGGTACAGTACTTTCTGTAAATCATGATTATTTTGGAACATTAATTACTTATATAGGTTATTTTTTACTTTACATAGGATTATTAGGAATTATGTTTTTTGGAAAAACACGATTTAAAGATTTAGCTAAGCAATTGGAAAAAGTTAAAATAAAAAAACAAAATTTAACACTGATATTAATTTTATTTTCGGGATTAATTTATTCTCAGGATTCACATGATCATCAACAAAAAATTAATTTAAGTCAGATCGATTCTATTATTATCAATAATCCAGTTGATGAATCGCATGCATCTAAATTTGGTAGTATAGTTATACAAGACTCTGGTGGAAGAATGAAGCCTTTAAATACTTTTGCTTCAGAGGTTTTAAGAAAAGTTAGTAAATCGGATTCTTATAAAAATTTAAATGCTGACCAAGTTCTATTATCCATTACTAAAGACCCTATATTATGGTATAACGTTCCAATTATATATTTAAAAAGAGGAAACGATAGTTTACGAAAAATTATCGGAAGAAATAATAAAGAAAAATACGCAGCTTTTACAGATTTCTTTGATGAGAAAGGAAATTATAAAATCGCCAAGCAGCTTGAAAGATCTTATAAATCTGTTTTGCCTAATGCTTTTGAAAAAGATTTTATCGAAACTGATCGAAAAGTTAATTTATTGTTTTCAGCTTTAGATGGAAAAATTTTAACAATTTTTCCAATTCCAAACGATCCAGGTAATAAATGGGTCTCTTTCAAAGATTTAAATATTGATGATTTTAAAGGAATTGATTCACTGTATGTAAAAAATATTTTACCACTTTATTTAGGATCATTAAAAAATGACATAGAAACTAATGATTACGCAAATTCAACTAAAATTTTAGAAAGTATAAAAGGCTTTCAAAATAAATATGGTTCTTCAGTATTACCTTCAAAGGATCAAATCAACGCAGAGATTCTATATAACAAGTATGATATATTTAGAAGTTTATTTAGTTGGTATATGTACGTTGGGGCTTTAATGTTCGTTTTTTTAATATTTCAAATTTTTAATGATAAAAAGTTTTTAAATTATCTTATTAATTTTTCAAAATTTTCTATTGTGTCCCTATTTGTTTTACATACCCTGGGATTAATAGCTCGTTGGTATATTTCTGGTCATGCCCCCTGGAGTGATGCTTATGAATCAATGATTTATTTAGCCTGGGCAACTGTCGGAATTGGATTAGCTTTTGGTAGAAAATCTGATTTAACCTTAGCTTCAACCTCGTTTGTTGCTGCTATGATATTGATGATTGCTCATTGGAGTTGGATGGATCCTGAAATTGCAAATTTAGTTCCTGTTTTAGATAGTTATTGGTTAATGATTCATGTTTCAGTTATAGTTGGTAGTTATGGTCCATTAACACTAGGAATGATACTTGGAATAGTTTCGTTGTTTCTTATTTTAATTACAAATGAAAAAAATAAGAAAAAAATTGATTTAAATTTAAAAGAGTTAACAATTATTAATGAGTTAACAATTACCGTAGGATTAATAATGCTTACAATTGGTAATTTTCTTGGTGGTCAATGGGCTAATGAAAGTTGGGGAAGATATTGGGGATGGGATCCAAAAGAAACATGGGCATTAATTAGTATTATGATTTATGCTTTTATTTTACACATGCGTTTAATACCTGGTTTGAGAGGGAAATGGATTTTCAATTTAATGTCAATAATTGCTTATGCTAGTATATTAATGACTTATTTTGGTGTTAACTTTTACTTATCAGGATTACATTCTTATGCAAGTGGAGATAAAATAATTACACCTGATTTTGTGTACTATTCAGGCTTATTTGTTTTTGTTCTTGGTTTTGCTTCTTATTTCAAATACAAAAAGTATTTCAAGTAATTTAACTTTATTTTTAGATTAAATTATTTAAAAGGCATCATATTTGCCTATTGTAAATTATGAAATATAATATTTTTTTAAACTTGATTAAATCAATTAGAATCAATGTTTTACTTTTTCTGTTATTTTCTATTGTTGGATTTTCTCAAATTGAAAATTCAAAGAGAAAGATAGAACTTTTGCCACCGGCATCTGCTGCTCTAAAAAAATTAGATATTACTCCAAAGAATCCTAACTACTTTTCTTTAAAGAAAAAGGAAAAATCATCAACAGCAAAAAGGCTAGATAAAAAAGAAAATTTTTTAAATCCTGGTGACATTTATTTAAAAAAATTAAATAGAGAAAAAGACAAGAAACCTAATGATTACAATAAAGGTGCTTATTTAGGAGATGTTTCTACTGGTTCTACTTTTGTAAATATATTATGTAGAGATTTTGAATACGTTGATGGAGATAGAGTAAGAATTTCTGTTAATGATTCCATTGTGATTTATAATCTCTATTTGGAATCTAGTTTTTCTGGATTTAAATTACCTCTTTCTAAAGGTTTTAATAAAATTGATTTTACCGCTTTAAATCAAGGTAGTTCTGGGCCAAATACAGCTGAATTAAGAGTTTTTGATGACGCTAATTCTTTAATCTCATCTAACCAATGGAACCTTTCTACTGGAGCTACAGCCACTTTTATTGTAGTTAAAAAATAATTAACGTTCTTTAGCGAATGTTTTTTGAATTATTTTATATATTAGTCAATCTAATTAAATAAAATATTATGAAAAAAATTACATTTATGCTTATAGCACTTATTACTTTTTCTGTTAGTGCTCAAAAAAAAAAGAACGGAACTGTATATGTTGATCATCCAGCAATAGATATGGTTGAATCTTTTCAAAATGCTTGGGTTTCTGGTGATTTGGATAAAGCTAAATCCTTTTTGGCTGAAGATTTCAGAATTTTCAATGGAGTTGGACTTAACAAAAATGCTAAAGGCTGGACTAAAACTCAATTTGTAGGAAATATGACGTGGTGGGTAAACAATATGGATTATTTTCAAATTAAAAGATCTGAAGGTGCATATCCTGACGCTATTGAATATAAAGAAGGAGATCAACTTTGGGTTCAAACTTGGGATCATTTATATGGAGTTAATAAAAACACTGGAGCTAAATTTGATGCACCGGTTCATAGATTATATTTGATCAGTAATGACAATAAGTCAATTAAAGCAGTTCAAGAATATACTAATGAAGCTAGCTTTATAAATATGCGTGATTCATATGCTCAAAGAGAAAATGGTAAAATTTATATTAATCATGAAAATATAAATACTGTTAGAAAATTAATGTACGCATTTGCCAATGGAGATGTTGATAAAGCATTTAGTTTTTTTACCAAAAATGCTACTTATATTGATTCTAACGAATCAAAAGGAATGAATGAAGAAGAAATTAGAGCTAGAGATGCTAAATTACTTTCTGGTTGGAACATTACTTCGCTTGACGAAAGTGGTTATCCTGATTACCTTGAATATGACTGGAGAGATTCTAAAGTGGTTCAATCTTGGTGGAATTTCACAATGGTAAGACAATCAGATGATAAAAAAGTAGTGCTACCTGTTTTTTACTTAGATGATTTCGATAATGATGGTAAAATAACCCAAAGAAATGCATATTGGAATGCAACTTTACTAAAGTAGAATTAAGAATAATTATTAATATAAAGCCTCGATTTATCGGGGCTTTTTATTACCATGAATCTATAAAGTTTGAGTTATTTTCTTTTCCGTTAGAATGACTATTTAAACCATTTGAAATCCAATTTCTTGTTTCTTTTGGATCAATAACTTCATCAATTTCCATTGTTGATGCTGCATTTATGGCTTTTCCTCTGTTGTACGCCTCTTTTACTAATTTGTTGTAAAGTTTATCTCTTTCTTTTTTAGTTTTTGTACTCTCTAACTCTTTTTTAAATCCTAGTTCTACGCTTGCTTCTAGTCCCATTGGGCCAAATTCTCCGGTTTGCCAACTTAATGTCATGTAAGATTGGTGAAAACTACCACCAGCCATTGCCATTGCACCAAGTCCGTAGGCTTTCCTTAGTATAATCGTTATAATAGGAATATTTAAGTTAGCTCCATTGATAAAAAATCTTGAAGTTTTTCTAACCAGTCCTAGTTTTTCATGAGTTGGTCCTACCATGAATCCTGGTGTGTCACAAAATGATATTAGTGGTAAATTAAAAGCGTCACATAACTGCATAAATCTTGAAGCTTTTTCAGATGCATCACTATCGATTGCTCCACCTAGATGTTTAGTGCTATTTGCAATTATACCAACTGGTTTTCCTTCAATTCTAGCTAGTGATGTTATCATGTTTTTTGCAAAACCTCCTCTTAATTCTAAAACCGAATTTTCATCAAAAATACACTCAAGTATTTTTGTTACATCATAGGCATATTTTCTGTCTTCAGGAATTAAATCATGAAGTTGATTTTGATTTCTAGTTTTCCATTTTGACTTATTTCCTTGAAAAAACGAGAGATATAACTTTACTTTTTCTACTGCTTCTTTTTCATTTTCAACTAAAATATCTATTACCCCGTTTTCGTATTGAATTTTTGATGGTCCAATTTCGCTTGCTTTAAAATCTCCCAAACCACCTTCTCTTATCATTGAAGGACCTGCCATTCCAATAGAACTGTTTTTAGTTGCTATTATTAAATCAGAACAACCAGCTATTGCAGCGTTTCCTGCAAAGCAGTTTCCAGAAACAATAGAAATCCTAGGGACTTTTCCACTGAGTTTTGCATATTCTGTCCATGTTGGAAGATCTAAACCACCAGAATTAACAGCATCAAAGTCTACATCTCCAGGTCTACCACCACCACCTTCCACAAAAAATACTATAGGTAGATTTCCTTTTTTAGCAATTGAAATAAGTCTGTCAGTTTTTTTATGATTAAAGCCGCCTTGAGTTCCTGCAAGAACCATATAATCATAGCTCAGTACACAGCATTTTGAAATTTCCTTTCCAAAAGATTTACCGTTAATATTTCCAATACCAGAAACTAAACCATCAGCTGGGGTTTTTTTAATCAATTCTTCTTTAGAAAATCTTTTAGTTTGTCCTGCTGTTATCAAAGATCCTAATTCATTAAATGAATCTTTGTCACACAAATCGTCAATATTTTCTCTTGCAGTTCTACTTCCTTTACCATGTCTTTTTTTTACAGATTCAGATCTATTTTCATCTTTAAGGAATTCTTTTCTTTTGTAAAATTCGTCTAAATCTTTTCTCATTTTTTATATTATACAAAGGTTATCATATCATCTTTTAAATGAGGTAATTCATTGAAAGTTAAAAGATTTGTTTCATTATTTGAATATAGTAGGGTGGAGAATGATGTATTTCTCACAGAAAAATTCAAATCAGCAACTACTAATTCATTATTTAACTTTAAAACGTCTCCAATTATAGAGCTTATTGTACCACCTGATGAAAATACTGCGATTTGTTCTCCTTTTTTAATATCCTTAGTTATATGTTTTATTGCATTTATTGAATTTTTTCTGAACTCAGACCATGGAATTATTCCTTCAATAATAATTTCATTATTAACCCATTTGTGTAAAAAATATTTAAATCCTAACATCATGTAAGAATGTTTTTTTTCTGGATTTTTCATGAGTTTTTCTTTTAACGATTTCAGATATTTATCTTCAATCATCTTTGGCATTTCTATTTTCATTGCGTCAGTAGCTTGATGCTCATTAAGACCTTCTAAAATTGTAGGTAAAGGCATATTTAATCCAACATCTTTATATTTTTTGGCTACAATTTCTTGAGTATGTTTTTGCCTTTGTAAGTTACCAACGTAAACTTTATCAAAAACAAGTTTTTCTTTACATAAAAATTTACCTAATTCTGCGGCTTGTGATTCACCCTTTGGGGATAATACATCATAATTTGCTTTTCCTATCGAAGCTTGAGCGTGTCTAAATAAATATATTTTACTCATTAAAAAAGATTTTCTATTCTATTTTTCTGAATAGATTGCCAACCAATTTTACATAAAATTTCAGCAATCTTATTTAAATTTTTAAACTTTTCATTCGTTGTTAAACCTTTATTGTACCTAAAATAAATTTGTTGAACAATTACAGCTATTTTAAAAAGTCCATAAACATAATAAAACACTAAATTATTCACAGCCTCTCCAGTCTGTTTTTCATACATTTCAACAACTTCAAGTCTTGATGGATTTCCCTCCAATGAAGTTGGGTAGTCAAAGGCTGTTTTAAGCCCCTTAGGGTCTGAAGCCATTGCCCAATAAGCTATTGATGTTCCAAGATCCATTAATGGATCTCCTATAGTACACATTTCCCAATCTAAAATTGAGTTAATCTTTGACCAAGAATCTGAACTGAAAACAACATTATCATATTTGTAATCGTTGTGTATTAAACTGTGTTTGTATTGATTAGGTTGATTATCATTAAGCCAGTTCATTATAAGCTTAGCTTCTTTTATATCATCCGTTGCTGCTTTTAAATACTGTTTCCCCCAATTTCTAACTTGTCTTTCTACATAGCCTTCTGGTTTTCCAAGTTCAGATAGTCCCAACTTATTATAGTCCAGATTGTGTAACTCTACCATTGTATTTAACCATGTCTTCGAAATAGTTGAATAATCTTTTGATGGAATCGTTCTTTCTTTTAATTCTCTAGGTGTTATTATTCTTCCATTAACTTTTTCCATTATATAAAATGGAGTTCCAATTATATTATTATCATCAGAGTAGGCGTAAACAATAGGAGCCTTGTTAAAGCCATTGTTTAAGCCTTTGAGCACTTTATACTCTCTACCCATATCGTGACCGTAAACAGCACCTTTTGGCGGTTTTCTTATAACGTATTCTTTATCCTCTATATTAAGTTGGTATGTTAGATTTGAAAATCCATTAGAAAATTGTAAAACACCTAAATCACTTTTTATTTTTGAAATTAATCCGTTTTCTTTTAGAAATCTTTTAAGATTAATTTCATTTAATTCTTCGCCTTTTCTGACTTTTTGTTCCATATTATTAACTAAGCTGTAATTCCTCCGTCTACTGAAATGGCTTGCCCTGTAATAAAACTAGCTTCATTAGAACAAAGCCATAACATTGAATTAACTTGTTCCATAACATCGGCAAAGCGTTTCATAGGAATGTTTGCTTTTAATTTTTCAGAAATACCTGATTTTAATTTATCCATAGCTTCAGGGTCAAACATAGGAGTCACTGTGAATACAGGACAGATAGCATTGACTCTTATATTATGTTTAGCGTATTCCATAGCAACAGTTTTAGTAATACCAACTACGGCATGTTTACTTGCGGAGTAGGCAGTTGCATTTGGAAGTCCTCTAATTCCTGCAATTGAGGATGTATTAAGTATAACACCACCTCCTTGTTTTAACATTATTGGTATTTGATTTTTTACACAATAAAAGACACCTGAGGAATTAACTGACATTGTTTTATCCCAAGATTCAATAGTAAGGTCTGTAATCTTTGCAAAGTCACCTCCAACGCCTGCATTGTTAATAGCCACATCTAATCTTCCATGTTTTTCAACAACGAATTTCATTAAATTTTCAACCATATTATGGTCTGATACATCAGCTTTGAAAAATGAAGCTTTTCCTGAATTATTTTTGATTTCTGATACTGTTTCTAATCCGTTTTTTTCATTTATATCAGAAACTACCAATGTACCTCCTTCTTTTGCAAAAGCGATAGCTGCAGCTTTTCCGATTCCAGATCCACTTCCCGTAATTAAAACTATTTTATCTTTATATCTCATGTTGTTTTGCTAAATTTCTTCCTAATTGAAACATATGAACCTCGTCAGGTCCATCTGCTAATCTAATACATCTTGCGTATACGTAAAATCCCGCTAATGGAGAATCTTGACTTACACCCATTCCACCATGAACTTGTATTGATCTGTCTATAACATTACACGCCATTTGAGGAACTTGAATTTTTATCATTGCAATTAAGTTTTTGGCTTCCTTAATTCCAAACTTATCGATCTTATCTGCAGCTGCAAGAGTTAATAATCTAGCTTGTTGAATTTCACATTCTGATTTTGCAATGTCTTGACGAATACTGCTGAATTTTATTAAGTTTCTACCAAAAGCTGTTCTTTTATTAGCTCTTTTACACATTAGATCAAGAGCTCTTTGAGCTGCTCCAATTAGTCTCATGCAGTGATGAATTCTTCCAGGGCCTAATCTACCTTGAGCTATTTCAAATCCTCTCCCCTCGCCAAGTAAAATATTACTAGCAGGGACTCTAACATTAGTTAGCTCAATCTCAGCGTGACCCTCAGGAGAATCTACACTTCCGAAAACCTCCATAGGTCTTAATATTTTAACACCAGGTGTATTAGCAGGGACCAGGATCATACTTTGTTGTTGATGTTTTTGCGCATTAAAATCTGTTTTACCCATTAAAATATAAATCTTGCAATGTGGATTCATAGCACCTGATGACCACCATTTTCTACCATTTATAATATAGTCCTCTCCGTCTTTGACAATTGAAGTTTGAATATTAGTTGCATCTGAAGATGCAACTGCGGGTTCCGTCATTAAGAATGCAGATCTTATTTCACCGTTCATAATCGGTTTAAGCCATTCTTCTTTTTGTTTATCAGTTCCATATTTTGCAATTGTTTCCATATTCCCCGTGTCTGGTGCCGAACAATTAAAAACCTCAGATGCCCATCCTAAACTTCCCATTTTCTCAGCAAGTGGAGCATATTCTAAATTAGTTAGACCTGGACTTAAATCTCCATAATTTGAAGGAAGAAATAAATTCCATAATCCTTCTTTTTTAGCAAGTTTTTTCCAATTTTCTAGTTCAGGATAATTCTCCCAAAGATTAGTTTTACTAAACTCATATACTTTTTTTTCATGCGGGAAAAGATGTTTTTGCATAAAATCATCTACTTTTTTAATTAAATCTTGAGTTTTTTGTGGGTATTCAAAGTTCATAGAATTATAATTTATTGCATTGATATTTGTGGAGCGTTCATTAGCCCTCCATCGTTAATTATTGTTGTTCCTGTCATGTATGAGCTAGCATCTGACGCTAAAAATACCGCCAATCCTGCCATTTCATCAGGTGTTGAAGCTCTTCCTAATGGACAGTTTTTTAAAAAACTATTTCTTGACACCTCGTTTTCTAATAGTGCTGCACTTAATTTAGTTTTTACATAGCCAGGGCAAATTGAATTTACTCTAATGTTATGTCTACCCCATTCGATAGATTGATTTTTTCCAGCCATAATTAATGCCGTTTTACTAATATTATAAGCGGCCATAAATGCACTAGGGTGAAGACCTTCAATAGAACTAATATGTATAATACTTCCTCCACCTTGTTTTTTCATATGAGGATACACTAAGTTACTAAGTTCTATAGCTGAATTAACATTAATGTCCATTGTTTTTTGATAAAGGTCAACAGGCATTTTACTAATTGGTCCAAAATATGGATTAGTACCAGCATTGTTTATTAATATGTCAATACGGCCATATTTTTCAATAACTTTTTCAACAAGTTTTACTCTATCATCGTGTTTAGCAACATGACACTCAATAGAATCAGTTTTTAATCCAAGTTCGGTGAATTCTTTAGCTACCTGATTAACAGCCTCTTGTTTTCTGCTGCTTACTATGACTGTAGCTCCAAATTCTGCTAATCCTTGTGCCATTGCCTTACCAATTCCTTTAGAAGATCCTGTAATTACAGCCACTTTATTATTTAAATCAAATTTTTCTTTAATCATGTTATTATTTTTTAATTAGCCCAAAATATATATTCGTCATTTTTATTTACTTTATCATCCAAAGTTTTATCTATAAAAATAGGCCAGTCAAGTAAACTAGGCCATATCGGTTTAACTTGCTCAGATAATTTATTATTTAATATTTCTTCAAGTTCATTTAATTTTGTGAAATTACTTTCACTTAAATTTAACTGCTCAGTAGGGTCTTCGTTTAAATTGTATAACCATTTTTTATTTTGAACTAAATCTACTTGAAGTTTCCATCCCTCTTTTATTAAAAATGAATAATCTCCAGATTTATTAAATAAAATTCTTTCTGGTTCTCCTTCGTTTTCTCCACTTAGATAAGGAATAAGATTAGCACCATCAAACGCTATATCTTTTAGGTCGTTTCTAGTCATATCAACACCTGCTACACTTGCCACAGTTGAGAATATATCTAAATTTGAAACTCTTCCATTATATGTTTTTCCTTTAGGTATTTTGTTAGGGTAACTAACTATGTATGGAACATGAACACCACCTTCAAAATGAGTTAATTTCCATCCTCTGTAAGGTTTGTTTAAGTCAGGTAATCCAATGTAACCTGGAGCGCCGTTATCACTAGTGAAAATGATAATGGTATTATCGTCAATCTTATTTTTTTTCAGAATATCTCTAATTTTACCAACTCCTCTGTCTACAGTCATAACCATTGAAGCTAAAACCCTTTCCTCATGATTTTCAATAAAAGATAATTTTTCATAATCCTCTTTTTTGGCCTGAAGTGGACTATGAACAGCCCAATATGCGAGGTATAAAAAGAAAGGTCTGTTTTTATTCTTTTCTATTACTTTTACCGCTTCATCTGTTAAATAATCGGTCAAATGCCCATCAGGATTCATTCTGGGTCCTTCATTAAAATTAACAGCATATGGTAAATTTCCCCAAAGAACTTTATCAATAGGATCAAAATCTAATTTAGCATTTATTACATTTTCATCATCTTCAGGTAAAAACAAAGATCCTTGATCTATTCTGAGACTTTCATCGAATCCGTGACGTCTAGGTAAAAAATCTTTAGCATGACCTAGATGCCATTTTCCTATATGAATGTTATGATATCCTTCTGGCTTAAGCATTTCTGCAATAGTTCTTTCAGACTGAGGAATTCCCATTTGATCAATGTCAATAATATTTTCTGATCTGTCGTTATGATAAATGCCATCAACTACTTCATTTTTTTTTGAAAAAATACTTATGGCTTTCATCATACTGGAAGTAGTTGGAGTAAACTCATATCCAAATCTAGTAGCGAATCTTCCTGTTAAAAGAGAGGCTCTTGAGGGTGAACAAACAGGACTTGATGAATATCCATTTGTACATAAAACACCATCACTAGCTAACTTATCAATATTGGGAGTTTTAAACTTGCCATTTGCCATTCCTCCTCCGTAAGAACTTATTTGATTAAAGCCTAAATCGTCTATCAGAACTACAATTATATTGGGTTTAGAATTTGTTCTGGATATAGGTCCATTTTCCCACTCAATTGCAACATTTTCATAAGTTGAATTTGTAAAGTTGGAAATGTATTTTGGCATTTTATACCAGTTTTGGGAAAACCAAATACCAATCGCAACAACTATTAAAAGAAAACTCAGTAAAAATTTAAAAAATTTACGTTTCATTTTAAATTTTATAATCTTTTAATATATCTGCACAAGTTTCTATTGATTTTATTCCGCCGACTCCTTTTCCAGCTTGCCAAAATTTAACATTATCATCAAACGCAGTTTTACTGTAATTTTTTAAGCCTTTACTCATTAAATACATTCTTGCATATTTTTTAAGCTTAGGTCTTTTGAGCATAAAATTAATAATTGGTCCCGTTCTAAGGCCTCCCCTCATTATATCGTCTGTTTTTATAACAGAGGAATTATTTCCTGCAACTTTATTAGTCCAAACAATGTCTTTTTCTTCGGAATCAACAATGGCTTGCTTATAACTATTAGTTACAATACACTCCTTTGAAGCTAAAAACCTCGTTCCAAGTTGAACTCCTGCATAACCCATTGCTAAAACCTTGTCATAATCGTCACGATTTCCAACACCACCCGCACATATTAAGGGTATTTTGATATCATTTAAATCTTCAATAAATTTTTCAGCTGATTGAATACCTGTTTGTCCTCCAGCTCTCCAGTTTATACAGTTTAATCCATCAACTCCACAGTCTTCCATAGCTAAAGCTACTTTTTTGTTAGGTACGTCGTGGTAGACTATTATTCCATTTTTTTTCGCAATTTTTACAATTTCATGAGGTTTGCCAAGAGATGTAAGGAAAAACTTAATGCCTTCCTCAATAGAAATATCCATCCATTCTTTCATTTGATCGTGATATTTTTGATTGGCTCCACCAAAAATTGTAAAATTCACTCCAAATGGTTTATCAGTAAGTTTTTTAATTAATTTTAGACCTTCTCTAAAATCATGTCCATATAAAGAAGTAAGTGCAACTGGTTGAACTACTCCAAAACCTCCAGCTTCAGAAACAGCTGCAATTAGTTCAGGATTTGATCCTGGATACATCGGTCCACATATAACAGGTGTTGTAGCTCCAGTATCTTTTAAAAATTGTTTAGTAGATTTTTTTATCATTTTAATAATTGTCTGGAAATTATAATTTTTTGTATTTCAGATGTTCCTTCATAGATCTGAGTAATTTTAGCATCTCTCATTAATCTTTCTACATGGTATTCTTTAACAAACCCATTTCCTCCGTGAATTTGAACCGCTTCAACAGTATGTTTCATTGCAATATCTGATGCATGTAGTTTAGCCATAGAGCTAGAGTATCCGTAGGTTAAACCGTTATCTTTTTCAACAGCACTTTTGTAGACTAAAAGTTTTGCAGCTTCAATATCTGTTGCCATTTCTGCTAACTTAAAAGCTATTCCTTGGTGCTGACTTATAGGTTTGCCAAATGTTTTTCTTTCTTTAGAATATTCTAAAGCTAATTCATACGCTCCCTCAGTAAGTCCTAACGCTTGAGCTGCAATTCCAATGCGTCCTCCCTCAAGAGTTTTCATGGCAAATTTGAAACCAAATCCCTCAGGGCCTAGTCTATTTTCTTTTGGAATAATTACATCTTGAAAAATTACTGATGAAGTGTCAGAAGATCGAATACCTAATTTATCTTCTTTTGGACCAGTTGATATTCCTTCAGTATCACTTTCAATGACAAATGCATTAATCCCTTTGTAGCCTTTTTCTACATTACTTTGAGCTATTACGACATATAGTTCAGCTTTTATACCGTTTGTTATCCAGTTTTTTATACCGTTTAAAACATAGTGATCACCTTTATCTATGGCGGTAGTTTTTTGTTGAGTTGCATCAGAACCAGATTCAGGTTCAGACAAACAAAATCCTCCAATTTTTTGTCCAGTTGCAAGTGGTTTTAAGTATTTTTCTTTTTGTTCCTCAGTTCCGTATTCTTCAATTCCCCAACACGCTAAAGAATTGTGAGCTGATAAAATAACTGAGCATGAGTTGTCAATTTTTGATATTTCTTTTACAGCTATAGCATATGACATTGTATCCATTCCACCTCCTCCATATTTTGTTGACACAGTCATTCCTAAAAAACCTAATTCAGCCATTCTTTTAACTTGTTTTTCAGGATATTCACATTTAGAATCACGATCAATAACCCCATCTTTTAGTTCATTTTGAGCAAAATCTCTAGCGGCTTGTTTTATCATTAAATGTTCTTCGCTTAAATCAAAATTCATTTATTTAGTTTTTAGTTGCATATAAATTATAAGTTTTCTCAAGTCCTGCATCTCGATGTTCTAAGGCTTTAGAATAGCCAGGCATTTTTTCAAGATCCAACATTTTAACGGCTTTTGGGTATTCAATAATCCCTACAGCTTCCCAATTACCCATAGTATCTAAAGGTACATTATATTCAATTAATGTGTCGCCAAGTACTCTTCCAGAATAAGTTACATCACCCCCTAGTAATAAAACACATTTTGTTGCTGTTCTTCCATATTTTTCATAGTAAGCTTCTCTGCCGGAAATAGAAATAGAACTGTCTTTATATTTAGCTGTTTTTCTTGATTGTAAAAGATTAATCATAAAGGCCTTTTTATTAGATTTTTCATTTATAATCCGTTCAGCTTGTTTTTTTGTTGGAAGTATATTTGAGTTGCTGTTTTCTAAATTTTGTAACTCTTTCCTTGAACTATTAATTAGTTCAAGAAAATAGCCAATAGGTCTAAATAATTTTAAAAAATTTATTAATAATCTGGGTGGGTTTTTTGGTGCCAGGTTAAATACTTGAACAGCTTCAACTTCTATTTTTCCGATTTTGCTTTCATAAATCTTTTGAAAATCAGTTTTGTTTTTAAATTCAATGATTAATGCATCCGACCAAAAGTCTTCTTTTCCAATATTTGTGTATTGACAATCAAACCAATGTAGGATATTTAATTTTTCCTTAAAAAAATCATTTTTAATCTTTTCTTTTATTGAATAGTCTGTAATTTTTAAATAAATAAATAATACAATTTTATTCGTATTTTCGATATCAATTAGTTTTGAAGGATTAGGAAAAATATTTATAAAATTCATAAATTATCAGTTCTTTATAAATTTAGTATTTTTATACTAATTACACAAGATTATAAATTTAAATAGTGAGTAGTACAAGAATAAAAATCGTAGAATCATCAATATTATTATTCAATAAAAAAGGATTAGCTAATGTTAGACTTCAAGATATTGCTGAATATAATAACATTAGTCCAGGCAATTTAACTTATCACTTTAAAACAAAAAAAGATTTAATGGATTATATAATTTATTATATGATCAGAAAATTAGTTGAAATCGAAGCCACTCAAAGAGAATCCTTAAAACAAATGTCTTTATATAATATTTTAAGAAATAATCTTGTTTTTTTATTTAATTATAGATTTTTTTTTAGAGATATTTTAGAAATTATAAATTTAGTTCCAAACGCTAAATCTGTTTTCAAGGATGTAAATAAACTAAATGAAAAATTTTCAATTGAATACATTAATATTAGTATCAAAAATGGTTACATGAAAAAAGAAGCATTTGATGGTCAGTACAAAATATTTTCTAAAAATAATTGGGCTATCGTTTCTTCATCTCTTACAACATGGGAGATTTTAGATGATTCTAATAATAAATATCGTAAGATAATTGATAAAATAATGGGGCATTTCTACCCTTATTTGACTAAAAAAGGTGTAGACAGATACAATAAAAAAAAGAAAGAGATTTCTAAAAAAATAGATGAAGATTTTAAAAATATTTAATTAGGAAAATAATCAGGTTTTAATTTTGTTGGAAATGTAATTCTAAAAGTTTCAGCTCCTGAAAAATTAGGTGCTAATAATCTTTCTCTTTTAAATTCTCCACTTATTCCACTAAATTTTCCTGTACCTCCCAATACTGTTCCATTAAATACTTGTCCCTTAACTCCCCAAACAAATAACATCATTCCTGTTATTGTATCCTTTGCAGGTTCATTTACATCTCCACAGTTTTTTGATCTAAAAGAAAAAGTTGCAGTTTGCTCAAGTATAATTTTATCTGTTAATTTTTCACATTCTTCAGCACTTTTAATATAGGCTTGAATTATTTGATCTTTTGAGTTTGTTGGGATCAATTTTCTATTGATTGAACTAGCGATAAATTCACTAGAAATGTCAGTAAAAAATCTATTCATTGCTGTAAAATTTCCAATAACTTTTTCTGGATATTTTGCAGTTTGTTCCATTGGATCATTATCAACTAGCTTCAAGCCTCCAGAGGTTTTTTCTATAAAATTTGGATCTTTAGGATCTAATTCCAAGGGATTACAGCATTCATTTTCCGAAATTGTACCATTACTGTAAATTGGACCTCCTCCATGTAAAATTAAACCATTGCTATTTACTTCCTTTTTAGAAAGAGAAAAAAGTTGGTTCTTCAAAGAATATGGAATTAATGGAATTCTTGACAAAAGAAATTTAATTTTTATTAAGGATAAACTATTTAACATCTCAACATTAAAAGTTTGTCCAAATAATGGTCCGTTTGATACCGATTCTATTATTAAATTATCTTTTTCCATAATTTTTTTACCATGGGAAATAATATCTTTTAGAATTCTCAGAATTATCTACTGGAATTTTAACATCAGCGTTTGAATCCCATTTGGGTTGTTGTAACCCTTTATTCCAATTATTCCATTTTAAAGTTAGTTCTTCTGCCTTTTCTGGATACTTTGAAATCAAATTATTTCGTTCGCCAGGGTCATCTATTAAATTAATTAAAAATTTGAAATTTTCTTTTTCATTAATGTGTAATTTAAAATTTCCAGAGATAATTGACTTTACATACCCTGTTTTCCAAAACAACTCATTATGAGGTTTATCAATATTAGAATCTAAAAATGGGAGTAATGATACACCATCGTATTTATTACTTAAAGAAGGTGATTCTACAGCATCTAAAATGGTTGGTACAATATCAAGCAAACTAACCATCTGAGTGTAATTTGTTTGAGGCTTTATTTTTTTGTTCCATTGCATCATCATAGGAACAACAGTTCCACCCTCAAAATTTGACATCTTTCCTCCGTAATGTGGTGAGTTGTTAGTAGCTCTAGTGTAAGTTGCTCCTCCATTGTCACTAATAAAAATAATTAGAGTATTATCTAAAATCCCTTCGTGTTTAAGTGTTTCTTTTATTTCACCAATACTATCGTCTAAATTCTTAATCATAGCATAATAAACTCTTTGGTTATGGTCTTTGATGTGTAAAAACATGTCATAATACTTTTTTTGAGCCTGAAAAGGTCCGTGTGGAGCCATGTGTGAAAGATGCAGGAAAAAAGGTTTATCTTTATTTTCTTTAATATAATTAACAGCTTTTTTAGTAAAAACATCAGTTAGATACTCTGAATTTTCAGGATTACTGTTTGTGCCATTTTCTAAAGCATAATAATTTGTCGCTTGCCAAGTAATAAAATCTGCAAAATCCCAAGTTTGTCTTGATTCAACAATATTTTCTTGATTCAAAGGAGCATAAAGAGATCCTGGGCCACTAATACCATAATGATAGTCAAATCCATAATTTACAGGATTAAATTTTGGATGTGTTCCCATGTGCCATTTACCTATAACAGATGTTTGGTATCCCATTTTCTTTAAATAATCACCTATTGTATTAACATAAGGGTCTAATCCTCTTTGGTTAACAGGAATATCCTTTTCATACCACTCTTTAAAATTATTTTGATGTCCAAATCTTTTAAAATCTGCTTTTCTAACCCTTGGACTATAATTAAATAAATCAGGCAAAAATTCAAAGCCATTTCTATGCTGATAGTTTCCTGTTAAAAATGCAGCTCTAGAGGGCGCACATACTGAAGCTGTTGCGTATGCCCTTGTAAAATTGATTCCATTTTTAGCTATTTGGTCAATATTTGAAGTTTCGATTAATTTATTTCCATTAGCTGATATATCATTAAAACCTAAGTCGTCTGCCACAATTAAAATTACATTGGGTAGTTCATCATAGTTCTTTAATGTTGTGTCGGGGTATATAGCTGGTTTAGCGTCTGTAAAAACAAAAGAATTATAAAATGATATAAATAAATAAGCAATAATTAAAGTAATTCCAGAATAAAAAACTTTGGCTCTATTTTTTAAATACAACCAAATAATCTCAGCTATTATTAGTGTAGGAAATATGAATTTGATAGTTCTAATGAATTCATCCTCAAATAAACCAATTGGAGAATCAACACCAATTTCAAAATGATATAAATTAATTTCAATTAGCTGAATAATCCAAGCTAAAATAGACCCGATCAAAGTGATAAACAGTATTCTTTTTAGTTTTGAATTAAATTTATTTTCAGCTACTTTATTTAGGTAGTTTAGTATTGGAAAAACAAAAATTAAAAATAAAATTATTACTCTTAAAATTGATTCCTCACTAAAAATTCGAGATAATGCAAAGAGAACATTATTTGAAGCTAGAATTCCTGTTATAATAAGCAGAAAAAAGTAAAAAAAGTTCTTGTTAAAGCTATTATTTAATTTCTTTGTTTTTAAAATGAAATAAATTCCAATTAATCCTAAGATTAAGTGAAAATACCCAGGTGCGGGATTTTCAAACCCAAAATTTAAGTTGGACTGAATAACGGCAAAAGCAATTCCAATATTAAAAATTGAAAAAATAGTCAAGAAGGGAATGTGTAGTTTTTTTGAATTAAAAAATTTCCAAGAGTACAACGCAAAAAGTCCTATAGAAAATGCAGCTACCCCATACATTTTAGCGAAACCTATGGTTAGTGGATTAGCATTAATTAAATCGGGTATTTTATCAGCAGCAAAAAATAAAGCAAGACCTGCTAGAATTTCAACTATTGCTGTTAAAAGAAAAAATTTTCTCATTATTTTCTGTCTAATATAGAGAGTCCAAATAAAATAATCAAAAGTAGGGTAACATATGGAGCGTATGACACACCAGGTGTCATGTTGTTCGTATACAACTCTTGAACAGCAATTTGATCTCTAATTAAAGGATAACCAAAAGTTCTAAACCCCCACTCAAACAGCCAAATCATATACATTAATGGAATTAATGATTTGTATCTAAAAATTACTAGCCAGCAAACCAAACAAAAAATCAGTTGAGCAAAACCCCACAAAGAAAAAAATCTATAAATTAATGGCATAGGGTCAGGTTCCCCTAAAATAGTAACAAAGCTTCCGATTTCATGAAATCCATACTGTTCAAACAACATATGAATAATTGATCGCCATGTCATAAGAACTAGAAATAAAATAAATCCCCACAATGCTAACTTGTGACCCTTAAATTTATTATCAGCACTTTTTGGAAGTATGTTTCTAAAATTAAAATTCATTATTTACTTTTTAAAATTTCCATCATTTTTTGAGGAGTTTCGTGTCCGGCATTTTGATTTTGTCCAGACACAAATTTAGATTCATCATCAACAATTGTTAAATTAGCCAATACATCTCTAAAAGCTGTTTTGCTTTCAAAAATAGCACCAGCTTTTATCAGCTCTTCCTCTGGATGTTGAGGTGTAAAGAAAATTCCTAATTCTTTGATTTGTTTATTAGTAACACCAGTTATTCTTTTATTTTTTATTAATAGGTTTCCTAAAGAATCTTTAGCATTAAGAAAGCCTAAAACACCATGACAGACTCCACCAATAACAGAATTTGGGTTATAATAAGCTTGACTTATTTTTTCTCCTAGCGTTTCTGAATAACCTAAATCGTATGCAGCGCCCCAACCACCAGAAATGAAAACTATATCGTAATTATCAATTTCAAGCTGATCAATTAAAATAGAATTTTCTACTTTTTCTTTTAATATTGGGTCTTCAAGATACCTAGTGTCTGAGTTTGTTTTAACAGCGTAAAAAAACGATTCTGGATCAATCGGGATTTTCCCTCCTTTAATACTTGCAATATCTACTTCAATTCCAGAATCTGTAAATTCATAATAAGGGACAGTAAGTTCGGACGCAAATACTCCAGTTAATTTTCCAGTTGTTTCACCAGGTTTACTTAAAATACTGTGACTAGTAGATATTATGACCGCTTTTTTATCAGAGAAACTATATTTTTTACTGTTATAATCAGGATGAAGTCCTGCTTTATTTAATAGAGTGGGTAGCGAAATAAAAAATACGATAACCAATATTAAAACAGTTGCAATTATTTTAAAAATTTTTTTCTTCATTATATTTTATTTTTAATAATAAACTTATGCATTCTATCGGCCATAATTTCTCCAATGTCTTCTTGAATAAAATGGTTTGCTTCTTTAAACTGTTCGTGATCCTGTCCTTTAGCTCCTGGAACCATTTTAATAAATCTGTTCTGAATTCTTGGTGTTCCTAGAAGTTTGTCTTGTAAGCCTATTAAAGATAAGAAAGGTTTTTTAAACTTTTTTAATCCATCAATTGCTTTTAGAGTTTGACCAGTAATTCCAGCAGTCATTGAAGGTAAGGTTCTAGGGCCGGCCATGTATATAAATGAAGGAAATGGAGCGGCATAGGCGTCAAGTATTTTTTTATCTTTTTTGAAGTCTCTAGACAAACTTAGTCCCATAATTTCTCTAATATGAACAAATGGAGTCGTAATACAATAAGTAACCCACACTTGAAAGATACCCATATTAAATCCATTATTATTTAATATATGATATGCTATTGCTTTTTTAAAACTTTTAATTTTAGTATTTATTTTTACTGGCTCTGGTATAAATAATGGGTTTGATTTTTCAGTAAAGTTTGGAAGTTCAGCATTAGCAGCAATTATACCAGAGAAAAGATTTGAGTTTTCACCAGCAATTCTAAGACCTATTGCACTTCCCCAATCCTGACAAAAAAGAGTGATTTTTTTGAGTTTTAAGTTTTTAATAAAAGTTAAAATATTATCGCAATGAGTATCGTAAATATGATACTTAATTGAAATCGGTTTATCTGATTTTCCCATTCCCATTAAATCAGGCGCGATACATCTGTATCCTTTTGCAACTAATTCGTGTATCATGATTCGGTATAAATAGGACCAAACCGGTTGTCCATGAAGTAATAAAAGGGTTTTTCCATCGCTTGGACCAGCGTCAACATAATGCATTTTAAGTCCATTTATATCACAATAATTTTCACTAAAATTATAATCAGGAAGATCTGAAAAACATTTTTCAGGTGTTTTCACATATTCAATTCCCTCTTTTGTTTTATAAATTTTAACGCTAGTGTCCCAAAAAACTTCTTTTGGAAGTGGAGCTATAGTTTTGATTTGCCTGTTCTTTATATTCGGGTCAATTTTAATTGGAGACCCCATAAGGCCGACAATAAATTTTTGAATTATAAATTTTAATTTCTTCATGAAAATTAGTATTTAAATACTAATTTAATAAAAAAATTAATTAATTGTAATATTTTTTTGAAGAGTTCTATATGATTCGATAGACTTTTTATCTTTTTTTTCAACTAACATTCTAATGATGATAAATCCTTTCTTTACTGGTGATTTTATCACATTTTCTGATTTAGAATCATTAAGAGTTAATGTAAGATCTAATTTATTTGTATCAAACTCTTGATCGTTTTTTACAAACCAGTTTATTGTATTTGGTTTGTAAAATGAGACAGACCAATACGTAGAGTCAGGCATATTCGCATTTATATTTAAATCTTTTTCACTTAAGTCATAAAAAATAGTAGAATATAAAAAATCTGGGTTTGGCATTACTACATTTCTAGATTGGTCACTTGGTATATCAAAATGTTTTATTTCATTATCCTTTATATTTTGATTTTTTTCAATTTTATAATGAA
>Ga0206683_10000172_pt1 | contig 47421 bp, 57 predicted proteins | sample M280m12015metaG_FD_155483 | JGI IMG/M metagenome (GOLD analysis project Ga0206683, IMG submission 155483) | Ammonia-oxidizing marine archaeal communities from Monterey Bay, California, United States - M2 80m 12015 | ecosystem: Environmental > Aquatic > Marine > Intertidal zone | place: USA...
TATGAATCTACGGTCAAATCTACCCGAGCGACGCCCGGATCGTTCGACGTTCTACCACGCTTCGACGACGGATTCGTAACTCAAGAACGCCCTATATGGTGGCATCCGCGTGTCCACAATGCCGAACCCAAACGAGGATTTTTTTTAAGAACTTCAATCTCGGCCAAACTTAAGCAAAAACTGTCTGCCAAACTTGGTCCTCTAACCTCACAACGGCCTATCTTTGTTGAGCGCACCTACCTTGTTCTTTAACAGCACAACCTGCGATGCGGGGCACCATGTTGGTACCTCGCGGAGGACCCAGTGACCGAAGTTCCTGAATACCTATTCGAGCGTTCACGTCAGAGACGTATCGACCTTGGTCTGCTCGATGACGATGGCAGCGGCGGTGCTCCCGCCGCGAGTGGAGCTTCAGAGGGCGCGGCACTAGCTAGCTCGGGGCCGAGCAGCGCCGATGTGATCGCTGCGGCGAAAGCCGACGCGAAACTTGAAATCCAAACGGAGTCTGGGATTGAACCGGTTTGGGTTTCGGCGGCACGGAGCCGGACCAGGATCCCGATGTGGGCACTTCCTGTCATGTTTTTCCTACCTTTGTGGGCGTTCGTGTATGTCAAGCTCACTGAACCACCCCCTGAGCCAGTGACCGCCATCACTGAGGGCGCTGCTACTTACGCGGCGCGTTGTGCAAGTTGCCACGGTGGAGCGGGCGCAGGGAGCGAGGGCGGCGGCGTCGGGCGTCCCCTTTACAACGGCGAAGTCTTGCTGACCTTCCCCAAACTTGGGACCGACATGTTGTATTGGCTTGAGGTCGGCTCTGAAGGTATCGGGATTGGTAACGCCTACGGCGCTACTGATCGGCCCGGAGGGGCTCACATTTCTGGTGAGACCGGAGCCAATATGCCAGGTTTTGGTGGGCCATTGAGCGAGTACAAGATCTATTCAGTCGCTCGATATATCCGCGAAGTGTTGAGCGAAGAACAAATCAGCGATGAAGAAATCGCTGCACGTGACGCCGAGTGGGAAGATCTTGGAGGCGGCAAGGACCTCGGTGGCGGGGGCCATAGCGGCGGTCACTAGTCCGAAGTTCCGTTAGGACATCCTGAAAAATTTCTTCGCGGCGGCTCGCGAAGTCGGAGGACAAGCGCCTATGTCGATGCGTCTCTCGACCGAAGTTCTGGTTATCGGCGCCGGTCCCGCGGGTAGCGCAGCAGCTCATTGGGCGGCTCAGGCAGGGCACATGGTCGTGGTGCTCGAAAAGGAAACAATGCCCCGCGAGCGCGTCTGCGGTGACGCGCTTACACCCAAAGCCGTCGGCCACTTACATGACATGGGGCTCGGTGCCATATGCGATGAGTTTCACCAACACAATGGGTTGCGTATGACTGCGCATGGCCGCAGTATCGAACTTAGATGGCCGACCGATCATGACCATCCCAGTCACGGTTTAGTTATTCGACGCAGCACGCTTGATCATCTGTTACTTGAGCACGCCACAACAACGGGGGCTCAGGTCTGGACGGGAGTGGAGGTCCTCGATCCCATCATCGAACACGGACATCTCCGTGGTTGTCGGGCTTTCGGTTCAGGTAACGGCACCGGGCCTCAAGGCGAAATCGAAGTTCGCGCGCGCTTTGTTGTCATCGCTGACGGGCCTCTTTCCTCTTTTGGGCGTGCGCTGGGCACTGCCCGCACCCGGACCTACGCGCAAGGGGTAGCGATGCGCGGATATTTCCCGAGCATTCATCATGACGACGATGTCATCGAATCGGTCTTCGATTTACGTGACAACACCGGGGAACAACTCCCAGGTTATGGCTGGGTATTTCCGGTGGGAGACGGAACGGTTAACGCTGGGGTCGGTTTGTTAAGCCATCACCATGGGAATGACCCTCGGTCCATGCGGGAATTATTCGATCAGTGGATCGGTCAGATTCCCGAGTATTGGGGAATCGCTTCAGAAGATATGGAGAGCGAGCCCAAAGGCGGGCGTCTCCCTATGGGGGCTTCGGTCCGTCCTAGGTCGGGCCCCAACTGGGTGGTTGTCGGAGACGCAGCTGGCAGCGTCAACCCTTTTAACGGCGATGGGATCGAACCAGCTTTGAGTAACGGGCGTTTGGCTGCAACCGTTATCAGTGACGCCATCCACAGTGGAGATGGTTTGGAGTTGCGCCAATATGAAAAGCAATTGGTGTCAAAATATGACCACTACTACCGGCTTGGCCGGTTAGTTACTAAGGCCCTCGGTAGGCCAGGGTTGATGCGGCGACTCACGCTGCTCGGGATTCAATCGCGAGTGCTCACGGAGTTGGTAATGCGAATCTCCACAAATCTGGTCAACAACGATGCCGGTGGGACCGAGTCGGTATATGAAATTGGGAAGGTTATAGCTCGACTTGTCCCAGACCGCGACTAACGGATTTGTGGCGTGGCCGTGTAGAGAATTTGGGTATCAAAGAGAAGCTGCGCTTTCGGCTGCGGCACCAATGACAGTGTCAACGACATCTTCTGTATGAGCTAGCCCAACAAATAGCGCCTCATATGCTCCGGGTGCCATTGCTACGCCACGGTCAAGCATCTCGTGAAAGAAGCGGGCGTAAGCTTTTTCGTCGGTTGTTCGGGCTTCGTCATATTGAGTGGGAGCATTGTCTCCGAGGAAAAGGCCGAGAAGCGACCCCACACGTGGAGCTATTGCTGGCAGGCCAGCGTCGTTCAAAACCTTTTCGATGCCGGCGCCCAGTCGTTCGGTCATGGCGTAGAGCTTCTGATAGGCCGCTGAATCCAAAAGTTGTAAGGCCGCGCGGCCTGCCGCGGTTGCGAGCGGATTACCTGAAAGCGTCCCTGCTTGGTAGACAGGCCCGACGGGGGCGAGCGTGCTCATTATTTCTTGAGATCCTCCGAAAGCTCCGATTGGGAGCCCCCCTCCAATGACTTTGCCGAAACAAGCAATGTCAGGAGTCACTCCAAACCATTCGGATGCCCCGCCGCGGGCAAGGCGGAATCCGGTAATCACTTCATCGAAGATCAGCAGGGCTCCGGCGGCGTCGCAGGCTGAACGCAATTGAGGTAGGAATCCCTCCAGTGGTGCGATGAGACCCATATTTGCCGCCACTGGCTCCACGATTACGCACGCATGGTCTTGGGTGATTTCGGGCACTGCGTTGTACGGGGCGACGACGGTGTCCGCGACGGCGGAGGAGGGAACGCCTGCCGAACCCGACAAACCCAGGGTGGCGACACCACTTCCGCCTGCCGCGAGAAGCGTGTCAGCGTGACCGTGGTAACAACCAGCAAACTTGATTACGCGGTTCCTGCCGGTGTGGCCGCGGGCGAGCCGGATAGCACTCATAGTTGCTTCGGTCCCGCTATTCACAAGTCGCAGCTGTTCAATACCAGGGACGCGGCTTACGATTTCTTCCGCTAACGATATCTCTCCGGGGGTGGGCGCTCCGAAAGAAGTTCCCAAAGCGGCTGCTTTCTGAATAGCTTCTGTGACTTGGGGATGAGCATGACCTGCTATCACCGCTCCGTAAGACTGAACTAGATCGATGTATTCGCGTCCTTCGGCGTCGTACACATGGGCCCCTTCTCCCCGAACTACGAAGTAGGGGTCGCCACCAACAGCTTGGAACGCCCTCACCGGCGAATTCACCCCCCCAGGGATGAGTGCCTGAGCATCACGAAAAAGCTGGCGGTTGGTTTGTGAACCCAACATGTTCTCCGATCGTCTCAGATGCGTTAGGTGTTGTTGCATCCTACGACTAGCTACGGCAAGGCGATGGTGGAGTTAAATCTGGCCAAACAATACGTCGAGCAACGCGTCGGGCGGCATCTCATCCAGCGTTTCCAACCGGGCATATGCACCAGAAAAGTCGAGTGATGTAACTAACGGATTTGGCACCACCACAGTTCTTATGCCTGCCGCTAACGCCGCTTTCAGTCCGTTAGGGCTGTCTTCCACTACAGCGGCCGCAGTCGCTTCTACTCCCAACAGTTTGAGGGCGTGGAGGAAGACGTCGGGAGCGGGTTTAGCGACCTCACCTACATCGTCACGGCACACGATGTATGAGAATTTTTCGTACAGCCCGACTCGTTTGAGATGCTGATCTACCCACGCGTGAGGCGAGCTAGATCCGATAGCTGTAGCAATCCCTCGACATGCCGCGGCGTCAAGAAGCTCTGTCACGCCAGGAAGGACTGGTTGGTTTTCTGTCATCTCATTTTTTATCCGCTGACGCGTTTCCATAATCAGGTCCTGATCTAAGACCTGCCCGACGCGGTTTTCCAGTTCTTGTACCCAACTTTGTTTCCGGTCGGTTCCCATCCCTGCAAGCCACCAGTCCATCGGGAGCTCAACGCCGTAATCTGCCCAGATCTGCGCAGTTGATTGACATGCCGGGGTCTCTGTGTCCAGGACGGTCCCATCGAAGTCAAGAATCAGCGCCTGGGAACTCATCTTTGGCCCGCCGCTAACGCCACGGCCTGGACAAGTCCGTCTACTGATCGTTCTTCCGCAACAAATGTCACGCTGACACCTAGGCGCTCACATTCTCAACAAATGTCACGCTGACACCTAGGCGCTCACATTCTCGAGCCGTCGTCTCACCAATAACCACTACCTTCGCGGCGCTCCTACCACCAGTTTGTTTCAAGTGTCCATCCACTGCTGATGGCGATGCAAAAGTGACCACATCTGCATCAATGGCTTCGGAAACTAAATCATGGTTAAGTGACGGACACACCGTTCGATATGCAGCTACGCCATCAACTTGCCATCCTCTGGCTCGAAGTCCGTCAATAAGATCCGTTCGACCGTCCGATGCCATGGGGATTAGAACACGATCATCGGGTTTCGGGTTTGGAAAAGCTTTGGCTAACGAAACCCCGTCGTGACGCACCGGTATTAGATCGGGTTCTCGTCCCATCTCTAAAGCGACCTTTGCTGCTGTTGTCGGCCCCACTACCGCAATCTGAAGATGCGAGAACCTTTTAAGAACTCCTCGTCGTGCGCCTCGAGCCATTAACGCCGCCACTGAGTTAGTTGAAGTGAATGCAACCCATGAGAACCGTTCCAAGCGGATGAGGGCATCATCCAACGGCTGTCCTCCGTCTAATGGAGGCACTACCGCTATTGCGGGCGCAGCGACAACCTTTGCACCGGCATCAGACAAGGCTTCGATCAGACCCGAGCTTTGGTGCGAGGCACGGGTTACCACCACAGACTTTCCTTCAAGCAGCTGAAAGCTCAAGAGCTGGCTCCGTTGATCGATAGGAGGGCGCGTCCGCCCTTGGCTAGAAGTTCCTCAGCGACAGCTTTCCCCAAAGCATCAGCGTCCTCACCCCGTTTCTGGGTGCGCAACACAGTGGTGCCATCTCTCGCGGCAAGCACGGCAGCAAGTTGGATAATCCCTTCTTCCAGATACGCATAAGCTCCGACCGGTAACTCACATCCGCCACCCAGTTCCGCTAAGAACGCCCGTTCAGCTTCGACACAACGTCTTGTCGCGTCATCGGATATCCCCAGCAGTTGTTCGTTGATGGCCAGGTCGTCATCACGACACTCCAACGCAATAGCACCCTGGCCTACTTGAGGGATCATTTCTTCAACACTGAAGACCTCCGCTGCAGAACCGGTAAACCCAAGGCGCTGTAACGCCGCCATTGCAACAATTACCGCGTCAACATCGTCACGTTCTGCGACGGCGATGCGTGTTTCCATATTGCCTCGCAGCCCCGTGAATTTCAGATCTGGTCTCATATGCGCGAGTTGGGCTTGTCGCCGAGCCGAACCAGTCGCGATTCTCGCTCCCTTCGGTAGCTGGCTGAGATTCATCCCTATCAGCGCGTCACGAGGGTCACCTCTTTCCAAAAAACCGGCGAGATTGAGACCGGCAGTAGGGGACGACATCAAATCTTTCGCGCTATGCACCGCAAGGTCAGCTTTACCCTCTAGGACCGCCAGTTGCACTTCTTTGACGAAAACACCACGCCCCGCCATTTCTCGGATTTGCCGTGTCCGGTCTTGGTCGCCTTCGGTCGCTACCATCAAAAATTCGACATCAACGGCGCTCGACGCTAAACGATTAGCAACAGCCTCTGCTTGCCAGCGCGCCAAAGGACTCGATCGTGTCGCAATGATCACGGAGACCCTCGCTCAAAGGTCAAAGAGGTCGCGAACCGAGTCTGCAAGACGGTCACCCTTTGCTGATCCTGCGGCGTCTTTCAAGGCAGCCGTGGGTTCGTGAAGAAGCTTGGCCACAAGACCACGGGTGAACTGATCAAGAGAAGCACGATCTGAATCCGAGTAACCGGCCTTTCGTGCAAACTTGTCTACTTCTTGGAGCCGCTTTGCTTCAACCGCTCCTCGCATCGACGCTATGAGCGGAGCTACTTCCCGAGCAGATCGAACGTCAGCGAACCGTTTTGCCTCAGACTCAACTATCAGTTCAACGGTCTCCACCTCATTTGCACGTTCCATCCGACCGTTAGCGGCGAAGCTGGACAGATCGTCCATATCGAGAAGGGTGACTCCATCGATTTGAGCTACCTCAGGGTCGATATCTCGGGGCATTGCGATATCGACAATGAGCAACGGCTCACCTGCTCGTCGCGCAATGACCTCGGCGATGGAAGTGTTGTCAAGAATTACTTCTGTAGCTCCAGTGGACGTCATCAACACGTCGACGTCGCCCAACGTTTCACCCAAGTTTTCAAGCGGTATCGAGGAACCATCGATTCGCGCAGCTAACGCATCAGCTTTGGAGGTCGTGCGATTGGCTACGTAAACATGATCGGGTCCGGCGGCGGCCAGAGCAACAATCATCCCTTCCCCCATTTCCCCTGCTCCAACGACGAGCACCGTTCGACCGATCAAGCTTCCGAAATGTTCTGTCGCCATCAAAACGGCGGCGTGAGAAACTGACGCTGTGTGTCGGCCGATCGAACTTTCGTTACGCGCACGCTTGCCTGTTTCTACCGCGTGACGAAAGAGAAGGTTCAGAACCGCTCCAGAGGTGCTTTCAAGGCGTGCTGTTTCCCATGAGGTTTTTATTTGGCCTTGGATTTCGGACTCACCCAGTACCGCCGAATCAAGTCCCGATGCCACCGAAAAAAGATGCTTTACGGCATCGTCGTCATAATGCACGTACAAACAATCGGATATGTCTTCGGGCGCCACAAAAGCGGACTCTGCAAAAAAGTCACGTACTTCGGCATACGCTGCATGGAATTTTTCTGCAACAACGTAAGCCTCGGTCCGATTACAGGTCGACACGATGACGGCTTCACTGATGTGATCGCGTTGACTGAGCCCCGCCAGGTTTTTTGGGAGATCGTCCGCGCTAATGACGGACTTCTCCAATAGCTCCAGCGGAGCACTCCGGTGATTCAAACCAATAACGACGATGGACAAGAGCCGACCAAATCGATCAAGAAAACGTGCACGGTCAGTCTCTCAGCAACAACCCCCGGTTTCCACTCTGCAAGTCGCTCAATACCAGATTTTGTCGCATCAAAAGATGAGTTAGAAGGAGATGAAAAGTAGTTGGATCGTAGCCGCTGCGAATATCAGCATCAGTAAACCAGCGAGTACGAGCGTGGTACCCGGTCTCAAGTTGCTTCCCGAATTGTGACTTCAGCGCCGACGTCTAATCCTGCAGGTACTAGACCTTCGTCTCGTCCGGTGGCAACAGAAAGCAACCCGTACTCATCATCGACGAGCGCCAACTGGCCTGGGTTCACATCGACTGGGCGTTGAAGCCGGACGACTCTTTTTTCTTCACCGAACTCGAGAATAAATACATCGCCCTTATCGGAAATAGTGTCGCGGTCTATGTTGAGTTGTGCGGCACCTCGACGGCCTCGACCTATTACTTCAGCAGATATCGAACCGTCCTCTTCAAGGCGCGACACGGGGACAAGCGATGGAAGCAACAAATTTGGGTCGATGCTGTCGCCCAGTTTTTCAATGGATTGACCCGCTGCTAAGTGCCCAGAAACCGGGCCAATCACGTCGCGCGCTGGATGTTGAACACCGGGTGACATGACATGGAACTCCGCATTTGTTAGCTGTACAGCGCGGTCAGCGCCCCCAACAACAGCAACGGCAGCACCTAGTAGTCCGTTGTCAGGGCCAACTAGCACGGCTTGACCGTCGCCAACCTCCACTGCGATCGCGGGGCGGTCTAGAACTGAACCCACCGATGCGAGGACCAGCCCTGACGCAAGATATGGCACGCTACGAGCAAGCATCAGGGAGCCAGCGCGGACATCGCCCGGGTGGATGTCGTGGCATAGATCTATCACTAAGGACCCGGGAGTCAGATCACGCAAAATGGAGTGCAGTACTCCCACGGATTCGTCAGAGGTACCTAGATCAGTCAGGCAGGTAATGGTGTCAAACCGTGTCATGGGTCAGGTTCGACCTAGTTCCTGAGAACGCGTAGTCGCCGCCTCGATTGCCGCCGCGAATGCTGCCCTCAATCCATGTTGTTCGAGCTCGCGGAGCCCCGCAGCCGTTGTACCGCCGGGTGAGGTGACATCAGCCCGCAGCTCAGCCGGAGGTCTTCCTTCACAGAGCAAAGTTGCGGCTCCCAGGATGGTCTGTACCGCTAATTCGGTGGCCACGACTCGACTCAAACCTGTTAAGACGCCGGCATCAATCATGGCTTCGGCCACGAGAAAAATATACGCGGGCCCTGATCCCGATAAGCCCGTTACGGCATCAATCAGTTTTTCGTCGGTTCGGACCACAGTTCCTACGGCGCCGAGAATTCCTTCTGCCCACGCGAGATCTTCGAGATTTGCGGCTCCATTACCGCAGATAGCAGCTGCGCCCTGCCCAACCAACGCAGGAGTATTTGGCATGGCTCGCACAACAGGCAACAAACCCCCTGTCGCGTCGTCGAGAGTCGCAAGGGTCACCCCCGCCGCGATGGACAACAGACGCTCAGTACCTTTTTCGGCAGCTTGACGGGCCACAGTCGGAACTGAGTCCGGTTTGGTAGCGAGAATCGTTCCACTTGCGGGCTCAATTTCGGTGGTGACGCGCACCCCGTAGGTTTCAGCCAGTTCTTTCCGGCGGGGCTCCAGCGGTTCGACGACCACGATGCTTTCCGCGTCGCGACCATGCCGTATCAGTCCACCGAGCAAAGCTGCGCCCATTTTCCCACCGCCGATAATCAGCAGTTCAGCCATGGGGTCCACGGTACCGGTCGACTTAGTCAAGACCTTGGCTCCATTTAATGTGAGTCATCTTGAGGGTTGTTCTTTAGGCGATCTGAGAATCCAATTCGTAACGCCGCCGACCAATGACGTTCCACGAATTCCCATATCGACCCGAGGATTTGATCGAGTTCATGTTCGTCCACGGCATGGAACGGGAGTTCACCCGTCAGAAAAATTGCTTCCTCTGGTCCAATACCGAACTGAGCTCCAACGAGTTCATAATTGCGACGGAGCAACAACTCGAAGAGTTTCTCTCTGTTGTTTTCGGGCGATGGGAGGAAGTAGGTCTCATATTTCAGTGTTCGTTGTCCAAGTGTGAGCCATACCGTGCTGACATCGCGAGCCTCTCCTTCGAGGCGGACATACCAACGACGTGGGATTTCGACATCGCGGACAACTTCACGCAGAATCGGTAATTCCTGTTTCTGTGTGTCAAGCCATTTGTCGATCAGTTGTTCAAGCGCGTCTAACTCGTCCTGAGTCGCCGCTTCATGGGTCACACGCAGGTAACCAATTCACGTGACATTAAGCGACGAAACACCTCAATCGCCCCACTCGCACCAGCGTCCCAGCTATGGAGAGCAGCTCGTTCAACTCCGCGGGTCCCCATGTCATGCCGCATTTCTGGCGCGCTTAGCAATTTGTCGACGGCGGCGGCGAAAAGCTTATGATCCCGCTCATCCACAAGCAGACCGGTCGATCCCGCTCATCCACAAGCAGACCGGTCACATCGTCGAGCACATTGTCTCGCAGCCCCCCTACGTCGCTGGCTACGACAGGGACGCCACAAGCAGCGGCTTCCAGAGCGACGAGACCGAAAGATTCTGAACGACTGGGGACAAGGCAGACATCTGCCGCTCGGTAATAATTCGGCAGTAAATGGTGTGGCTGGGGTTCGACAAAGATAATTCGGTCACTGAGGCCATGCCGTTTGACACGAGCCAGGCCATGCCGTTTGACACGAGCCATTAAGTCTTCATGGGTCTCGAGGCCTTGGTGTCCTGAGAGCCCTCCAACGACGACCAATCGGGCATCGCGGTGTTGGCTTGCAGCAAGAGCATCAATCGCTAGATCCAACCCCTTGAGAGCTTGGATGCGACCAACGAAGAGCAGAATTGGGTAATCACCCAAACCAATTGCTTTTCGAGCAGAGTGAGATGAGCCGGGGCTAAAGAGAGTGTGGTCGACTCCGGGCGTCAGAATTTCGATGCGGTCGCGCCTGATCTCGTAAAACGAATCAAGTTGATCTGCTTCGACCTTTCCTGACGCGAAGACAGCGTCTGCACATCCAATGACAGCGTCTTCGGCTCGGATTCGGTCCTCTGGTTCCGCGTCACCACTGAAACTCTTTATTCGGCCGAGGGTGTGGAACGTGACCGCAAGAGGTACATCGAACCGATGTTTGAGGTGATGCCCGGCTACCCCCGATAGCCAATAATGGGCATGGATGGCGTCAACGGGCCGACGTTCAAGGCGGTCGGCGACTCCTTGGGTCCAAAGGTCCACCACTGCCGGAAGATCACCTTTTAGAAGGCCCAATGGCCCTGCTTCAATCTGGATGATGTTTACACCAGGTTCGATTTCGACAATTTCTGGGTGCTCTCGTTTAGTTCTTCGCACATAAACGTCGCAGTCAATACCTTGATTAGCCATCGAATTAGCTAGTTCCCGGACATAAATGTTCAGTCCGCCACTATCTCCAACCCCTGCCTGATCTAGTGGCGAGGTGTGCATAGACAACACACCTATTTTTCGGATACCGCCATCAGTTGAGTCGGTGGCGTCGGTGCTTGTCACGAAGGACCAAGGTAGTCAATGAATTCGGTCACTCCACTCAGTTCTGACTTTGTCCGTTAATCAAATGAATAAAACGTTGTTCGCCAACACCCAAAGGGGCGTCACTAAAAAGTACGATGAGAACCTTTTTAGATCCCGATCGTCGTCGGTGGAAACCAGGCCCATGACGATCCGACCAAGAGGTATTGCTACGACAACTAATAGCGCGAATGGCCAGAACCACCTCGGTGAGATCGGCGACGCTGAGATTTGGATAGACGTCCACAGAATCGCCAACGCCCCGATAATTCCGAAGAATGGGGCCAGATGTCGTCGCGACCGATCACGCATTCCTAATCCAAGGCCCAAATCGTGCACGAAGACCAAACTGAGAAGCAGCCCCGCGCAACTCGAGTCGCGGAACGCCAACACCGTCAAACTCGCAGCTGTCAAGCTCGCCGGCAACCACGCAACCATCACCCTCAGCGCGTGTCCGAACACCAGGTTTTTCCTCTTATTGCCTATCGCTGCTATCACGGGGGTCGACACAAACGCGGCTGCTGTGACAACCCCAACGAGTCGGAAGTCGTTGACTAGCCCACTTAGCGCAACCAAAAGCAGCAAGGAGACTGCTGGCGTGCGTTCGGAAATAGAGTTTCCTGAAGCCCGCCAAGAAACAGCGAGCGCAGCAAGTATCAAGACCACGCCAAAGGTTGATGGGCTGACTTGCAACCCAGTCATGAGAGTGCAGTAGCCGATGAACCCCCACATCAGTGACCGATGTGGGGTCCCGTAGACCATTACAAATCTGTCGGGCAAACCTCTCATTAACCGCCCGAAACTGGAGGCAGCACCGCTACCTCGTCGCCATCTGAGATCTCGGCGTCTCCCTCCACGGGATCTCCGTTCAGCCATACGCGACTTATAGCCAAGATCTGCGAAAACTCATTTCCAAAGTCACTCTGGGCTATTGAAAGTATTTCGCTAACCGTGGAAGCGTCGTAGAGGGTTGTGCTCACTCCTGCCGCTTCGCGGGCACTAGCGAACAGCCGAAGAGTCACCGCTGCCATTCCTGGATCCTACCTGCGCTTGCTGTGGAGCTTTGGCGACAACCGGGTACGTTCTTCGAGGTAGCAATACGAGAAGAGGTTTTGGGTGGAAATACTTGCTCTTCGACATGGCCAATCAGAGTGGAACGCCGAAGGACGCTGGCAAGGCCAAGCTGACTCCCCACTTACTGCTTTAGGAGAGCAACAGGCGTTAGTCGCAGCTACTCAATTACTAAAAAGTGGCGAGATTTTTGACACAATCGCATCGAGTGATCTACAGCGGGCTCAGCGCACTGCGGAGATCATTGCCGAGATTGTCGGCGATGGAGTTGTTGAACTTCGGGCGGAATTCAGGGAACGCGCGGCGGGTGGTTGGCAGGGCCTAACGCGTTCAGAAATTGAAACGCTTTCGCCTGGCGCCATCGAGCAACAACGATGGCCGGAGGGGTATGAGTCAGACCAATCGGTAATCGGCAGGGTGATACCTGCGATACGCGAGTTAGCGAAAACTAGTGACCGTCTTTTAATTGTTGCTCACTCTGGGCTGATTCGCGCATTGGACCGAGCTTCAAACGCTCCTCCCGCGTCAATCCCTAACCTCTCAGGACGGCGGTATCACTTCAACAAACAATTGTTGCCAGGTGAAATTGTCAGCTTTTCGACGGATTCCACCGGTCACGGGATCGAGTAACAGATCGCTGCCGGCGCTAGAGCTCTACTTGGCTTACCCAGGCTGCGGCCGTACCGGGGTCCGTGTCGTCAGCCAGGGCTCGCAAGGTCGCTTCAACTTTCGAAAACTCAACTTCAAGGTCATCTAGCTGGGTTTCACTCAACGAAGTTCGAGCTTGCACAACATTTTTGTCTTCGTTACTCACGAAAACGAGTTTAGGTTCAGATCTGACTGTCGTATTGGACACGGCGACGATCTTTTTACGGGATCAGAATGCTTTGGATCCAGTGGCATCCGCATTTAGCTTTTGGTGATGCGATCCAATGCGGCTGCGGCTGTGTCCACGTCGATCTGGTCTAAACCAATAAGAACTAGAGCCTGAAAAGGCCCTCCGCTTGACTCTTCGATAGACCATCGGCGACCTACGACTTCTAGGTGATAGCGACTTCCATGTTGGTCATCGAACCAGCCTTTAGCTCGCAGAAGTTGATGATCTGATTGTTCGAGTACGTTCCCCAGCTGTATTGGATCCCATGGGCCTGCGGGGTTTATGACCGTGGATACGAAATTGAAATTACTGAAGTTCTCAGAACTCGTTAACGAGACTCCTCTGTCGCTGGCACCACACAGCACCTTCACATCAATCTGACCGCTTTCCGCGGAAAGAATCCTGCTACCTGGAGCTGCCTCTGCAACCAAGTCGTGGGTTGCTTGGCGGGTGTCCTCGTTTACAAGGTCGATTTTCGACAGGACAACAAGGTGGGCTGCCTGGAGTTGTCTGTGCAGTAAAGATGCAGTGTGATGATTGCCTAATTGCTCTTCGAGCGACCTCGAATCAGCTACCGCCACAATGCCGTCAAGATGACAACCATTTGTTCCATGAATTGTCTGAGCAACGCTGATCGGGTCCGCGACACCGCTGGCTTCGATAATGACGGCGTCATAATCACCACTTCGGGCCAACATTTCCAATTGGTCGGATAAATCATCGGCTAATACGCAACACACACAACCGTTGGCTAGGGAAAGACTGTTGGAAGTTTCGGCAGCAACGAGATGAGCATCGACTTCGATTTCGCCCACATCGTTCACGACAGCTGCAATCTTCAAGCCCTCGGGGTGTTGCAGTGCATGGCGAAGGATGGTGGTTTTTCCACTCCCCAAAAATCCAGTTAAGAGTGTGACAGCCAGATCCGCTTGTACTTTGCTCTTTTCTTGATTGTGGTGCCGGGACGCGTTCAGGGTCGACACGACTCGACTCCAGGCGGAATCGAGTTCGTCGAACCGGAACTCAATTGGTGGACTCACCGGCAAGCACAGTGTCGTGCACCTCAATATCTTTGAGATGTTCTGGGTGGACTTGGTATGGGTCGTCATCCAACACAGTGAAGTCCGCGTGTTTCCCGACCTCGATAGACCCAAGGCGGTCGTCTCGATTCAAAATGTATGCAGCATCGATAGTGATCGCCCGAAGAGCGCTGTCAACAGAAATTCTTTCACCAGGTGCGAGCACTGTTTCTCCGTCACTACCTATTCGATTTACCGCACACCAAGCGGCCAGCAACGGTGAGAGCGCTGTCAACAGAAATTCTTTCACCAGGTGCGAGCACTGTTTCTCCGTCACTACCTATTCGATTTACCGCACACCAAGCGGCCAGCAACGGTGAGAGTGGGGTGACAACAAGATTGAAATCACTGTGAAGGGCGAAAGGAACGCGCGCTCGTTCTAAGGAGCCGAGTCGTGCCGTTGCTTCGCTGCGGTCAGGGCCGAACCCGTGGTCACTGTGAAGTTGAGCGCGAAAGTGGACAAAGTAAATATTGACTGACGAAAGTGAACAAAGTAAATATTGACTGACGCCTGCCCCCCTAGAGCAGCGAGTCGTCTCGCCTGCGATGGCGAAGAGATGCAGTAATGCTCAATCGTGAAACGGTGATCGAACCTGGGATGTATCCGTTGCAGAGCTTCCAGTGTGTCCAAGGTCATATCCACTGTTCGGTCCCCGTTGGCGTGCGAGTGAATTTGCACTCCAGCTCTCCAAAACGGGAGCATCCGTTCCACCATATTTTCCCATGGGATCTCGCCAGTATGCGCGGTGTCTTCGTCCAAGTAACCGGGCTCGTTCATCACCAGAGTCATGGACGGGTAAGAGCCATCGTTCACGTATTTAATACCGTGAGTATTAAGTCGCTCATCTCCTTGTCGCCTCTTAGCAGCGAGAAACTCCAGCATGTCGTCGCCAAATTCTCTAACAAGCTTGGGTTCAAAAGGAATCATGAACATCCGCAGGGGCAGTGTGCCTTCCGACATTGCCCTCGCGTGATCTTCCCATTCTGGTTCAAAACCATCAGCGAGCCCCCATATCAAGTCTGCTGTGGTGGTAACACCTGCAGCTTTCGCCACAGCGCCCATACGGTCAATCGCCGCGCGTCCTGAGTCTGGGCCATAGATCATGTCTGCCACGGGTCGAGTGGCTCGTGCTGTGGCTTCAGTCTCTACAAACCACCCGTTAAGACGCCCGTCTGGATACCGACCGATCCCATGACCGACCGAGTCTTCGTCAACACCGATGAGTTCCAACATTGGCGAGTTGGCGTAAATGATGTGAGGTGCATACGCGATGACCCATATAGGAACGACATCACTAATTTGGTCAAGCATGTCTCGGTCTAGATGCCCTGATTGGCTGGCTGGGTCATACCCCCACGCAGTAATAGGTATTTCAGGGTTTGAGTGTTCGGCGGTCAACGCGCGAAGTTGGTTGAGTACTGCGTCTCGAGTAGGTAGTCCCTTTCTCAAGCCCTCCGGGGCAGCCGACTCGATCGGGCCAACATATTCCAGCCCCATGTAGGTACCACTTAGCCGAAGATGCGTGTGCGGGTCGATGAAGCCAGGCATCAGAATCTTCTCGCGGTAACGATCGTCTATTGAGTAGGGATAGCGACGCAACCATGGCTCCATTGATTCGACAGAACCCACAGACACAATTCGCCCGTCCGCGACTGCCACGGCAGATGCATCGGGACGTCCTTGATCCATAGTGTGAATGTGTTCGGCTGTATAGACGGTTATGTGTTCCATAGGAGCCCCCAGATCGCCGTTCGTACCGTATCCCTCTCAGCTCTCAGGTTTCACGACACTCCATTCGTAGCGCTGGGCAACTTGGTGAGACTCTCATTACACGGGCTAAGTGCAACCGGATAGCGAAGACCCACTTGGGACTTGAATCCATTTGGCGTCATACAATCGTTTTCGTGGAAGAGGTTGAGTGCACAGCTCTCGAGAACGACTGGGATTCCCCTCCTAATCCGTTGATGCACCCGCCTTGTCTGTGCCCCAAATGCAAGGTTGATCCCCTCGAGCTAGAACTTGAACCCAACCGTCTACGAGCAAGCGGCATGCGCCAGCGCCCCTTGGTCGAAGCAGTAGAACTAGGCAACGAGGGACAAAACGTTTTATGACTGCTCGCGCCACTCAGCCACTATTGCGCGATACTCAGTTCGGCCCGGGTTCGAAATAGTGAAATTAGATCGAGGCGATTGCCATATGGCATCGCCAGCGGAACACGACATCAGAGTTTGGTTGTGCAGTTCGTCTTCTACTAACACGACGGCGGCTTCCAACACAATGGTGAGGCTATAGAAGTCGTAGCTGATCGGGCCGGTTGTTTGTTCGGGCTGAATCCCTAGACGGTAGACACGCAGTCGATCATGTTCTTTTTGAACGGAATGACAAGGAACGTCGAGGGGCAACGATGCTGACACCGGCGGCGCTGCTTTCAGTTCGGCCCCAATCATTCGGGCATCACTCGATCCGATGTTGCAAACGCGATGGATGAGCGGCTCAGAAAGATGGGCACGCAAGAAAGCTCCTCCAGCGATTATTTGTGCCGTTGAGCTTTCGAGCTCGCCAAGAGTTCGATCTTGCACTGAGCTATCGGCGATCATTACGTAAAAAGTGTCAACGCAGTGGCGGTGGTACAACGTCTGATCACCTTCGGGGATCAAAACGTCGTATAGCCGTATGTAGTCGTTCTCGAAACGGTGTCTGTGTCGAGGTTCGTCTCGAACCTCGACATATTCGTCATGTCCCATGTGTTGCGCACCTTCGTTGGAAATCTCCCTGTGCCATCTTTATTCACCCTCCCGCCCAAGAGTCGGACCTGCACTTGTTAGCGAGCTCGATTAGCAACGTTCACCCTGTTTGCTACGAGAACTGAAAATCATGATGACAGAGGTTGATTATCCGGAGGACCTAGTACAGGCACACCGGTACGATGTTGGCGGGCCGCTAGCTCATCGGGTAGAGCAGGGGACTTTTAATCCCAAGGTGCCGGGTTCGAGCCCCGGGCGGCCTACTTTCATCGGACAATTGATGCCAATCGAGCGGCAGTCAATAATACGAAATCTTCCCAACCAATCGAGATATCAAGTCCCCGTTTTCCTCCGCTGCAATAGATGCGATCGAGGCCGCATGCCGAGCTGTCAATCACTGTTGGGAGTTCGGTGCGCGTACCTAAAGGGCTGATTCCGCCTCGCACGTAACCTGTAACACGCTCCGCTCTGTGAGGAGCTGCCATCACTGCTTTCTTTTGTCCCAGGGCCGCGGCCGCAGCTTTAAGTTTGAGGATTCGGGGAACCGGCAAAACCGCCAATGCGTAGCGAGAGTCCATCGTTGCTCCGATATCGATTACCAGCGTCTTAAATACGTGCGCTGGTGGAACGTCCAGTGCTTCAGCAGCTTCTACTCCGTATTTTTGATTGTCAGGATCATGCTCATACGGGTGAACCCCGATCTTAATTCCTGCTGCAACCGCTGCTTCGATTGCCGGTGTCATGGCGATTCAACTTCCTGGCGAACTTTGTTCATCGACGAGTTGAAGATTATTGCGTCGACGCACCCAATATTCGTGATCAACTTCGTCGGCCTCGTGACGGCGGCGACGTAGCCTCGCAATTGCCGCATACCGGCGTGCTTGTGTTTGCTTTTGATTTTGTCGGCTCATCCGTTCGTGATTCATTTCGCGTATGCAGGTTTGGATTTTGAGACGCCCAAAATCGTTCACGTCGTTTTCTGGCAGCGGATTTAGCTCAAAAAGAGTAGGGGTCTCCATCCACACGACAATCGCAACGGGGTGGGACAGTGAATTTGAATGTCAACGTCCAGAATGCCCAAATCCTCCCTGGCCTCTTTCAGTTTCATCGAGTTCGTCTGCTTCTTCCCATACGACCTCTTCGACGCTCTTGATGACTAACTGTGCGATGCGGTCGCCGCGCCGAACTTCATATGGTTCACTCGAATCAGTATTGATCAAAAGGACCTTCAGCTCGTCGCGATAACCGCTATCGATAAGGCCGGGGGTATTCAAACACGTCACACCGTGACGAAGAGCAAGACCACTGCGGGGTTGAACGAACCCTGCGTATCCACGGGGTATAGCAATAGCGATACCAGTTCCGATCAAAGCTCTTCCCCCACCTGGGGCGAGGGTCACATTTTCGTTAGCGACTAAATCTGCTCCGGCGTCGCCAGGTTTGGCGTAACTAGGCAAGGCGAGGTCGGAATCGAGACGTTGGACTGGGATGGCAACCACACCGCGACTTTAGGCACAGTTCGTCGTTACTGCAGGCACCCCGTTTATTAGCCTCCCCCGGCCTACCATGATCCCATGCTTGTTTGGATGGACCTTGAGATGACCGGGCTTGAACCTGATCGCCACGTCATCGTCGAGATCGCCACGATCATCACCGACGACGACCTCGTAATCGTCGCTGAAGGTCCTGATTTGGTGATTCATGCCAACGAAGCACAACTTGCGGAAATGGACGATTTTGTAGTTGACATGCACACTAAATCTGGGCTTCTCGAGCTGATCGAGGTTTCCTCAGTGACCCTAGAAGAGGCTGCCCAACAAACGCTTGATTTTGTAACACAGCACATAAAGAAAGCTCGGTCTGTCCCCCTTTGTGGCAATTCGATCGGCACTGATCGCCGGTTTCTTGCTGCCTATATGCCAGCGATCGAGAACTACCTTCACTACAGATCAGTAGATGTTTCGACGATTAAAGAACTAGCGCGGCGATGGAACCCTGAGGTACTTAAGAGTGTCCCTCAGAAACAAACGAGCCATAGAGCGTTAGACGACATTCGCGAAAGCATCACAGAGCTTCGATGGAACCCTGAGGTACTTAAGAGTGTCCCTCAGAAACAAACGAGCCATAGAGCGTTAGACGACATTCGCGAAAGCATCACAGAGCTTAAGCATTATCGGGAACATTTTTTTAAGATGCCTCAAGAATCGAACTAAAATTAGATAACACGATAGGCTCACCCGAATGGATCGCCCACTACGTGAGGAGCAGCGCCCTCCGGAGGACGGGATCGTAGAGTTAGCCCCAAATGTCCGTCGGCTTCAATTGCCGATGTCCATGCCGGGTTTAGGACATGTGAACTGCTACATCCTCGACGACGAACGCGGTGCTGCGCTAGTAGACCCTGGCTTACCGGGGCCTGCAAACTGGAAAGCTCTCATGAAGGGCTTGAAACAAGCAGATGTCCCTCCTGAACGAGTGCATTCGGTGGTGGTTACCCATAGCCACCCTGACCATTTTGGAGCGGCAGGACATTTCCACGAAAAATATGGGTGCGAAATTATTACTCACCGAAATTTTCGGATGTGGTGGAACCTAGAAGAGGAAGATGACGAGCCACTTCACAACGTTTCAGATGTGAACGAGAACGCCGGATTGCGCGATGACCCATTATTTGCCGAAATAAGCCCCGGACCTAAAGGGCCTACTCCTTGGGGTGGTGAACGTTTCAAAATGCCTTGGCATCGCCAACTGGGTTACACCATGATGCGAAAGGGATGGGGAGGGTCGTGGTTCTCGACTCCCAAACCTACGCAGCGTATTGAGGACGCTGACCGGATCAATCTCGCGCGTAGAGAGTTTGTCGCCGTTCACACCCCAGGTCACACAACCGATCATCTCTGTCTTTACGACCCTGAGGGCGGGTTGATGCTCTGTGGGGATCACGTCTTGCCGACCATCACACCACACATATCAGGGTTTGGTCCTGCCGCTGATCCGCTCCAAGACTTCTTCGTTAGCCTTGACCGCGTGGCTGATTTTGAAGGTATCGAGCTCGGATTACCAGCCCACGGGCAACCGTTCACCAATTTGCCCGAACGCGTTGAAGACATCAAACGTCACCACGAGGAACGGCTCAATCTGTTACGCGAAGCCTCGGACAAACTGGGAAAAGCCTCGGTTCACAAATATATGAAAGAACTTTTTCAACAACGTTCTTGGGGACCTATGGCCGAGTCCGAAACCTTTGCGCATCTGGAACACCTTCGACGAATAGGCGAAACTGACGCCGAGCGAGCGCCGAGCGGTGTGTTGGAGTATTCCTTTCACTAAGAACACCCATCTCCGATTGAGTTTCGCTCAACGTGGAAGCGCTCTTCGGGACGGTTACCCTCATCTGTTGCATTGTTTGTGCATGTTCAGGTTTATTCGTTTGACCTGGTCTGTGTACTTGTGATGGCATTAACACCGCTCAACCCACGTAGGCAAGAGCCAACCAAGATCATGCGAACTTCTCTCCCATCAAGCTGGACATCTTCTTCGGATATGTCGCCGCGCGCTCGTTGTACCAGCGTCGCACCTAGCTCACGCATGTCGACATGGCTCAATAACGGCTTCGCTTCTGTGCCAACCGGAACTTATTTCGCCGGTATCAAGCATCAGACGGGGCGGCCTTCGGAGGAGCAAATGTAGCTGTAGAAAGCACATTTCAAAATCCACCGAAAGGCCGCCGGTTATCCGGCGGCTTTTGTGCTTTTGGAACCACGAAAGAAACCGACCTCTATCTAGTAATCAGAAACAATCACGGAGAATCCAATGCTTGAGCTTCTAATTGAAACAGACGACGAATGGAACGTCGCTGGTCGCTGCAATGACAACAATGGAACTTTGACCCACCTGTTCTTTTCCGATGACATAGGCCACCAAGCAAGAGCGAAGGCGATGTGTGCGAAGTGCCCCGTAAGTGTTGAGTGTCTCGACGCGGCAATTACGCGCCGAGAGTTGTGGGGTATTTGGGGCGGCGAACTCATCGAAAATGGGCGCATCGTTTTAGGCAAGCGAGGACGAGGGCGTCCCCCCAAGACCCCACGGCCGTTGGTTGCCGTCGATGAAGTTCCGGTACCACCGGAGCTCATCCCGGCTTAGCCGAGCGAAGGAGAAGCAACCCCTACTTCTCTCCGCCGACAGACCACTGGCACGATTCCGCCGACAGACCACTGGCACGATTCCCGCTGAGGGCCTCCGAAACGGCCGCCCAACAGCATTCGAATCATCAGCTCGGTCGAGGAGCCCCCAGGCCAATGCCTGGGGGCTCCAACGCGATCCCGATACGGTGACCAAAACCAACTGTGACATCCAACCCGTGAGAGTGACATGCCCAACCAGTGGAGACGACCTTTAATTGGTGCACTCGCCATTTACGTCGTTGCTGCGTCAGTGTTCCTAGTGACAGGTAGGGGAGGCTCCCAAGACCAGCTCGAACCAAAAAACACAGGACAAACATTTAACCAAGGTCTGTATTCGTTGGAGTTCACGACATTAGACGGGGTAAAAACTTCTTTTGCCGACTACGCAGGGGCCCCACTTATTGTCAATTTTTTTGCCTCCTGGTGCACCCCATGTGTCAAAGAGATGCCCGATTTCCAGCAGCTATACGAACGTCACGGTGAACGGTTCCAAATACTTGGACTTGCTGTTGAGGGCCAGCGTCCAGCACGTCAAATTGTTGAGTTAACAGGCGTTACATACCCCGTAGGGTTGGACGACAGTGACCTCCTAGTAGAACTCGGCGGGGTGGCAATGCCAACTACCGTCTTTATCTCAAAACAAGGTGAGCTCCTCGAAAGCCACAGTGGCGTACTCACTTATTCAAATCTGATCTCTCGTACAGAAAAACTTTTTAGTAATGAATGACGTCAACCTGGCTTTCGCCTTTACCGCAGGCATCGTCGCCACCATCAACCCTTGTGGCTTTGCGATGCTCCCTGCATACCTCTCCTACTTTCTGGGCATTGAGGCAAACTCCGATGGGACTCGAGGGGCAAGCATTGCTCGCGCACTCACCACAGGGTCCACTGTTTCTCTGGGATTCTTGATGGTCTTTGGAGTCGCCGGCGTATTAATTTCGGCGGGTCTGACGGCTATCCGAGAAGTAATTCCTTGGGTCGCCGTTGCAGTAGGCCTGGCCTTGGTGATTTTAGGCACCGCCGTAACTGCTGGTAAACGTATCGACTTAGCGATGCCAAAATTCCAAAGGGGGACTGGGAGCAAAGACCTGCGGTCTCTGCTCCTTTTTGGTGTTTCTTACGCTGTGGCATCAATCTCGTGCGGGCTTCCCACCTTTATCGTCGTGGTTTCCACCTCAGTTAACGGTTTCCGCTCTGGGTTGCTTGCGTTCCTCACTTATGCCTTAGGCATGGCGATCACATTGCTCTCGTTGACCGTAAGTTTGGCCTTAGCGCGCTCTTCTTTCCTTGAAAAATTACGCTCCCTGGTTCGGTTCGTTGATCGAGCGTCCGGATTGTTAATGGTTCTAGCTGGCATTTATCTAGTCATGTACTGGCTAACTGAACGCGCTGGCAGTCGAACAAATTGGTTCATCGACGCGATCGAAAACTGGAGCGCGAATCTAAGTAACACGATCACTGATCTAGGAGGGGTACGCACCGGGGTTCTTCTTAGTGTGGTCCTAGCCCTTGGCCTCATCGTCTGGTTGATTCAATTTGAGCCTGCGTCATCAGATAGCTCACCTGAGAGACTGTAAAGATGGCGTTGCACCTGGGCGATCACGACTTGTTACAAACAGAGCACCCTTTCCGATCCCTGCTATCGCAACCTGGGGTTAGCGAAGTGCTACAGCTTGGCTCACAGTTCGGATTCATGGCTTTTCATGGTGGATGGCTCGAAGAAGTCACCGATGACATCGCGAGCGCTGCAGCAGAAAGATCGGGAGCTTCCTATTACGGAGTACTCCAGGGACCCGATGATCAGTGGCATATCCCTTCGCATTTAGTCAGCCCAGCAGAATCTGAGGCACTAAATACTTTCCTCGGGCATGTGGAAGTCGTTGTTGCAATTCATGGGTTCGGTCGACCTGATTTGCTTCGGTCTGTTCTATTGGGCGGGCGTAACCGAGAGTTGGCTGAATTCGTTGCGTGCCGCCTCATTGCCCATTTACCTCATTACGAAATCGTGCACGACATAGGTTCGGTACCACCGGGTCTACGTGGGCAACATGCCCGAAATCCAGTGAATCTCCCCCGGCGTGGTGGCGTGCAAATCGAGCTACCGCCACGCATTCGCGGGAAGAGCCCTATGTGGACTGGTTTCAAAGGCCCTGGACGGGTCCCTCATCATGAAGCATTGATTGAGGGGTTGGCGACTGCGGCCACCGATTGGTGCCGTCTTCATAGCGAGTTTTAGTCCTTACGGGGCGAGACGCTCCAAGCTCCACGTTTCACCAATTCGTGTATAGAGCAGGCGGTCATGGAGGCGATGGGGGCGCCCTTGCCAAAATTCGACCGTGTCCGGTACCAGAATGTAACCGCCCCAGTTCACTGGGCGTTCCGGCGACTCACCTTCTAGTTCCGAGTCAAGTTGCTTCCATTTGTCTTCAAGTTCTCGGCGGTCTCTCACCGGATAGCTCTGGTTTGATACGACAGCCGAAATTTGCGATGCGCGGTCTCGACGGGAGAAATACTGGTCGCTACTTTCGGGCGTCATTTTTTCTACCGTCCCCGTCAATCGTATTTGCCGCTCTAACTCCAACCAACCAAGCAGAGCAGCAGCGGTTTCTTTTTGTGCCAGGTCGCGTCCTTTGCGGCTTTCATAGTTGGTGTAAAAAACAAAGCCCCCATCCGCATAACCGCGCAGTAACACATTACGAAGCGACGGTTCTGACTCTTCACTGACTGTTCCTAGTGTCATCGCATTTGCGTTGTGGAATTCAAGTTCTTCGGCGTAAGCCATCCAAGCGTCAAAGAGATACATCGGATCAGCGGGAGCGTCGGCTTTGGATAATCCGTGTGCCATCAAGGTTTCTCGGATCCTCTTCAACTCATTCGATTCTGGCATCACTGTGCGGGCCCCGCTTCTCTACTAGGCACTATGCCATGACAACACGATCGGCGTCCGCTGTCATGGTTGCAGCAGCGGTCGGCGCAGGTTTTCGCTGGTTCCTCGGCATTTCAGTTGGCCAAGAGTGCGGGCTATTAGCAGCAAACATCGCCGGTTGTGCATTGATTGGATGGGCTTCTCACTCTCATGAACAGAAGTGGGATCAGGCGTGGTTAACCGCTGGGCTATGCGGATCATTCACCAGTTTTTCTGGCTTGGCGGTTCAACTTGCTACGGGACTCGAAAGCCAACGCTGGTCGTATGTTTCGGTCTGGGCCGCTGCATCGTTACTTGGTTGCGGTGTGGGTTTTGACCTCGGTCGGTCATTCAGGGGCAGTCGATGACGATCGTGTTGTTCGTTCTCGCTGCAAGCTTCGGTGCAATAACCCGTTGGAAACTGACCGACCGTTGGGGACGTGTGGGCACCTGGGCGTTGAACATGGCCGGCGCATTGGGGTTGGGGTTTCTAACAGGATTGGGTGGGACGTTAGTCACCGTCGTGGGAACAGCGGGAATCGGCGCTCTCACCACGGTTTCAGGAGTAGCGCGCGAAGTCTCTGTCTTGGCTTCAGTTTCTCAGCTGCGCGCTGCCCTGTACCTTTTCGTGACTCTTGTGACCGGCATCTGTGCGGCGTGGATTGGTGTTCATTGGGGGATGTGAGATCAAGAGGGCCCGGGTATGGAATCGAAACCCGTGTAGGGCCTAAGCGCTTCTGGAATGGAAACTGAGCCATCGACTTGTTGTCCGTTTTCCATCAGGAAAACGAGCGTGCGGGAAATTGCGCAAGCGGTGCCGTTCAAAGTGTGGAGCAAGCCCGTGCCATCACCGCGATACCGGCTGCCCATACGTCGAGCTGAATAATCCGTGTAATTGGAACAAGACGTCACTTCGCGGTAGGCACCTTCAGACGGCAACCAAACTTCGAGATCATATTTTTTCGCCGCCGCCGCGCCAAGATCGCCAGCCGCGACATTAATTACGCGATATGGCAAATCGAGGGACGCAACAATTTCCTCCTGTATCGATCGGAGGGTTTCTAGTTCATCCCAACTGCGTTCAGGGTCGCATTCATCCCAACTGCGTTCAGGGTCGCAGAAAGAGAACATTTCGACTTTGTCGAACTGGTGAACCCTGAAAATGCCGCGTGTGTCTTTCCCATAGGTTCCTGCTTCGCGGCGAAAGCACGAAGAAAACCCTGCGTAGCGAATGGGCAAGGAGTCTCGTTCGAGGTGTTCACCCCGATGAAGGCCGGCGAGAGCAACTTCAGAAGTCCCAATGAGAAACAGATCGTCGCCCGCTATTTCGTAGACCTGGTGTCGATCTGTTGGGAAGAACCCGGCGTCAACCATCATCTCTTCGCGAACCAGTACCGGCGGGACTACCGGCACAAAGCTCTGTTTTTCTAGAAGATCAAAAGCGAATTGGACGAGTGCGAATTCAACTCGGACAGCGGGACCCATGAGATAGGCAAATCGGCTGCCGCTATTTCTGACAGCCCGCTCGCTGTCGACGATCCCCAAAAGTTCACCCAACTCTGCGTGATCATGGGTAGGCGCTGGCGTCCGCTCGCCAACCTCTCGTTCTGTCACGAAATTATTTTCGTCCCCTGGCGGCACAGAACTGTGTGCCGGATTGGGGATCTGAAGTGCTAGTTCTTCAACCTCCGTGGAAGCCGTGTTCTCGGCGGCCTCGAGCTTATCTAGCTCCGTTTTCAATCGAGTCGCTTCGGCGATCTTGGATTCACGTTCGTTAGGTTCTGCTCTACCTATTGCCTTAGAGGCAGCGTTTTGTGCCGCTCGAGCCTCTTCGGCGTCGTGCATAGCTGATCTGCGACGTTCATCTGCTTCTAAAACTGCGGTAATCAGCCCAGGGTCTGCGCCTTTTTTTGTTGCGCCGTCACGGTAATCAGCGTTTTCTCGTAAGCGGCGGAGGTCAATCACAGCTACCGAAGCTACCGGGCGCGGGGCTCTTCATAACTTCTATATTTGCAGCCTTCGAGTGGGTGACTCAACAGAACGCGCTTGCATCACATCCAGCGGGGTCCTGCCAGAAGGCCAGCGAAGTCCCCATAGCGGCGAACACAACTACTGCGAGTATCAATCCCGTCACGAACAGATAGCTAAATACCTTGCTGTCAAACTTCAAATGCATGAAGTAGGAGACGACGATTTGGAACTTAACGACCATAAGTATGAGCAGTGACGGGATTTCCACAACTCCAAAATCGACGAAGTAGGTCGCTACTTCGACACCTGTAAGGATGGCAAGAATGAGAGCGACCTTGATATAGCCAACGTCACTCAAGCCATGATCAGAATGTTCTTGGTGCGTCTCGTCCTCGGAGACTGTGGCGGTGTTCATATGACCAATGCTCCTAAGGGATCAGATAGACGACCGCGAAGATAACAATCCACACGATGTCAACAAAGTGCCAATAAAGGCCGATTATTTCAATAGTTTCAGCGCGTTCGGGACCTAAGTTTCCCCGAGTGACAAGCACCCACATCGTCACGAGCATGACTATGCCCAGAGAAACGTGCACCCCATGAAAGCCGGTGAGGGTGAAGAAAGCAGACGAGGAGATGTTGGTCGTAAAACCAAGGCCTTCCCGATAAAACCCTGTGAATTCGTAGACCTGGCCGGCAATAAAAATGGAACCCAACGCGGCGGTGGTTAACAACCACAGCTTGCATCGCTCCATTTCGGCTCTTTGTATGGAAGTCACTGCTAGCACCATGGTCAACGAACTCATCAGAAGAACAAACGAGCTAACTGAGGTAAACGGAATGTCGAAAAGGTCTGCGGCTGTCGGACCTTTGGTTGCGGGACCAACTCGATTCCGGCACAGCAAATAGGTCGAGATAAGGGCACCGAAAAGTAGACAATCTGAACCTAAGAAGGCCCACATCGTGACCTTTTCGTTGGTCAACCCAGTATTCGTCGGCAGGTGATGGTGGTCGTCCCAATCAGTTCGGCCGTACGCCAGTTCAGAGGTCTGGGTCTCAGCAGTATCAGCCAACGGGGGCCTCCTCGGCTGTGTCGTTGTCACTGCCATCGGGTTCAGTTGTGTCCGGGTCCTGATGCTCTCCGTGCCCATCATGACCAGCGTCAGGATCAGTAGCCGGCTCGAGACTCCAGCCATACATAGAGCCAAGCATCAGCAACAACCCGATTCCAGACAGCCACAGGTTGTAGATCAACCCCAGGGCAATCAGCGGAAGCCCCGCCGCGAGCACGATGGGCCAATACGAAGCTGAAGGTAAGTGGGGGTGTTGGTCTCCCTTTTGAGCAATGTCGTTGCCATCAGCAACTTTGCGGAGCTTGCCTGTTTCGTCTGTCTGGTACTTCTTGTGCCAGAAATCGTCAAGATCAGTGACCACAGGGACGTAATCAAAGTTGTGTTCAGGAGCGGGTGAAGGTATCGCCCATTCGAGGGTCCTCCCGTCCCACGGATCAGCTCCCTCTTGTGGGACTGTTCCCGCTTTATAACCGAGCCAGGTCCGAACAATGTTGATGGCGAAGATAATCATGCCCATCAAGATCACGAAAGCGCCGATGCTCACCACAGCGTTCCAAAAGTCGAACCCGTCTTCAGGTCCGTAGTTGCTGTGCCGACGCGCCATGCCTTGCAAGCCGAGTATGTGCATGGGACCGAAGGTCATGTTGAACCCGATGAGCACGAGCCAGAAGTGCCATTTCCCGAGAGCTTCGTTGAGTTTGTAGCCGAACGCTTTTGGCCACCAGTAGTACATCCCGGCGAACAACCCCATTAGTGCCCCACCAAAAAGTACATAGTGGAAGTGGGCGACAATGAAATAGGTGTCGGTTTGCTGGGTGTCAGCGGGCGCGACTGCATGCATCACACCAGACAACCCGCCGATTGTGAACATTGAAACCAGTGACACGGAGAACATCATTGGCACCGTAAATTTGATGTTGCCGCCCCACATTGTTGCGATCCAGTTCAAAATCTTGACACCAGTCGGCACTGCGATGAACATCGTTGTTGCAGAGAAAGCTGCCACTCCGACTGGTCCGAGGCCGGAAACGAACATGTGGTGTGCCCAAACCCCCCAGCCCATAAACCCGATCGCCGCGCCCGAAATTACAATGACCGAATAACCAAAAAGAGGTTTCCGTGAGAACACTGGCAATGTTTCGGAGACAATGCCAAATGACGGGAGAATGAGGATATACACCTCTGGGTGTCCAAAAATCCAAAAGAGGTGTTGCCAAAGCAACGGATCTGCGCCCATTGCAACGTTGAAAAAGTTGGCGTCAAATGTCCGGTCGAAGCTGAGGAGCACCAGAGCAACTGTGATGACTGGCAAGGCAAAGAGCAGCAAAAACTGGACTACCAGAATCATCCAAGTGAAGACCGGCATTCGAAGCATGGTCATCCCGGGTGCTCTCATATTGACGATCGTCACAATGAGATTGATCGAACCCACCAGGGAGGCGATGCCCACTATTTGGAGTCCAAGTGCATAGAAATCCATGCCATTACCAGGTGAGTAGGTCATGCCGGTATTGGGGGCGTAAGCGAACCAACCACCGTCTGGGCCACCACCCAGGAACCAACTGAGATTCAGAAAAATTCCTCCGAAAATGAACAGCCAGAGACCCAAAGCGTTCATGCGTGGGAAGGCGACGTCTCGGGCTCCGATTTGCAGGGGCACCATGTAGTTCGCAAACGCTGCCGCGAGCGGCATGATGACGAGGAACACCATTGTTGTGCCATGCATCGTGAAAATCTGGTTGTACTGGTCTGCAGTCAGCACGCTGCCGTCTGGGGTAAATAGCTGCAACCTGATCAGAAGTGCTTCGATACCTCCCCAAAAGAACCAGAACATTGCAACAACGCCGTACATGATTCCGATTTTTTTGTGGTCAACGGTAAAGAACCACGCACGCCAACCGCTGGCGTGGGTGGGACGCGCGAACACCCCCGTTGTGGGGGCGATCTCGCCTGATTCAAGTTCGAGGATTTCGGGTGATTCCTCGGTCATGGCCATGGGTTTCGGTCTCCTGGAAGCCGCGACGGGCAGGTCAACTTGGCATCAGTGGCGGGGGGCCACCGAGGGTACTGAGGTATGTAACGATGTCATCAAGATCGGTCTCATTAAGAACCTCTGCAAATGAGACCATGCCCTGACGGTTGTCAGGGCGAGCAGGCTTTTGATCGGGGGCATTTCGAACCCATTCACGCAAGTCTGCGATATTTACGGAACCATCATCGTTGTAAAGCTCAAATACTGAACCGGCAAACGATGTTCGGGTCATTAGATGTGTCAGATTAGGTGCATATCCAGAGGTCAGATTGGCGTTGCCATTTGCCGCAGCTTCATATACGCCGTTCACAACGTGGCAACTGACGCAATGTTGACCAAAAAGATCGTATCCGCGTTTCGCGGATGCAGCGGTCGGGACACTCGAGGCTTTCATTTGCTCTTCGACCCATGCATCGTAATCGTCTTGCTCTAGAGCTACAGCTCGCATCTGCATGTTTGCATGGCTAAGTCCACAGAATTCAGTGCACTCTCCATAGAAGATTCCCGGCACTGGGGAACTAATCCGCCAATGATGAACACGTCCAGGGACGGCATCTTTTTTACCGTTCAATTGCGGAATCCAAAAAGAGTGGATGACGTCATTTGAGAGAATTTCGAGGTTGATTTCCTCTCCGATTGGGATCACGAGATCGTTCGCCGTCACTATGTCTGCGACGCCGTCTTCGTCGATGTCGTAGCTGAACTGCCACCACCACTGCTGACCTTCAACTTTGATGGTCCGCCCGTCGCTTTTCCCACTGAGGTCGAACACAGTGGGGATAGTGACAACTGCAAGGAAGACCAACAGCAAGACCGGGATCACCGTCCAGGTAAGTTCAGCCTTTCTATTGCCATGGATTTGTTCTGGGAGGTCGTCGGGGTCGTCGTCAGGTCGAGCTCTGAACTTGACAATCACTGCGATCACTGCGATCGCTACGAAGATCCCTACCGCTGCGGCGAGGTATCCCGAGAGCCGCATAATCCCATCGATTTGTTTGGCATTTTCGCCAACGGGATCAGTTGGGTCGATCCGCCCACTCGCGCATGCGGTCAGGCCTGTGATTAGGGCGAATAACGCGCTGAGCCGAACTGCTCGATACAAAATGGGGCGTTGCGTGGCCATTGAGTTGGTCGTTACCTCAGTTAGTTTCGTGTTTGTCGCGGTCATCGGATCACCACTGGCGCGTCAAGATCTGGCGACGAGTGCTCATCGGTGGAGTCGTGAGTGTCATCAGATTCGCTGTGATCTTCCTCTCCTCCGTGGTGGTGGAAGTCTCTTTCGCCTCGTGCAGTTGCCGCGATGCCACCAATAATGAGGGCGAGAGCTCCGACCACTAGGAAAGACGCAATGACTGATCGACGCAATTCCGGTTTTGCGTAGATAAGAAAAGCGAAGGCCAAGATAAGACTGGAAGCGATGATGGCGAAATAACTTGCACCGTTCTTGCTCGATGTCAGCAAGATTCGCGAGATGAGCAGCACCGGTACAGCAATCGCGAGTGCACCGTAGAGGGGAATCTCAAACGGCGCTAAAATTCGGTCGCGTTCGACTGAATTGGCTTCCTGGTCTGTCGAAAGATGTTCAGCCCATGAACTGAAGGTCCACTCAACAGCGGAGATGAGCATCGCAGAGATACCAACGATGGCGATGAACCCGTCGGTGACGAGGCCAACCATCAGTATCCCGAGGCCCAGGGAACCCATGATTGGCCACCAAGCCGGAATGGCTGGATGGTTGTGAACTCGGTCACGGTCAATCGAATCGCCGTCTCCAACCGATACGGCAAGACTTGCTAAAAGAGCGAATGCTGCGGCTGCGGTCCCCAAAACAATCGTGCCGAACATGACGATATGTCCGTTGTTATCCATGCCTGTGACGAGGCCAAGAATCACCGCTGCTGCGGTGGCCAAGGCCACACGGCCGGCGAAGTATCTGGTTGCGATGCCGAGCATGGTTCTCCTACTTCACCACGTACACGGTGTACCAAGTCGCAGCCCATGCCAGCGCTGCAAAATCCCAAAAGAAGACTGCGGCTCCTAATGCCGTACTCCCCTGCTGTCCAACACTGCCCCCGAGGGAGCGGAGCCCCATCAGCCCCAAGTAAACGAGTCCCACAACAACAATCGCTAAAGCGAGCCCTGTCGTAGCGAAGGCAAGGTTTTGATATTCGCCAGCGCCAATTTCCAGACCCATACGGTTGAGGCTATACATCACCATGTTGATGAAACCCAGCCCCAACACAATCGTTGTGGCGATCGCCGTCCAGGCGTGTGCGTTGTCTCGTCGCCGGCTGGCCCACAGAGCCCAGTGCGCCGTCACCATAGATGCAACCAGAGTCAGCAAGGCATAAACCATCTGCGGATTCGGTACCGCTAACCCATTGAGCCAGTCATGGCCGGGGTGCGGACCAGAAGCGTGTCGTCGAGCCATGTAGAGCCCTAATGCTCCTGCCATCATCATTGAGCACGCAGCGCACGCAAAACCTGTTGCCACAAGTTGTGCCCGAGGTCGTTGCGGGCCGCCTGAAGCCAAAGTTGGAGCGGTGTCAGTCATCAAACTGATGCCTCCTCAGCTTCAGCTGCATCAAGCAACGGGGTCCCCGAAACAAGTGTTGGTAGCTCATCTGGTTCACCAATCGGCGGGGGTGAAGGGAGCATCCACTCAGGTGACTGTGCCGACCATGGGTCTTCACCAGCCGTGACACCTTTCTTCATACCCACCGAAATCAACAAATTAAGTAAAAGCAGGCCAACGCCTCCCAAAAGAATAACTACACCCGCCACACCAATCACACTGAAGGTCTCGGCTCCGTTGTCATCGACCCAACTTGCGTAGTTGGCAGTTGCGTTGGGGTCCGCGTAAACGAAGTCAGGTTGTTCGGTGAAGAGCCCCGACAGCGCTGGACCGAGGAATGCCAGTAGCGCTCCTGCGCCTATGACAAGGAAGCTGAGCATGCCCAGTAGATCATTTAACTGCCTGCCCCAAATCTTGGGTGCCCACCAATGGACAGCTGCCAGAAGCCCAAGAAGTCCCGCACCGTAAATCAGAACGGATTGTTGTCCCGTCACCCAGGTCGTCATTCGCAGCTGCGGGTTCCCGTCATTTCCACGTCCGGCAATTTCTAACCAGTCAGCGGCTGCGCCAATCAGGCCGTATAGAGCTCCGAACAGGATTAATGTGCCAGCCCCTAAGGCCGCCAGAACTGAAGTGGTGATTTTAGGCATTTTGCGGTTTTGGATCAAAGCGAGTCCAAGAAGACCCAGAAGACCGGCGGTACCGAGGAAAGCTCCCCCGTAGAGACCAACCAACACAACGCCTTCAAGACCATCAATGATGTCGGCGCCTTCGCCTGTAACCGAGAAGTTGGCCCACGCACCAAACCCAAAAAGACCGACAAGTCCAAGAGTGAAGTACATGGCAAGAGGTTCAAATACCCGGCGTTTTGCGGTAGCGAGAACAATCTCAGCAGTAACACCGAGTATTGGAACTACGTAAATAAACAACTGAGGCGTGCGATGAATCCAGTCGATCCGTTCCCAAATCCCATAGTTGCCAGCTAGAAAAACTCGGCCATAGCGGTGATCGATATAGAGAATCCCTATTTGGCCAAGCAGTACTGGCAAGCTCACAACCAACATTGACGCCGAAACCAAAGCTGACCACGCAAAGGGTGGAGTCGCGTCTAGGTAAAGCCCTGGCGACCGCATCGTCATCACCGTGGTTGCAACAGCGATCGATCCAAGTAAAAGCGAGACGACAAGGCCGCCCAACGCGAGCAAATGCAAATCGACGCCATTTGCCCAACCCCCATACGGGCCACCATTACCGAGATACGCGCCAATTAGAACAACACCAGATACTTGCCACGACCAGAACGACGCTGTTGCGGCTCGAGGGAATGCGAGGTTCGGGGCGCCAATTTGCAAAGGCACCATATAGATGGCTACGCCAAGGAACGCCGGGATCAGGAAAAGAAGGGTCAGGGTTTCGCGAGAAAAGGTAAAGCCTTGAGCGAAACCGTCACTTCCAAGACTCACAAAATCCGTAGCTGATGTCAGATCCAATCTGACTAACAAGTCAAGAAAAACACCTAAAACCAAATACAGCATGGAACTGATGATGAACAACCGCCCGGTTCGTTTGTGGTCCGCGGTTGTTAACCACCCAAACGGAGTCGGGTCTTCGACGGGTACACCTCTAGACGTTGTTGCAGTGGTGTTTTCGCTCATCGTGTCCTGCTAGTTGGTGCCTCAATAACCGGGGTGGCGACTCGACCCGAAGATCGACCGTACCCGAAAGCGCGGGGGGACCCGCACAGGTGCTGCGAGGGCACTTTACTCACCAGATTGCCAGTCGCGTAACTCCAAAGCAGGGTTCTATTGAGGTCTTTTGGGAACAACTTTGGCTCAAGGAACATCAGCTGACAGCCCCAAAGGCCAACACGTCAATAGCGATAGCAATGAACAACGCCCCCAGGTAGACGATTGAGAAGGTAAATACCTTCATTGCTTGCACCGCGTCTGGACGGCGTAGCAGCCCAATCGTACGCCACAAGAACAACAAACCGAAGACCAGCGCGACGGCTAAATATAGAAAACTGGTTTCAGCCTCTAGGTGGAACCAGAGCGAGAAGGCAATTACAACGATCGAATAACCAAACATTTGGATCGCTGTTCCGCGAGTACTGACGACCACTGGCAACATCGGTACCGACGCGGCTTCATAGTCGTCTGCGTATTTGATAGCTAGTGCCCAAAAATGTGGTGGTGTCCAAAAAAATATGATCGCAAAAAGCAAAACCGGACTTAACGCCAGCGAACCTGTCACTGCGGCCCAACCGATAAGCGCTGGCGCGGCACCAGCAGCACCACCAATGACGATGTTTTGCTTTGAGGTTCGCTTGAGCCAGAGCGAGTACACGAAGACGTAAAAGAGGCAAGCCCCGACCGCTAGCAGCGCTGAAAGTAAATTCACCCAAGTCACAAATAAAACAAAAGCTGCAATTTCGAGCGCGAATCCAAATAGGAGAGCGGCTCGAGGAGAAACCGCTCCCGTAACTAAGGGGCGTCCTTGAGTTCGTTTCATTAGCTGGTCGATATCACGGTCGATGAACATGTTGAACGTATTCGCACCACCAGCGGCAAGCGTCCCACCTACCACGGTCACAACAACAAGCCACAGATCAGGCATCCCGCCTTTTGCAACAATCATCGATGGGACAGTGGTGATCAATAACAGTTCAATAATTCGTGGCTTCGTGAGCATCACAAAAGCGGCCGCTGTTGCGGCCACACCTCTGTCGGTCTTTTCGATGGTCGTCGTGCTGTGCTCCATCGGGCGCCACGATACGGCCCCGAGCACCCGGTTACCCAACTACAGGCTGTTGATTCGCTCAGAATGTTGTCCGGCACCTAACTTCAAGGGCGTGACATTCCCCCGGCTAACTCCTCAGCAATACCATTCGGTCACGCGTGTTGCCCTGTGGTCTCTTGCTGTCATAGTGGTTTCGGGGGCTGCGGTACGTCTCACTGGCAGCGGTCTCGGTTGCAGCGATTGGCCTAACTGTGAAGCTGGCCAGCTAGTCCCCGAAGCCGACTTTCACGCCTGGGTGGAGTTCGGAAATCGAATTATTACTGGTCTCGTATCTATCGCTGTGGTTTTGGCCGTTTCAGGATCAACCCTGCGCAGCCCACTCGTCAGCAAACTGACCAAATGGTCTTTGGGACTCGTAGCTGGAGTCGCAGCCCAGATTGCCCTAGGTGCGATAACCGTCATCACTCATTTATCACCCCCGGTAGTTATCGGACACTTCTTGTTGTCGATGGTGCTCATCTGGAACGCCGTGGTCCTTGAAGATCTTGCTCGACCAAATGGCACTATGAGCCAAAACGGGCACCTTGCTCGGTCTCTACATCGACACATAAGTGTCGTGGTCGTGGCGACTGCGTTAGTTGTCATGACCGGGACGCTCGTGACTGGGAGTGGCCCCCACGGTGGTGATGAGAGCGTCGAGAGGTTGGGGTTACCTTTTGCGGAAATAGCCCAAGTCCATGGCGGGGCCGTCATTATTCTTTTGGTGCTCACCGGCACCCTTCGTTTTCGGATTCAGAATTCGCAGAACACACTGGTGAAACACCGGGTTAACGTCGTTCTCCTCGTGATGGTCCTTCAAGCGGTTATCGGTTACACGCAATACTTCACACAGCTGCCAGTTTTACTGGTCGGGTTTCATGTGGCGGGTGCAACAATTCTGTGGGTGTCAGCAGTTCGATTAGCCCTGGCCGCGCGAACATCTTGCTTCAAGGTGGGTTGACTTGGTTTACCCATATTTCGTTTCAGGAAATGAGTCAATGAGTGAGACCGAGAGTTCGCCTGTCGTTACTGATGACGAAAGTCCGGGTTTCGTCACCGACGAAGACATTCCCTGGGTTGTTTTGGTGTGGAATGATCCAATAAACCTCATGAGCTACGTAGTTCACGTTCTTCAGAAACTTTTTGGTTATAGCTCTGAAAAAGCGACCCAATTAATGCTTGATGTTCATCACAAAGGCAGAGCTGTTGTATCGAATGGCAGCCGAGAAAAAGCCGAGTTAGATGTGTTCAGGCTCCATGAGTTCGGACTTTGGGCCACTATGCAGAAAGACCTTTGACGTGTTTTTCAGATACCGCTTCCATCAACGAAAAGACGGAATGATGGAAGTAAAGATTGGCGAGGAGGAACGTCAACTGATCGGCGATCTCATTGATCAGCTACGCGAATTGCTCTTGGCTACTTCTCCGGAAGGGAAGCTCGACCCATCACTGCGACGCCTCTACCCCACTGCCTACGTCGAAGATGTTCGCCATGAGCAGGAGTACCAACGTTCGGCGCGAGACCAACTGTTAGAACGACGGTTATCGCACCTCGACGTGGTCGAAGCCACACTCCACGATGCGGAATTAGATGCTGATTCGGTGACTGCTTGGATTACAACAGTGAACGATTTACGACTGGTACTTGGCACTCACCTAGATGTGAGTGAAGACGACGAACCAAAAATTCTTGACTCTGACAACCCACAAGAACAGCAACAAGCGATCTACCACTATCTCAGCCATCTTCTCGGAGAGTTTGTCGAGGCTGCTGGGCGCTAGGTAAACGCGTTGACTTGAACGGTGGTTTCCCTTTCTCGGAGGTCTAGTCTGGGCCTGCTAAAGCCCCCATCGTCTAGTGGCCTAGGACACCGGCCTTTCACGCCGGCAGCACGGGTTCGAATCCCGTTGGGGGTGCCAAATCATTTAAGACAAACTTGACCTGTTGCGAGAATTATTCATCTAGTGGCGGGAAAGAAAGCTCAACAGCCGTGCCCGGCCCGCTCTGCGGAATCACGCGGGCGCTACCACCGAAACTTTCTGCGACATGGAGAACTATCGACAGCCCTAACCCTGAACCCGGGTAAGAACGGGCATCTTCAGTTCTGTAAAAGCGCTCAAAAACGTGTTCCCGTTCGTGGTCGGGTATTCCCGGGCCGTAGTCGCGAACGACCACCGAACCCGCTTTCACATCTACCTCGATGGTTTGATCGGGCGGACTCCACTTAACGGCGTTGTCAATCAAATTCGACACTGCCCTTTCGACCAGCGCTGGGACAGCTCGAACACGCGTCGGGTTTGCTCGGTACTCGATCGGGCAAGAATTTCTGCGTCTGTGTCGTTGAACAACGGCGTCAACAATTTCATCCAATTCCATTTCGGTGGGTTCACCCATCTGATGTCGATCAGTAGCGAGTTCGACCAACTCGGTGACAAGCTCGGTTAGCTGGTCCAATTCGAACAGGACGTCATCCAAAACTTCTCGGCGTTCGCTGATCTCTACTACCTCGGCACGTTGCATATATTCCAGGTTGGTCCGCAGACTTGTGAGCGGTGTTCGAAGTTCGTGGCTGGCGTCGGCTACGAGTCGGTGTTGTTGCTCTCTAGAAAGGCTCAGTGCGTTGAGCATCTCGTTAAAACTCTTTGCTAGCTGCCCGAATTCGTCGTCTCTTTCCTCGGGAATGGGTTGATCGACGTCTTGGGTGACTGCAATTTTAGATGCGGCCTGAGTTAGCCGTCGGATAGGTCGCACAACTCGTCCCGCGACAACAAAACCAATAGCACCGGAGCTCACCACACCAAAGATGAACAATTGAAAACTGATACGCAGCAAACCAGAAAGTTGGGCATCCACTTCATCCATTGGCCGAGCGATCATCAACGCTCGCCCATTCGCTTTTAATGGGGTAGTCAGTACCCGCATTCGGCGATCATCTATATCGAGAGTGACCAAACGCGGGTTACGTCCGGTCGAACTTTTCCATCCCTTACGCGCGATTGAAAGGTCGGTCCGGTCGATGGGCAGGGGCTCAACATTGCTCGCCAAAATGCGGCCGTTGCCATCAAATACCTGAACCAAAACGTCATCGGGTGAGTACTGACCAAACAATCCGGAGAGTCGGGGGGTGACTCGACCACCGGGTGTCCGGAGCACGTCCCCGAGTTGCGCGACTATTTTGGCACGCGAAATTAATTTCTCATCAAGGGTTTCAAGTGCTTTATCTCGCGCCAAGTACAGAAAAGATCCCGCCACGCCTGCCACAACTACGGCAACAACAGCAGCAACCAATAGCGCAACGCGAGTCCGAAAACTCACGACGACCGGAGGACGTATCCGACACCTCTGACAGTGTGGATGACGCGTGTTCGCTGGCCTACTTCAGTTTTCCGGCGTAAATACCCGACATACACCTCAAGACTGTTCGATGCGAGAGCAGAGTCATATCCCCATACAGCTTCATAAATTTGATCGCGGGTCAGCACTTGGTTGGGGTGTTCGAGCAGAAGCTCGAGAAGCTCATACTCGGTTCGAGTGAGGTCTAAGAGTTGGTCTTCTCTGTGGACTTGTCGACCAACCTGGTCCATACATAGGTTCTCGAAACAAAGTGTGGTTAGTTCAGGTGGTGCACTCAACGGATGGCGCCGCCTGAGCAACGCCCTCAATCGGGCAAGGAGCTCATCGAGGACGAAAGGTTTAGCAAGATAATCGTCAGCACCTGAGTCGAGCCCAACCACTCGATCCTCGGTCCCGTGTCGTGCGGTGAGCAAAAGGATTGGGAGCTCTGAACCTTTTGCTCGCAGTCGATGACACACGTCCATCCCACCCAAATTTGGCATCGTGACATCCAGAATCATGACGTCAACCTTCTCAGATATCGCTAATGCTTGAACCCCGTCAGATGCTGTTATGACGTCATACCCCTCCGATTTGAGGGCCCGCTCTAATGCTTGACGGATTCTCTTGTCATCGTCGACTACTGCAACGACGGCGTTCGTTGATTGAGGCGAAGGCGGTTGAGATATATCCATCAGACACAGATGTACTCCATGAACATGAACGTCGGGTAAGAATTCACCATCACGACGCGATGGTTACCCGCTAATAGGATCTCACTAATAATGAGCAGGTCGTGCCACCAGTTTTGGCTCCCAGGTAAGACCGGCTCAACCGCGACCTCTTACCTAGTTGCAATCATTGCGCTAGTTCTTCTAACAACCGCTTGTATGGCCGAAGATTCAGCTTCGTCGGTTAAGACAAACATCGTTTCAAATAGTCCGACGACGGTCACGTCTTCCATCTTTCAAAGTGCCACCCCAACTTCTACAAGTTCGCCGTCTCAACCACTGACAACGTCGGTACCGGCAATCACTCAACCTCGGATATCGCAGTCCACAACGACGACTGAACTCTATGAAGGATGGTGGAACCCAAAGGAAGTACAACGCCCTTGGGGTGAAGCTGTGCAAGGGGTTTTGACTTTTCGAGGGTCACCGACAAGATCGTGGTACGGACGCGGCCCCGTTCCTTTAATGCCTGAAGTTCTATGGCGATTCCCTGACAACGACAAACTGTGCTCGTTGTCAACGACACAGGGGCGAACCACCACCTGGTGCGGAATCGGCTGGACCGGCCAGCCTGCTGTGTGGGAAGTGGGCACCGAAACTTGGCTCGCTGTCGGCGCGTACGACCGTGGTATCCACATTCTTGATGGGTCAACGGGGCAACCACGACTACCAACGTTCGTCACAGGCGACATCGTCAAAGGTTCCCTCACCGTTGACCCCGACGGTTTTCCGTTGATCTACAGCGGTTCACGAGACGGGAAACTAAGAATTTTGGCGTTCGACCGCCCTGAGGAACTCGTAGAACTATGGAGCCTTTCCGGCAATGACGTCAACCCAGTGATGTGGAACGACGACTGGGACGGGGCCCCGCTAATCCTCAAAGATCATTTGATCACCGGAGGCGAAAACAGTTGGTTGCACATTGTCCGTCTGAACCGAGAGCTAAATGATTCAGGTTTAGTTTCGGTAGAGCCCGAAATAGTTTTCCAGACACCCGGTTGGGATGATGAACTGCTTAGGGCTCTAGGAGATAACAACGTTTCAATTGAAAACTCGGTGACAATCTCAGGCAACACCGTTTGGTTCGCAAATTCCGGGGGGCTCGTACAAGGGTGGGACCTGGAGCCCTTGCTCGGGGCTCGTACAAGGGTGGGACCTGGAGCCCTTGCTCCGTGGAGAAATGCCAATTCGAAATTTTCGGTGGTGGATGGGGGACGACATCGACGCGACAATCGTCGTTGACAAGGACGGCTTTCTATACGTTGCAGCCGAATATGAACGCGGTACTTCGCGATCTCGCGAAGTTGGGCAGTTAGTCAAATTAGACCCAAGCACTCCAGAGACTCCTTTGGTTTGGTCCCTTCACGATCATCGAAAATCTCCAGGCGGTATTTGGGGTACCCCTGCGCTTCACAAAGATGTGCTTTATGTCACGACTAACGGTGGTCACTTGATGTCTGTGGACCGCGATTCCGGCCAGGTCCTGTGGTCTAAGCAACTCGAAGGCCCACTTTGGGGATCCCCGGTGGTTGTTGACGACATCTTGATCGTTGGCGACTGTGGTGGGTATCTGCGAGCTTTTGGGGTCCAAGACCCACGGGTTGAACCAATAGAAATTTGGCGAATCGAAATCGGTGGGTGCATTGAAGCGACCCCTACCGTTTGGAACGGGCGGATATATATCGGCTCTCGCGAAGGTGGGTTATTCGCTATCGGCGAGCGATGAGGCTTCTGTTCTAGGGTTCCGACATGGATATAGGTGTTTGTGTTGCATCACACGTCGGTGACATTGGCTACGTGGTTCGAGCCGAAGAACTCGGGTATTCACATGCTTGGTTAGCGGATAGCCAAATGATCTGGTCCGATTGTTACGCCGCGCTTGCCTTAGCAGCAGATCGCACGTCAACAATAAACATCGGAACTGGCGTTTCTGTCTCAGCCACTCGGCCCGCGCCGGTAACAGCGTCATCAATAGCGACCATTAATGCGTTAGCGCCTGGTCGCACATTCCTCGGGATCGGGACAGGGAATACGGCAATGAGGATTATGGGGCACAAACCTCAGAGAATCGCTGAGTTCGACCAATATTTAGACGCTCTTCGTCCACTTCTGCGAGGTGAAGAGGCGCAACATCATTTTCAGGGTCAGACCAGCCCTATTCGACACATCATGCCCGACAAAGGTTTCGTTAATTTTGATGACCCAATCCCACTTTACGTATCAGGTTTTGGTCCTAAATCACTGGCGTTAGCGGGTAAACACGGCGACGGCGCCGTTATGTCCATCCCCCCCGACGCTCAGGTCATGGATCGTATGTGGGAGATGATCGAACGAGGAGCATCTGATTCAGGCAGAGAATTTGATCGCGATGACTACCTCACCTGCTCCCTCACCACCATCGTTGTGCTCGACGAAGGCGAAACCATCGAAAGCCCCCGGGTGAAAGCAGAGGCTGGCGCAATGGCAATGGCGTCAATCCACTATTCCTATGACCAGTATCGGCAATACGGACGTCCACCGGGAAGTCGTCTCACAGAAATCTGGGATGACTACACGTCCATGCTTTCCGACTACGACGCCGAACGAATCCATCAACGAATCCACGCCGGTCACAACTGTTGGGTCATCCCCGAGGAAGAAAGATTCGTAACCTCAAAACTTATCGACGCTACTTGCATAGTTGGCACGGCAAGTGAAGTCATTGAGCGCTTGCAACAACTCGAAGAACGTGGCCTTGACCAACTCATGATTCTTCCGAGTTTTGATCCTCGGTACCAGGTTCTTGAACGAGTCGGACAGGACATAATTCCGCACGTCTAACGGGCGACGGGATACATCCGACATGGGGATTAGCTGACCTCGCTGTTAGCCTTGAACCTCGTCATTCTCGTGACATATTGCGTCACTCCACCAGCGTCACTCCACCACCCCGAGATTTCTTATGAGCAACATCTGTCAAGTAACCGGACGTAAGCCCACCAGTGGCTTCACCGTGTCTCATTCTCATCGTCGTAACAAACGATGGTTTAAACCGAATATCCAGAAGAAAAAGTTTTATGTGCCCAACGAGAAACGTCACGTGACTTTGACTGTTAGTGCAAAGGGCATCAAGATCATTAACAAGCGCGGGATCGAGTCAGTATTGGCAGATCTTCGCCGACGTGGGGAGAAAGTCTGATGGCAAAGAGCGACAAACGGCCAGTTATTAGACTTAAGTCGACGGCCGACACCGGGTATACGTACTCAACGCGTAAGAATAAAACAAACACTCGCGAACGAATCGAACTCAAGAAATACGACCCAGTAATTCGTAAGCACGTAATCTTTAAAGAGGAACGCTGATCCAAGTTCACTAGGTTCTTCACCCAGATATGGTGGCTGCGAGACCTATTGAAGTATCAGAGCAAGAGGCAAGATCTATAGCAAGTGCTGCTCAGGGGCTCGGCCCGTTGAATGCGGCCACACGTCCCGATCGACGCCATCTACGCAAGGCGTTCCGAAATATGGGTGTGCTCCAAATTGATGCTGTCAGCGCGGTAGCGCGTTCTCACCTACTCGTATTGTTCTCACCTACTCGTATTGAGATCTCGTGTCGGGGGGTCTCACGATGACTTGTCGTGCTTACTAGAAAGAAGCGCTTACAAGCACCGTGAGTTAGCTGAATATTGGGGCCACGAAGCAAGTTACCTGCCGATTCAAGATTGGCCGTTGTTCAGGTGGCGTATGCGTCGGGCGGAACGAGGCGAGCTATGGAAAGGCATCCGAACGTTTGCCGCAGAGAATTCGGGGTTCATTTCAAAAGTCGAACGTCAGGTGGCTGCAGCTGGTCCAGTTAGCGCTGGACAGTTACAAAAAAGGGGACGTGGTTCTTCTTGGTGGGGGTGGTCAGAATCGAAGATTGCGCTCGAATGGCTCTTTTGGATTGGGAGACTTTCAGTCAGCAAACGAGATAATTTCACTCGTTACTATGACTTATCTGAGCGAGTGCTACCGCCGTCAGTCTTTGAACATGTCCCGGCCGAAAATGATGCCCATCTTGAGTTGTTGCGTCGCGCCGCGCACCATTTAGGGGTCGCTAGCAGTGAAGATCTCGTTGATTATCACCGCCTACCCAAGAAAGAGGGCAAGGAGCGGGTCAAGGAGTTAGTGGAGAATAAAGAGCTCGTATCTGTTGAAGTCCAAGGTTGGGATCGCCCCGCTTACATGGCCGCCGACGCCAAATCTGGTCATGTGGTTTCGCGCTCTATGCTCCTTAGCCCCTTCGATCCCGTCGTGTGGTTTCGCCCCAGAGCGGCTCGACTATTTGGCTTTGAATATCGATTAGAGATCTATGTCCCCGCCGAGAAACGCGTCCATGGTTACTACGTCATGCCGTTTCTGTACGAAAACAATTTATGCGCCAGGGTCGATGTGAGAGCAGAACTAAAAACAAAAGTGCTGCATGTTCCCGGCGCCTACGTCGAGTCGGAAGGTCTCAGCGATCATGGAGTTGAAGCTCTTGCTGACGAACTTCGTTCCCTTGCAATTTGGCGCGGGCTCGAACACGTTCGCGTGGGTCAGCGGGGCAATCTTGCGCGTCGGCTACGAAGGGCCCTTAGGGCAGCATGAAGGTCCTGTGTCGTGGGCTGACTCTCGCCTGTGGAGTGTGCGGTAGTCGATCGTTATTTCAGAAGTGGGGGATGTTCGCAATGGTTGAGAACTGTCCGCGCTGCGGTCTCCATTTTGAACGCATGGATGGGCACTCCCTAGGGGCGGTGGCTGTAAACACCATGACGAGTTCGGCGTTGGTGTTAACCGTGGTCACTCTGGCATTGCTGATACTTGGGACCGACGCTTCGACCTCTACTCTTCTTCTGTTGGCAGCTCCAGCGGGTCTGATATTCCCAATCTTGTTTGACCCAGTGTCACGAACCCTATGGAACGCCATCGAGTTGTTGATGCGACCCCCGCGAGCCGATGAAATCCGAGAAGAGTTCCACCACATCAAGGTTCGGTGAATACGTCTGTCGGGTTGCAATACGACACTGCTCACGCCAGACTTCAACTTCTTGCTCCACGGGTATCCGTTAGCAAGCACGGTTGGTCCCGTGGTGAAGTCTGGAGTTCACGCCGGCCTGTCAAGCCGGAGGTCGCGGGTTCAAATCCCGTCGGGACCGCGGTCGGGTAGCTCAGTTGGCAGAGCGCGCGCCTGAAAAGCGTGAGGTCACCGGATCGACGCCGGTCCCGACCACGCTAGGGAGTCAGGGGTTCATAGCCCCTGGCTTTCAGGCTTTTTGGGGCACGGAGATGGCGCACACGGGGCTAGGGCGATTTAAATGCCCTCACGAATAAACCGGATGACCCATTACAGACGTCATCTGCTCCGCACCCATTTATTGGCGGGTGACACCATCTTCAATAGCTGCAGCGGCAACTGCCTGAGAAACCGCGGGCACTACTGACCGGTCAAAAGCGGTAGGAATGATGAGATCTGGACCCATGTCGTCGCTTGAAATAGCACCGGCGATTGCCCCAGCCGCAGCTATCTTCATATTTTCAGTGATATCGCTCGCTTTAGCGTCAAAGGCTCCGCGAAAAATCCCAGGGAAGGCCAACACGTTGTTGATCTGGTTTGGATAGTCGCTGCGGCCAGTGGCAACAATCGCAGCGATGTCGGCAATTGCTTCGGGAAGAATTTCCGGGTCCGGATTCGCCATCGCAAAAACGATGGGTTTGTCCGCCATTGCCGCTACATCATCTCGTGTAACGAGTCCCGGGCCGCTCAATCCCATGAACACGTCCGCTCCAACCATCGCTTCAGCGACAGAGCCCGTAACTCCATCGGTGTTCGTATTGTGTGCCAACCATTCTTTTGCCGAGTTAAGCCCAGCACGACCGGGGTAAATAGCGCCTTGCCTGTCACATACGACGACGTCACCAATACCTCTTCCCAATAAGATTTTCGCGCAGGCAACCCCCGCTGCTCCGGCACCCAAAATGACACACCGAAGATCGTTGAGGTCTTTGCCTGTGAGACGCACTGCGTTTTCCAAGGCCGCTAGGGCAACCACTGCTGTGCCGTGTTGGTCATCGTGAAACACAGGGATGTCGAGTGCCTCGCGCAGAGCTGCTTCAACTTCGAACGCGCCTGGCGCGGCAATGTCTTCAAGGTTTATGCCGCCAAATGTGGGCGCTAATCGAACTACCGTCTCAATAATTTGTTCAGGTGTCTCAACGTCCAGGCAAATGGGGAACGCATCAACCCCTGCGAACTCCTTGAAAAGAAGCGCTTTACCTTCCATCACCGGCATGGCGGCGGCCGGTCCTATATCTCCAAGGCCAAGCACCGCTGTGCCGTCGCTAACAATGGCAACTGTGTTTTTTCTTATCGTGAGTTCGTGAGACAGGGCTTCATCAGCGTGAATGGCCATACATACCCGCGCTACACCAGGGGTGTACGCCATTGACAAGTCGTCTGTGTCACGCAGAGGAATACGGCTGATGGTCTCTAACTTGCCACCTTCGTGCATCTTGAAGGTTCTGTCGACAGCACTAATCACTTTGACGCCATCTAATCCATCGACAGCCGCACATATTTCTTCAACGTGCGCTTCGCTAGCGGCATCTACGACGACTTCCTCGCGCAATGAACCAGCGGTCACCGTGAACCCGCGCAAGCTGCGAATATTTCCGCCGACGTCACCAATGGCGGTGCACAGTCGACCAAGCGTGCCTGGTTCGTGAGCGAGCTCCACTTCCAATGTGGCAGAAAAGGCAGCTGTTGGACGCGACATTGAATCTCCTGGCGCAGGGGGGAGCGCTCTATTGTGGCGGGAGAGAGTGCTGGGACCAAATAGGGTTACGCCATTTATTTTTAAGGACCTTCGTATTCAAAACCCAAATCAGGTGCCGTTAGCAAGGGGAAGAACTTCAATCCGGCTTGTTTAGCCATCGCCTCGCAGGTTCCTCCGCGATCCACAATTGCGATAACCATGACAGGTTCAGCCCCGAAAGCTCGAACAACTTCAGCTGCCTCGAGTGGTGATACGCCACGCGTTACAACGTCTTCCATAATTGCTACTCGGTCACCTTTGTACAAGGCGCCGGCGATTCTGCCTTCTACTCCGTGGTCTTTGGCTTCTTTACGAATACTGAACGAGCGGAGTGGCTGTCCCCGATCCGCTGCTATCGCCGCTACCCCGTATGCGACCGGATCAGCTCCCATTGTCAAACCACCAATGGCATCTATGTCCTCAATTTCACTAAGGATGATGTCGGCAACCAATTTGATTCCTTCCGGGTGACATGCCGTTTGTTTGCCGTCAATGAACCAATTGCTCTTGCGGCCCGACTTCAAAACAAAGTCACCAGTGCGTACCGCGTGAGTGAGGAGATGATCTTTCAGATTTTTTCGGGATAGGTCAAGCTCTGTCATTCGTTGGACCATTTCACCTGGCCGGTACCTGCCATGACGTCTCCTATCACCCAGGCTTCATGCCCGTGTCGGGCAACAATTTCAATGGTCTCATTTGCTTGGTCAGATGGCACCACAAGGACCATTCCGATTCCTAGATTAAATACTTTTCTCATTTCGCCTTCTGAGACCGGTCCTTCGATAGCAATCCGATCGAAAATCTCAGGTGTCCGCCATTTGGTGGGGTCGACGCGTATTGCAACGTTGGTTTCAATTACTCGCGCAAGGTTGCCGGGGAGACCTCCACCCGTTATGTGCGCTGCTGCGTGTACGTCTAGTTCGGCAAACACCTCTAATACAGCGGGCGCGTAAATTACTGATGGTCGGAGCAGTTCTTCCCCAAGAGAGGTGTTGGCACCAGCCCAGGCAGGTTGATCAAGCGGGCGCCCATCTAAAAAAACTCTGCGAGCGAGGCTGTAGCCGTTGCATCGCAACCCAGGTGATGCGAGGCCTATTAGCACGTCACCTTTGCTGACAGAAGATTTAGAGGGGATGTGTGCTCGCTCGGCGACTCCGACCGCGAAGCCAGATAGATCAAATTCATCTTCGTCCATAATGTCTGGATGCTCAGCTATTTCTCCCCCAGTGAGAGCACATCCGGCTTGGCGACAGCCTTTGGCAAAGCCGATAACCAGTTGTTCAATTCGTTCAGGATCGACTTTCCCAACCGTGATCTGATCAAGGAAAAAGAGCGGTTCTGCGCCCGTGGTGACGATGTCGTCAACACACATGGCGACCACATCTATACCGATCGTGTCATATTGGTCCAACGCTGCCGCGATCAGCGGCTTTGTCCCGGCTCCGTCGTTCCCCGACACGAGCACAGGTTCTTGGTATCCGTTTGGTATCGCGACAACCGAACCAAACCCACCTATGTCGCTGAGAACTTCGGGTCTAAAGGTTGAACGAACATGTGGGGTGAGGCGTCGCACAGCCTCGTCAGCTGAATCAATGTCGACACCTGCGCCTGAATAGGTGATCTCAGAAGTCATTGCCCTAGCTTCATTTGTGACACTGACACGAATGTTGACCCAGGTTCGTCGCGCCGTTCTCCCAGCACTTCTCTGTCGAGACCTTGAGGAATCGCTACTGGATATTGGCCATCAAGGCAGGCTGTGCAGAACCCTGCTCCAGGAGCACCGGTTGCTTCGATAAGACGGTCCAGTTCTAAATAAGCGATGGAATTAACGCCGAGATACTCCCGTATTTCGTCCATGGTCAGGTTGGCTGCCAGTAGTTCTGCTTTGGTGCCTGTATCCATTCCGTAAAAGCACGGCCATCTATATGGAGGCGAAGAGATTCGGAGGTGCACTTCAGCAGCTCCAGCGGCTCGTAACATTTCGACGATTGCTCGTGTGGTTGTGCCTCGGACAATCGAGTCATCAACGACTATGAGCCGTTGGCCTTCAATGTTGTGGCGGATGGGGTTGAGTTTCATTTTTACTCCTAGGGCTCTCATTTCTTGAGAGGGAGCAATAAATGTTCGTCCGATGTAGCGATTCTTGACGAGTCCATCCCGATATGGGATGCCGCTAGCGCGAGCGAAACCCTGAGCGGCGGGTATCCCTGATTCTGG
>Ga0206683_10000173_pt1 | contig 47337 bp, 39 predicted proteins | sample M280m12015metaG_FD_155483 | JGI IMG/M metagenome (GOLD analysis project Ga0206683, IMG submission 155483) | Ammonia-oxidizing marine archaeal communities from Monterey Bay, California, United States - M2 80m 12015 | ecosystem: Environmental > Aquatic > Marine > Intertidal zone | place: USA...
AAAGCAGCAAGTATCGCAAAAAAGCATCAAATTTTGTTGGGTGTAGACAATACTTTTGCAACACCTTATCTACAACAACCTCTTGAACTAGGTGCTGATATTGTAATGCACAGTGCTACAAAATACCTAGGTGGTCATAGTGATGTTATTATGGGAGCTTTAGTGGTTAAGAATAAAGAATTGGCGGATCGTTTATATTTTATTCAAAATTCTAGCGGTGCAGTTTGTGGTCCACAAGATAGTTTTTTACTGCTTCGGGGCATAAAGACACTGCACGTTAGAATGGAGCGTCACTGTATTAACGGAAGAGCTGTTGCAGAATACCTTGAGAATCATCCAAAAGTTGAAAAGGTTTACTGGCCAGGGCTTAAACACCACACCAATCATGAGGTTGCAAAGTCTCAAATGAAAGATTTTGGAGGTATGATATCATTTACCACAAAAGGGAACAGTTACGAAAAGGCAAAAAAAATAGTTGAAAATTTAAAAATATTTACCCTTGCAGAAAGTTTAGGAGGTGTTGAAAGTTTATCTGGCCATCCAGCAAGTATGACTCATGCGAGTATTCCAAAAGAAGAGAGAGAAAAGACAGGGATTGTTGATTCTTTAATAAGATTAAGTGTTGGTATTGAAGATAAAGATGATTTAATAGATGATTTACGTCAGGCAATTGGTTAATTTTTTTTATACAATATTAGTATGATTTTTAAAATTAGGATATTTCTTTTATTTTTAAAAAATATGTAGCAATTTTTAGATAAGGCTTATATTTGCAAAAAAAATAACACTAACTGTTTTAATAAATTAATTTTATGAATAATAGCATAAAAGATTTCATTTCTAAAGTTGAAAAAATGAATCCTAACGAGCCAGAATTTTTACAGGCCGTTACTGAAGTTGCTGAAGTAATTATTCCTTTTATAGAAGAAAATAAAGAGTACCAAGGAATCAAATTACTAGAGCGAATGGTGGAGCCAGAACGCGTTCTGATGTTTAGAGTTCCTTGGACTGATGATAGCGGAGAAATCCAAGTAAATAGAGGTTACAGAGTTGAATTTAATTCTTCGATAGGACCTTACAAAGGAGGGTTACGTTTTCATCCAACAGTGAATCTTAGCATATTAAAATTCCTAGGCTTTGAACAGGTCTTTAAAAATAGTTTAACAACTCTTCCTATGGGAGGTGGAAAAGGAGGATCAGATTTTAATCCCAAAGGTAAAACAGATGCTGAAGTCATGCGTTTTTGTCAAAGTTTTATGACAGAATTGTCAAGACATATTGGTCCAAATACGGATGTTCCTGCTGGAGATATTGGAGTTGGAGGAAGAGAAATAGGATTTTTATTTGGACAATACAAACGTCTAAGAAATGAGTTCACAGGTGTTTTGACCGGGAAGGGACTTTCTTACGGAGGCTCACTAATTCGTCCTGAAGCCACGGGATATGGAAATGTTTATTTTGCAAAAAACATGTTAGCAACAAAAGGCGATTCTTTTGAAGGAAAAACAGTTGTAATATCAGGATCAGGAAACGTGGCTCAATATGCTGCTGAGAAAACAATAGAATTTGGAGGAAAAGTTGTAACCTTATCTGATTCAGGAGGCTATATTTATGATTCAGAAGGATTGAATGAAGAAAAACTAGCTTTTGTAATGAACCTGAAAAATGTAAAACGTGGCCGTATTAGTGAATATGTTAATCAATACCCAGCTGCAAAGTATTTTGCAGGCGAGCGGCCATGGAATATAAAATGTGATATTGCCTTACCATGCGCGACACAAAATGAAGTTGATAAAGAAGAAGCTCAGTTATTAGTCGATAATGGCTGTTTTTGTGTTGGTGAAGGAGCTAATATGCCTTGTACCCCTGAGGCAATTGAAGTTTTTACAAATAATAAAATTTTATTTTCACCAGGAAAAGCTTCTAACGCTGGAGGTGTTGCAACTTCAGGTTTAGAAATGTCACAAAACTCGCTTCGTTTGAACTGGACTTCAGAGGAAGTGGATACTAAATTACACACGATCATGAATGATATACATGATGCTTGTGTAAAATACGGGAAAGATGAAACAGGATATGTAGATTATGTTAAAGGTGCAAATATTGCCGGATTTGTTAAGTTAGCAGATGCAATGATCGCTCAAGGTGTAGTTTAATATTCTTTATTACTAATATTAAGAAGGTTGCCAATTAGAGGCAACCTTTTTCTTTTTAAATCTAATTCAAAATAAATAGTATTTTAGCGTGTTATACTTAAAGAGTGATTATTCTTATGAAGCAAATAATAAGTATTATAGTATTGACTCAGGTCTTTTTTTTACAGGCACAAAACTTTGAGAATAGTTGGACAGGTTATTTTTCCTACGTATCTGTAAAAAGTATTTCTCAGGGGAATGATAAAATTTATGCTGCTGCAGAAAACGCAATATTTACCTATGATTTATCAACTCAAGAAATCGAAACGGTTTCAACAATAAATGGTCTGTCAGGAAAAGAGATAACAACTGCCTACTACAGTGAAAGTTTTGGACTTTATATCATAGGTTACAAAAATGGTTTAATAGAAATTGTTATTGATGGAGACGATAATATTTTAAAAGTAGTTGATATTTTAGAAAAACTAACGATTCCTCCCGATAGTAAACAAATAAATCATTTTTACGAATTCAACAGTAAGCTTTATATTTCTACAGGTTATGGTATTTCTGTTTATGATTTAGATGCTTTAGAGTTTGGAGACACCTACTATATAGGAAGTTTAGGTAGTCAAATAGCTGTTACACAAACCACGGTATATGGAGATTTTATATATGCTTCCACCTCTAGTAATGGTATAAAAAGTGCATTAGTTAACGATGAAAATATTATTGATTACGAACAGTGGACTACAAATTTATCAGGAGGATATAAGGGAATTCAAACATTAGGGAACGAGCTTTATACGCTAAATAATATGAATGTTTTGTTTAGACTAGACCCTAATTTAGAATTTATAGAAATCGATAGTTTCTTGGCTAATATTATTGATTTTGGAGTCCAATCCAATATCTTAACAATCACAACAGAAAATTCAATTGAAGCATACCAGGAGGGCTATGGCGAACCATTAGCTACAGTTGGAAATTTAAATTACGATTACACCTTACAATCGGGATACTTTTATAATAATACATTTTATCTAGGAACTACTACTTTAGGAATGCTAGTAGTCCCTGGAACCTCTCAAGAAGCTTCACAAGTTTTACCTGAAGGCCCTCTTTTTAACCAACCTTTTTCTATTGATGCTTCGCCGGGACAATTATGGGTTACCTATGGAGACGTAGATTTAACCTTTAACCCTTTCCCGTTAACAAGAAAGGGAATTAGCAATTTTAATAATGAAGCTTGGAAAAATATTAAATACGATTCGCTTATTGATCAATTAAGAGTTGACGATGCAAATGATTTGGTTTACGTAAAGATAAATCAAAATAATCCATTTGTAACTTATATAAGCTCATACCAAAAGGGTTTAATCAAATTGAACGGTCAGGACCCTTTTATCTTGTATAACGAAACTAATAGTCCGATGGATATCCCAAATGGTAATGAAGCATTAGGAATTAGGATATTTGGATCTGACTTTGATAGAGATCAAAACCTCTGGCTAGTTCAATCAAGAATTGATGAGGGCCTCTTAAAATTAACACCTGACGGTCAATTTCAAACCATTGATATTTCTAACATCATTGATGCTGAAACTGAATTAGCATTAAGTAAATTAGCAGTAAGTCGGGTAGGATATGTGTTTTTTGGAGCTGTAGACAGTGGATTAATAGGATACAATCCAACTACAAATCAATTTAATAAAATTGGAGAAGGGCTTGGAACAGGTAACCTACCCACAACAGATATTAAAGCACTAGCTTTTGATAATCAGAATAGACTATGGATAGGCACTCGAAAAGGTTTGCGTGTACTCTATAGCATCGGAAGTTTTTTTGAAGATGGAGCAGAAACAGATGCTCAACCAATTATCATATTAGAAGATGGAGTTCCTCAAGAGTTATTGTTTTTGCAATCAATTACAGATATAGAAGTAGATGGCTCTAATAATAAATGGATTTCTACCGCTACGTCCGGAGTATTTTATTTATCATCAAATGGTCAAGAAACCTTATTACGTTTCACTTCAGATAATTCTCCATTACCTTCAGATAACGTATTAGATATTGCAATAGATGACTCAAGTGGCAAAGTTTATTTTGCAACTAACGATGGATTGGTTGCTTACAACGGAACTTCAACAGCGCCTGAAGATGATCTTGAAAATGTTTATGCTTTTCCAAATCCAGTTAGACCAAACTTTTCTGGTAATGTGACCATAGATGGGTTAACGGCGAAAGCAAATATAAAAATAACTGACATTACTGGAAATTTAGTTTTTGAAACTACCTCTGAAGGAGGTAGTGTACAATGGGATACAACTGCTTTTGGAAAATACAAAGTAGCCTCTGGGGTATACTTAATTCTAGTCACTTCTGATGATAATTTACTAACTAAAGTTACTAAAATTATGATTATAAGATAATGGTTATTGCTACAAAAGCTATTGTGCTATCTTCTTTAAAATTTGGAGATTCCGATCTTATAGTAAAATGCTTCACTGCCTCTTCAGGTCTTAAAAGTTATTTACTTAGAAATATATTAAAATCTAAGAAAGGAAAATTAAAAGTATCACTGTTTCAGCCCTTAACTATTTTAGAAATAGAAGCTTCCCATAAAAATAAAGGAAATTTGGAAAGAATCAAGGAAGCGAAAGTTTATTATTCATACCAAACATTGCACACTCAGATTATAAAAAGTAGTATGACTATTTTTATTGCTGAAATATTAGTAACCGCAATTAATGAGGAGGCAGAGGATATTGATCTATTTAACTTTATAGAAGAATCGCTATTATGGCTCGATCAGTCGGATAAAATATTCAATTTTCACATACTTTTTTTACTGAAATTAAGTATGCATTTTGGTTTTTATCCAGATACTGATACCGTAGAAAAACCATATTTTAATTTGATGGAGGGAGTATTTCAAGATTTAAATAGCAATAAATATTCTGAAAGAAGCCACCGGGTAACAAATTTAAAAGAGTTTTTCGGCATAGATTTTGATAAATCATATGAAATAAGTCTCACAAAAATGGAACGTTCGGATCTATTGTCTTTGCTTTTGAAATATTATCAATTACATTTGCACGGTTTTAAAAATCCCAAGTCACTAGTAGTTTTAAATCAGATATTCGAATAAGCATGAAACTGCTATCTACAATTACTTTCTTTTTTCTTTTTTCTTTAACAATTCAAGCTCAAACTATTCAAGTTTTAGATGAAGAAACTAAAACCCCTGTTATTGGTGTTGCTGTATTTAATGAATCAAAATTAACTACTGGGATAACAGATATAGATGGGAATATTGATATTACAAATTTTTCAGAAAATGAGAAGATTACTTTTCAGCATATTTCGCACATCAATCGTTTTTTAACTAAAAAAGAAATTATTTCATCAGGAAACACAATATTTTTAAGCCCAGATGCGAGCTCCCTTGATGAGGTGGTACTATCTATCTCTAAATTTGAACAAAATAAAAAAGAGATTCCTCAAAAAATTTCCAGCATAACAAGTAAGGATGTCTTATTTACAAATCCTCAAACCTCTGCTGATTTATTGGAAAGAAGTGGTAATGTATTTATACAAAAAAGTCAACTAGGGGGAGGTAGTCCGATTATACGTGGCTTTTCAACCAATAGATTACTCATAGCCGTTGACGGTACTCGATTTAATAATGCAATATTTAGAGGCGGAAATGTGCAAAGTGTAATTTCAATTGATCCATTTTCGATTGAACGGACTGAAGTTATTTTAGGTCCAGGATCAGTTGTATACGGTAGTGATGCTATAGGTGGCGTGATGAATTTTTATACAAAAAATGCAAAGTTTTCATTTAAAGAAGGCGCATCTGTTTCAGGAAACTTTACGACAAGATTCGCTACCGCTAGTTCTGAAAAAACAGGTCATGTCGATTTAAATTTAGGCTTGGATGAATGGGCTTTTTTAACGAGTATATCATATACTGATTTTGGGGATTTAGTTATGGGTAAATATGGGCCAGACGATTATTTGAGGCCTGATTATGTGGCAACTACAAACGGAGAAGACGTTTTAGTTATAAATAAAGACCCGAGAAAACAGGTATCTACAGGATATAAGCAAATAAATACAATGCAGAAGATTCGATTTATGCCTACCGAGAACTGGGACTTCAATTTGGGGTTGTTTTATACAACTACTAGCGATTATCCTAGATATGATCGTTTGATACAAAAAAAAGAAGGTCAACTAAGGAGTGCTGTTTGGGATTATACTCCTCAAGAATGGATAAATGGTAACTTAAGAATCACTCACAAAGGATCTTCTCTTTACGATAAAAGTATTTTTACCTTGTCTTATCAAAATTTTAAAGAAGGAAGAAGAGATCGAGATTTTGGAGATACAATTCTGTATGAAACAAAAGAAAAAGTTAACGCCTACACCTCAGCATTAGATTTTATTAAAAAATTTGGAAAAAGTAAATTGTTCTATGGATTAGAATATGTATACAACAAAGTAAATTCTGTAGGAAAACAAACCAATCTTGATGATGGAGCTACCTCAGAAACTTCTCCTCGTTATCCCGATGATTCTAATTGGCAATCTATGGCAGCCTATGTAAGTTTGCAATCCAAAGTAGCTGCGAATCTCTCTCTTCAAGTAGGACTGCGATATAACCATATTTTACTTTATGCTAACTACGACAATCCTTTTTATGATTTTCCATTTATAGAATCAGATATTAATACTGGTGCATTGACTGGAAGTATAGGATTTAACTGGCAAGCAAGCGAAATTTTAGGTTGGAGATTTAATCTTTCAACAGCCTTTAGAGCACCTAATATTGATGATGTGGGAAAAATATTTGATAGTGAACCAGGCTCTGTGGTGTTGCCAAATCCAGATTTAAAACCAGAATATGCATACAATGGAGAATTAGGGGCTGTCCTAAAACTTGGGAATAAAACCCGTATTGATGTTACAGGTTATTTAACTTTTTTAGAAGATGCTTTAGTAAGAAGAGACTATAACATAAACGGCCAAACAGAGATTTTTTATCAAGGAGAATTAAGTAATATTCAAGCCATACAGAATGGAGGAGAAGCACAGATTTACGGTTTTGAGGCAGGGATTGAAGTAAATTTAACGAAGAATATTCAGTTCACTTCTCAATATAATTATACTGGAGGTCATCAAGTTGAAGAGGATGGAAGTAAAGTGGCCGTTAGGCATGTTGCTCCACAATTTGGTAATGCCCATTTAGTTTGGAAATGTAAAAAATTAAAATTGGACGCATATACCGTGTACAACGGTCAATTTGATTATGAGGATCTTGCACCTGAAGAGCAAAACAAGGCTTTTTTATATGCTTTAGATGAAAATGGAAATCCTTATTCACCTTCCTGGTATACATTAAATTTTGGAGCTCAATATCAATTTACAAAAGCATTACAAGTAAATACTACTTTAGAGAATGTTACCAATCAAAGGTATCGTACGTACTCTTCGGGAATAACAGCAGCAGGAATTAATTTTATTGCAGCTGTTAGTTATCAGTTTTAAGATTTAAAATAGTTTGAGTATTCGTTTAAGTGAATATTTAACTCAGAAAAACTTTTCTTACAAACTACCAAATCTGAGGTCTCTAAACTATCAAATAAATCTAAAAAAGGATAAAGATAATTGTGTAATTGATTGAGCGCTTCTCCTTTCAGGTACATTTTTCAAATAATTAGGTAAAATCTTCCTCTAAATCAGTTTTAAAATTACAGATGCTTCTAAGTTTTCGGAATTATTAAAAAGACTTATTTTTTTTTCATTTTTTGAATCCCTTCTGTAGTTTCTGGATTTGCCTAATAAATGAGTTGTTAAAAAGGCTATTAACAGAGTCAAATTTGATATAAAATTAGCTAAAACACATATTCATGCAAACGCTTACAAACGAATGCAAGCAACTATAAACGAAAGTAAGTATGTAACTACCTATTAAATATTTGGAATGGTAATATGTTTGCCCTGTTGAATCGAACGAATGACATTCAATGTAATTAAAACCTTATCTTATGAATACGTTAAGAAACAAAGTACAGTTAATTGGAAACTTAGGAAATGACCCAGAAATTATCAATTTAGATTCTGGAAGTAAATTAGCAAAATTTAGTTTAGCTACTAACGAGTCTTATAAAAACGCTCAAGGTGAGAAAGTAGTAGACACTCAATGGCATAATGTGGTTGCTTGGGGAAAAACAGCAGACATAATTGAGAGTTATGTTACTAAAGGAAAAGAAGTTGCTATCGAAGGTAAATTAACAACTCGTTCTTGGGATGATAAAGAAGGAGTAAAACGCTATACGACCGAAGTAGTTTGTAACGAAATTTTGATGCTGGGGAATAAATAAACTATTTATCTATAATATAAGACCGTTTAAATAACGTCTTTTTAACCCAAAATAGTTTGCGGATAAAAGACATGGGGAGTTATTTTTAAACGGTCTTTTTTTATTAAAAATTTTATCAAAAATTGAAAAAGAACAGATTTAGAAAAAGCGACAGCTATTGATTATTGATAATTATATAATCTAATACTTTTTTCATTAAATGAACTCGGTCAATACCTCTTACATTATGAGGGTGCATTGGGTAACTGAAAAAATCAACTTGAATTTTATTTTTTACAAATTCTTGTAGCAAGCTCATAGAGTGTTGTGGTACCACAACAGGGTCAATACTTCCAGTAATTTCTAATAATTTACCATCAAGATTTTTTACATAATTATGGATTTTTGATTTCTCAAATCCTTCTTCGTTATCTTGCCAACGATCCATATAGCGTTCACCATACATAATCTCGTAGTATTTCCAATCAGTTACGGGACCACCAGCAACGGCTGTTGTAAATACACCAGGATGTCGCAACATCAATGAATTAGTCATGAACCCACCATAGCTCCAACCATGAACAGCCAGCCTACTTTCGTCAACGAAAGGCAACGATTTTAGGTATTTAACTCCAGTAAGTTGATCTTCCATTTCTGCTTCTCCAACTTGTCGATGAATTATACTTTCAAACACAAACCCTCTATATGCTGATCCCCGGTTATCTAATGTAAAAACTACATAATTTTTTTCTGCTGCCATCCACTGCATCCAAAGATTAGAGCCTCCTAGCCAAGAATTAGTCACCATTTGTGCGTGAGGACCTCCATAAACATATATTAGTACCGGATACTTTTTGTTTTCGTCAAAATTTGCGGGCTTTATAATTCGGCCATATAGATTTGTTCCATCTTCTGATTTAAGAGTTATTAACTCGGTAGTTCCCAATTGATAATCTTCAATTGGGTTTTTGGAGGTGTAGATAGTTACTTCTTTCCCACTTTCAGTTGACTTTCTTTTTACAACTCTAGGTTCTTCCATACTGGAATAACTATCTAGAATATATTTTCCATTCGAACTTATTTGGACGGAATGACTTCCCGGTTCACTTGTTAATAGTTTAGTTTTAGCATTTTTTAAATTTATTTTATATGCTTTGGTTTCTCTACCATCATTTCCAGTACCTACAATAATAACATTTTTTCCGCCTTCATCAAATCCAACAATACTTTTAATGACCCAATTAAAATATGTTAACTGACTTTCTTTAGAGGTATTAATATCGTATTTGTAGATATTCATAAATCCGTCACGCTCACTCATCCATAAAAATTCAGAATTATTACTAGGTAAAAAAACTGCAGCATGTTCTGGTTCCACCCATTTATCGTTTTTTTCTTCAAAAAGTGTTTTTATTTTTCCTCCAGTATTAGCATCGTACATATTAAACCACATATGATTTTGATCTCTATTTACCTCAGCTAAAAAAATATATTTTTCGTCTGGAGACCAAGAAAGATTGGTTAAGTAATGTTCGTCTGAAGTATCGATATCTAGATAAATTAAAGACTGAGATTTCATAGAAAAAATACCAACTTTAGCAATTTCCGACGCCATTCCATTCATTGGATATTTAATGTTATTTATTAGTGCTGGAGTTTGTGTTATATCGACCAAAGGATATTCCGTAACATTAGATTCATCTTTTTGATAAAAAGCTAAATAATTCCCTTTAGGGCTCCAAAAGGTACCTTTTCTTATTCCCATTTCTGAACGCGCTATTGCTTGTCCTGATACAATATTTTTATCCTCATCAATGGTAACAGTAATTTTAGGGTCATTAGAAACTGCAACGTATAAATTATTGTCAATAGTATAAGCTACAGCATTAGCCTCTTTATTAAATTCCGTGTTTTCACCATTTACAGGATATTTAATTTCATGTGAAATAGCATTATTCACATAATTATATTGAATAAAAGCATTTTTATAAATAAAAGTAACTTCTTCTGAAGTAATAGATGAAAATGAGTAGGGTATTCTTTTCATCTCTGGGAATGACTTCTGTAGATCTTCTAAAGTAAAAATAGCAGGTTTTCTTTCAAGTTGATAGTTTATATAAACCTCGTCATTTTCAATGACTATATAGTCATCAGTTCCTTCCATCCACTGCAATGATTTTTGTTCGGGGTAAAGACCTTTATAGTAACCTAAAATGGCATCTTCAAGACTTAAATGTTTTATGTCTTGTGCGTTTAATGTGGTTCCAATAAAAACCAATATAATGGTAATTAATTTTCTCATAGTTTTATAATTCAAATTCAAATTTACACTAAATAAAAGAACTAACTTTTTAAATGATAACTGCAAATGAATTAGCCTCCTATGGAAATCATACTTCTATTTTGGGAATGTAAATCGGGGTTTTGAAGTTTTTCAAGGGTATCCATTCCTCCTCGAATTTTAAATTTATGCTGTATTGCTCTTTGGATAATAGGTGCTATAAATTTTCCTTCGCGAAGCGAAGAAAGTAAATCAGCTTCTGAAGCTGAAAATAAACAGTTTTTTAATTTTCCGTCAGCAGTTAGCCGCAAACGATTACACGTATCACAAAAAGGATTCGTAACTGAGCTGATAATAGCAAAACTTCCTTTAAAACCTTTTATTTTGTAATTTTTAGAAGTATCATTTTCGGTATCTTTAATTTTTTCTACATTTTCATTTGAAAAATGAGAAGTTACTTTTTTTAAAATTTCAGCTAACGACACCATTTTTTTTAAATCCCATTTGTTCCCATCGAAAGGCATAAATTCAATAAAACGAAATGAAATTGGAAGGCTTTTAGTTAAGTTGATAAAGTCTATAATTTCGTCATCATTAAATCCTTTTATTAGTACAGCATTAATTTTTATATTAAATCCCTTTTCAACAAGCATTAATGTATTCTGATAAACTTTTTCAAACTGATTTCGACGAGTAATGGTTTTAAATTTACTTTTTGATAAGGTGTCTAAACTAATATTAATATCGTTGATGTTAAATTTTTTTAAATCATCGATATATCTATCGATTGTAATTCCGTTAGTCGTGATGGCAAGTTCAACAGGTAGTGAAGCTAATTTCTCAAGAATTATAGGAATATCTTTTCTTATCAAAGGTTCTCCTCCTGTTAATCTAATTTTTGTAACACCGTTTGTTACAAATACCTTAGCAATTTCATAAATCTCATCGTAGTTCATGATATGAGATTTTGGAGAAAGAGGAATGCCTTCTAATGGCATACAATATGTACATCTTAGATTACACCTTTCTGTAAGAGATATTCGTAAATACGTATGATTTCTTTTAAATTGATCTGTTAGTATGGGTTGTTTTTTTTCCATTAATCGTGTCGTGCACCTTTTAAAATCCTAAAAACGTGTAATACGGCTGGAAATACAGCATCCATAGATTCTTTAGCTCCTTTAGTAGATCCTGGTAGGGCTATAACTAGAGTATTTCCAATAGTCCCAGCAATACTTCTTGAAAGCATTGAATAAGGAGTTCTATCTTGTCCATAAGTTCGAATCGCTTCTTCTATTCCTGGTATTCTTCTATCTAATAAAGGCAATAAGGCTTCAGGTGTTACGTCTCTTTTAGATAATCCTGTCCCACCAGTATAGATCACTAAATCTACATCCTGAGTTTGATATTGAACTACTTTTTCTTGTATTATTTTATTTTCGTCAGGAATGATTATATAATCTGAAATAGAAACGTCACATTCTTCCAGTTTTTTCATAATTATTTTTCCTGCTCTGTCTTCTTTTTGGCCCCCTGAAATAGTATCTGAACAAACAATTACTGCAGCAGTTATATCATTTCTAAAACGATCTTTAAAATCATATTTTCCTCCCTTTTTCTCTAACAATTTAATTTGAAGAAGTTCAATTTTTTTATCAATTGGCTTTAGCATATCGTAAATGTTTAAAGCAACTACGCTAGCTCCATGCATTGCTTCTACCTCAACACCTGTTTTATAAATAGTTTTTACTGTAAATAGAATTTTTATGTCTAGATTATTTATTTCATATTTTATTTCTGTAAATTCAATAGGCATTGGATGACAATCTGGCAATAGTTCAGAAGTTTTCTTAACTCCTAACAAGCCAGCTGCTTTGCTCATAGCAAACACATTTCCTTTTGGCACCGTGTCATTTTTTATAGCCTCAATAGTATTTTGTGAACTTACTTTTACTATCGCTTGTGCTGTCGCGGTTCTTAGCGTACTAATTTTATGGGTGATATCTATCATTTTTTAACTATTTACTTTCCATTGATGGGTTTGATCTTCAAATATCTCCTTTCCAAAAACAGGAATTTTTAACTTTATTTCTTCCACTATAAATTCAATTGCTGGAAAAACTTCTTTACGCCTTTTAGAGGATACAAATACAAATAGACAGATTTCACCAGATTTAACCATGCCTATACTATGGTAAATATGCATGCATGTTAGATCAAATTTTAAAAAGGCTGCTTCCCTAATTTCATGAAATTTATGATTTGCCATATCTTCATGAGCAGTATAATCGATTGCAGCTACTTTTTTAGTATTAATTTCATCAGCACGAACCTGCCCAAGAAAAATATTATGAGCGCCAATGGTTGTCTTTACCTGATGTTTAGCTATTGAATTTGCTATAAATTCTGGTGTAATTGCGCCTTCTCTGAAGACATTTTTTAATTTAAGGGTTTTCATAATTGTTTTTTTTAAAATGATTCATCACTTCAAGGGCTCCATTTTTTAAACTAAAAGAATCTTTAAAATGATGTTTTTGTAAAATAGATATTGCTTTTTTACTCGTGATACCCGTTTGACAAAAAATGATTTGTTCTTTATTAGCATCTAATTTATCCACATTATTTTCTAGATTATTGAATGGAATTTGAAGAATTTTAGGATGATTAATAGTAGGGTTTTTGTTTTTATTTCGAACATCAACCCATTGCGTATTCTTTCTTGTGATTGCTTCTTCAATAGTTATTAATTTAGAGAGCACGTCATAATTTAAATCTTCACCTAATGACTCAAAATATGGCTCAGAGTCGATTACCTTTTGAATTTCTTTTTTAGATCGACTCACTTTAATGAGGTTGAATAAGTGACTTAACGAATTATAATAAAGAACTTTTCCTGAAAGTATTTCCCCTAGGTTTAGTATTATTTTGATAACTTCATTAGCCTGTAAGGATCCAATAATACCCGGTAAAACTCCTAAAACACCAATCTCTGAACAATTAGGAATTTCCTCTTGTTTGGGAGAATTTGGGAATAAACACCGATAGCTCGGACCATTATTATAATTAAAAACAGATACCTGTCCTTCAAATTTGTAAATTCCTGCGTAAACCAATGGTTTTTTGGTAATAATACAAGCATCACTCACCAAGTAACGTGTTTTGAAGTTATCAGTCCCATCTACAATAATATCATACTCTTTAAAAAAAGAGATGGCATTTTTATGGTTTAATTTTTTAGGGTATGCGTGAATAGAAATAGAAGTATTTAAATCTTCTAGACGTTTTTTTGCAGCGATTGCTTTGTTAATTCCTAACGAAGAAGCCCCAAATAATACTTGTCTTTGTAAGTTAGATTCTGATACAATATCATAATCTATAATTCCGAGTGTTCCAATTCCTGCAGCAGCAAGGTACTGTAGCACGGGACAGCCTAAACCACCTGCTCCAACAACTAAAACCTTTGCCATGTTGATTTTATGTTGACCTTCTAAACCAATTTCTGAAAGAATGATATGTCTACTGTATCTGTTCATTTTTAACCTCCTGCAAACGGCGGTAATAGTGCTATTTTTGATGAAGTAACTTTGGCTTTGTCGGTATTCAATTTGTTATCTTGAGCAACTTTAAATTTTTTATTTTTAAGAACTTTGTGTTTTTGAAACAATACTTCTTTTAGATCGGAAATTGTAGTGCCAGAAAAATTAATTTTTTCACTACTACATCCTGTAACTTCGGCTAATAATCCAAAATATTTTATAGTGATCATCATAAATTAAAGTTTAATAATTCTAAATCTTCTGGAGTGTTAATATTTGCTGTAACCTGTTCCAGACTTCCATCAATGATTACGGTTTTTACGTTACATTTTTTTAAAGCTTTTTGTACTTTTTTTTGATTTTGGTGCAATTCTTCCATAAAAATTACCTCACAACTTTTTTTATATAGGGCAATTAAGGGCATATTTTTTCCTTGACTTTGTAATTGTATAACCTCCGAGGCATCGTTTTTTTGATCAATTAATTTTTGTAAAACGACCGTCTTAATTAAGGGGATATCGCAACTAACAATTAAGTTATTATTAGTTTTAGAATACCTAAGTCCAGTATAAATTCCAGCTAATGGTCCAGTATTTTTAATTAAATCTTCATAACATTTGAAACCAAAACTCTCATAGGCTTTATTATTACTTATAATTATAATATTATCAACTAAAGGACTCATTGCTTCTATGATATGTTCGACAAAAGGTTTGTTTTTATAAATAATCAAGCCTTTTTCAGTCCCCATTCTTGAACTTTTTCCCCCTGCGAGAATTATACCTGTTATGTTATTTTTAAATTTCATTTAAACATAGAACAATTTAACACAAGCAATTGCCATTACCGTAGCTAGTAAGTATCTCAAATTTTGATTATTTAATTTATTACTACCATAATAAGCTCCAAAAACTCCACCAATTAAAGCAATTGCAACCAATCCAAAAGATTGCATATTTAAATTAATCCCACTGCTTAATTGCCCGATTAGTCCTCCTGCAGAATTGACCCAAATAAACAAAGCAGAAACTGCTGCCGCTTCTTTCATTTTACCCCAATGAAATAATAAAATAATTGGGCTTAAAATGATTCCGCCACCAATTCCTATTAATCCTGAAAAGAAACCAATAATACCCCCAACGATTATTCCTTGCCATAATTTAATATCTCTAATTACGTTGCTCTCTTTACCGAAAACATTTAGCATTTTTAGAATAGCAAATAGTAATAATACTGCCAATATTTTTTTATATATGGTGGTGTCCACTTCTATATAACCACCTATTATTGACATTGGAACAGAAGCAATAGCAAAACTTATAAATAGCTTTTTATTAAAATAACCTTCTTTATAGTAATAATAAAAGGCTATAGCGGCAACGAATAGATTGAGTAATAATGCGGTCGGTTTCATTAATTCTGGAGTCACTGAAAATATAGCCATTAAAGCTAAATAACCACTAGCACCACCGTGACCAACACTAGCATAAAAGAAAGAAACAAAAGGTAGAATCAACAAAAAAATGAATATGTTTTCTGTATCCCAAATCATAAATTATAGAGCTTTTCAAGTTCTTGATCTAAATGCTTCCAGCAGCTTTTATTAATTTCATCAAAAGCACTAATTAAATCTTTCCCATGGGATGTTAATTTTGCACCCCCACCACCTACACCACCAATACTACTTTCAGTAACGGGCTTTTTCGAAGATTTATTGACAGCATCCACTAAAGTCCAGGCTTTCTTATAAGATATTTTTAAACTTTTTGCAGCCTTTGATAACGACCCTGTTTTTTCAATGGCTTTTAATAAACGAACTCTACCTTCCCCAAGCAAAACATTATTCCCAACTTCAATCCAGATTCTACTTTTTATTTTATAATTCATATTTTTTTAATTAGGTAGGTAAATGGATTATTTGTACGGTATCTCCTTTTACATAATCGTTTATATTGCAAGGTTTGTAAACAAGGACATTTGCAGTGGCAAAAGTATGTAACATAGCAGAGCTTTGACCTTCTAAAATGGTAACTTTTCCATTTTCGTGATGAGCTTTTAAAAACTGAACACGATCTCCTTTTTTTATAAAATCACTGTCTAAGATTGCAATTCCTTTATTGATCGAAAAATTAATATTTCCCGATAACCTTTCAAGTGCAGGATGCACATAAATATAAAAATTACTCAGTGCGGACGCAGGATTACCAGGAAGGGCAAAAACAGGTTTACTGTTTAACTTTCCAAAGAAAAGAGGTTTTCCTGGCTTCTGTTTTACTTTATAAAAAATTTGTTTAGTTCCTATTTCTAATAATGCTTTACCCACAAAGTCGTAATCTCCTACAGATATTCCACCGGAAATTAATACCATATCATTTTTAGAAATTATCTTTTCTAATGATTTTAGAGTTGTTTGATAATCATCTTTTATTTTATTTACGGTTACTTTAGAAAAGCCTAAAGCTTTTAAACCATTTTGCAGCATTCCAGAATTACTTTCATATATTTTCCCGTAAGTAAGTTTTTGACCAGCTTCTACTAATTCATTTCCAGTAGTAACAATTCCAATTTTAGGTTTATCATAAACAGACACTTCATAGATTCCTAAAGCGAGTAAAAATCCAATCGCAGCTGAGGTTAGTTTAGTTCCTTTTTTTAAGGCGAGAGCTCCTTCTTTTACCTGTTCCCCTAAAGGGCGAATATTTTTGTTTTTAGAAACAGTATTATTAATTGAAAGATGTATTCCTTTTACAGTGACCTTTTCCTGCATAATAACAGTATTAGCAGTTTTTGGAACTGCAGAGCCTGTGAAAATTCTGACCGCTTCTCCTTTATTAAGAATAGGCTGGTGTTCATCACCGGCTTTTATCTCATCAATAATTTTATAATTGGATTTATTATGAAGATTTAAAGCATAACCATCCATAGCTGATTGTCGAAAGGGCGGCATATTGATTGGTGAGAAAACATCTAAGGCCAATACATAACCTAATGAATTGTTTAACTCAATTAATATTGTTTTTTCGTTAGGAGTTATATTGTTTTTTACAAGCTTAAAAGCTTCTTCAACTGTAATCATAGACACTTCGTTATATCCACACGAATATAACGATATATTTATTCTAAAAAAATATATCTATTAATTGAAATTTATCACCTCTTATTAACTAATATCAAAAAACAGCTTTATTGGTCTTTAAATTTATGATTAAGTAAATTTGGTTTAAACGTTACCATAACCCATGCCCAACTATTTTGAATACCACCATTTCCTCCTTTTAAAGCTTCCATTGATTTAGTACCAAATATTTGTGAATAACCGGCATCTATTTTCACACTATCATTAATTTTATAAGCCATTGTGAAGTCAAATTCAGCACCTAAATAGCTGTCTAGATTTTCATTATTTTCTAGATTGACTATCTGAGCTGAAGATGAAAAATAGTGTGGAGATAATTTAAAGGACCAATTTTTTTTAGTGAAACTTAAATGTAAATAAACGTCCATTAAACCTACATTATTTTCATGATTCCCAACGTAAAAATAATCCATTAGTCCATTAAATTTATGATTGGCACCAAATAAGGGTTTAAAGGATTTTATATCTGAACTTGTATCATTTGTATCTTTCCCTGAAAAGTATTCCCCTCCAAGTGTTGTATCAATATTTTTTGAAATCATATAATTGAAATTAACTCCAACATAGGATGCACTTACGCTATTGTTAAATACCATCCCTTTTTGTAGATAAAAAGCTGCATCTATTGAAAAATCATTATTGTTGAAAGTAACCCTTGGCCCCATCGTTTGACTATAATCAACCTTAATATCCTCAGAAGGAAGTCCTTCATTATTAATATATTGAATTCCGTTATTTAAAAATAAAAAACTTAATTTAAACTTGTTAAAACTTCCGTGATACCATGCATATTGAAATGTTTTGTATCCTGCTACATTGCTATATAATTCGTTACTATTTGTTTGTTTATCAGTATTGTATGCAATACCTAGATCAATTTTATGATTTTGATTTGGTCTTATTTTAAACTTCAAAGCATCGTGACTTCTTCCTTGTTGAGCCCAAGCAGCACGTGCAAATATTCTTTCATTATCATAGGAAATTTCTTGACGTCCTAATTTCAGGCTTAACTTTTTTGAAAAGATTGCTTCTCCCCATGCTTGCTGAAAAGCAATGGCAGTATCGTCTGGAGATAAGGTATTACTATCGCCCCAATTCCTAACATTTTGGATAACTAACTTAAAAATTAATTTTTCATTTTTTAAGTCGAAATTTATTCGACTTCTTTGAGATATAAAATTTCCTGCTTTATCCCCTTCGGAACGAAGTGAGCTATAACCATATCGGTTTTCATAACGAGGTCTAATTTCTCCTGAAAGATTGAATTCTTGAGCTAATGATGGCACTGATAAAAATACAATCATAAAAAATACTTTAAATCTATTTTTCATTTTATCTAATTGAGAAGAGTTATTTCTTAAAAGTTAATTTGGAAGATCTGCCTTTTTTAAATATTTTATTACTAGCTTGTTTCCCTTTCCTTAATTCTTTTTGTTCTTCATACGTTAAATGAATAATGTCCCGACATTCATCACTACAGGTTAATTCCATTTTCTCTGAACACACTTCACACTGAATAAAAAGCAGGTGACAAGCTTCATTTGCGCAATTTATGTGAGTGTCACTGGGAGATCCACATTGATGACAATTAGAAATGACATCGTCACTTATACGTTCACTTCTGCGGTGATCAAATACAAAATTTTTACCTATAAATTTATTTTCTAAATCTTGTTCGTTAACTTGACGCGTATATTCAATGATGCCACCCTCTAATTGGAATACGTTTTTAAATCCTTTGTGTTTATAATAAGCACTTGCTTTTTCACAACGAATCCCACCTGTACAATACATAACTAGTTTTTTATCTTCTTTATGGTCTTTTAGGTCTTCCTCTATAATATCTAAAGAGTCACGAAAAGTATCTACATCGGGAGTGATGGCATTTTTAAAGTGTCCAATTTCGCTCTCATAATGGTTTCGCATATCTACTAATACTGTATCAGGATCTTCTATTAAGTCATTAAATTTTAAAGCATTAACGTGAACACCAATATCAGTCACATCAAAGGTATCATCACTTAGACCATCAGCTACAATTTTATGACGCACTTTTATTTTTAATTTTAAAAATGATTTTAGATGCTGTTCTACAGCAATATTTAACCGACAATTTTCTAGAAAATAAATACCGTCTAAAAAATTTTTAAAATCATTAAATTTTTTACCAGGCACTGATAATTGAGCGTTAATTCCTTCATGGGCTACATAAATACGCCCTAAGACTTCAAGGTCGTCCCAAGCCAAAAATAGATGGTTTCTAAATAGTTCTGGATTACCAATTTTAGCATATTTATAAAAAGAGAGGGTTAAACGGTCTTCTCCCGCTTCTTCCAATATGGTTGCTCTCTCTTGTGCGCTCAGCGTATTGTACAGTTGCATGCTATACTAATTTATAAGGTTAAAAGAATAAATGACAAAATTAATAGTTTTTTTATAATTAAAGAGCTTAACCCAAAAGATTATAAACAACGAATGAAACCGGCTATTCTTGTATTTTAATGGGAGCTATTTAGCTAACAGACGCTCCATTAAAAACCTTCTCGTCTTCGGGGTTTAAAAACACCAATTTACCATCGGGAGTTTCCGTCATTAAAATCATTCCTTCACTATCAACTCCCCTAAGTGCCCTTGGAGCTAAGTTAACCAATACCGTTACTTTTTTGCCGACTACTTCTTCTGGAGAAAAACTTTCGGCTATACCAGATACAATGGTTCGAACATCCATTCCGGTATCCACTTTTAGAATCAGTAATTTTTTAGTTTTCGCCATTTTTTTGGCTTCTAAAATAGTACCAATTCGCATATCTAATTTAGTAAAATCGTCAAATTGAATGGTGTCTTTTTGTGGTTCTGGACTTGCATTCATAATTTCGTTTGATTTTTTAGTAGCTTCTAGTTTATCTAATTGCTGTTGTACTTTCTCATCTTCAATTTTACTAAAAAGTAATTCTCCTTTTCCTATTTTATGTGAAGAAGGAATCAAAACATCTTTAGTTGAAACATCTTTCCAAGTGGATTCTAAATTAAGTTCAGAATGACACAACATAGTCTTTAATTTAGTTGAGGTAAATGGTAAAAAGGGTTCGCTTAGAATAGCTAATGCCTCCGCAATCTGAATGGAAACATACATAATGGCTTTTGTTCTTTCTTCGTCTGTTTTAATCTTTTTCCAAGGTTCTTCATCTGCTAGGTATTTATTACCTAATCGAGCTACATTCATTAACTCGGCTTGTGCTTCTCTAAATCGGTAACGCTCTAACGAACTTTCTATCACTTTAGGATAGACTTTTAATTCGGATAAAGTTTTAATATCTACTTCCGATAAGTCAGCGGGTTTTGGTACAATTCCGTTGTAATATTTATTAGTTAAAACTACCACACGGTTGATGAAGTTTCCGAAGATAGCTACCAATTCATTATTGTTTCTAGCTTGAAAATCTGCCCAAGTAAAATCGTTATCTTTTGTTTCTGGTGCGTTTGCCGTTAAAACATAGCGCAATACGTCTTGCTGATTTGGAAAATCTTGCAAATACTCATGCAACCATACCGCCCAGTTTTTGCTGGTTGAAATTTTATTGCCTTCCAGATTTAAAAATTCGTTGGCAGGTACATTCTCTGGTAAGATATACGAACCTTCAGCCTTTAACATACTCGGAAAAATAACACAATGAAAAACAATATTATCTTTTCCGATAAAATGAAGCATTTTAGTGTCTTTATCCTTCCAATAAGGTTCCCAATCTTTTCCTTCTTTTTCTGCCCATTCTTTAGTAGCAGAAATGTAACCAATAGGAGCATCAAACCATACGTATAATACTTTTCCATCGGCACCTTCTATCGGTACTGGGATTCCCCAATCCAAATCTCGGGTAACTGCTCTAGGTCGTAAACCGTCATCGATCCACGATTTACATTGGCCATAAACATTCGATTTCCAATCTTTTTTATGCCCTTCAACAATCCATTCCTTAAGCCAAGGTTCGTATTGGTCTAAAGGTAAAAACCAATGTTTGGTTTCTTTTAATGCAGGGGTGTTTCCGGTAATAGAAGATTTTGGATTGATTAAATCGGTTGCGTTATGAGAAGTTCCACAACTTTCGCATTGATCACCATAACTTTCTTCAAAACCACATTTTGGACAAGTACCTACAATAAATCGGTCCGCTAAAAACTGGTTGGCTTCTTGATCGTAAAACTGCTCGGTAGTTTGTTCTATAAATTTCCCCTCTTCGTATAATTTTTTAAAAAAATCGGAAGCGGTATCGTGATGTATTTTTGCAGAAGTACGCGAATAATTATCGAAGGTAATCCCAAACTCCTGAAACGATTCTTTAATAATAGCATGGTATTTATTTACCACTTGTTGTGGTGTAATACCTTCCTTTTTAGCCTTTATTGTTATAGGAACTCCATGTTCATCGCTTCCACAAACAAAAGCTATATCATTGCCTTGTAATCGTTGAAAACGAGAATAAATATCTGCAGGAACGTAAACGCCTGCTAAATGTCCTATATGGACTGGACCGTTAGTATAAGGCAACGCTGCCGTTATGGTAAACCGTTTTGGTGAATTTTGCATACTCAATTTTGAACTGCAAAAATAAGGATTTTATTTATGGATGTACTAAGTGATTTTTAAAAGAATAAAATGGGATTATTCTTTTGAAACTTTTTTAATAATAGAACCATCTTGTGTTTGAATATGAACAAATAAAAGAACAGAAGATAAGTTTGAAATATCTACTTGTTTTGAAGGACTGTTTTGTTCTAATATTTGTTGACCTAATGAATTAAAAATGAGTGATTAATTAATTCTATGACTAAATATTAATGGGAAAGCGTATTTTTTATTACTTTAAAGGTGTAATAAAGACATATGATTCGCCCAAATTATTTACAAAAAGGAGATACAGTTGCCATCGTTTCTACTGCTAGAAAGGTCTCTAAAAAGGAATTAATTCCTGCCTTAGTTATACTAAAGAATTGGAAGCTGAATGTAGTTATAGGAACCTCTATTGAGGCGGAAGAACATCAATTTGCAGGAAATGATAATTTAAGAGCGTCCGATTTTCAAGAAATGTTAGACAATCACAAAATAAAAGCAATTTGGTGTGCTCGAGGCGGCTATGGATCGATTAGAATGATTGATTTGTTGGACTTTAGCAATTTTAAAAACAACCCAAAATGGATTATAGGTTATAGTGATGTTACGGTCTTGCATTCTCATTTACATCAATTAGGATTTGAAACATTACATGCCCAAATGCCGGCTTCAATTAAAACTAAAACAGCAGCTTGTGTTCAATCTTTAAAAAGTGCACTTTTTGGGAACAATACTACTATTACTATTCCTTCTGAAGTATCTAATGTTACGGGAAATGCAAAAGGATTATTGGTAGGAGGCAATCTTTCTATCTTATATTCACTGTGCGGAAGTTCATCTTCTATTTCCACAAAAGGGAAAATTTTGTTTATTGAAGATTTAGATGAGTATTTATATCATATTGATCGAATGCTTCAAAATCTAAAACGAAACGGTATGCTTGACCAATTAGAAGGACTAATTATTGGTGGGATGACGCAAATGCACGATAATGATATTCCATTTGGTCAATCTGTTGAAGAAATTATTTTGAGTATTTGTGATGATTATAATTACCCAATAGTTTTTAATTTTCCCGCTGGTCATATAAAAGATAATAGAGCGTTAATTTTAGGAAGAAATGCTGAATTAATAATTTCTAAAACTGAAACAATCTTAACTTTCGATTCATAATCATGGCTTATCATAATGAATTAGGAAAACAAGGGGAGAAGATGGCAGCAGCTTATTTGGCAAAAAACGGTTATGATATTTTAGAGCAAAATTTTTACTTCCATAAAGCTGAAATAGACATTGTTGCACAAAAAAATAAAGAGACTATAGTAGTGGTGGAAGTGAAAACCAGAAACAGTAATTTTTTTGGAAATCCTCAAGATTTTGTTAGCCCTTCAAAAATTAAGTTATTAGTAAAAGCTGCAAATGAGTACATTATTTCTAAAAATTTAGATGTAGAAGTCCGATTTGATATTATTGCTGTGATCAAAAATAAAAGAGAAGAAAAAATTGAGCACTTTGAAAATGCTTTTTATCACTTTTAAAATTTATTCCTTATTCAAATACGTTTTTAAATCTTTAAGCCCTTCTGGTTTAAATTTAAATTTTTTGTCTTGATCCAATACAAAATAGGTAGGAGTGCTCGTTAATGCATAATCTTTAACCACTTTGTTATTCCATTTTTGTAATTTTATTGCATTGATGAAGTTTGGAAATTTTTTAACTTCATTTGACCAATTTGTATAGTTCTCTTCTAAGCCAACAGCAACTACCTTGTATTTTGTGCTGTTAAGTTTATCACTCAAACTGTGTAGTTGGGGAAGTTCTTTTAAGCAATGAGAACATCCGCTACTCCAAAAAACTAAAATATAATTTTCTGCCACATCCAATGCGCTTAGTTTTTTTTGACTACTTTCATCTAATATAAAATCGGGCGCAGAATTTCCGATTGATAAATTTTTAAATTGATTTAGTTTTAATGCAAGATTTTTGTCGTTCTGCTGATTTGCTAGAGGTATTAAATATTTTTCTGCCAAATAATTAGCAGATTTTATTTGATTATAGGAGACGAATTTTTCCCACATTTTAGCTAAAAAAACCTTTTGAAAATCGGGGTTTGTAATTTTAGTTTTGGCTACTACTTTATCAATATTATAATTATAATTTTTTTGTTTGATAAAACCTTTATTAACAACACTAGAAATATACGCTAATGATTTGTCTAACAATAAACTAGAGCTTTGTAATATTTCGTCACTAAAGTCGATATTTTCAAAATAATTACTTGTTTGGTTTTTTAGGTAGTTAGAAATAGATTCATATTTAATAGGAATGTAGGGTTTGTTTGCTTTAATAAAATGCTTCACTAACATATCGTTAGACTTTTCCTCATATATTATTTGTAATTCTCGTTGTCTATCAAAAATGGTAGTGATAGCTTTACGATTAATTTTATCTTTTTTGTATTCTACTTCCAATAATTTACCAAGGAATGTTAATTCATTCAAATAAGAAAATAACAATATATTTTCAGAGGATTTTATAAATGTGGCCCCATTATTTAAGCTAAATGTTAACTCTACATCTTCTTTTCCATTGTAAATAAGATCAAAATTATATTCATTTTGAGGTACGGCGTAAACTAATTTATAGATACCTTTTGTTGCTTTTTCATTGAGTTCAAAAACTAAATTACCTTCAACAAATTTACTCTGTGCAACATATTTTTTTCCAGTAGGAGAATTTTTATAAAGTATACCCCAAGTAAAATCCTCCTCGGGTGTAAAATTAGCTTTTAAAGTATTTTGAGATATTATTAATGAAGGAATCATTACCAATAGATAAAATATAAATTTAGAATTCATAGTATTTTATTTTTTTAATAACCTAATTACTGCTTTTTTATCTTCAGATTCTAAATTAATAATGTAAACACCAGGAACAATATTTAATTTTAAATTAATTAATTCACTATTAGAGTAGTTGTAAGTTTTAATAGTTTTTCCATTTAAATCAATGACAGTTAATTTCATTGTTGGGTAATTAGCTCCCAAATCAATTGAAAAATTACCTTGAGTAGGGTTTGGATAAATAATAGGATTGGTTTCTAGAGTATTTGAAATGACACCTAATATGTTATTTACAAAAATCTCATAGTCCTCAACCTCACCATCAAAATTTGTTTCACAAGGAGTAGGGTACCCATTATATTTTGCAGAAACCCTCATAGTGGTACTTCCATTTAATGCATTTTGAGGAATGGTAATTGTTAATGGTGATAAGTCTGTTGGTCCGTCAGCAGTATTTGTAGCAAAACCTAAATCGTATTCTTCATTTGGATCATCAAAATTTAAATTTTGATTCCAATCAATCCAAGCTTTTGCGTAAACGGTATAATTACCATCAGTATTTACATTAACTGTTAAATTATGTGAGTCACCTGCTTCTACAGTAGTAGAAATATCATTTGAATAATCAGTATAGGGAGCTTCTTTCCCAGTTGCATTATTTATTTCATTAAAATTTACTAATGTTATAGCTGTTGCATAATCCATATTACCGTAGGATATGCAATTAGGGCAATCGTCAACAACCGTTACCATATCCTCGATAGTTTTTGTATTAGAATTGCCCTGAGCATCTGTAACCTTTAAACTAATCGTATAAGAGCCTTCATTACCAAAAACAACTACAGGGTTTCTTTCCGAAGTTGAAGAAATAGAAATTGGTTCTGGAGTTATTGTCCATTCCCAAGTAGCACCGTCATGTTTTAACATAGAATAACAATCAAATTGAATTTCATCGGTAGGGCATCTTACAATGTCGTCATAAGTAATGGGTTGTGCAATAGGTGCAATCAAATTATCTACCATTTCTCTCCCCCAAACCCCTCTTCCATTTGACCCTAATCTAAGTTCACCATCTCTGTAAAATGGATTGATTTGTAATGATTTTGCAACCAAAGGCAAGCCTGAAGAATAATCAATCCAATTATCGACATTATCATCCCAATAAAGAACACCATATTGAGAAGTAACATATGTTATATTATTACTTCCTCCTTGATATAAGATATCTGTTAAATTCTCTCCATCAAGATTTGTAGTAGTTTTATTAATCCAAGTTCCTCCTCCATCTAATGAGTTGTGTACTTTATCTCCATCAACACCTCTTGCTGTACAAACCCATATATGATTGGCATCTTCTGGGTGAATCGAAATTCTAAATCTTCTATTGTTTCCCGAAGGGTTACTTATAGTTTTGTTCCAAGAAATACCACCATCTTCAGATTTCCAAATTTCACAAGGATCCCAATATCCTCCTAGTTTATTATAAACAGCATACATCACATCTGGATTGCTCCTAGAAATTTCAATTTCATAAACGACTCCTGTTTCATCAGGAAAAGTATAGATAATTTGAAAATTTGATCCTCCATTAGTAGATTTATATATTTTATTTTCAAGCCCCACATAACTATGATTGGCATACCTTGGGTCAAAATAAATACCACTTCTCTCAGCAGTACTGTAGGATTCATTGGGTCTAATAGGATAACTAGAATGATTAATTACTTCATCTCCAAAAACTTCAGGAATGGTTTTTACAGAAGTATTATTACTCGCATAATGGGTTCTATATAGTAATTTTCTGTTTTCAATGGGATGGACATATCCAGAAGCTTCTTCCACCCCTCCTATATTATAGGTTTTACCTTCTGCATAATTTTCAGACCAGCCACTAGTTCCATCATGGTATTTACCCCCAGTAAAAGTATCTTCATTCCAGCCAGTATTAAAACCCCAAAAATGAGCAGCTTGAATACCTCTATTAAGCGCTACATGAGTAGTTAACTCATCATCAGAGTAATCAATTCCACCATCTGTTGCAACCCAAATATCATTTTCTCTAACTTCTATATCTTGAACATCAGCATGTATATAATCCAATCGAGTTGAATTAGCAGCTCCTATAGATTGATAGGTAAGTCCTCCATCACTAGATTCAGTTAGTCTAATACTTGCAATCCAAAACTTATCGGGATTTGTTGGACTCACTTCCATATCAAAATTATAATACCCTTGATGGTAGCCACCATCATAAGCAGCTACATTCCAATCATCTTCACCATTTATGGGGCCATACGGAGCTCCATCTTGTCCAGTTGGATTAGTCCACAAATCTCCTTTATTCAAACTTTTATAAATACCAATCCACCCTTGATCACCTTCTTTAGATTGACCTATTAAACAAACATAAACTAGATCTTCTGAGGCTGGAGTAACTCCAATTTTTCCTCCATTTTCAATTGCATTTTCAAATTCGGAAGGCACATACCAATTATTATCTTTAAGATTCCAGGTAGTACCATTGTTATCACTTCTGAAAAGTTCACTTTTTTTGGCTCCAGGGTTTGATTTTAATAAGTATACAATTTGATCATTAGTAGGATGAAAATCAATATCGAAACAATATGTTGTAAATTCTTGAGTCCAAGTTATTCCGCCATCGATAGTTTTAAACAAACCAGCTGAAGAGGTATGAAATATGATATTATGATTAGATGGTGCATACTCAAATTCATTCCCAGTACCATCCGTAAAATGTCTTTCCAACCACGTAACTCCGCCATCTAAGGATTGATAAATTCTATTATTAGATGAAATCAAAAAATTATCTGAATCTGTAGGGTGAATTTTTACTGAAGAATTACCACCAGAAAAAACTTCTCCCAATGAAATTAATGACCAGTTTGCTGCTTTATCTATTGATTTATAAATGCCTCCAGCTTCTGTGCCGCAAATTAAAATATCTGGATTTGATAAAGATTGATCAATAGCATAGATGTTTTTGTGCCAAGAAATTGGTTGCACATTGTTAGTTGAAAAGGTCTCTAAAGGTCCAATTGCTTCCCAGCTATCAGATACTTTATTGCCTCTATTTTTTTGCTGGTATTTTTCCTTTTGTTGCTGAAATAATGCATCTTCTTCTTGTTTGGTTAAGGGTTTTATATAGCCATTTTGATTTAATAATTCTTCAATTTGAAGCATCCAATATTTATGGTTCTGAGTATTTATGTTTTTAACAAAACTATTTTCCTTGTAATATTGTTTAAATAATTTCTCTACTTCTCCAACATTAGGATTTTCAGAATACATTAATAGAGCCCATTCGGGAGTTTCATTATTTAATAATGGGATAGTTTTAAAATATTTAGGATTATTTTGACTTTGCGAATTAGTGATAAATAATAAAACAAATAGAATTGTAATTATGTGTTTCATAAGAGTTGGGTTGAGGTAATTTTATTAATTATAAAAATACATTTAAAATTCATAGGATATAATTTTACCAAAAACACGTACTAATTAATCCAAAACAGGTGATAAAGATCGTAATGCTTTATTTATGGTGGTTATATTTTCAAAGGTAATAATTAATCGCAATCCGTTTCTCGTTTGTTTTTCTTTCATTTTAACTAAACTAGGATTGTTTTGTGCGTATTGAATAACTTTAGAAAAAGCAGTACTTTGGTAAAATGAACTTTCTTGATTTGTAATAAAATACCCAACTAGTTTACCCCGTTTCATTAGTATACGCTCTAATCCAATAGTTTCAGCAATCCATTTAATTCGAACGCTATTGAGTAAATCTCTTGCTTGAAGCGGGAGTTCACCAAAACGATCTATTAAATCTGCTTCGTATTTTTGAAGTTCCTCTTCCGTTTTCAACTCACTTAATTTATTGTATAAGTTCAGCCTTTCGGTAATATTATTGATATAATCGTCTGGAAATAGTAATTCGAAATCGGTATCAATAACTGTTTCTTTTACAAAATCTTTAAGCTCGTGTTCTGTACCATGATAAAGCTCTTTAAATTCTTTTTCTTTTAACTCATCGATTGCTTCGGCAAGTATTTTTTGATAGGTTTCAAAACCAATTTCATTGATAAACCCGCTTTGTTCCCCACCTAATAAATCACCAGCTCCTCGAATTTCCAAATCTTTCATAGCGATATTTAAACCACTTCCTAATTCGCTAAATTGTTCCAAGGCCTGGATACGTTTGCGTGCATCATCGGTCATTGCAGAATATGGAGGAGTGATAAAATAACAAAATGCTTTTTTATTACTTCTACCTACACGACCTCGCATTTGATGTAAATCGGAGAGTCCAAAATTATTGGCATTATTAATAAACATTGTATTAGCATTTGGTACATCCAAACCACTTTCGATAATTGTTGTAGAAACCAATATATCAAACTCGTTATTCATAAAAGCTAACATGAGTTGTTCTAGCTTTTTCCCTTCCATTTGACCATGCCCAATACCAATTTTTGCATCTGGAACTAGTCGTTGTATCATACCTGCAACTTCTTTTATATTTTCAATTCGATTATGAACAAAAAATACTTGCCCATTTCTTGAAATTTCGTAACGAATGGCATCTCTTATGTTGTCCTCAGAAAAACGAACCACTTGAGTTTCTACAGGATATCGGTTAGGTGGCGGCGTACTAATAATAGATAAATCTCTTGCTGCCATCAAACTAAATTGTAGTGTTCTCGGAATGGGAGTTGCAGTTAACGTTAAGGTATCCACATTTTGTTTGATTGTTTTTAATTTATCCTTTACAGCCACACCAAACTTTTGTTCTTCATCGATAATTAATAATCCTAAGTCATTAAATTGTACGGCCTTATTCACTAATTGATGTGTTCCAATTACAATGTCTAAAGTTCCGTTTTTTAATCGCTCTAATACTGAAGTTCGTTGTTTAGCAGTTCTAAATCGGTTGAGGTAATCAACGTTTACAGGCATTTCGGATAATCTTTCTGAAAAAGTTTTAAAATGTTGAAATGCTAAAATGGTAGTAGGTACTAAAATAGCAACTTGTTTTCCATTATCTACTGCTTTAAAAGCCGCTCTAACAGCTACTTCTGTTTTTCCAAAACCTACATCACCACAAACCAAACGATCCATCGGGCGTTCGTTTTCCATATCGCGTTTTATGTCTGCTGTAGCTGTGACTTGATCTGGAGTATCTTCATAAATAAAAGAAGATTCTAATTCAAGTTGTAAATAAGAGTCTAGATCGTATGCAAAACCTTTTAGCGTTCTTCTCTTAGCATACAATTCAATTAAGTTGAAGGCAATTTCTTTGACCCTTTTTTTTGTTTTTTGTTTTAATTTTTTCCAAACACCACTTCCTAATTTGTATATTTTAGGAGTGGACCCATCCTTTCCGCTATACTTAGATATTTTATGTAACGAGTGGATGCTGAGATATAAAATATCACGTTCTCCATAGATTAATTTTATAGCCTCCTGTTGTTTCCCCTCTACGTCAATTTTTTGAAGCCCTCCAAATTTTCCAATTCCGTGATCAATATGAGTCACATAATCACCCACCACTAAATTGGTTAATTCCTTTATAGTAATGGCTTGCTTTTTAGCATATCCATTTTTTAGCTGAAATTTATGATACCGTTCAAAAATTTGATGATCGGTGTAACAAATATTTTTCTGATCTGAATCTACAAACCCTTCATATAACGGAAAAACAACAGTCTCAAATTGATTTACATGTTGTTCGATATCATCAAAAATATCGTGAAAGCGCTGTTCTTGTTGCTGGCTGCTACAAAAAATATAGTTCTTAAATCCTTTTTCTGTATTGGTATTTAAGTTGTCAATTAATAAATTAAACTGTTTGTTAAATGATGGTTGAGGTTGGGTGTTAAAGTCAATGTCACTGTCCACTGAAGTATTGATTAATTGAACTTTGGTATAATCTTTCAGTTCTTTTTTAATTAATTGAGAGCAACAAAATAGCTCATTAGGATTGTTTTGTTTAATCTCGCCATCTAACTTATTAAATGTATCTTCTGCTTGGTTAAATAATTTATCAATTCCTTGATATAACAGATCTTCGTTTTTATGAAAAACGGTTGTTTTTGAAGCTATATATTTTAAAAAACTGATACGTTTTTCTTCCATCATTTTATTTTCCATATTTGGAATGATGGTTATCTTTTTTATGGTTTCTGTTGATAACTGTGTATCAACATCAAAACTACGAATACTCTCCACTTCATCACCAAAAAATTCAATTCTATAGGGGTTATCGTTGCTAAAAGAGAAAACATCTAAGATTCCTCCGCGGACCGAAAATTCTCCAGGCTCGGTTACAAAATCAGTTCGTTTAAAATTATATTCGAACAACACTTCATTCACAAAATCGATGGATAAGTTGTCGCCTGTACCAATTTTGAGGGTATGTCGTTCTAATTCTTTTTTAGTAATAACTTTTTCAAAAAGAGCTTCAGGATATGAAACAATAATTGCTGGTTTTTTTCGTGAATTAATTCGATTTAAAACCTCAGACCTTAATAAAATGTTAGCGTTATCAGTTTCTTCAATTTGATAAGGACGACGATAACTTCCTGGATAAAAAAACACATTTTTTTCACCTAATAAATTTTCTAAATCATTTAAGTGATAGGCTGCCTCTTCTTTGTCATTTAAAATAATTAAAAAAGGGCGATCTACTTCTTTAAAAACTTCGGAGATAACGATAGAAAAAGAGGACCCAACTAGACCAGAAATTACTGTTTTTTTTTCGCTATTGGTAATAGCTCTCCCGAGTTTTCTTGAGTAAGAAGACTTGCTAAAAAGTGAAGAAACCAATACTTTACTCATTCATGCAAAGGTAAGATTTCAATTAAATATTAAAAATAAGTTTAAAATTATTTTAACAGACCTATTTGTCTATTTTACTTTAAAATTATTTTAATAAACCCCTTGATTAGTTTTATCTTTGCAAGATAAATTTAAGATTATGTCATTTTACGAATTATTTAAAAAAGGTCATCAAACAAGAAATAAAGCTCACTTTGCGTCGATCGCTTCTATAGCAATGACTGACGGAAAAATTTCTAAAGACGAACAAGCTTTATTACAATCTTTAGCAACTAAATTGAGTGTTAATAAATCTGATGTGACAAAAATTATTGATAATCCATCTAAGTATCCAATTATACCATCAAATTCTGTTGAAGAACGATTAGAAAGAATGCATGATTTATTTGATATGATATTTTCGGATCAAAAAATGGATGCTAAAGAATTAGTATTAATTAAAAAGTATGCAATCGGACTGGGATACAATTCTACAAGCGCCAACGAATTAATACAAAATTCTATTGAAATCTATACAGGTAAAATTAGTTTTAACGAGTATAAATATTTAATAAATAACAGATTAAAAGGCTAAATTATTCTTTGTGTTTTTGCATGAAACCCTCTAGCTTATCTACCATGTCTTTATTACCACAGAAAAAAGGAACTCTTTGGTGCAGTTCACTTGGTTTGATATCTAAAATTCTATTAAATCCGTTACTAGCTTTGCCTCCGGCTCTTTCCGCTAAAAATGCCATAGGATTGCATTCGTAGAGTAAACGCAGTTTACCATCTGGATTTTTTGATGTTGAAGGATAAAAATAGATACCACCTTTAATCATGTTTCGGTGAAAATCCGAAACTAAAGAACCAATATAACGTGAGGTATAGGGTCGTTCTCCTTCTTCTTCTTGACAATATTTAATATACCTCTTTACACCCTCTGGGAAGTGAACATAATTTCCTTCGTTCACAGAGTATATATTTCCTTTTTCAGGAAACTTCATATTTGGATGAGATAGATAGTAGGTGCCTATCGCTGGATTTAATGTAAATCCATTTACACCGTGACCTGTTGAATAAACTATCATTGTGGAAGTTCCGTAAACGATATATCCTGCTGCCACTTGTTGTTTGCCGGGCTGTAAAAAATCGTCAATGGTTACTGGAGTCCCATCTGGAGTAATTCTACGATAAATCGAAAAAATAGTTCCTACCGATACGTTAACATCAATATTAGACGAACCATCTAATGGATCCATCAATACTATATATTTATTATCGTGTTTTTTATTGCCTCCTTTTATCGTTATAAAATCGTCTTCTTCTTCACTAGCAATACCACAAACAATTTCGCGATTAACTAGAGTATTAATAAAAACTTCATTCGCATATACATCTAACTTTTGTTGATCTTCCCCTTGAATATTTTCTTCTCCAGCGGCTCCTAATATATCGACAAGTCCGGCTTTGTTCACCTCGTGGTTTACAATTTTACCAGCTAGTCGTATCGAGTTTATTAATCTTGAAAGTTCACCTGATGAATATTTAAACTCACTCTGTTTATTAATAATAAATTCTCCAAGTGTTTTGTTATGTTTTGTCATGTAGCGGGTTGTCGTTTATTTATGCAAATATCGTTAAATTTTAAAGAAATAGAACCGATATTTGTCTTTTCAAATCAAAATTATGAAAATTGTAGTCAGATTAAGTACACCTCAAGATATGCCTCAAGTATTGAGACTTATTAAGGATTTAGCTGCTTTTGAAAAAGAGATAAATGCTGTTGAAATATCTGAGACTACCCTTATAAAAGAGGGTTTTGGTAAAAATGCTATATTTACTTGTTTTGTTGCTGAACTTGACAAGAAAATAGTGGGAATGGCACTGGTATATGATCGTTTTTCAACTTGGAAAGGAAGAAGTATTCACTTAGAGGATTTAGTAGTGAATTCTGACTTAAGAGGTAGAGGGATTGGAAAAGCATTATATTCTGAAGTAATTAAATATGCAGTGAAAAGAAACGTTAAACGCTTAGAATGGGTTGTTTTAGATTGGAATAAAAATGCGATAGATTTTTATGAAAGTAGTGGCGCAAAACTTTTAAAAGATTGGTATCTTGTCCAAATGGACCAGAGCAGAATGGAAAAATATTTAAAAAAGAATAACAATTTTAATTAATAAATGAAGGTTTTTAAATTTGGCGGGGCTTCTGTTAAGAATGCTGAGGGAGTAAAAAATGTACTTTCTGTACTTAAAACGACGGAAGAGAAAAATTTGATTGTTATTGTTTCTGCAATGGGAAAGATGACTAATTTACTTGAAGACCTTGTTCTTAACTATTTTTCAAATCCTTCTGAAATTAAAATAACTCTAAGTAAATTTTATGAATTCCATCTAAAAATAATAACGGATCTATTCAATAATAATTCACATCAAATTTTTAATGAATTATTAAAGTTAAAAAATGAGCTACAATTATTTGTAGATCACAATAAATCCAATGATTATTCATTTGTTTATGATCAAATTGTAAGCTTCGGAGAACTAATTTCCACAAAAATTATTTCAGTGTATCTCTTAGAAAATGAGTTTGAAAATAAATTTTTAGATGTTCGATCGGTAATTAAAACTAATACTAATTACAGAGAAGCCAAGGTTAATTGGGACGAAACTCAAAAAAATATTATTAATACCGTCTCAAAAACCGGAATATGTATTACTCAGGGGTTTATTGCATCAGAGAGTTCGCATAATTTTACGACCACTTTAGGAAGAGAAGGAAGTGATTATACGGCCGCTATTTTTGCATATTGTTTAAATGCAGAAAGTGTTACTATTTGGAAGGACGTTCCAGGAATTTTAAATGCTGATCCAAGACATTTTAAAAAAACTCAATTATTAAATCACATTTCTTATCGTGAAGCTATTGAGCTTGCTTTTTATGGTGCCACAGTAATCCATCCAAAAACATTGCAGCCTTTGCAGCGAAAAGAGATTCCATTGTATGTAAAATCTTTTTATCATCCACAGGATAACGGCACTTGTGTTGGGAAAGGTGTTTTTTTAGATCCTAAAACAGCTTGTTTTATATTAAAAAAAGATCAAGTATTAATATCATTATCTTCTTTAGATTTTTCATTTATGATGGAAGATAATATAGGTGATGTTTTTAAGTTACTTCATCAATACAAAATGAAAGTCAATCTAATTCAAAACTCAGCAATTAGCTTCTCTGTATGTATAGATAACAAGTTTAACAAGTTAGATATGTTATTAAAAAAGTTAAGGGAAACTTTTAGGGTATCTTGGAATGAGGGAGTAACACTTTACACCATCCGTCATTCAACTAATCTTGAAATTAAAGAATTATTGAAGGGTAAAGAAATACTTTTAAGACAAGAAAGTAGAGAAACTATTCAGTTCGTAGTGAAAGCCTAATCAAACATCATTTTTAACTAACTTTGTCTGATTTTAAATAGTTTACAAATTTTTTTATTACAATGGGATTAGTCAATGCAAAAGAAGTAGCTAAAGCAATTAATATTGATAAACTTGGACTTTTAGGAACTGCTTTTGGTTGGGCGTTGATGAAAGTTCTAAATCTGGATACTCTTAATAAAATCTACAATGAAAATAAACACCTCAGCGATATTGAATTTATTAATTCTCTCTTAGATAATTTTGAAATTAAATTTGAAATACCTGAAGAGGATTTAAAGAGAATCCCAAAAACAGGACCTTTTATCACCATATCGAACCACCCGTTAGGAGGCATCGATGGAATATTATTACTAAAGTTATTATTAGAGCATCGACCTGATTTTAAAATACTAGCTAATTTTTTGTTGCACCGAATTGAGCCCATGAAACCTTATGTCGTGCCAGTCAATCCCTTTGAAGGGAGAAAAGAGGTTAAGTCAAGTATTGGTGGCTTTAAGGCATCTTTACAACATTTAAAAGATGGATTTCCTTTAGGAATTTTTCCTGCTGGAGAGGTCTCAACTTATAAAGCTGGTAGATTAATAGTTGACAGACCCTGGGAAGAAACTGCGATGAAACTTATACAAAGGGCTAAGGTGCCTGTTGTTCCTATTTATTTTCATGCTAAAAACAGTAAGTTATTTTATGGAATGGCAAGAATCAGTGATACGCTTCGCACTGCAAAATTACCCTCCGAATTACTCACTCAAAAAGAACGGTTAATTAAAGTTAGAATAGGGAATGCTATACCGGTAAAAGATCAAAGTGAATATCATTCACTCGAAGATTTTACTAATTTTTTGCGAACAAAAACGTACCTACTCGCTAATCCGTTTCAAAAGAAAAAATTAATAGATAGCCTGCCCAAAAATCTAAAGTTTCCTAAACCTCCCAAAAAAATTGTCAAACCAGTTAAGGGTGCTATTCTTCAAAGCGAAATCGATATTCTTAACAAAAATGATAAAAGGTTACTTCAGAGTAAAAATTACGAGGTTTATCTAGCAGCTGCTCCAAGTATACCCAATATACTTCTAGAAATTGGTAGGCTAAGGGAAATTACCTTTAGAGAAATTGGAGAAGGAACCAATAAGGCAATTGACCTGGATCGGTTTGATACCTATTACCATCATATGTTCTTGTGGGATACGGACAAGAAAAAAATAGCTGGAGCTTACAGAATGGGATTGGGTTCTCAGATTTATTCAAAATACGGTATTGATGGATTTTATTTACAGGAATTATTTCGATTCGAACAGGAGTTATTTCCGATGATGAGCAAATCGATTGAAATGGGAAGAGCATTTATCATAAAAGAATATCAAATGCGCCCCATGCCTCTATTTTTGCTTTGGAAAGGAATTGTCCATACTACATTACGATATCCAGAGCATAAATACCTTATAGGAGGAGTAAGTATCAGCAATAAATTTTCTGAATTTTCAAAATCGCTGATGATTGAGTTTATGAAATCAAATTATTACGATCCATATGTAGCTCAATACATCAACCCAAAAAAAGAATATAAGGTTAAATTAAAAGACGCTGACAAAGATTTTGTTTTTGATGCTAGCAAAGCTGATCTAAATAAATTTGATAAAATTATTGATGAGGTTGAACCGGGAAGTTTACGTTTACCAGTTTTAATTAAAAAATATATCAAACAAAATGCAAAAGTAATTGCTTTCAATGTGGATCCACTATTCAATAATGCCGTAGATGGCTTGATGTATATACGGATTTCTGACCTCCCTGAGAGTACTGTAAAACCGGTCATGGAAGAGTTCCAATCCGAGTGGGAAAAAAAAATTAATTTCCCTAAAGATCAAGAATAAAAAGCTCTTGAGTTTATCAAAAGCTTTTTATCTTTTTTACTTTACTGTTTATTTATAATAAATTCAGATCGCCTATTTTTTGAATTTTCTTCTTCACTACAATTTATCCCGCAATCTACAAGAGGTTTAGTTTTTCCATATCCCTCACTTGTTAATCTTACGCTTTCAATTCCTTGAGATATAACATACTCTTTCGTGGAAGCGGCTCTTCTATTTGAGAGTTCCAAATTATAGGTTGCGGTTCCTCTATGGTCGGTATGGCTTTCAATTTTTATTTCCATAGTAGGATATTTTTTCATGATCGCAACCAATTTATCCAATTCGAAAGCAGCTTGAGGCTTTATGTTGTGTTGGTCATAATCAAACATTATAGGGTTGAGCACTATTTTATCATTAACAATAATTTTTTCGATAGGACGAAGCATTAATACTTTATTTATTGGCCCAAAATTAGCAGGATCAATGGTTATACTATTGCCTTCGTACCCGTTTTTATATCCGAGTACTTGGTTAGTTTTATCACATTCAATTATTAAAGTAACAAATCCTTTATTGTCAGTTGTTCCTGTAGCTAATTTATTTTCAAAATTATCAAACAAATCTACACGAGCGTCTGTAAGTGGGAGTTTCGTAATTTCATCAACTACTTGGACAATCAATTCAAAATCACATAAAGGTGCAATTAATTTTGTAGCATAAATATCGTCACTTCCTACCCCTCCTTTTCTATTGGAAGAAACATAACCTTCTTTACTATTAGGGTTGTATTTAAAAGCAAAGTCATCACTTGGGCTATTAATATCAGTACCAATATTTCTTACCCCTACAAAAACATCACCATTGGTCTCGGCATAAAAAACATCTAACCTTCCCAGCCCCATATGACCGTCGCTAGAAAAATAAAATGTTCCGTTTGCGTCAACAAATGGGAACATTTCTTTCCCTTCAGTATTAATATCACCCCCTAAGTTTTCTGGTTTTCCGAGCGTTCCATCTTTATTAACAGTCACTTTGTAGATGTCAGACATTCCCTTGCCACCAGGCATATCACTTACAAAGTAAAGGGTGCTACCATCCGGGCTTAAAGCAGGTTGCCCAAAAGAATATTCACTATTATTAAAGTTTACAGGTTGGATGTCTTTCCAAACTCCATTTTCTTTAACGGCAGTAAATAAGTTAATTTGACTTATACCTTCTTCACTTTTTTTATATTTTTCTTTAAAGTAATCGTTTCTATCAAAATACATTCTTTTACCATCTGCAGTAATGGCTACATTCCCCTCATTATATTTTGTGTTTACATCACCTGTAATTAGGTCTGCATTTTTCTCTGTACCACCAACGATATCTGCGACATATATATCTAAAAAAGGTTCTTCGTTCCAACCGTATATTTTTCTAGCTGTATTTCTAGCCGAAGAGAAATAGAAAGATTTATTGATAACAGTTCCTCCAAATTCAGAGTACTCTGTATTAATATCTTTTAGGTTTGTTAATGAGAATTTTTTAGTACTTCCTAAATATTTTGGTAAATAATCCGGATCTTTCATAAAAGCGATAGCTCTTGAGTCTTCTGGACTCATCTGTGCAAATTTCTTCATCCAAACATTATAGTCTCCAGATTTTCCATTTGTTTTTAGAACTTGAGCGTAGTTATAAACGGTTTCTGGCTTTACTTTTCTGCTTTTTACAACACGTTTATAGTAGGTTTCCGCTTTTTTAGAGTTATTAATAAAGTAATAGCTATTGGCTAATTGCTCATAAACATACCTACTACCTTTTCCTTTTTTCAAGAGGCTTTGATAAGTTTCAGCGGCTTCTGTATAAGCTAATCTTTTATATAAATCGTCAGCCTTTTTGGTATCTTTATTTTGTGCGAATGCATTGCTGCTAATCGTTATAAGTAGAATGAGTATATATATTTTTTTCATTTTAAGTGTGCTTTATTAAAAGATTAGAAATATCTAGGTGAACGCAGGGCACGTTTGTTGAAATAAACGTCCCATGTTAAAATTAGTTCGTGTGAAGATCCAGCAATAGCTTTTATATCTGAAATGACATGATCGTATGCATATCCTACCCGAACATTAGGATTGATTTGAAACCCAACCAATGCGCTATAAGAGTCATCTAAACGATATGAAGCTCCCAGTTCAAATTTTTCATAAAATAAAGCGTTTAAGTTTGCATCCCATGACATTGGAGAATCAAAAGCCGCTTTAATCATTGCAGACGGTTTTAGTTTTACATTCTCACCTAGCTGAAACACATATCCTGCTGTTGCAAAGAAGTGTGAACTTTCATTGCCAAATTTTACCGCTTCACCATCAATAGTTTCATCTAAGTGAACTGATTGTAAAAAATTGGGAACTGATACACTTACATAAAAGTTGTCGCTGTATAAAAATACACCAGCTCCAATATTTGGATAGGTTCTTTGAATGTCTTCAGAAAAGAAAGGGTCATTAGGATCTTGTAATTCTAAATCTGACAGGCCAACTTCATGTAAAGTAACTCCAGCTTTTAAACCAAAAGCTAATTGAAGTTTTTTGCCTAAATCAACTGTGTATGAGAAATCAGCATAGATATTGGATTCGCTAACAGGGCCCAATTGATCTTTAATAGCAGAAATTCCCAATCCAACTTTGTCTCCGAAAGGAGAGTGTGCAGCGAAAGAGAATGTTTCAGGGTTATCAGCGATACCGACCCATTGACTTCTGTAGAGCGCCGTAATAGAGAGACTTTCTTTAGAACCAGCATAGGCGGGGTTAATTACGTTTAAGTTGTACATATATTGCGTGTACTGAGGGTCTTGTTGTGCTTTTACTTCTTGGAAGACGATTAGTAGACCGAGAAAAATTGTTATAATATATATTTTTTTCATGTGTAACTATTTGGTAGTTAGAAAAGAGTTTTTAAGTTAGTTTGAACTTCTATTTAAATAAATCCACCCACTTGTTTGAGATCCGTAAACATCATCAATACTTGCAAGATCAATCACATAGTAATAGGTGCCAGTTGGCAATTCATTGCCGCTTTTATCTTGCCCGTTCCATTGGTTAACATAGTTAGCTTGGCTATAAACGATGGTTCCAAATCGATTAAATATTTGTAAATTAGTAACACCTCCAACGCGATCACTTAAAAATTCCAAATCTAAAGAATCATTAAATCCTGGAGTTGCATCTGGAGAGATTCCTTCAGAAATAATGCAATTAGCAACATCGTACAATTCTATTACTAGCTCATCGCTCGCAGTACAACTTCCTTTTGAAATGACAACTGAATAAGTTTGAGCTACAGATATTTCATCTGTGATGGTAAGGTCTAACGTATTATTTGTTTCTCCCAAAAGGAGGCCTCCGTTTAAATACCATTGGTAAGAAATTCCATCTTCTACCGTTGTTGAGGTTAAAGTCCATGACTCTCCTACACATGATTTAAAATCCTCGTCTAGATTAATCTCTAAATCTGTTCTATCTGATATGGTAATACTATCTTCAATTTCACAATTTCCAAAAGAAGCAGTAACGGTATAAGTTCCTATTTCGTCAACAGTAATAATTGGAGTCGTTTCCCCAGAACTCCAAGAATAGGTAACATTACTAACATCCATATTTGAAGGGGTTGCATCTAATTGTATTACATTCTCAAAACAAGTTTCAAAATCCTCTCCTAAATCAAATAAAGGGGTGTTTTCAAAAAGTAAATTTACCACATCAGTTACTTCACATGTTTCAGTGGTAATAACAACACTGTAGCTGCCGGAGACACTGACTGTTATCGTTGGTGTTGTTTCACCGGTACTCCACAGATAAGTAGCATTAGACGTGTCTCCGTCAATATTAGGTGAAATTTCATAGGAAGCGACATCACAAAATTCTTGGTCATCACCTAAATCAACAGCAAAGAGTCCAGGAATAGATATGGTTACTTCGTCTTCTGCTGGCTGTTCACAATCAACACCGTTTATTACTACTTTATAAACCCCAGATTCTGAAACTGTTAAATTATCGGTTGTTGCATCAACAATTTCAGTGTTATTTAAGTACCACTGATAGGATTCTACAGGGCCACTTGTAGTTGTTGTAAGTGTAGTTTCGCTAACATCACAAAGAACTTGATCTCCGCCGTCGATGTCAACGCTACAGGTAAATATGATATCACAATTTGTGGTACCTATTCCTCCAGTTTGCACTAACTTTATAAATCCAGCAGATTGATTATAGTTGGTAATTAACAATACATAAATCTCTCCTGTTTGGCCATTTGTAATTGAAAAGTTCTCAATCGGTGCTGCAGAGTAACTACAACCAATTTGATTAGATTGTTGCAGCTGATTATAATCACACAAATCATCACCTTGAGCAAAAGGGCCCCATGCTATAAAATCAACATCAAGCCCTGTACCTATTGGATTTCCGTTGGTGTCAAATTCTGTATTTTGTACTATTTCAAAATCTAAGTCTCCAGGAGTATCAATTTGAAGATAAAACCAGGCCGGATAGGGTTGTTGAAATAAACAGTCGTAGTCTGGTCCTGATTCAGCAGTTGGAGCACAATTAGAGTCTGTATCATTACAATTAGGGAAAATATATGCTTCTTCACCTGCACAAAATGGCTCTATGTCAGCACATGTAGAACCTTGAGAGAATGAAATAAATGGTGTTAAAAAGAAAAGCAAAACAACTATTTTCCAATAGTTATTTTGCTTTAAAACCCTAGAAAATAGAAAGAGGGTAGTTATTTTTTTCATGTCGTTAAAGTTGTTGGTTATTTTTGTTAAATATAGTTAATTTTTTAAATGTTTATCAATTTGGTTTTTTAACTTTAAAATTTACCGATTAAATAGTAATTATTTATTTCTTTTGAAAATATAACGAGTTATAAATATTCCTTGTCCATCTCCTTTACCACATTCACTTTCTACAGCGCTATTTACAAAAGCAAGTTCCCATCCCTCTTCTATCATTGTATTTATTTTTGAGGTTATAACAGCATCATTTGCAGCAATGTTTTGAAATCTTATACCGCCAATATTATAAAAGTTTAATAATTTTGTTTCATCAAAATTTTTCACTCTTATTTCCCCTCTATCAGATTTATTTCTTGTATTGTCATTTTCTGTCTGGGTAGAAGTATAATCTTTATAATCTTTATCTTCGTTAGCACTAATTATCCTAGATCTTCCGATTCCATTTGGAACTATGGATTCAACACTTGTAAAAACTTTATATTCTACTTGAGCACTGATGTCGTTAATATAGATAATAGAAACAAATAATATAATTAATAATTTTCTCATGATGATTTAATTGTTTTAGTTATGAGAGCCTAAGATACAATAATTACAGTATCTAAATTTCAATTATTTAAATTACTCTATCCTAATTTATTATTTATAAGAGAGGGACTTTTGTACCTTTGTTAATATATTTATTATGATTGAAAAAGTAAAAATAGATTACGAAAAAGCAGTTTTAATTGGTGTAATAACTCAAAATCAAGACTTAGATAAATCTAATGAATATTTAGATGAGCTTGAGTTTTTAACTTTTACTGCGGGCGGCAAAGTATTAAAAAGATTTGTTCAAAAATTAGCAACGCCAAATTCACGCACCTTTTTAGGCTCTGGAAAAATGGAAGAGGTTCAAGAATATGTAAAGATTCATGAGGTAGGGTTGGTTGTATTTGACGACGAATTAACTCCAGCGCAACAGAGAAATATTGAAAAAATTCTTGAATGCAAAATTTTAGATAGAACTAACCTAATTCTCGATATTTTTGCACAACGGGCGCAAACCAGTTATTCGAGAACTCAAGTAGAATTAGCTCAATATCAATATTTACTGCCAAGATTAACCGGTATGTGGACTCACTTAGAACGTCAGCGTGGAGGAATTGGAATGAGGGGTCCAGGAGAAACCGAAATAGAAACTGATAGAAGAATTGTACGAGATAGAATTTCTTTACTAAAGAAAAAACTAGCTAAGGTAGATAAACAAATGTCGGTTCAAAGAGGAAACAGAGGGGCCTTAATTAGAGTTGCATTAGTAGGATATACCAATGTAGGTAAGTCAACATTAATGAATGTGATCAGTAAATCTGATGTCTTTGCTGAAAATAAACTTTTTGCCACTTTGGATACCACTGTAAGAAAGGTAGTTATAAAGAATCTTCCTTTTTTAGTCAGTGATACGGTAGGATTCATACGAAAACTTCCAACTCAATTAGTTGAGTCTTTCAAAAGTACTTTAGACGAAGTTAGAGAGGCTGACTTGTTGTTGCACGTCGTTGATATTTCTCATCCTTCTTTTGAAGACCATGTTGTATCGGTCGAAAAAATATTAGGAGAAATTAATGCCTCAGATAAACCCTGCGTTATGGTATTTAATAAAATCGATAGTTACAATCCAGAAGTAATTGACGACGACGACTTAATCACTGAAAAAACAAAAGCTCACAATACGCTTGAAGATTGGAAACAAACTTGGATGAATAAAGAAAAAGGAGAAGCTATTTTTATTTCAGCTTTGAAAAAGAATAATCTTGAAGAATTTAAAAAAATAGTTTACGATAAAGTAAAGGAACTCCATATTAAAAGATTTCCATACAATCATTTTTTGTATGAAGATTACAAGTAATTGAATTTTAGTAAAAAAAAGTCTATCATAAAATAGACTTTTTAGCGGAATATTTCTTTTACAAATTTACATTTACTCCTAAACCAAACACTTCTCTGATTTGAAATCCATTAAAAGCATTGTCATCATAAATTGTTTGAAAAGTTAAATTTGTTGTGAAAACATCATTAATTTTCATTACTAAATTTAGGGTGTAATCGAGATCAATATTTTGTGGTTTATCTATATAATTAGAGAACAGGTTTAATATATTTTCCATACTGATATTATTCATAATGTCAAATTTGTAATAAGCTCTAGCATTAAAACCAAACTCAACTAAAAAAGAATCTCCAGGATCTACTCCAAAAGTCTCTATATCATTACTCGACTCGTATAATTGAGTGTCCTCATTATAGGTGTATATTTCTGAAGTAATGAATGTGAATTTAGCGGTGAGCGGTGAAATATTGAAGTATAAGTTATCATTTTTCTTCCATAGTAGACCAGGACCAAAACTCCAATATGCAGGTTTAAAAAACCCTGAAGTTGGAAAATCTTCGTTGCTTAATGTTGGATTTTGATCAATAAAGTCGTCTTCGTAGTCATAACCGTCTGTGAATTGTGTTTTGAAATTCATAAAGAAAGAGGCGCTCCAACTTTCTTTTAATTTTTTTCCTAAAATGGAGTTTAATTCTAAACGATCATCTGTTTTTCTTGTCCCGTCGTCTTTACTATTTGTTATACCGTAGCTTGCTAATATTTTATTATCCAAGGACCAATCTCCACTTAAATAATTCAGATCATAATTTAGATTAAGGTTGCCAGCAAAATTATTATCTCCTCCAGCTTGCCAGTTTGAAAAAGCAGATTGGTTGATTAATAAAGTGATTTTTCCTGATTTTTTCCATCCATCTTTAGATTCCTCAGAAGGTTCATTCTCTTGAGAGAAGTTCACAAATGGTAATAGTAGTAAAAGTAGTAGTAATAAATTTTTCATAAGTTTAATTTTAGTGATTAATTAATGATAAATAAATTCAGGGATAAAGAATTTTAGAAATTAAATATTACTGTCATAAGAGATGTTTTTTTTCTTAAATAAGGGGACTGACGAACATGCTTCCCCATACATAATACTTTTTACAACCGGTTGTATTTTTTGAATTAGTTGAATATATGAATTTTCTGGAATATTTTTTTTGGAACAACCTTTGATAATTACGGATTTATTTTTATAATTTGAAATATCAATTTTACTAATGATTTTAGAAAAAATTAAATTTTCTAATTCATTTTTATTTCCTACAACTATCAATTTTGCAATTGCATTTAATTCAGTTGTTATGAGCATAAAGGCCCATGCTGGAACGAGTGCTTTATTTTTGTTAGTTAAAGCTATATAACAACGCTGATACTGTTTCCAATTATAGGATTTAATTTTTAATCTAAATTCTTTTTCTTTAAGAAGGATTCCTTGAAATAAAAATTGAGAAATATCAATCTCTAATCTTTTTCCGGTTGGATAAAAATCTTCAAGATCTAAAGTGATTAATTTGCTGTCTGCAACTCTATTTTTTATCTCGCCAGTCACTTATAACATTCCAAGTTCTAGTTTAGCTTCTTCACTCATCAAATCTTGACTCCAAGGAGGATCGAAGGTTATTTCAACTTCAGCATCTGATACGTCATCAATTGATTTAATTTTTTCTTCTACTTCCAGAGGCAAAGACTCTGCAACAGGACAGTTTGGAGTAGTAAGTGTCATCAGTACTTTTACAGCATAATCTTCATTAACAAAAACATCATAAATGAGTCCTAGTTCATATATATCTACAGGAATTTCCGGATCAAAAATAGTTTTAATCACTTTAACAATTTTCTCTCCCAATTCTTCTGTGTTTATTTTTTCTGCTTGTGTCATAGTGGTTATTGTTTTTGTGCTTTTAATGCAAGCGCATAAATCTTTAATTGTTTGATCATAGAAACTAAACCATTTGCCCTAGTGGGTGAGAGATGCTCTTTTAATCCAATTTCATCTATAAAATCGGTGTTTGCGCTTAAAATTGCATCAGGCGTTTGATTCGAAAACACTCGTAAAAGAATGGCTATTATACCTTTTGTAATTATTGCATCACTATCGGCTGTATAATTTATTTTACCATTTTTAAGTTGAGCATCGAGCCAAACTTTTGATTGGCATCCTTTTATCAATCTATCATTTGTCTTGTTATTCTCATTTATAAGGGGCAATGATTTTCCTAAATCAATCATATACTCATATTTTTGCATCCAATCGTCAAACAATAAAAACTCGTCTATAACCTCTTCTTGTATTGATTTAATTGTCATATTACTAATTGGTTATTTTATAGGCACGAATTATAAGATTTCCCTCTCTATTATAAAAAGTAAGCATATTATTATCAAAGTTAAACGTCATTGTACTTCTAAATGCTTTAAATAATTCTGATTCAACTTTCATTACATCGTCTTCACAATACATTTTAGTTACCCCTAAAGGTTCAATTTCAATTTTATTATTATTGGTAACGATATAGTTTCCAAAATAAGTATTACAATCAGTCTTTCCAGAAATTTTATTTTCGTTTGAGTCAATTTTAAAAAACAATTTTCTTTTCAGTTGCTGGGTATTTAAACTTTTAATTTCATAGTTCCCTGAGTAAACATTTATTATCTTTTTTTCTACAGTAGGTTTTGTCTCTTTACAAGAGATAAAAAACATTGAAAAAATTAGAACACTAAATTTGATAGTTTGTTTCATATTTTATTTAGGATAACATCATTTTTGCTTTATTTATAGCCGCTATAAAAATATCAATCTCTTCTTTCGTATTATAAAATGCAAACGAAGCTCTAATGGTGCCAGAAATTTCATAGAAATCCATAATGGGTTGTGTGCAATGTTGCCCAGTTCTTACTTCTACGCCTAATTTATCAATAATAGTACCAATATCGTAAGGGTGAATTTTATCAATATTAAAAGAAATAACAGCAGTTTTATTGGAAGAAGTTCCATAAATTTTTACACCATCAATTTTTAAGAGTTCTTTAGTTGCATATTTTAAGAGTTCATTTTCGTAAATCGCTATATCTTTTAATCCAATAGAGTTTAAATAGTCTACCGCAGCTCCAAAAGCAATACCTCCTGCAATGTTTGGAGTTCCTGCTTCAAACTTGTGGGGGAGATCTGCATAAGTAGTTTCCTCAAAAGAAACCTCTTTAATCATTTCTCCTCCTCCCTGATATGGAGGTAATTCTTGGAGCCATTTTTCTTTTCCGTACAAGATACCAACTCCCGTAGGTCCGCACATTTTATGTGCAGAAGTAACATAAAAATCTACATTTAATTTTTGGAAATCTGGAGTTAAATGGGAAGTAGCTTGAGCGCCATCAATTAATACTGCAGCCCCTTTTTCATGCGCTTTTTCAATGATTAATTCAATAGGATTTATGGTGCCTAAGGTATTTGACACATGATTTACAAATACTAATTTGGTTTTTTCGGACAATAAACGAGTGTAGTCAGCCAGTGATAATTCTCCTATTTCAGTCATCGGAATTACTTTCAGAGTTGCCCCTGTTTTTTCACAAAGCATTTGCCAAGGAACAATATTAGAGTGATGTTCTAATGCA
>Ga0206683_10000174_pt1 | contig 47305 bp, 49 predicted proteins | sample M280m12015metaG_FD_155483 | JGI IMG/M metagenome (GOLD analysis project Ga0206683, IMG submission 155483) | Ammonia-oxidizing marine archaeal communities from Monterey Bay, California, United States - M2 80m 12015 | ecosystem: Environmental > Aquatic > Marine > Intertidal zone | place: USA...
TTCCCGATACATTCTGCGATTTATTTTTGGGTAGTCGCAGACGTCGATGTCTGATCGTGTGCCACCCATCAGGTAAACGAGATCTTCAGCATTGGAGTTATGCATACAGTGGGGCAATGAGTTCTGGGTGAAGGCCATAAAATCGCCGGCTTTTACTTCGACCAGTTCATCGCCGATTTCTGCTGTGCCTTTACCCTCAAGAATGTAGATGAATTCTTCATCCTGGTGGTGAAAATGAAACTGTGTCGTGTCATTACCTGGTGCAATCCTGACCAGGTGCACCCCCAGTTGTTCAAGCCCAAGGATATCGCCGATAGATCTGGTGTGCCGAATGGCGTTCTTGTTGAATTGATGGACGTGTTTGACTTCATCCGTTTCGCTGATGGCTTTGGCGGTTAGCAGCGGGAACGGTTTGTCAGTCATGTAGGTACTCTTAGGCACTCTGGTTCCAGATTTACCAATTAGCAACCTTACCTTCGTCTGTAGTTATTTTGTCTATCGTTTGACCGGCCATTGCCGCGAGTGTTTCGTTTCGGAATGCTGGCTCGTTCCGCGGCACTCATCGGCGGCAGGGACGGGATATCTGCACCTAATTCCTCCGGCGGGTTCTCGCAGTGAAAGTTTACTCCAAGCAATGCCTCAATGTTCGGCAACATAAATGAATCATTCTCGCATGCGAGGGTAATTGAAGTTCCCTCACTACCGGCACGGCCTGTCCTGCCAATACGGTGAACATAGTCTTCAGGGTCTTCCGGCAGGTTGTAGTTGATGACATGTGTAATGTCATCGATATGAAGACCTCGACCAGCCACATCTGTCGCTACCAAGATCTCTACTTCTCCTGATTTGAACTCTTCCAGTGTCCGGATGCGTTTCTTCTGGGGCACATCGCCCGCCAACAGTCCGGTTTTAAACCCATGACGGCGTAGTTTGGACTCCAGATTCCGGCATTGGTCCCGGCGATTCGCAAAAACCAGGACCCGCTCAATCTCATAAACCTTGATCAGGTTGTAAAGCACCTTGTACTTTTCGTCTTCGGAAGTAAGGAAAACTTTCTGTTCGACGGTGTCTACGGCCAGTTTCTCTGGCGCGATCTCGATTCGAACCGGATCAAGCGTCCAGGATTGAGCAAGACGTTTAATGTCTTCGCTATAAGTTGCGCTAAATAATTGTGTCTGCCGGTTTTCTTTGCGGGGCGTTCTGCTGACGATCGCTTTGACGTCCGGAATGAATCCCATCGACAGCATTCGATCAGCTTCGTCGATGATCATGATTTCTACTTCAGATAAGTCAACGATATTGTTGCGGGCGAAATCGAGAAGCCTGCCCGGTGTCGCCACCACAATATCGACTGGTTTTTTCAATTTGGTTTTCTGTTTTTCGTAATCTATCCCGCCAACGAGGGTGGCGACCTGGATATCGGTATAGGTAATCAGCGATTCTGCATCGCTCGCAATTTGCATTACCAGTTCGCGGGTCGGCGCAATGATCAACGAAAACGGAGTTCCCGGTGGCCGAGAATCCAGTGTTGGGTTCTCAAGGTCATAAGTAATGATGGAAAGCAGGAATGCCGCAGTCTTGCCGGTCCCGGTTTGCGCCTGGGCAATAATGTCTGCGCCGTCCAGAGAGTGTGGCAGCACCTGTGCCTGTACTGGTGTGGTGTTTTGAAACCCGAGGTCCAGAATTGCGTGTTCCAGTGGTTCCGGGAGGTTCAGTCGTGCAAAATCTTCAGGTAATTCAGTCAAGCGATTCACTTCGTTAATTAAATTGTTGTTGGCTTAATGACGTAAGAACTGCCGTAGGCCACGAGAAACATCACGATGTTACCGAGTAGCCCCGTATAGTAAAGGTCAAATGGATAGTCGATAGCGCTTCGTGACGAGGCGATTGTCCAGAGGGTAAAGGCCATAGTGGCCGCAATCCCCAGAAGAATGTGGATTGTACTGCATCTGCTCGAGAAAAATCCGATTAAGTAGATCGTTAGGAGGCCGCCCGCCAGAAGGGCCGTCAAAATGGTCGCTGTGTCCTGTAGGGTGGTGGTGGTCGTTTCGAGCAGGTACAGGGCTCCTGCAATCATGAGAATGCCAGCCAGGGTTGTGATGGCGCGGGCGAAGGTCAGGTAATGTGCATCAACCTGGTCTTTTTTCAGGAATCGGCGGTAGATATCGTGAGTTGAGACAGTAGCGATCGCGTTGATACTACTATCGAGTGATGACATGGCAGCCGCTATTGCGGCTGCCATGACCAGTCCAACAAGACCGCTCGGTAGATAGTGGGTAATGAAATAGGGAAGTATTTCTTCCGCGCGATTGCCGCCGGCAAGGATGCCTGTTGCTAGTTCGGCTGGCTGGTGCTGGAAGAACACCCAGAGCGCCGTGCCCAGGAACATGAAGAAGGCCCAGGTAGGAATGCTCACCAGCGCGCAGATGAACATTGCTTTGCGGGCCTCGAGTTCGCTTTTTGAGGCGCAAAATCGCTGCACCGTATTCTGGTTGCTTGAGTATTCAGTCAGCCAACTGATCAGCCCGATAAAGAGCATCATGGTGGCGGTCTTCTCGCTGAGGGCGAGCCCCCAGTTGGCAGGCTCAAAGCCGGTGTCGCTGACCGCTCCCACACCCAGTTTGTTCGCGGACCAGGCCGTCTCGATAATTTCTGTCAGGCCGCCCGGTACCAGCGAAATGATCGTGACGATGCAGAACAGGCCGCCAGCGATCAACACGATAGTCTGAATGACATCGGTCCAAATAACAGCCTCGATGCCACCGAGGATTGTATAGGCAGCGACGAAGACACCGGCGACCAGGACACTGTACTCGGCATCGAGTCCCGTGATGGTTTGTATCACCAGGGAAATCAGGTAAAGGATCATGCTGATCCGCGCGAGTTGTGCTATCAGGAATGCAAGGGCAGCATATCCGCGGACCGAAGGTCCAAACCTGCCTTCCAGAAACTCGTACGCAGTGACACTGTTATTTTTTCGTAAGCGCGGCAGAAAGTAATAAGCAGCAAAGATGATCGCGACCGGTAACATCAGGTTAGGCAGGAAACGAAGCCAGTTTGTTTTGAACGCGTCGCCTGGGTAGGCAAGGAACGTGATCGAACTGATTGAAGTGCCGACCAGAGACAGGCCAATCACCCAGCCACTAAAATTACGGCCGCCTAAAAAGTATTGTTCAGTCGTGTTGTTGGTTCGGGAAAAGTAGATGCCCAGGCCCAGCATGAGGGCGAAATATAGCGCTAAAACGGCCTGGTCTAGTGGCTGAAGCAGCACCGGTTAATCCAGTTCAGCGTTCAGGGATGCAAGCTCCACGCAGGTGACAAACACGTCCACGGCGCTCTCAAGCTCGACCAGCCCTGGGAAAGTTGGGGCGAGGCGGATATTCGTGTTCTCCGGATCCTTGCCATAGGGGAAAGTTGCCCCTGCAGGAGTCAGTTTGACCCCCGCATCTGCGGCCATGCTGATAATGGTGGTGGCAAGCCCGGGGCGTGTGTACAGTGAAATGAAGTAACCACCCCGTGGGCTGTTCCAGCTTGCTATGTTTTTTCCTGCCAGATGCTCCTCAAGCTTCTTCAGTACCAGGTCGAACTTCGGCTTGATAATGTCACGGTGCTTTGCCATGTGGGCCTTGATACCGTCGCTGTCTTTCAGGAAACGAACATGACGCAGTTGGTTAACCTTGTCGAAACCAATCATCTGGTCCGAAAGAAATTTTTCAAAAGCGGCAAGCTGAGATGCGCTGGTGGCCAGGAAAGAAATGCCTGCACCCGCAAAAGTGACCTTCGAGGTTGAACCCAGCATAACGATACTGTCTGTTGTGCCAGTTTTCTCAGCAGCAGTCATTAGACTGGGGAGTTCATCACCGTGTTCCACCAGATCATGAACTGCGTAGGCGTTGTCCCAGAAAACCCTGAAGTGATCACCGGCGACTTTGGGAATTTCTGCGAATTGCTCAACGACCTCTTTCGAGTAGGTGTTGCCCGTCGGGTTGGAATATTTGGGAACACACCAGATACCTTTAATGGCGGCATCCTGTGAGACGAGTTCCTTCACCTGCTGCATGTCCGGGCCATCATCATTCAGCGGTACAGTGATCATTTCGATATCGAAATGTTCGCAGATGGTGAAGTGCCGGTCGTAGCCGGGTACCGGGCAGAGAAACTTGACGGGTTCACTGTCCCAATGCGCCATCATGTGTTCAACATATTGATACATCAGGTTAAGGCTGCTGTTGCCGCCCACCATCACCTGCTCGGATTTTGCTCCGATAAACTCAGCGCCGAGTTGCCGTGCCTCTGGGATGCCGAGGATACCGCCGTAGTTGCGTACATCTGTGCCATCCTGCAACAGGTAGAAACCCTCAAGAATGCCATCCAGGTCGTTGGACAGGTCCAGTTGTTCAGCGGCAGGTTTTCCTCGCGTGAGGTCCAGCCTCAGTTCAGCGTCGATATAGGTGTTAAAAATATCCTGTAATTCTGATTGTCTTGCGCGAGGATCCGTCATAGCGACAAGCCCTCCAGTTCTGTGACCTGCAACATTAGGTTCAGGTTTTGTACGGCAGCACCGGCTGCGCCTTTGCCGAGGTTATCGAGCCTTGCGATCAACATCATTTGATCGTTATGGCCGTAAACGAACACATCGACTCGATTTGTACCATTGGCTGCCTCTGGATTAAGGAATCCGTCCTGTAGTTCAGCATCGTCGTTAAGTGGCATGACGTTGATGCAGGGCTCAGTTGCATATTGATCGCTAATGAGCTGATGGACATTTTCAATGGAATTGGTTTTAACCAGTTGGTCCCTGTGTATGGGCACGGAAACCAACATGCCTTTATAAAAGTGACCCACCGTCGGCGTGAAGAGCGGGATGGTTGAGAGGCCGGCATACTGTGCCATCTCTGGTACATGCTTGTGTTTCAGTGCCAGACTGTATGGCCTCGCCGGCCAGTTGGCACCCTCTGATTCATATTTTTCGATCAGCTGACGACCGCCGCCGCTGTACCCGGAAATCGCACTGATACTGATGAGTGCATCGTCTGCTAGAACGCCTGCACTGATCAGCGGTTTGACTGTGGCGAGGAAACCGGTCGGGTAACAACCTGGGTTTGAGACCAGTCTTGCTGATGCGATGGCATCTCGCTGCCCCGGCATCAGTTCCGGCATGCCATAGGTCCAGTCAGGGTTCACACGATGGGCGGTACTCGCATCGATAAAACGGGTATGCGTGTTTTTGGTGTTCCTGACAGCTTTCCTGGCCGCATCGTCAGGCAGGCACAGGACAACAACATCAGCCTGATCGATGATTGATTGTTTGGCGTCAGGATTTTTCCTTTCCGCAGGGTCTATCTCGATGAGCTCGATGTCAGCTCGAACCGATAATCGCTCGTGAATCTGGAGCCCGGTTGTCCCGGCTTGCCCGTCTATGAATATACTGTTCATTTTTAGTGCTTTAGCTGCTAAAAGCGGCGCTAATTCTATCACTTAACAGGCGTTCTGGTGATAGATAAAAGCGTGCAATGCAGCCCTTATTGTCTCGAGCTCGGCATCAGGTTCATGCGCTTCATCCTTCACGTTAGGCATGAAAGGGGTGCTTTCCAATTCTGCGACAGAGATCCGTCCAAAGTGCTGATCCCGGAAATGGTGGATAAACTGCCGGGTTTTCAGACCATCGAACCAGTCATTCAGGTGTTTTCGCATGACCGCGGGCGTTGGGGACTGCTGCCTTTTGCGCTCGTAGTGTGGAATCAGACCAATCTGTCGGACATAGTCATCGGTGTTGGGGTCGCCAGTGGACAGTTGTCCTGGCTGCGTGGCAGAGATACCGTTCAGCCATTCAAGGAAACGCTTCAGTTGCGAAAAACAACCGGGATGTTCGAGCGAGAATTCTGCGATGGGCGAATCCAGGTCATGAATAGCCCTGATCGCCTGGCCTGTGCCAATGGGGACGCGATCTGAGATTCTTCCAGAGATGATAATGGGGTCTCCACCGGCCAGTCTGACCTCACCGGTTTTGCGCAGTTTGTTCAACAGGTAAAAATCTTCACCCGTGTTTCGTTTTGGAAAGCCTCGAACTGCGGCGTATCGATCCAGTGAGCAGCTGATCGTGGCGCCGATAGTGGGGTAAGCATAGGGTGAGTTCGCCCAGCGAAGTCCAGCGACGTAATACAACATGCTGAGTTCATACAGCTGCATGGGTAATTCCAGACCTGGTTGCGCGACATGTTTAAAAGGGTAAATGAAAGCAGCGTCAGCGCTTCCGGGTTCAACATTGAAGTAATTTTCAGGCAGTTCCGCATCTGCGTCAGTGGTAAACAGCCAGTTCCCTGAAACCACGCCCTGGTTAATCAGGGAAGCTGCGATATCCATCCCGATCTTACGGGCGAGGCCGACGCCCCGTTTTTTGTCAATGCTGTAGCCGCGGGAGAAACGATCTATGATCAATAGATCGGGACCCGTGGCACCGTCAGTATTTTCAACCAGTTGGACCTGATCTGTTAGCGGGCTAATTTGCTGATGGCTGGTCAGCCCGTCAATCAACATCCGGGCTGAGTGGTCTTCCTCAACATGGCTGTTAACCACGAGGATGACGAGGAAAGAGGTGCCGGGCTTAATCTGTTGCCACACTTTAAGCACACTTTCGTGATCCTCATTAAGCGCAGGAATGACCAGACTGTAGTCATAATGCCTGCCTGACAGTTTGATAGCAGCTTCCACTTCTGCATATCGGTCCAGGTATTTGGTGACCGGTTCGTTCTGCGCACCCATTTTCATGGTGAAGGTCTCTGGTGGAAGGCTTTTGGTGAAAGGCCCCTGGTGTAGGCCTCCTAATGGAGACGGCTGCGGACCGGGATACTTTCAACGACGGTTTTTTCTATCACTATCCACTCGGCTAGTCGCTTGTCTACAATCTGGTCGTTGAAATACTGTAAAGCGAGCCGCAGGAACAACTGATGGTGGCCTTTCTCGGAATTGGCGAGGGCAATATAGAAAACCTTCAGCTTTTCGTCTTTCAGGTGATCGGCAAGCTGGCGGAACCGTTCTTCACCCCTTGCCTCAATAACCGCACCCGACAGTAACCGATCCAGAAAATAATCTTCTGTGTTACCACGTACGTGGTGGCGCATTTGGTTGACGTAAAGGTCTTTCTCGTCAGGAGTCATGAAAAGTCCTCTTTCCTGCATCAGGCGAATAACCTGTTTGAAATGAGTCAACTCTTCTAATGCCAGGTCTACCATTTCACGCACCAGATCAGGCTTGTCGGGGTAGTGGGCTACGAGTGACATTGCCATGGAAGAGGCTTTGCGCTCGTTAGCCGCATGGTCTATGAGGAACTCATCGAAATTAGCCAGCACACACTCAAGCCAGGCACCAGAACTTGGTGTTAGCTGGATTTCTCTCGTCATTTCGGCAGGACTTCCTGGAAGAAAGCTGCAATCTGTTCGACCTCTTCCAGGCAAATCTGGTGTTCCATTGGGTAGTCGAACCATCGGACGTCGTAGCCGAGTCGGATCAGGTTTTCTCGTGATGTTGCCGCCCGCATGATTGGAATCATCTGGTCGTGAGTGCCGTGTGCCATCATGATTGGGATAGCAAGGTTGGCATCGGTCATGTCGTTTTCCGTGCCGGTGAAGTCATGCAGGTAGGTTGAGATCGCCAGGATGCCGGCGATTCTTTGCGGGCAGCGCGTGCCGGTGTGTAATGCAATGACCCCCCCCTGGGAAAATCCTGCCAGCAAGATATTTTGTGAAGGGATGCCGCGCTCTATTTCATGATCAATTAAAGCCGCGATCTGGCCCGACGATTCAATGATGTCGTCATGACCCGCGGTTTCGGAATGAGGGATAAAGTCATACCAGCCGCGCATTTCAGCGCCATCGTTAATGGTGATTGGCCGGATAGGCGCGTGCGGGAAGATAAATCGAATGCTTGAGTCTTCGGGAAGCTTCAATTCTGGCACAATCTGCTCAAAGTCATGACCATCTGCACCCAGGCCGTGCAGCCAGATGACAGTTGAGCGGGCGGCGACAGTGGGTTCCATTTCAATGTGTTCTAGCAGGTCCATGGTCTTGGGATTCGCTTATTCTAGTGGATAGACGGGGGCGGCAATGATATCCCATCTTGATCGCCACCTCATCTGCTGATCAATCATTAACTCTTCGTTTGCCCTGCAAATTTGGATGTGACTAAATACAGCTTTGCCAATTAGAGTGGAGTCAGTCACATGGGACCTTTAACAGGGACTAAAATCATAGAACTTGCGGGCATCGGCCCGGGACCATTTTGCGGGATGTTGCTCTCTGACATGGGTGCAGAGGTCATCAGGGTAGACCGGGCAGGCGGTCCGGCGCGCAGGCCAAAGGATGTGTTGACGAGGGGGCGTAAGTCCATTGCTATTGATCTCAAGAGCGATGCCGGCAGGGAAGTTGTCCTGAAGCTTTGTGAATCATCCGATGCATTGTTTGAAGGCTTCCGCCCCGGGGTCACTGAGCGGCTGGGTGTTGGCCCGGAAGAATGCATGGGGCGCAATGGGAAACTGGTCTACGGCCGCATGACTGGCTGGGGCCAGGAAGGTCCGATGGCGCAGGCCTCCGGTCACGATATTAACTATATTTCCCTCGCGGGGGCATTGCATTCGATAGGCGAAGCCGGCGGCAAGCCCGTGCCGCCCCTTAATCTGGTTGGTGATTTTGGCGGTGGTGGCATGTTCCTGGCTTTTGGTCTTGTATGCGCGATGTTGGAAGCGCAGAAATCGGGGAAGGGGCAGGTCGTGGATACTGCGATGATCGACGGCGCTGCAACCTTGATGTCAATGTTCTTCACCATGCAGGCAGCCGGTGTATTCAGTATGGAGCGCGGTACTAATTTGCTGGATGGTGGCGCTCATTTCTACGGCACCTATGGGACCAGAGATGGCAAATATATTTCCCTTGGCTCGATCGAGCCCCAGTTCTATGCGCTGCTGGTTGAGAAGGCTGGTCTTGATGTCGACAGGTTCAGTGCGCAAATGGAGCAGGGCAAGTGGGTTGAGTTTAAAGCTGAGCTAGCTGAAATATTCAAAACAAAAACAAGAGACGAGTGGTGCGACATTATGGAAGGTTCGGATGTCTGTTTCGCCCCCGTGCTGGCGCTGGATGAAGTTCCTAATCATCCACACCACATAGCGAGAGATTCATTCATTGAAATAGACGGTATTGTCCAGCCAGCGCCAGCGCCCCGGTTCTCCAGGTCTGAAGTTGGTGTCAACCATGGCTCTCGCATTCCCGGTGAGGACACGCTAACAGTGTTGCAGGGGGCAGGCCTTGTCGAAACAGAAATTAATGAGCTGATCGAATCCGGTGCGGTGGTGAACGCCGCCGGCGCATAGCGTAGGGAAACTCAATGATTAGTCGGAAGTTTTGTCCTATCGCTGAAAATATGCGTTACTATTGCGTCATAACGAATGATTCTGACCTTTGGAATAAATTCGATCCTGAGATGGTGTGGGGATGGGCGCACCCGAAAACAGATAAAAACAGGAAGCATAAATGAGCGTAGAACTACTGGATACGACAAGGTTTCACGGGTTTCGGGTTAGACGTCAGATTGCGGGTAAAACTTTTCAGGAATATTTCTCATTAAAGGCAAATGGGAAAAGAATGAGAGGCGCAGATCGTGCCAAGGTTAAAGCTAAAGCAGAATCAAGAGATTCTGTCTTGGCAAAGCAACAAGCCAAAGCCAAAACCGAAGCTGCTCGATCTTCACTGTTTGATATTAAAGGGAAAGTTCGTGGCATTCTGTTCAGAATGAAAACAGAAAAGAGTGGTACGCGTACCCCAGTTTTTCAAATTGGTATCATGTCAACGAAACTTGATAAAATTGTTAATACAACTGTGTCAATCAATCTTCATGGTTTAAAGGGGGCCTGGCAGAAGGCGGTCGACTTTTATGTACAGCATAAGAAAATTTCCAAGAAGTCTCTTCTCTACCGGAAGCTAGTGCGGGCCCAGCCTAATAAAGCTCAGCTGGATGCGATGAAGAAACGCCGGAAACGGCGCTAGAAACGAAAAAGGGGCTTTTAGCCCCTTTTTCGTTTCTAGCGCCTAATGGCATGTTTTTTTTAATTGGTGAATCGTTGTGACTGACTACAAGACAGCATTTAGGCGATCACTGGCACACCCCGAGGAGTATTGGGCGGAACAGGCCACTAGTGTGGCCTGGTATAAGTCGCCGACTTCCATGCTTGGGAAAGACACCAACGGTAATGATGCGTGGTTCTCTGACGGTGAGCTTAATTCGTCTTATCTGGCCCTTGACTATCACATAGAGCAGGGTCGCGGTGACCAGACCGCGTTGATCTACGATTCACCCGTTACGAATTCAACCGCCTCTTACACCTATAGTGAATTAAGGGATGAAGTCGCAACGTTTGCGGGTGTACTCGCCTCGTTAAGTATCAGTAAGGGCGATCGAGTCATTATCTATATGCCCATGATTCCGCAGACAGTCATTGCTATGCTCGCATGTGCGCGCTTAGGTGCCATTCATTCGGTGGTGTTCGGCGGTTTTGCCGCAAAAGAACTGGCGACAAGGATTGACGATGCAACTCCTAAAGCAATTTTGTGCGCATCCTGTGGCGTAGAATTTTCCAACGTTATCGCCTACAAACCATTGATCGATGAGGCGCTTCAAATCAGTGAACATAAAGTTGATCATTGTCTTGTTTACCAGCGCCTGGAATCAATTGCGGAAATGGCCAATCCCTGGGACAGGGATTGGGATTCACTGCTGGCAGTGGCAGCGCCTGTAGGTCCTGTTTCGCTCCCGTCGTCTCATCCTTTATATATCCTTTACACCTCCGGGACGACAGGGAAACCAAAAGGCGTGGTCAGGGATAACGGCGGCCATGCCGTAGCGTTAACCTACAGCATGAAAAATCTCTATAACGTGGCCGCTGGGGAAGTCTTTTGGGCAGCCTCTGATGTGGGTTGGGTCGTCGGTCATTCCTATATCGTCTATGGGCCGCTCTTTGCTGGCTGCACCACGGTTTTGTTCGAAGGCAAACCAGTGCGTACACCGGATGCAGGAACTTTTTGGAGAATTCTGTCTGATTATAAAGTGAATGTCTTTTTCACCGCGCCAACGGCCTTCCGTGCGATCCGAAAGGAAGACCCTGAAGCGAGTCTGCTGTCAAAGTATGACCTCAGTCATCTTCGCAGCTTATTTGTTGCCGGTGAACGAACAGATCCTTCAACCTATGAATGGCTGTGCGAAATACTGGGGGTGCCTGTGATTGATCACTGGTGGCAAACCGAAACCGGTTGGCCCGTCGCCTGTATACCAATGGGTTTAGAGCCGGCCAACGCCAAAGCGGGTTCGGTGGCGATGCCGGTGCCGGGGTTTGACGTTCAGGTTGTTTCAGAGAGCTGCGAGCCCTTAAATGCCAATGAAGAAGGTGCCGTCGTGATTAAGCTGCCGCTCCCTCCGGGGTGCCTGCCGACTGTATGGGGGGACCACCAGCGCTATGTGGAGTCTTACCTTAGTGAGTACCCGGGTTATTATCACACCGGTGACGGCGGCTATCTCGATAGTGATGGTTACCTGTACATCATGGGCAGGACCGATGATGTGATTAATGTTGCTGGACATCGATTATCGACAGGGCAAATGGAAGAGGTTGTTGCCGCCCACCCAGCGGTGGCCGAATGTGCAGTGGTAGGAATTGAGGATAAAGACAAAGGCCAGGTGCCGGTAGGGATGGTAGTGATTAAGGATGGGGTCAATATCGAATTAGGCACACTTGAAGATGAACTGGTGGCGATGGTCCGCAAGGACGTTGGTGCGTTTGCCAGCTTTAAGCGAATTGTCAAGGTGCTACGCCTGCCTAAAACCCGGTCTGGAAAGATATTAAGGCAGGTCATCCGGAAGATTGTTGATACAAAGCCCTACGAAATGCCCGCTACGATTGATGATCCGGCAATCCTGGAAGAAATTGCTGATGCATTTAAACAAAATGGTATCGGTTACATTGCGCAGCAATCTTGATGTCAACAAAGACACCCCCGGTCACCGGTCCTGATCACCGGTGCGTGTTTTGGGTTTGGTGAGGCCGGCGCACGAAAATTTGCAGCCGATGGGCGTCGGCTGATCTTTGCTGCCAGAAGAAGCTAGTGATGCCCGTGGCGCAAGTCTGGTCGCCTTTTGCGGCACATCGGGATAGCTGAAGAGGCAGCGTGGGGGCGGTTTATCCGGTCAACGTGAAACACCTCATGTTTGGCGTTATACTGGAGAACACTCCATCCAAGTTTGTTGCTCCCGATGATTATTGTTCATGGTACGTTTCCCGTTAAAATTGAAGTCAGAGATGACGCGCTCGAATTGATGCGCCAGATGGCTAAGGCTAGCCAGGAAGAAGAGGGTTGCATCAGCTACGAGTTTTACGTTGGCCTGACTGACCCCAACACATTGCTTCTTTTCCAGGAGTGGGAGTCTGTAGACGCGCTTCAGGGGCATTTTGAAACAGACCATATGGAAGAATTCCTGAAGCTGTTGCCTGGTGTTCTCGATGGGCAGGTGGTGAGCCGTCGCTATGAGGTGAAAGTCAGCAATGATGTGTTCGAGGCTGGGGACTTTGATCCCGAACCGGTTCATATTGAAGAAGAGCGCGAAAAAATCATTCACTAGTATCGCTTAGAGAATCTCCAGGGCCGACTCAGGTGGTCTTCCGACTCGTGCCTGATCTCCACAGATGACGATTGGGCGCTGCATCAACTTTGGCGCGCTTACTATTGCTTCCAGAACATCATTCTCGGATGAATCTGCCGTTAACCCGGATTCTTTGTACTCATCTTCACCAGTCCTGACAATGTCAGCAGCCGTAACCCCTAACATTTTCACGATGTCAGCGAGTTCACTTTTTGATGGCGGTGAATCGAGGTAGGGCACGATGCGCAATTCCATGTCCCGTTCCTCCAACAGAGCAAGTGTCTGTCTGGATTTGGAGCATTTAGGGTTGTGATAAATGGTAACTAAAGTCATAGTCGTTCCTCATGAAGTTCCTAACTGAATATTAACAACTCGTATGCTAATGCCAATGATTGAAGCGGTCTGGGATTTTTTCAAACTGCTGGTCAAAAATTACTCCGAGGATGGCTGCCAGTCGACCGCCGCCGCCCTGACCTACCAGACCTTGTTTGCTGTTGTGCCCCTGCTCACAATTACCTACACCGTGCTGGAGGCATTTGAAGCTTTCAGTGGCGTGGGCGACCTGCTGCAGGATTTTGTGTTCGATAATGTCATGCCGGAATCCGTATCGGTTGTACAGGAATACATTCAGCAATTTTCGTCTGAGGCAATGAGCCTGTCAGGGCCTAGCCTGATAGTCGTCGGCATTACGGCTTTTCTGATGATGCACACGATCGAAAAATCATTTAATGATATCTGGCGTATCCGAGAACCAAGGCGGGGCTTCCAGCGCATTCTGATGTACTGGGCAATTCTGACGCTTGGTCCCATTCTGATGTTTCTTGGTCTTGCCAGCACGACCTATCTCTTCTCGTTGCCGATCATTACCGGTGTTGGTGCGTCAAAGTTGTTTGGGATTGTACCGCTGGCACTGAGCACGGTATTTTTCACGCTTATGTACGTCTCCGTGCCAAATTGCCAAGTGCCTCTCAGACATGGGGTAATCGCCGCTGTTGTGGTGGCGGTTGGCTTTGAGCTGGTTAAGCATTTGTTCGGGAGTGTCATGGCCATGACCGATTTCGCGGTGATCTACGGCACTTTTGCTGCTGTTCCTTTGTTCCTGATCTGGTTGTACGTGTCATGGACAATTGTTCTTTTCGGTGCAGAACTCAACAAGAATATGGGATTGTTCAGGTCGCAGCGAAGTCCGCAGATGGAACCGCCACTGGTGCAGATATTAATCATCCTGCATGAATTCTTCCGTTGTCATCGGTTGGGTGAGGTCGTGACCGACAGGTCGATTACCAGCCTGAGTCACCGGGTTGATATGCAGGCCTGGCACGACTACAAAAGTCGACTGCTGGCACTTGGGCTGATACGTGTTGTCGAGAAAGGTGGGCTTGTTTTATCGAAGGATTTAAATGAAGTGACACTCTGGTCGCTCTATCGGGATTTTCCCTGGCCGCTACCAGCAGGGTTCACCGTCGCTGGTGAAGTTTGGGAGAAGCGGGTTAACGAGAAGCTAACAAAATCCTATGAAGAGCGCCGTATGGTGTTTGAGCTGGATCTGGAACAGTTATACAGGGGAGAAGAGGGTTGAAGGTCAGAGCATTGGTTGTCGTTTCGCTGGTGGTGCTTTGCGCCTGTAGCCAGCCCCTGGATTTTGTTGATACTGACGGTAACGGTTACCGATATTCGGATATACAGGGGAACTGGCAGGTCATCAACTACTGGGCTACCTGGTGTGCTCCCTGCATTAGAGAAATCCCGGAACTGATCAGACTGGATGAAAATAACGACAACGTCGTCGTGTTTGGTGTCAACTTTGATGCTCCGGAAGGCGAGGAGATAACAAGGCAGATCGAGAAGATGGGAATAACGTTTCCTGTTTACCAGGAAGATCCGGGTGTTCGTCTGGGCATCGAGATGCCCGAGGTATTGCCAACCACCGTTCTTATTGATCCTGAGGGCAAGATTGCAGGCGTCCTGGTTGGTCCCCAGACAGAGGCGTCGCTGTTGTCCGTAATGGGTATTAAGGAAACCATGGATGTTAGAGGAACAAAGCTCGGACCTGATCCAGGGTAAGGTCGTTATTGTTACCCTCGCGGCGGTTAACATACTCCACGACGCCTTTATCAAGCCCGCGATCGCCTATCACCACTCGATGAGGGATGCCCATCAGTTCGGCATCGGCAAACTTTGCGCCGGGTCTTACGTCTTCACGATCATCCAGCAATACTTCCACTCCCTTAGCCGTTAATTCCGCATATAGGGATTCGGCAGTGGCTCGAACCTGCTCGGACTTGTGAGCGTTAATCGGAATAACGATCACCCTGAACGGAGCAATACTTTCCGGCCAGATGATGCCGCTTTCATCATGGTTCTGCTCGATGATGGCGCCGACCAGGCGGGTCACACCCATACCGTAGCATCCCATTTGCATCACAACGGCCTTGCCGGCTGCGTCCAGAACGGTTGCGTTCATCGATTTGGAGTATTTATCGCCGAGCTGGAAGATATGGCCTACTTCGATGCCGCGCTTGAACATGATCTCACCCTTGCCGTCAGGGCTTGGGTCTCCTTCTACGACGTCGCGAATGTCTTCAATGGTGGTTGCCCTGGCATCTCGCTCCCAGTTGAGGTTGCATGTGTGGAAGTCGTTCTTGTTGGCGCCGGCGATGAAGTTGCGCAGTGCGGCAGCGCTTCGATCTACGAAGATAGGCATCGATAGTCCCTGCGGGCCAATGGAACCCGTACTAGCGTCAATTTCTGCCTTTATTTCTGCATCACTTGCCATCGTCAGCGGTGAGGCAACACCTTCAATTTTTTCTGCCTTGATCGCGTTCAGTTGGTGATCTCCGCGCAACACCAGTGCGACCAGGTTGGATTCGCTGCCTTTGACGAGTAACGTTTTGACAGTTCGGTTTGCAGTGACATCTAATGCTTTGCAGACATCCTCTATGGTTTTAACGCCCGGTGTCGCGACCTCCTCAGTGTCGAGCAGGCCAGCATCCTCTGATGCCGGTGCCAGGGCTTCAGCCATTTCGACGTTCGCTGCATAGTCACTCTCGCTGGAAAATGCGATCTTGTCTTCGCCAGATTCCGCCAGCACATGGAACTCCACGGAGGCACTGCCGCCAATGCTGCCGGAATCTGCAAGCACAGGCCTGAAGTCCAGGTCCATACGAGTCAGAATTCTGGAGTACGCGTCGTGCATCGCCTCGTAGGTTTCATTGAGGGACGCCTGGTCCGTATGGAATGAATAGGCATCCTTCATCGTGAATTCGCGTGAGCGAAGAACACCAAATCGTGGTCGTGTCTCATCCCTGAACTTTGTCTGGATCTGATAGTAGTTAACCGGTAGCTGTTTGTGGCTCTTTAGCTCTCCACGCGCCAGGTCTGTAATGACCTCCTCGTGAGTTGGGCCAAAACAAAATTCACGATCGTGACGATCCCGGAACTGTAGTAAAAGCCCTTCATCATACTGGCTCCATCGTCCTGACTCATGCCACAGTTCAGCGGGTTGAACCACAGGTAACATCACTTCCTGTGCGCCTGAGGCGTTCATTTCTTCCCGGATGATATTTTCAATTTTCTGCAGGACACGAAAACCCATCGGCAGCCACGAATAAATGCCGGAAGCGAGCTTGCGAATCAGACCGGCACGGATCATTAGCTGGTGGCTGATGATCTCTGCGTCAGCAGGCGTCTCTTTCAGGGTGGCGATAGTGTACTTTGATGCTCTCATAATAGTATTTTTTGCCTATTGATGTTGTTATTGCTCTCTGTGTATTTGGAAAGGACTATCTCATGTTACATCGAGGCGATTGCCATTGTGGAAATGTCCGGTTCGAATTTAACTCAGAACCTGATGTTCATGTGCATCGATGTAATTGTTCAATCTGCGATAGGGTCGGTTACCTGCATCTTATCATTCCCCGGAGTGCTTTTAACTTAATCACAAGTTGGGATGAGTTAACGACCTATACGTTTAATACGGGGGTTGCCGAACACTATTGCTGCAAAACCTGTGGTGTAAAACCATTCTATCTTCCCCGATCGAATCCCGATGGTTATAGCGTCAATTTTCGGTGTGTTGATTCCGCCACTTTTGCTGAGGTCGTTGTTAAGGATTTTGATGGCCAGAATTGGGAAGAGAATGCTGGGGCGTTGGCTCATCTTAGTCAAGATTCGAGCGGTTCAGATCCAGGCCCGGTTGGTTCTGCGCCATAAAAAAGGCCGCAATCTGCGGCCTTTTTAAGTTCGATTAAAGTTGTACTTTAAACAAACTCTTTCAGGCCTTTAAGTGGCAAGACCTTGATCTTGGTACTTGCACGTTTGGCCGCAACATCCATCAGTTCACCTGGACGGAAAGGATTGGGGACACTTTTACGCGCAGGACGAGAAGGCTTCTTAACAGTTTTGATCTTCAGCAAACCTGGAAGAGTAAATTCACCGGCGCCGCCTTTTTTAACATGGCGTTCGATGAGTGAAGAAAGTTCGTCAAGTACCGAGCTAACCTGTTTCTTGGACAGTTCAGTGGTTTCGGCAAGTTCTGCAAGGATAGCGCTCTTGGTGTACTTATCCTTGATAGCCGTTTTTTTAGTCTTTTTAGAAGCCATTCATTAATCCTTATATGTCTAGGGTGATAAATCTAAAATCAATAAAAAAGAGAAGAAGGCTTTTGGCCCTTCTTCCCTTGGGTGAGCTTTATATCCGATTGGTATTACTCGTTCAAGGAAAACCCTTTAGTAATCGGGCCGTGACCCGATATTCATGCAAAGTAAGAATGAGGATGGGTGGTCGCCATTGTCCTCGATTGTTTATATAATGCGCAGCCGCTGGAGGAGGCTCCAGCAGGTAAATAACTGATGAGGACCATCATGCCCATTTACGAATACCAGTGTGAAGCTTGTGATCATAAGATGGATAAGCTTCAGAAGCTTTCTGATGAACCGCTAAAGGTTTGTCCAATTTGCAATGAGCCAATGCTTAACAAGCTAGTGTCCGCTGCCGGGTTTCGTTTGAAAGGCGGTGGTTGGTATGAAACCGACTTTAAAACCGGTAAGAAGAAAAATGTGGCTGGCGATAATCCTAACCCCACAGGCAGTTCCGGAACATCTGGTTCTGACTCTGGTTCTGGTTCTGGTTCAGATACCTCGTCGAAAAGTTCGTCATCGAGCGATACATCGACCGGGACATCGACCAGGACATCGTCTAGCAAGCCATCCACACCAGCAGCGGCTGGCTAACAGCCGTAACTCGTTAATTCTCGCCGTTTAGAGGTATAAAAAATGCGTAGCCACTTGTGTGGCCAGATGAGGGATTCTCACCTTGGTGAAGAAGTCTCCCTGTGTGGTTGGGTTCATCGTCGTCGTGATCACGGCGGCGTTATATTCCTGGATGTTCGGGATTACACCGGTATTATCCAGGTCGTTTTCGATCCGGATACGGTCGCTGCATTTGCTCTGGCGGACCAGGTTCGAAATGAGTTTGTCATCCAGGTCGTCGGTAAGGTTCGGGCCCGGGATGGCGAGGCCGTTAATCTAAAAATGGCCACGGGGAAGGTTGAGGTTCTTGGCTTGGAGCTGAATATCTTGAATAAATCCGAGACGCCTCCTTTCCAGCTTGATGAGCACTCCAGTGCCGGTGAAGACGTTCGATTGCGAAATCGTTCTATCGATCTTCGCCGACCAGAGATGCAGGACAAGCTCCGTCTTCGATCTGAAGTCATGCATGAGGTTCGAGCTTTTATGCACGACAAGGGATTCGTGGATATCGAGACACCGATCCTGACTAAAGCGACTCCCGAGGGCGCGCGAGATTATCTGGTTCCAAGCCGCGTTCACCCCGGCAACTTTTACGCACTGCCGCAGTCGCCCCAGATATTCAAACAACTGCTGATGATGTCTGGCTTTGATCGTTACTACCAGATCGCCCGATGTTTCCGTGACGAAGACCTTCGAGCAGACAGACAACCAGAATTCACCCAGATTGATATTGAGATGAGTTTTGTGGAACAGCAGGATGTGATGGACGTGAGCGAAAGTCTGGTCCGTAGGTTGTTCCAGAAAGCCATTGATGTGGATCTTGGAGACATCCCTGTATTGCCATACAGTGAAGCGATGCTGCGCTTTGGTTCGGACCGACCTGACCTTAGGTTTGGGCTGGAGCTTGTCGACGTCGCGGATCTTTTGAAAGATGTAGCGTTCAAGGTGTTCAGTGGTCCCGCGAATGATGATAGCTGCAGAGTCTCTGCGTTGCGGCTCCCCGGCGGCGATCAACTAACGCGGAAAAATTTGGATGACCTGACAAAGTTTGTCAGTATCTATGGCGCGCGGGGTTTGGCTTATATTCGGGTGAACAGTTTGGATAACGGCATGGAAGGCCTACAGTCGCCAATCTTGAAGTTTTTGCCTGAGGAAGTAGTGACTTCCATACTCGATCGCCTGGGTGCTGAAGTAAACGATGTGATTTTTTTTGGTGCCGACAAAGCAAAAATTGTAAGCGATGCGCTCGGCGCGCTGCGTTGCAAACTGGCGGAAGACCTGGACCTGTTCGAACGACCCTGGGCATCTTGCTGGGTGGTGGATTTCCCCATGTTTGAGGAAAATGACGACGGTAGTATGACCGCTATGCATCACCCTTTTACGAGGCCGTCTGGTGATGTGGCGGACATGGAGGCTAATCCCCTGGACACGCTTTCTGTTTCCTATGACCTGGTAGTCAATGGTTATGAGCTGGGTGGAGGATCAATTCGTATCCATGAACCCGAGATGCAACAAGCGATCTTCCGGGTGTTGAAACTCTCCGATAATGAGGCGAACATTAAGTTCGGCTTCCTTTTGGAAGCCCTGAAGTATGGTGCTCCACCCCATGGTGGGTTGGCCTTTGGGCTCGATAGAATCGTGATGTTGCTCTCGGGTTCAACAGCGATTCGGGATGTTATAGCGTTTCCGAAGACCCAGACAGCGACCTGTTTGTTAACCTCTGCACCCAGTGAGATTGACGCAGAACAATTAAAAGAGCTCGGTATTGCCGTGAGAAAGCAGCCTAAGGAATAGATAAATGGCAGGTCATAGTAAGTGGAGCAATATTAAGCACCGAAAAGCCGGTCAGGACGCTAAACGAGCGAAGGTTTTTACTAAGATCATTCGTGAACTGACGGTTTCTGCCCGTGACGGTGGCGGTAATATTGAAGATAACCCTGGTCTTCGTACCATCGTTGACAAAGCCAAAGCATCGCAGATGCCTAAAGATACGATGGAGCGAGCAATTGCCCGGGGCGCCGGTGGGGATGATGGTGTAGAGCTTGTCCCTCTGACCTACGAGGGTTACGGTCCTGGCGGCGTCGCGGTTCTCGTCGAAACCATGTCTGATAACCGAAACCGAACCGTTGCAGAAGTGAGACATGCTTTTTCAAAGGCAGGTGGCAATCTAGGTACCGATGGCTCAGTGGCATACCTGTTTGATCGAAAGGGCCAGATTCTTTTTGAGCCCGGCACCAGCGAAGACGACGTCATGGAGATTGCGATAGAATCCGGTGCTGACGATGTTGAGACGGAGGACGATGGTTCAATTACTGTCTCTACCACTGCAGATGATTACCTCGTAGTCAAAGATGCATTGGTGACAGGTGGCCTTGAACCGGCAGCTTCGGAAGTGGCAATGATTCCCCAAAACTACAGCGAGTTGGATGTGGACATGGGTGAGAAAGTATTACGTCTTGTCGATGCCCTTGAAGACCTTGATGATGTGACTAACGTCTACACTAACGCTAATTTCCCAGATGAACTGATGGGCTAGCCTATAGCCAGGTTGGCTTAAAGCTCATCCGGTTTCATTCTCTCAAGCCGGGCTTCTTCTTCCTCTATCGCTGCACTGATTTCTGTGAGCACAGCATCTACATCGGCGGATTGCTCGTCCTCATGGAATTTGCCGGTCAGTTCGATATCCGGGTGTAGCTCTCCTGCTTCGTACAGTTCCCAAATTTCTTTTGCATAGCGAGTGTCCAGCAGCTCCGGGGCGAACTGTCCGTAGTAGTTAGTCATGTTGTTGACGTCGCGGCTTAACATTGATTCTGCCTGATTGTTGGCGGCAGCGTTGACCGCCTGGGGCAGATCGATAATCACAGGACCTTGCTCATCAAGCAGCACATTAAATTCCGATAGGTCCCCGTGCACGACGCCTGCGCAGAGCATGCGTACAACATAGAGCATAACCAGGTGATGGTCTTCGATCGCCTGTTCAGCTGACATTGTCACGTCGCCAAGACGAGGTGCAACGTCACCCTCGGCATCACAGATCAATTCCATTAGCAGTACGCCATCGATACAGCCGTAGGGCGTTGGAACTCGCACACCTGCGCCGGCCAGCTTATACAATGCATCGACCTCGGCATTCTGCCAAATCTCTTCCGTTTGCTTGCGGCCATATTTTGAGCCTTTTTCCATTGCTCTATTACGACGGCTGTTGCGGACCTTACGGCCCTCCTGGTAGGTAACTGCCTGCTTGAAGCTGCGTTTCATGGCTTCTTTGTAGACTTTGGCACAGCGAATCTCTGAACCACAGCGAACAACGAAAACATCGGCTTCTTTACCACTCATTAAACGGCTGATGACTGCATCAATGATACCGTCATCAATCAGGGGCTGGATTCTTTTAGGGATCTTCATGGCCGACTTTTACATGATTTGACGACGGGTGGGAATAGCAGAGGCTGGATTTGGTCAATTCCAGCGATGGGTTGTGTTAACCTGCGCCCCGATTTGAATGATCCAAAATGAGGAAGCAGAGTTGGTTTCCCTCCATGCCAAAAGGTATTAACAATGATGAACGATGGCCTGATTGAGGGCAAGGCCCTTACATTTAATGTCCTTGGTCTGCGGTTGCACGGCAAACAATGGGGTGACCCTGAAGGTATACCCACCATTGCTCTCCATGGCTGGCTGGATAATGCAAACACCTTTGATCGTCTGGCGCCGCTCATTCCCGAATTGAACCTTGTCGCACTTGATTTTGCAGGACACGGGTTATCAACTCATCGCGCGGAAGGGGTTCACTACCATCCGATTTACGATATCCAGGAAGTTCTGGCGGTTGCGAATGAGCTTAACTGGCACCAGTTTAACGTCATCGGTCATTCAATGGGTGCATCGATCGCCTCAGAGCTCGCGGCGTTGTTTCCAGATCGCGTTCGAGCGTCTGTGCTGATTGATGGCTTCCTCGCCACGGGAGGAGTATCAGCAGAAGAGAGAATTGAGCAGACCAGGGTCGCGATTGAAAAGATCCTGAAACCCCACCATCAGGCCAGGGTATTCCCCGATCAGCAAACAATGGCGAAGCGGGTGGCTGAGGCTACTGACCAGACAATAGAGGCTTCGAGCGTGCTGGTCGCTCGTGGACACAAACAGGTTGAGGGCGGTATTACATGGCGTTCTGACCCCCGCATTCGTTACCCAACACCACTTCGTCATACCCGTGACCAGATCAATCTGCTACTCAAGGATAGCACCAGCCCATCATTGTTGATCGTGGCGGAGCAGGGTGATGAATGGTATCAGGGAGAAATTTCCCTTGCCCGGGAACACCACCCGAACCTGCAGGTTGAGCGAATGCCCGGGCCGCACCATGTTCATCTTGAGCCAGGTTATTTCGATCAGGTCGCAGTGTTCATCCGGCACTTTCTCAATTTGGACGATGAACCTAAAGGCGCGACGAAAACCGGATAATAACAAGGGATAAGGAACGATATACCGCACAAAAAAACACTGATCCTCCGGTGGATATTACTCTGGTTGGATCAAATCACCGAGACGCAGTAGATTATTGCGGCAGAAGATGTCGATTTTATGCTCTCTCAGTGATGCCGAACACAGAGTCCTCTTGGACAAGAACTAGACCGTAGTGTTTCAGTCTCTGGCTGCAGAAAGTTGCGAAGGATCGTTTAAAGGCGTTAAGGTGCGCAGTCAAATTCCCCCTAAGGCGTCGCAGTAATGGCTGACAATTTGCATTTCGACACACTTTCACTCCATGGCGGTCAACAACCGGACCCGACGACTGGAGCAAGGGCTACGCCCGTTTATCAAACCGCATCCTATGTTTTCCGCGATACTGATTATGCGGCGGGTCTGTTCAACATCGAGAGAGCTGGGCACGTCTACTCCCGTCTTTCAAACCCAACCAATGCGGTTCTCGAAGAGAGAATCGCCATGCTGGACAATGGTGTAGGAGCGATCGCTACTGCCAGTGGCCAGGCAGCGATACATTTAGGCGTGGCGACATTGCTGGGGGCCGGAGATCACATTGTTGCCTCAAGAAGTATCTATGGTGGTACGCACAATTTGCTGGATTACACGCTGCGAAGGTTCGGCATTGATACAACTTTTGTCGACCCAAGAAGCCCGCAGGATTTTGCGAATGCTATTCAGGACAATACCCGTCTGGTTTTCGGTGAGATACTGGGCAACCCCGGCCTTGAAGTGCTGAACGTTCCGGAAATCTCAAAAGTTGCGCACGATGCGGGATTGCCGCTGATGGTCGATGCCACATTCACTACGCCTTATCTTTGCCGACCGATCGACCTTGGGGCTGACATAGTTATGCATTCTGCGACCAAGTTTCTCTCCGGGCACGGTATTGTTATTGGCGGATTGTTGGTAGATGGAGGGACTTTCGACTGGGCCGCTTCGGGCAAATTCCCGACAATGAGTGAACCTTATGCGGGCTTCCACAATCTTAATTTTTCGGAAGAGTTCGGCCCCGCTGCATTCATCACCCGGGCCCGCAAGGAAGGGTTGCGGGATTTCGGCGCCTGCATGAGCCCAACAACGGCTTTTCATATCTTGCAGGGCATGGAAACACTGCCGCTGCGCATGCAGAAGCACGTGACCAATACTGCTGAAATTGTAGAGTTTCTTGCCCGGCAAGAAGGCGTTGAAAGAGTAAATCATCCGATGCTTGAGAGTCATCCGGATCACGAATTGGCGAAGTCGCTTCTGCCGAAGGGATGTGGTGCTGTATTTGGATTTGAGTTGACGGGCGGTCGCCAGGCGGGCATTCGATTTATCGAGGCACTGGAAGTGTTTTCTCATCTTGCAAATGTTGGCGATGCTAAATCACTAGTGATACATCCTGCCAGTACGACGCATCACAGGATGGGCTCTGATGCGCTGGGAAAAGCCGGGATCTCTGAAGGCCTGATCCGATTATCAGTGGGTTTGGAAGACACCAAGGACCTGATCGCTGACCTGAAGAAAGGTTTGCGTGCGGCAGGGAGAGCATAATGTATGTATCGGTAGCGGGTCATACAGCATTTTTCAGTACGGGCAGCGGTCAGCATGTTGCGGAGAACGAAACGGTGTTATTTGTCCATGGTGCGGGTTTTGACCATACCGTCTGGACGTTGCCAGCTCGATACTTCGCCCGCCAGGGACGTAATGTCATTGCTGTTGATTTGCCCGGTCATGGCCTGTCGGGCGGTGAAGCATTAACGAGTATTGAAGCAATGGCTGATTGGTTGTGCCTTCTGCTCGATGAGCTTGATGTCCGGCAGACTTCTGTCGTGGGCCACAGTATGGGGTCACTCGTTGCCTTGAATTGTGCGGCCAAGTATCCGGACAGGGTTCGAAACCTGGCGCTTCTGGGTACTTCGACACCAATGCCTGTTTCTGATCCCCTGCTGGATGCAGCCCGGGCCAATCAGCATGAGGCGATCGACATGGCGAATACCTGGAGCCACAGCAGTTTCGCGCATCAGGGCGGTAACGAAAACCCGGGTCTTACGCTGACCTTGTCGGGTCAGAGGCTACTGGAGCGAGCGGGACCCGGCGTGTATTTCGCTGACCTCAATGCGTGCAATGACTTTATCGACGGCGACATGCTTGCGACCCAGGTGAAAGCAGAAACGCTTGTTATCCTTGGGCTTGAAGATCGAATGACCAAAGCCAGCGCGGGCCGGTCTGTGGCGGCGGCAATCAGTGATACGAGAGTTGTTGAGCTAGATGCTTGCGGCCATTCCATGTTGTCCGAGCAGCCGAATGCTGTTTTGGATGCGCTGGCTGCGTTGGTTTAACGGCCCAATATTGCTATCGAGAATTGAGCCTTGTTGCGATAGCGGCTATGTGGGAGGGGAGCGTACCGCAACAACCGCCGACCAGAGTAGCGCCCTGATTCATATTTTCACCCTTACATTACAATTCCGAGCCGAAGCCTGCTCTCTTGTATGTCGGAATGGTAGGTTCAGTGATGCCGCGGCGATGCGAAAATCGCTTACACTGAGTCATTTTCCTAACCCCGCGTACTTAACCCAGCGGCGGTTATTTGACCTCGTAAAAGGTTGTGCTGTCTACGGTGATGATTGCTTGCTTGCCCCTGACCGTCGTCGGTATTCTGCAGGCCAGTGCCTTGACCAAAATACCAGGGGAAGACGAGCTGCATTGGGAGTTTTAAGCAAGGCCTTCAAGCACCAGGTTTTGGAGGATAGTTCGTGTCTCTTATCGTGGGAACCTAGTTATTTGGATGTAGCGCTCAACCCCTGACCCCGGGATATGCTAAACTGGATTTTCCTTCCAATCCTTCATTCAGATGGCACTTATTCTAGGTATAGACCCCGGCTCAAGGGTTACCGGTTACGGCATTATCAAGGCCGTTGGTAATCATCAGGAATATGTGGCCAGTGGATGTATCAGAACCGCTGCGAAAGAAACGCTCGCGGAAAAGCTGGATATCATCTTTCAGGGCGTCACCCAAGTTATTAATGAATATGTGCCTGGAGAACTCGCCATTGAGCGAATCTTTATGTCTCGTTCAGCTGAATCTGCTTTGAAGCTTGGCCATGCTCGAGGTGTGGCAATGGTTGCGGCTGTAAACCAGGGATTGCCAGTTTTCGAATATGAAGCGCGAAAGATCAAGCAGGCGGTTGTTGGTAGTGGCGCTGCGAGCAAAAGCCAGATTCAGCACATGGTGATGACGCTTCTGAAACTACCTTCTTGTCCTCAGGAGGATGCGGCTGATGCTCTGGCCATTGCGATCTGTCATGTTAATACGCAGCACAATCTGGCAAAGATGAGTAATAGCAGTACGACGGTTATCGATACGAATCGTTTCCGACGTGGCAGGTTTGCAGAAGAGACCACAAAAAAATGATCGGTCGACTCACAGGGCTTGTGATTGAAAGTGCCCCGGGTCAGTTGTTACTTGATGTTGGCGGTGTGGGTTACGAAGTTGAAATTTCTCTCACGACCTATGCCCATATTTTGGAAATCCAAGGGCTCGAAACCCAAGGGCTCGAAACGCAAGGGCCGGTTACCGTTCATACCCATCTCGTTGTTCGTGATGATGCCCACCTGCTCTACGGGTTTGCGAGTGCGGGTGAACGTGAGATGTTCCGAACCCTGATCAAGGTCAACGGGGTAGGTCCTCGTATGGCACTCGGAATATTATCAGGACTGGATTCAGTGTCGTTTGCGCGCGCTGTCACGGGTAATGATGTAAAAGCGCTGACCGCATTGCCTGGCGTTGGGAAGAAGACCGCTGAGCGCCTGATCATTGAAATGCGGGATAAGGTCGATTCATTTGATGTAGACGTATCTGGTTCAGATAATCTCAGTACAATGACGATTAATGTAATAGAAGATGCTGAGTCGGCTCTGATCGGGCTTGGTTACAGGCCACAGGAAGCCGCTCGAGCGATCTCCCGGGTGAGCGACCCCGCGGAAGATGTAGAGTCTTTGATTAGGCAGGCGCTGACGATACTCATGCAAAGCCGACAATAGTTGAACGACAAGAATGATTGAATCAGACCGAATAGTGACATCCGCCGCCTCCGAGGCTGAACAGACGCAGGACTGGGCGATCAGGCCCCGGACGTTTGATGAATATTGTGGCCAGCATGAGGTCAGCGAACAGATGAGGCTATTCATCAGGGCTGCAAGAGGTCGGGATGAGGCGCTGGATCACACGCTTATTTTTGGCCCTCCAGGTCTGGGCAAGACAACCCTTGCGAATATCATTGCCAATGAGATGGGCGCCGAAATGAGGGCGACTTCAGGTCCTGTCATCGAAAAGAAAGGTGATCTGGTTGCGGCACTGACCAACCTGGAAAAGGGTGACGTGCTGTTTATCGATGAAATCCACCGGCTCAATCCTGCGATTGAAGAGGTGCTCTATCCAGCGATGGAAGATTATCAGGTAGACATTACTATTGGTGAGGGCCCAGCGGCCCGATCCATCAAACTGGATCTGCCGCCGTTCACACTGGTGGGTGCGACTACCCGAACCGGTTTGCTGACTTCTCCATTTCGTGACCGGTTCGGTATTATTCAGCGGCTGGAGTTCTACAATGTCAGGGACCTGTCCACTATCGTTGAACGGTCAGCCAGGATGCTCGGGGTAACTTGTGATACCGATGGTGCCCGCGAGATTGCAGTTCGCTCGCGAGGTACGCCAAGGATTGCTAACCGGCTGCTTCGTCGGGTCCGGGACTATGCCCAGGTGGAAGGTGAGGGGTTTGTGAACCAGAAGATCGCCGACCAGGCACTTAACATGCTGAAGGTTGATGTGAATGGTTTTGATCATATGGACCGCCGGCTTTTGCTGGCGATGGTTGAAAAATATGATGGCGGGCCGGTTGGCGTAGACAGCCTTGCAGCAACCGTTGGTGAAGAGAGCAACACCATTGAGGATGTATATGAACCCTACCTGATTCAGCAGGGATTCATCATGCGCACCTCAAGAGGTCGCGTTGCGACTCGGTTGACCTATGAGCACTTCGGTATGAAAATGCCACAAAAGCTCGGGCAGGGACTTTTTGAAAAGGAACCTGACGACTAACTTTGGAATTGAACTGTGAATGAACCGTTATCTATATTTGACCTGGTACTCAATGCAAGCGTCGTTGTGCAGGTGGTCATGGGACTCCTGGTCCTTGCCTCACTGACCTCATGGGTCATGATTTTCCAGAGAGGCTTTGCGCTATCTTCGATCCGCAGTCAGGCTACAGATTTTGAAAATGAATTCTGGTCCGGTAAGGACCTTGGCCAACTCTATGTGGAGCTCGATACTGAAAATTCGGATGTCATCGGACTGGAGAGTATTTTTGCATCGGGATTCAAGGAATTCTCGAGGTCAGGCCAACAGGATGGCGTTGATCAGGAGCGGATTATGCAAAATGTGCAGAGGGCGATGCGGGTTGCGCTGGTCAGAGAAGAAGAACGTCTTGAAACGCATCTGCCATTTCTGGCCACCGTTGGTTCTACCAGCCCCTATGTTGGTTTGTTCGGTACGGTCTGGGGAATCATGAATTCGTTTCGCGGGCTTGCGACGGTCAACCAGGCAAGTCTTTCGGTAGTAGCGCCGGGTATTTCAGAAGCGTTGGTGGCAACCGCCATTGGGCTGTTTGCTGCCATTCCTGCAGTCATTGCCTATAACCGTTACGCCGCCTATGTTGAAGTTATCATGAACAGATTCGAGGCATTTAGCGATGAATTCAGCAGTATTCTTGATCGCGCGAGTCACAAGCGCTAATTATGTCTAAAGCCGCTCGCAGGAAGCCGATGTCCGAAATCAATGTCGTGCCCTACATTGACGTGATGCTGGTGTTGCTGGTGATATTTATGGTGACAGCACCGCTCATGACCCAGGGTATCAAAGTAGATTTGCCCGAGGCGGCTTCGGGACCGATCGATGTGACGGATGATGAACCAATGCTGGTTGTATCGGTCAAAGATGACGCTACCTACTATATCAATCTTGGGGAGGCTGAGGAGCCCGTGTCATTATCCGAAATTGGCGATAAAGCAGCCAGGATCATTGCAGCGAACCCAGACATCAAGGTGCTGGTAGAAGGCGACAAAAAGCTGGCATACGGGGTGATTATTGACCTGATGAATACGCTTCAGGCAGCGGGGGCGAAAAGTGTGGGGCTGATAACTGAGCCCCCCAGGACATAATAGTCGGCCGTCATGAACCTTTCTTCCAATGAAGTGACGACCTATGTCATCTCGATTCTTTTTGCGTTGCTGGTTCATGGCATCGTCATTGGTCTGATGTCCCTGAATTGGGAGGAGTCGACACGCAGTTACACCGAGTTGAAACCCTATTATATTGAGGCCGCAATAGTTGCGGAGAATCCTTACAGGGCCAAAGAAGAACGAGCGGGCGATCAGGAAAAATCCCGAAGGGATAAAAAACTACGTGAGCGTCGCAAGACGGAGGCCAGGTTGCGGCAGGAGCAGGTGAATTGGGCCAGGCAACAACGGTTAAAAACTGACGTTAAGCCTGCAGAGCCTGCGGTGCTCCCCGAGCTAACACCCGTGGTCGAAAAAACCCGGGAAACCGAAGTGGATCCCGAATCAGTAAGGTCTGAGTTTGCAGATGAACTGGCAAGGGCGCTGACACGTGAGGCAAATGCAAGGAAGGCGGTAACCGACGACGAAAAAGCAATGGCTTACGTGGCGCAGATTCAACGCGAAATAGTGCAGAACTGGTCTAGACCGCCCAGCGCCAGAAACGGGATGGAAGCCCTGCTGCGGGTTCTGCTTATTCCAACCGGAGAAGTTGTTGACGTGAAGGTTGAAGATTCGAGCGGTAATGATGCGTTTGACCGGTCAGCAGTTCTTGCCGTAACCAAAGCGCGAAGATTTGTTGTGCCCACAGACTCGCAGCGATTTGAGCGGGACTTTCGAGAGTTCACGGTTTTGTTTCGGCCGGATGATCTCAGGCTATAAGGATTATATGTGCGAGTGTTAAAGCGAATTATTTTTGTCGGACTGCTCATGCAGTTTACGTTACCTGCTTCAGCTGAACTGCGGATCGAGATTACCAAGGGTGTGGATAATGCGGTCAGGGTAGCGGTAGTACCTTTTGCATGGAGAGGCAAACGAAAACCGCCGATTGACGTTGGTGATGTTGTTTCATCCGATTTGGGGTTGTCGGGACGATTCGAAGCCCTGCCAACATCACAGATGTTAAGTTTTCCTAACGATTCGTCTGAGGTGCTGCCGCGAGATTGGCGGATGCTGGGAGTTGAGTATCTGGTTGTTGGGTATCTTGAACCGCGGGAAGTTAGCGTGCGCCTGCACTTCGAGCTATATAGTGTGTTGCGGCAGACCGTGGTGGCGAAGCAGACAATTGAAGGTCTCCCCATGGATCTTCGTGATATGGCTCACCACGTCAGCGACGTGGTGTTCAATGAACTGACAGGTATTAAAGGCGCTTTTTCTACCCAGATTATGTATGTCACAGCAATGGACGGTGATCAGGGCCGACACTTCGCGCTCAACATTGCTGATGCAGATGGGTACAGGGTCAGGAAGGTCTTGGAATCAATAGAACCCATCCTCTCTGCTACATGGTCACCGGATGGAAAGATGGTCGCCTACGTTTCGTTTGAACTGGATGGTCGGCCCGCTATCTACCTTCATGAAGTGATAACCGGAAACCGGCAGATCTTAACGAGCTTTGCAGGTCTAAACGGTGCACCGTCTTTCTCCCCCGACGGTAAGGAAATTGCACTGGTGTTATCCAAAGATGGCAATCCTGATATTTACATTCTGGACCTGCAGTCGCGCCGACTACGAAGGATCACCCGGCACTATGGTATCGATACCGAGCCTTCCTGGACTGCAGATGGAAAATCATTGGTGTTTACCTCCAATCGGGGCGGTCAGCCGCAAATCTATCAACTGCGGCTGGCTGATTTTCAGATCCAGCGTCTGACCTTCGAAGGCGACTATAATGCCAAGGCAAGCGTTCTAAAAGATGGTAGCGGGTTGATTATGGTGCACCGCCGTGAAGGGATCTTTCACATCGCGCTGCTGGATCTGAACCGGGGCCGCTTATCTGTCCTGACCGAGACGACCCTGGATGAATCCCCCAGTGTTGCGCCTAATGGCAGTATGTTGATCTATGCAACCCAGGAGAGGGGAGAGGGCATATTAGCGGCGGTTTCTATTGATGGTGGCGTCAAGTTCAACCTGCCCTCGTCGGACGGTGATGTCAGGGAGCCAGCCTGGTCGCCGGTAAAGCGCAAAACCTTTGTGCCAGTTGAGTAACAATTGGCCATTAAAAGGGTCGAATGACGAGCGTTAATCGAGGAAAAGCAATGACTACGCCCAGTGGCGGGGCTTTATTCATCGAATATATCGTTTGATGAGTAATTATTGTGGGCTTTTTGTGGTTTAATCCGACTTCGAAGAATTACTTAGAATACAGAACGTAAAGGAGTTACTCATGGGAATGTTTAAGTTACGTGGTCTACTGCTGCTCTGCGTTGCAACCTTACTGTTAGGCAGTTGTGCGAGTCAGGAGCCTGCTGATTCGGGTCCAGATATGGAGCCAATGGAACAAGCTTCGGATACCAGCGCAGACGATATGCCGGTTGAGCCTGCCGGGCCGATGGTTAAGAACGGTAAGATCGTACTTTCGGCCGATGACATGGGTTCTGGTGAGACGCTTCAAGGTGTCTTCTACTTTGATTTCGACCAGGCGATCGTTCGACGAACAGGTCATGAGGAGCTAAACAAGCATGCGGGAGTACTGAGTGCTGATCGCTACCTTAGGGTTCGGGTGGAAGGACATGCTGACGAACGTGGTACCCGGGAATATAACCTGGCACTGGGCGAGCGTCGAGCGAATGCAGTACGTGGATATCTGGTTGCTCAAGGCGCAACCCGTACCCAGATCGAAGTGATTAGCTACGGTGAAGAAAAACCAGCTAATAACGGGCATTCAGAATCATCATGGGCAGAAAATCGCCGTGTTGAGATTGTTTATAGATAAGGGTTTTGATGAAAGTTAGTCACACGCTTTCAAGTGGTGTGCTGATTACTGCAATTAGTGTAGTCGTTAGCACGCCACTTTTCGTTTCCGCCGCCCAATCCCCTGTTCCTGTTGAAAGCAGGGAATCGGTCGTGCCCTATCAGCCGCCAATTGAGGAGGAGGTAGCGTCCGGTGGTATGGAAAACCAGTACCAGCTGCAATTGCTTCAGCAGGAAGTCATGGAACTTCGCGGTCTGGTTGAACGACTCCAAAATGAGTTGAGCAGACTTAAATCGATTCAGGATGATCGCTACCTTGAGCTTGACGCCCGTTTGCAGCAGGTGCTCAAAGCAAATGTCCAGGTACCACAGCCTGTTGCGGAAGACCCCGGAGAATCAGCAGTCGCAGTTATCGATGAAAACCTCAGCGAAAAAGACCTGTATGAGACCACCCAGATACTGATTCGCAACAGGCAGTATGAGATGGCAATTACTCAGCTTGAAGCGTTGATTGACAGGTTTCCTGATGGTGAGTACACAGCTAATACCTACTATTGGCTCGGGCAGGTCCATGCCGCGAAAACCAATCCGGATTTCGAAAAGGCAAGGCAGGCACTGTCGCAAGTCATCAGCTATTTTCCGGAGCATAGCAAGGTTCCCGATGCAGCTTATGCATTGGGTAAGGTTTATTACACGCTTGGCGATTGCGAACGGGCAACAGATCTTCTGCAGCAGGTTATGGATCAGTATCCAGGCAAATCTGCCGCCAAACTCGCAGGAAATTATCTACGCGAATCGGTGAATTGCGACAACTGAAATGTCGTCTCTTCGAATCACAGAAATCTTTCACTCGCTCCAGGGTGAAGCTCGAACTGTCGGTTTACCCACGGCTTTTGTCCGCCTGACCGGCTGCCCGCTTCGTTGCCAGTATTGCGATACGGAATACGCGTTTCACGGTGGTGAGAAGATATCCATCGACGCGATCATCGATGCAGTCAAGATTCGAAAAACCCCGTTTGTGACGGTGACTGGCGGTGAACCACTTGCCCAACCAGAATGTCGTTCGCTCCTGACCCGGCTCTGTGACGAGGGATATGCGGTATCTCTCGAGACCAGTGGTGCGATGGATATAACAGGAATCGATTCGAGGGTGTCGGTGGTACTTGATCTCAAGACACCGGGTTCAGGTGAGGTGTCGCGCAACCTGTTCGAGAATATCCCCAGGCTGAAACAGGATGACCAGGTGAAGTTTGTTATCTGCCATCGTGGAGATTATGAGTGGGCCAGGTTCAAGATGCAGGAGTTGGAGCTCGCTAAAAAAGTGGGTGAGATATTGTTTTCCGCCAGCCACGGAGAACTTGAATCACGCCAGCTCGCGGACTGGATACTGGAAGATGAGTTGCCGGTCAGGTTGCAGGTTCAATTACACAAGCTCCTCTGGGGCGATACGCCCGGGGTATGAGTTGACATGAGTTGACATGAGTAGGTATGAGTAGATATGAGTAGGTATGGGTCGATATGAGTAAGAAAGCCGTCATTCTACTGTCAGGTGGTCTTGATTCTGCCACGGTTCTTGCGGGCGCACGGGCCGATGGTTATGACTGTTATTGTCTGAGCTTTTCCTATGGTCAAAAACAGATAGCAGAAGTTGGTTACGCAGAGCAGCTAGCCGCGACGTTAGGGGCCATTGAACATCGGGTAGCGGTTATTGATATAGGCGCCTTTGGGGGCTCTGCGCTGACCGATGACAGTATTGATGTGCCAGACGCCAAAGATGTCTGCAACGAGATTCCGGTTACCTACGTGCCCGCCAGGAATACAGTGTTCCTGGCTTATGCGTTGGGATGGGCAGAAGTGCTTGGTGCCAGGGATATCTTCCTTGGTGTCAATGCAGTGGATTATTCGGGTTATCCGGACTGCAGGCCAGAGTTCATCAATGCATTTGAAGAGATGGCGAACCTGGCGACTCGCGCCGGCGTGGAAGGCCGGAAGATGACGATCCATGCTCCGCTTATCCACCTATCAAAAGGGGAGATCATCATCAAAGGACTCGAGCTGGGTGTTGATTACGCCCAGACTGTATCCTGCTACCGCCTGACTGACTCAGGCGAAGCCTGTGGAGATTGTGACAGCTGTGTGCTTCGCAAAGCAGGTTTCTCCGACGCAGGAATCACTGACCCAACACGATACCGGTGATCCAAACAGGTGCGTTAATAGGTAGCTGATACTGGCCAAAAGTCACTTACTCAGGTAGTAGCAGGTTGGTATTTTTATGGAAGTTTACTGGTGGTTTGTGTCCTGCGTGTCTGGCTGGGTCACTGTGACGGGTGCGCCGAATAGCGCCTAGTGCTGCCGCACTGCCTTGGCTATTTCTCCCCACTTGTTGAGGTTTTCGGGGTGGCGGTGAATGTCTTCACTGGCCAGATAGGTAACCACCCGGGATGCGATGCCCTGGTATCGATCAATCAACGTATCGGCCATATCATCCCACCTGGCGACCAGGGTAAAGTGCTCGAGCATTTCATCAGAAATGAGATTGGCCATGGCCGGAATGTCTCCCTGTTTCATGAGCGCGCCGAGTTTTTGGGTTGTACCGTCGTACCCCAGATCATCAAACTGAAACGAATAGTTCGGCGTTGAGCCGTAAAAAGAGATTTGTATCCTGGTCCGGTTGATCATTGATTGCCTTTCTTCAGGAGAATCGCCGGGAATCGCGAATACAGGAATGATCAAATCGATGTCACTGGCGCTGCGGCCTGATCTTCCGGCGCCGGACTGCAGGTCCGGGAGAAGACGCGTGTTAATATAAGTCATCGAATGCATGGGATGGACATGAACCCCATCACATAGCTCGCCTGCAACTTTGCACATGTAGGGACCGACGGCCGAGATATCAATCTTGATATCTTCATGATCATGTCGGCCAGGCGACCATTGGCCTGGTAGCAATGACAGATTGTAGTATGGGCCCTCGTGGTGGAGTTTTTCCTCCTGTCGAAAGGCTCGAATACAGGCTTTAAAGGCGTTGACGTAATCCCTCATCTGGGGGGCGGGTTTGTCCCAGTGGGCACTGTATCGGCGTTCAATATGCCCCTTTACCTGGCTTCCCAGTCCCAGTCGGAATCGACCTTCGGTGTTTTGAGCGAGTTCCCACGCAATTTGAGCTGACATCATTGGGCTTCTGGGAAACGCAACGGCGATTCCGGTCGTAAAGTTTAGCGAGGGGGCGGCGGTGGCGGCTGCGGCGATCATCATCCATGGAACCTGGCCTGCTTCAGTAAACAGCATGCCAGAGAATCCTGCCTTCTCAAGTTGAGATGCGAGTTCAGCTGATTTTTTCCAGGTGTTTGCACCTGTCATCAAGTCAAATTCCATTATGCATACCCGTATGGCTGATAAGAACGTTGATCCAAGATCGACAGCTAGTCGAGTGCAATTAGTTTTACTGGAAGCTCACTGTAACCTCGAACAAAAGCGGACCTGTTGCGAACAGGTTCTCCTACGACTTCAACTTTGCTGAATCGCGTCTGGATTTCTTCCCACAGAACCCGGAGCTGCATCTCGGCGAGACGATTACCCATACATCGATGGATGCCAAACCCAAATGAGACATGGTTGCGCGCATTGGGGCGATCGATAATCAACCTGCCTGCATCCTCGAAGATTTCCGCATCACGATTACCAGAGGCGTACCACATCACCACCTTGTCACCTTTTTTGATGTGCTTGCCATGCATTTCTACATCTTCCAGCGCCGTTCTTCGCATGAAAGCGAGAGGGGTCTGCCAGCGAATAATCTCGGCGACCATATTCGGGATTAAAGCGGGTTTTGCGTTCAATTTTTCGTACTGCTCCGGAAACTTGTTGAGCGCGAGTACACCACCAGAGATTGAGTTTCGGGTTGTATCGTTACCGCCAACAATAAGCAAGATCAGGTTGCCGAGATATTCGAGCGGGCGGTCGACCACGTCCTTGGTATCTTCATTGTTAGCCATCATGGAAATCAGGTCGAAGCCGCCAGCTTCGTTCTCGCGCGCACGCCACAGGCGGGTAAAGTAGGCGAGGCATTCCATCATTTCGCGCTGGAAATCCTCAGTGGTGTTCACGTGGCCGCTATTTTTCCCTCCGGTTGCGATATTAGACCATCGGGTTAATAGGTGACGGTCTTCAAACGGGAAATTAAATAGTGTGGCCAGCATTTGGGTTGTGAGTTCAATCGATACTCGATCGACCCAGTTGAAGGTTTCACCAATAGGTAAGCCTTCCAGGATAGTTTCAACTCTGGATCGTATCAGAGGTTCCAGTTCCGCAAGATTGGCTGGTGCTACAACCGGAGAGACTGCTTTGCGCTGGACGTCATGCTTTGGGGGGTCCATCGCGATGAACATCGGAGTCGCGAATTCCTCCAATTGGTCCTCGATGCTAACTGATCCTTGTGAAGAGAATAGCTTGTGGTTCTGGTCGACGAACTTGATGTCGTTAAATCGTGTAATAGACCAGAAAGGGCCGTAGCGTGAATCTTCGGTGTAGTGCACCGGGTCTTCTTTTCGCAGGCGCTCTAAATAAGGCCAGACCACATCATGCTCGGTGAGATACCAGTTGCTGATGTCCATTTCCTTTAGCGGAACTGTCCACGCCTGCGCCAACATCTTTTCTTTGTTTACTGCCAATGAGTTCATCTAGTGCAATCCTTTACTGTTGCTTGGCCATTGGTCCTTATTTACAACTCACCAAGGTTGCACTCCCGGTGTTGCAATATTGGTTTTAGTTCCCTGTATGCAGCCGGTGTCAGTGAGAGTGGGATTCTCGGGTATAGATGATGGATGATGTGGTATTGCATGCCCATCGAAAGGAGGTTGCCGAGGCGACTCTTGAATCCCCTTGTGTCTGTGTAGCGGCCCTGCTCCTTGCCAGGGTGGTGTGGCGCCCAGCTCAGGTAGTACTCAATGTACGTTGTGGCAATTTGTTTCGGTACCCACCAGAGAAGCGCCGCTTCAATCGCATAGCCAGACCAGGCAAGCGTAAACATGATAACCAGGTACACTCCCTGGTATATGATGGCATCCAGCATCATGTGCTCGTTACCGGTACGTTTTAGTGCCTCGGGATAGGCTCCGCTCCTACCGGATTCAGGTTGGCGATTCATGATGCTTTTCCTCAGGAAGTGCCAGCCAGAATTGGCGTGAATATTGTAGTCCGGATCAAGTTGGGGATCGTTGGTGTGTGAGTGATGCTCGTAGTGAGTATGCCGAAGTACGCGATAGGGTAAGACCAGCGGGATAGTGGATAGATGACCCACGAGTTCGTTAAGCCAGCGAAGTGGTTGTCCTTTACCGGCAATGATATTGTGCTGTGCCTCATGTGACGGTAGGTAGGATAATGCAACGTTGAGGGTGGCGAGGATGAACCCCAGCCAGAGCGGAATAATATCCATTAGCACGAGTGGCCAGAGTGCAAGCCAGGCGATCAGGTTGCCAATGCCCCAGACAACCGCTCCCCAGGGAACCATGTGCATATATTTTCCTGCGATTTTGCGTTCGAGCACATCCAGTTCTGACTCGGTCAGTGAATCCAGGCTCACCGAGGCTTTACTCATGGTAGGGCTGATGGTCGGACTCATGGCCTCATTCATGGTCTTTTACCCAGATCCAGCTTCCTCGACTGTGCGCCACAATGCCAAACGAGATAGAAATCGCGAGCCCAGCGCCGTAGGCGACCGGCGTACTGAGTTCCGAGTTCATTGCCAGCATCCCCTGGGCGAGAAGGGGGGCTAGAAACCCGATGCTGAAGGCGATGGGGGAGAGGAATAGCTCGATCAGTTTCATGCGTTACCTGCCTTGAAGTGAGATTGTTGACATCATATACACGAAATGGTGACGTTACTCTTCGACACTGTCAATAGCGGTCTGAATATGGGCCTGTTCAGGGGCTGTGGGGATTAGTATTGGCTGGCGGCGGTGGCTAATTCTCATTCAAACCAGAGCATAAGATCACCATTGAACCTTCAGGCCGTTCCGCCGAAGACAGCGGTATACAGCGTAACATCGAGCTGCCTTACCCATTAGTAGAAAAAGCCGCCGAAACATTAGCGGTTAATGACCCGTTTCGCGGGCCTAGAGTTCCCGATCAAAAACTCTTTGGCGAAGGGACGTAATGCTTGTCAGCGTTCGTCAACTGTTTTACGGTCTACCTGTGAGTTCACATAAAGGGACAACTCAAATGTCGAAAGCGCAATTGGTCGAAATGGCACGAAATGACCTGGAGCACGGCAGGAACGGCACGCAGGACCAGGCGGACGGTATTCACAAGGTTCCCGTTGAGAATTACTACGATCAGGGTCGATGGGAGGGCGAGAAGGAAAAAATCTTTCGCCGTATGCCGCTACTGCTGGCCACCACGGCTGAGCTGAAGGAAGTGGGTGATTACAAAGCGATGGTGGCTGCGGGCGTGCAGGTGTTTATGACGCGCACTCAAGGTGGCGGTATAAAGGCGTTTGTTAATATGTGTAGCCATCGCGGTGCGAGGCTTGTACATGAAGGCTGTGGCACCGCCCATCGATTCAGCTGCCCCTATCATGCCTGGACATACAACCCGGACGGAGATTTGGTTGCGATCTATTCTGCTGACGACTTTGGCGATATCGAAAAGCAGGATTATGGGCTTACGGAGTTACCCAGCCTGGAGAAGGCTGGATTAATCTGGGTGACGCTTGACCCAAAATCCACACTGGATATCACCCTCTTCCTGTCAGGATACGATTCTCTGCTGGCGCAATTCGGTTTTGACAACTGGCACTATGCGAAAAACCAGCGGGTGGAGGGACCCAACTGGAAAATAGCCTACGACGGTTACCTGGACTATTATCACCTTCCAATTTTGCACAGGGAAACGTTTGGTACAGAGATCGGCAATAAGGCCAACTATTATAGTTGGGGTCCGCATACTCACATGGGCAGACCTGATGCGTCCTATGAAGAGTTTGAAGGCCTGCCTGATGACGAGTGGCCAACCAGCAGGCTGGTTGCTGGTGTCTGGACCATTTTTCCACATATCTCTATTGCAAGTTTCGCCGGTGGTGGCCGGTCGGTCATGATTTCACAATTGTTCCCGGGAGCGACGCCGGAGACGTCATACACAAACCAGATATTCCTGATGGAGAAGGCGCCGGATACGGACGCGCTAAAAAAAGAAGCAGAGCAACAGTTTGAGTTTCTTGAGTATGTTGTTCAGGAAGAAGATTACGCAACAGGAATTGCCCTGCAGAAAAACCTTAACGTTGGCGTGCGTGATCATGTGCTTTTTGGTAAGAACGAAGGCGGTGGCCAGCGCTTCCATCAATGGGTCGACACGCTGCTGGAAACTTCCGATGAGGATTTGCCGAAACTGTTTCAGACGGGTTAGCGCATAGAGGATTGGGGCTTGTGCATAAGTTTCGTGCTTTCTTAAACGTCACTGCCGCGATGGGCGTATAGCCGCAGGAACTCTGGCCGAATTTTTGTTCAGGTACGATTACTTTGACCATTCACCCAAAAGGTGGTTAATTCTCTGTTCTTGCATTTTTCTTCCGAACCCCGGAGTCTATTTGAAAGCCTACATTGTCGTTACGATCGTTCTTATTGTTATTTTTGGGGCTATTGGCGGATTCCTTTTCAAGCGATTTAGTGCCTTTTCGTCAATGGATTTTTCACCGCCGCCGGTCACCATCGCGGCTTCAATTGCAACCAGTGAAAGCTGGGGGCAGGTGCTGAACGCCGTTGGATCCATACAAGCCGTGCGCGGGGTTGATTTGACTTCAGAAACCAGTGGTCAGATCACCGAGATTCATTTTGATTCCGGGAATGCCGTAAAGGCCGGCCAGCTTTTAGTGGTGCTGAACGATGAGATAGAGCAGGCGAGCCGTAACAACCAGATTGCAAGTCTCGAACTGGCCGAAATATTGTTCGAGCGAGACAAGACGCTCATTAAACAAAAATCCATTCCGCAATCCCAATACGATCGTTCCCGAGCTGACCTGGAGCGCGCCAAGGCACAGTTGGCCGAAACCGAGGCAAGGCTGGCCAATAAAAGAATAGCAGCGCCATTCGCCGGTATCATGGGAATCAGACGGATTGACGTTGGTGATTACCTGTCACCGGGAACTGTTATTGCAGCCCTCCAGGATCATAGCGAGTTGGAGATAGACTTCACTGTGCCGGCGCGCTATACACCGAAGTTAAGGGCCGGATTGGATGTTGGCGTCGAAGTTGATGCCTTCCCGGACAGGCGGTTCGAGGCGGTGGTCAGTGCGGTCGATTCGCAAGTAGATACGACAACACGAAATGTGCTGCTTCGGGCGGCGTTAAAAGAGTCCACAGGATTACTACCTGGCATGTTTGCAACGCTTGTAGTTGACCTGGGTGAAAAGCAGAGCGTGGTGTCGGTGCCAGAGACAGCGATGACTTATGCCTTGCAGGGTAATACGGTCTATATCGTAGAAGAGACTGAAGATGGAAGCCTGACAGCCAGTGCGCGGATTGTTGAGACGGGTGAGGTGAGGCGCGGCAAGGTGGCGATTCTGTCTGGTGTTGAGCCTGGAGAGCGCGTGGTCAGCGTAGGACAGAATAAACTCTTCAGGGGTGTAAGGATTTTGATCGACGAGACAGTGGCGCTATAAATAATGAAATTCACTGACATTTTCATTCAACGCCCTGTGCTCGCGATTGTGATTGCCGCGGTGATGTTGCTGGTCGGTATACAGGCCGGGACACAATTGTCCCTTCGTGAGTATCCCGAAGTGGAAAAAAGCCAGATTTTCGTACAGGCAATCTACCCGGGTGCCAGTGCACGAACGGTGCAGGGCTTCGTGACAACGCCTTTGCAGCGACGAATCGCAGCGGCGAAAGGTGTGGATTATGTGACGTCGGAAAGCAATCCCGGTTTGGCGCAGATAAATGTTTATGTCCGCCTTGGTGAAAACTCTACGGATGTGCTTACAGAGGTCATTACCAAGATTAACGAAGCCCGGTTCGAATTGCCGCGAGAAGTTGAGGACCCGGTCGTTAGCAATCGAACCGGTGGCGACGGCATGATGTATCTTGCGCTTTTAAGTGACCAGATGTCGGTTCAGCAAACAACAGACTATGCGATTCGTACGATTCAGCCAGTCCTGAGTACAGTAGAAGGCGTCGGTGAAGCTCGCATGTTGAGCAGCGGTGTTTTTGCGGTGCGTATTTGGCTTAACCCCGCAAAAATGGCCGCCTACGGTGTGACGGCAAAAGACGTCAACGATGCGGTTAGGAGGGAGAATTATATATCCGCTGCCGGGACGACACGGGGCGAACTTGTACGAGCGAGTGTAGACGCAGAAACCGACGTACAGGATCCAGAGAAATTTTCAGAAATTGTCGTTCGCCAGGAGGGCGACAAACGGGTTCGATTGGGTGATGTGGCAGAAGTTGAGCTGGCGAGCGATACCTACGAATCGGCGGCATATTCCAGTGGCAAGGAAACGGTGTTCATTGCGATCACAGAAGCGCCGGGTGCCAATCCGCTCGAAGTGGCCGCGCGGATAAAAAGCAAGGTAAAGGAAATCGAAGCACAACTTCCGGCTGACATGACCATCTTCATGGATTCCGATCTGTCGATATCCATTCGCGAAGGGCTTGAGGAAGTCGGAAAGACGTTAATCGAGGCGTCCATCATTGTTGTGCTGGTCATCCTTTTGTTCCTGGGTTCAATGCGAGTTGTTGCTATCCCGATTGTCGCCATTCCACTGTCGTTGATAACAGTCTTGTTTCTGGTCTGGTTAATGGGTTTCTCGATAAACTTGCTGACATTGCTGGCGATGGTGATTGCGATCGGTCTGGTGGTGGATGACGCAATCGTCGTTGTGGAAAACGTACATCGGCATATCGAAGAAGGGAAACAACCGCGGGAGGCAGCGCTAATTGGCGCGAGGGAAGTTGCCCTGCCCGTGATCGCGATGACGCTGACGCTGGTAGCAGTATATCTGCCAATTGGCTTCCTTGGAGGCCTGACGGGTGTGCTGTTTAGTGAATTTGCATTGACCCTGGCCGGGGCTGTCGTGATCTCTGGCTTTATCGCTCTGGTGCTTAGCCCGATGATGTGTGCCTATCTGTTAGTTGACCACGATCACCAGGGCAACATCGCTAACTGGCTTGACCAGAAGTTTGAACTGCTGCACCACCAGTATGAGCGGGTACTTGGAGTGTGCCTGAACAATCGCGGCGCAGTAATGTTGTTTGCCGTCGTGATTTTCTGCAGCCTGCCGATATTTTACCAACTGGCCCAGAAAGAGCTGGCACCCGACGAGGATAGCGGCAGTATATTTGCGATGGCGACTCCTCCGGACTACAGCAGCCTTGAATACACGACCTATTTTCTGGACCAGATGGTTGATGCCTGGAGAACAGTGCCTGAGGTCAGCCATTCCTGGCAGGTTAATGATCCCACCAGGGTATTCGGGGGCCTTGAGTTGGTGCCATGGTCGGAGCGGGAACGCTCGCTGGAAGAAATTCGCCAGGAAATCCAGGCTAAGTACGACAAAATCAGTGGCTTAGAGGTTTTTACCTTTGCGGCAGGGGGGCTGCCGGGTGCGGACTCAGGCCTGCCATTGCAGTTTGTGATTTCGTCCAATGCCGACTACAAGGAGCTTGACCGGGTTTCAGAAGCAGTTCTGCAAAAAGCGAGGCAATCAGGCATATTCGCCTTCGTTACCAAGGATTTGCGCTACTCCAGGCCTGAAATCACGGTTAGCATTGATCGCGAACTGGCCGCCCGGTTGGGTATCTCCATGGAAGATATTGGGCAGACGTTGCAGATCATGCTCGGTGAAGCGGAGACGAACCGGTTCAGTATGGAAGGGCGTAGCTACAAGGTTATTCCCCAGGCGGATAGAGGGTTTCGCCTCACCAAAGAATGGTTGGAGCGATACTACGTGCGTACCACTGGAGAGTCTCTGGTACCGCTGAGTACTGTGGTCACGCTTGGTCAGAAGGTAGAGCCGAATTCACTCAAACAGTTCCAACAGCTAAATAGTGCGACGGTCCAGGGGGTTGTGCTGCCGCCGAATACGCTGGGAGACAGCTTGGAATTTTTGGAGCAGGCGGTTTATGAAGTGGCGCCTATGGGATTTCGTGTCGGTCATCAGGGTGCGTCGAGGAGATTCATACAGGAATCCCAGGGATTCCTGCTGCTATTTTCGACATCGTTGGTTTTTATCTACCTGGTTCTTGCGGCCCAGTTCAACAGCTTTCGCGATCCGATTATCGTGTTGATCAGTGTGCCGCTATCAGTCTTTGGTGCGATCGTTCCGCTGGCCCTTGGGCTAGCCACACTTAATATCTATACCCAGGTGGGATTGCTGACGCTGATTGGCCTGATCAGCAAACATGGGATCCTGATTGTAGATTTTGCCAATCGCCTGGTGTTGGAGGGCTATGATCGAAAGGCAGCGGTACTCAAGGCAGCCGCGCTTAGATTGCGGCCTATTTTAATGACGACCGTTGCAACCGTGCTTGGTGTTTTACCGCTGGTTCTGGCATTTGGTGCCGGGGCTAACTCCAGGTTCGCTATTGGGTTGATGATCGCAGCCGGTATGAGTGTGGGTACGTTGTTCACCCTTTTTGTACTGCCGACTTTTTATCTGGTACTGGGCAAAGACCCGGTAAATGCGAGCAGTGAACACGCGATGGCTGAGCAACCAGTGTTAAACTCGTGAAAGGGTGAAGGAAACCGTGACGATGATTACTATTCTTAACGAAAACAATGTGACAGTGCTGCAAGGCGCGGCGGGTTCTGCGCTCTGGGTCAGCCAGGATGAGATGACGACTGCCACCGGATGGGCGCTCAAGACTGAGGGGTTTTGCAAGGATGAAGTCTGTGTGCCTGTTCCGGCGAGTAAGGCAGAAGGGCTCATTGTTGATGACAGGGTTAACCTGTCTGAAGTTTGGCAATTAATGGGCAAACCTGCTGCAGTCAGTAACGATGGTGATGTCTGGTCACTTGGTGAAGCCGCTAACGACCGAAATAAAGCGATGTTGAGTCTGGAAGCTCCAGATTTTTCATTGCCGGATTTTAATGGCAAGTTACATTCGCTGACCGACTTCCGGCGCAAGCGGGTGTTGCTCATTACCTGGGCCTCGTGGTGAGGATGTCGTCATGATCTGTCAGGTTGGCAGGCACTGTTTGAAGAGGTAAAAAACCAGGATTTTATCATTGTTTCGGTTGCGATGGATGCAGAGATTGAAGCGGCACAACCGTGGGTCGATGAAGCGTCTCCGACCTTCGTCACCTTGATTGATAAAAATCACCAGCTCTCGTCTCTCTACAATATGGTTAACGTTCCCCAGGCGGTCTGGATCGATGAGAATGGGAAAATGGTTCGCCCGACAGAAAGCGGTGGATCCATTGATATCCTTCGTGAGTTCGATATGGAAATCATGGGCTTCAAGCCCGAGGCGATGGAAAGTGCCGCTGCGGCCAAGGCGACTTATACGGGCGCGGTAAAAGACTGGGCAATTAACGGCAAGGAAAGTCCCTATGCCTTCGACCCTGATGTAGCTAGAGATCATGTCGAAGCCATGACTGACGATATGGCGATGGCGCATACCAAATTTCAGCTCGGCCAATACTTGCTACAAAGCGGGCTTGAAGATGAAGCCAATCAGCTGTTTTCGGCATGCCGCGACCTGCATCCTTACTCCTGGAATATCTTTCGCCAGACGAGTGAAAAGATGGATACAGGTATTGCCGCGGGTGAAGCTTTTTGGGGCAAGGTCATGTCCCTTGGCGACAAAGAGTATTACAAGACCGTCGATATGCCGGGAATGTCGTAGCGACATTCCCGGCATAGGCTTTCTAATTCACCTTTTGTTTAAAGGTTCACTTTTCTTAAAGATAGTCTGGGTCTCGACCTTCCGGGAAAGGTGCTGACATTTCCATAATGGGGCTGTCACCGGGTTTCAGGTTATCGTGCGCACGCTTCCATGTCGCGAATGATGCCAGAATGTGAACCGGGTCCCCGTGGATCTCAGTGAACCCGCCATTCACCTCACGAGTATCAAAATAGGCCGCGTTGACATCATCGGCCCATAGTTCACAGGCGTTCACAAACCCCAGGTCCAGCATTCTCTGTCGGGCGGCGGCGAAGTCATTCACCATGCATCCAACATGGTGGAATCCTTCTTCACCTTTTTGATACATATCCCTGTAGATGGAGGGCGTTTCATCATGCTGCGCAATAAACTGAATCTGGTTGCTGCCGAGATATCCGAAGCCATAAGAAACATCGGCCTCCTGGGGAGTATCACGAAACTGAAACTTGTCCGTCTTGTGATGCGGCACCATGACGAACGGACCTGCACCATAAAGGCGGTTCCATTTGTGGGCAGCTTCTTCGACATCGTTTACAAAATAGGCGTGCTGAAAGATCGGATATAGCATGTGCTTTACCTGTGTCTGGAAACTCGAACTTTGAGTGTTTCAAAAAATGTAGTCGACGTCAAAAATACCTACTTCGGTGTTAACGTCACGCGTAATGATTCCGGGCCGCGCACAGACAGACTCTTTTTATAGGCGGGTTCGGGGCCTGACAGCTCGATATGTTTAGTTCTTCTCAGGATGCCCAGAAATATCACTTCCATATCAAGCCGTGACAGATGGTTACCCAGGCAAAGATGGGCTCCCCGGCCGAATGCGACATGGCGGTTCGGGTTGCGGGTGATATCAAACGTATCTGCATCGGGGAACTGATCCGGGTCCCTGTTCGCTGAGCCATACAATAAACCGAATTTTGTGCCCCTGGGATAGTGCTGACCATTTAAGACAAGTGCTTCGCTGGCATAGCGATGGAAGAAAGGCAGGGGTGATTCAAAACGGAACATTTCCTGCACCGCCATCTGGATGTGCGCTGGTTCCTGGCGCAGCAGACTCATTTGTTCCTGATGCGATATCAGTGCGTGCATGCCGCTGCCCAGAACGTCAATCGTCGATCCGTGACCCGCTGCGAGGATGAGCATACATGTTGAGATGAGTTCTGGTTCGCTCATTTCGCCAGCATTCTGGGCTGCGACGAGTGAGCTGATCAGGTCCTCCCGCGGGTTTTTCTTTCGATCTGCAATCAGGTCAGACAGGTATAAGTAGAACTCGGTCGTGGCGTTTTCGGCGAGCAGCTTGTGCGCGGGGGTTCGCCCAACATCAAAAAACTGCACGATATCCTCTGACCATATTCGAAGCTGAGGGCAGTCCTCAATGGGAACGCCGAGCAGGTGGCCGATGATGTGACCAGGAACATGAGAGGCGAGGTCTGCAACAAAATCAAATTCCCTGTGTTGCAGTAATTGGTCGAGTAACTGGTCAACGTATGTCTGGATCATACCGCGCTGTTGCTCTACTAAACGCCGCGATAACGCACGAAGGACGATGACTCGAAGGCGAAAATGTGTGGCGCCATCGCGTTCCAGCAGACTGAATTGTACAAACCGCTCATGATTGGGCATGTCGTGCCAACCTCTTGCTCGCTGCTCTGCTTTCACGGCGCCCGGATCCATAAATGCTTCCAGTGACCTGACCAGGGTCGGGTTTCGGGCGGCGCCCTCTACATCGCTATAACGCGATAGCAGGAAAGCGTCAGCGCTATCGTAAAAATAAGGTTCATCCAGCTTGCGAAGGTTTGCGTAGAAGCTGTAGGGGTTTTTTGCAAAGGCTGTAGATTGTGGTTCGAACAATGAACTTGACCCGGTTTAAGTGTGTTGGTGCAGGCTCCGGCAAAGATAAACACTGCTAGCCTATACTGCCACCATTATCATTATGACTGTCACCATCATCATGACGAGACAGGCTGGCAGCTGATGACTTGATTGCGTCTCCAGTCAGGGTAGCATTGGTAGTGATTAAAGGTTTATTCAAATGACAGAATTTCTGCAGTTTCTGGTTGCACACGGTTACGTGGTCATTTTCGCCTGGGTTGTACTTGACCAGGCAGAATTACCTTTGCCGACATTACCACTGCTGCTGGCAGCGGTGGCGCTTGCCGGTACGGGGGAACTCAGTTTTTTGGGAATTTTCGTTGTCTGTACGCTAGCAGTGGTATCCCTTGACCTGTTCTGGGTTGGGCGACTGCGTGGTGTTTTGGGCGGAGGCGGGCTAAGAAACCGAAATAGTTGGGCGTCAGGAGACCAGCCTTGAGTGAGACAAACAGCAAACCGTTCCGTTTAAGTGACATCCAAGATTCTATTGGTCAATCGCTGGGTGTCAGTGATTGGGTCGACATCGACCAGATCCAGGTGAATGTCTTTGGCGAAGTGACTCGATGGGCTAAGCCTGGACACTGCGATCCTGAGTATGGAAAGACCACGCCCTATGGTGGAACGCTGATTCATGGCTTCCACATGATTGCGTTATGTTCGTATTTTTTTGAGAGTGCGGGTCTACGCCCCATCGACGGCGCTTATTCCCTGAATTATGGGCTTGATAAAGTACGGGTTCTCAAGCCTGTGGTGATTGGGGACGGTGTTCGACTTCGATCCCATGTGTCCCTGCTGAACGCAGTGGACAAGGGTAATGGAGAAAAACTGTTGACTACCACTCACCAGGTCGAGGTTGAAGGCAAGCCTGAGTATGCACTGTACGCTGAATACCTGAGTTACTGGTACCCCAAATAGATGTTCATGACTTAAAATTGTCGGATGGGTTTAAAGTCCACCGCTACAACCGCAATAAACCTGATGAGACCAATAATTTATAGGCACTAACCTACTCGACAGTCTCGCATGAAGCTGTGACCCAGATTGTTGAACGATATAAAATGCTCAGCTATTAATGTTGAGCGCTATCTGGAATTATCCAAAGTTCACTGCCTGTCTGTAACGATGGTTATCTATCCCAGGAGA